>JAEIGA010002067.1_pt1 | contig 32023 bp, 27 predicted proteins | sample 9270691 | NCBI WGS metagenome assembly JAEIGA01 (sample SAMN17057246, study PRJNA624740) | gut metagenome | biome: biome; isolation source: fecal sample | host: Bos grunniens | place: China: Xizang | collected 2019 | reverse complement strand
GTAATCCACTATCCCCTTGTATCCCGATCCTCGCATGGTCGTCACCATCATCCGCGAGTATATGGATCGTGTAGTAGAAATCGGATATATAATCGCCACCCATCACCGCTTTGCATAAGGAATGGAGGTTTCCTTGTTGATAGGTCGTCAACTGAGCATCCTTTGTGCCGACGCTTACTATTGCGTCGAACGTTTCGTTATCTTTCCATCCTTTATCGACCTCATCTCTATCTTTATCCCATTCCATCGGATCTCTGTCGAATCCTATTCTCAAATACGGTACCTCACGGCAGTAGTTGAACTTAGAATCAAGCGGACGGACATCGGCATTTCTATAAGGACAACCCATTCCGTGCTTCCATTTACCGTTATCAGGAGCCTTTACCGGATCCATATAATGCAAAGCACGTATCGCCATACTGACATCAGGAACAGGAATAGGATCAATCGTCTTTTCTGTACGCCATTCGAACAATCCGTTCTTCTCATAGACATTATTGATGTTCGAGTTTTCCATACACCAACCTCTGTAACCGCATATACCTAGCTGCACGGTGTTCCATGCGTTCTTATTCATTTTAGATATCACGCCGAAGGTAGTATTCATTACTTGAGTCGTCGAATCGATCGTCAGTTTGTCATCGGCGACGTTGAATAGTTTATGCGATATCTTAGCGAATTCCAGTTTGTTTACATCGCAGTACTTGTCCGCGTCTCCCAATGCGATCGTATTGGGAACATTATCAAAGTAGTTCAAGCGATCCACCGCACACACTTCCGTTGAAAACGTAAAGCTATCGTTATAATAGTACGCCTCTTCTGTGTTTCCTTTGGATTCGTCGGTTACATAGTCTGGTGTCAGTTCGGTTGATATTTTTAGGTACTCATCTTTGCCGTCGCGATTGAGTAGCGGATGCATGGCGATCTTTCCTCTTGCGTCGACATTAGCCCATATATTACCATTGCCGCCCGTGATAGCCGTTATGTCCGCTGTGATACCACGGCATTTGCCTGGGTTCTTGCTATCGGGCTGATCAACCGCCGGTCGAACGATTACATTTCCTGGCGCGGGGTTCGTTGACAGTGAGGACTCATACGAGAGAATAAATGAATGGGGTTCGCTCGTACCTACACACAAACCGTTGACTTCAGCCGTATTAGCTGGAGTATTAAACACAACCGCTGATAGGAAAGCATTGTCTGGCGCGTAATGGTTAAAGCCTTTTTTGCATTCATACTTTTGATCTTCCGTAGTTGGGGCCTGTTTAGTGCTATCAGTCTGTTTCGGGGCGTATTTGAATGTATATTTGTATGCGTTTGACTTGCTTATATTAAACGGATACCAACACAGGTCGTCAGCATTGTTGGCCGTATTAAACTGGTCGCTTAAACCGCCAGGGATGAACATCGATCCTTCAGTGAGTTGATCGACTTCAGCTAAGAAAGTAGTCGCGTTTGCTGAGTCGGACAACTGTCCCTCGTTTCTCGCCTTCCACTTAGCGAATGATATCGCGGTCGGCAATATACCGGTTCTGAGTGCATAGTAAGCCGGGAGGCGCTTACCGTCATCTGAATCGAAGAATATATCATGGAATCGCTTAACGAGCTCCTTGTTATAGTGCGTTGTACGTTCGTCCTGTCCGGTGCGTATAGCGTAATCGATCATACTGTTGATGCGTTTGGCGACGTCCTTATGGATCATGCGTAATCCCGGACCGTCGAATGAATACGGTAGACCATTGGTGAAGTTGATCATACAAGCGTTCGAGTCTTTGTGGCCGAATCCTGTACCTTTTTCATTGAGGGTCCTGAACATGTTGGTATACACATCCGCGACCAAACGATTACAGTTGATGTCATAGCCGTTCTTCTTGATATCGGTGAAGGTCAGCAGTTCATATATAAGCGATCCCTCTTTGAGCGCGTTATTCTCCTGTAATACGCCAACGTAGTTTGGTGGCATGTTTACGTCCAATGGAACTACACATGAGTACTTATAATTACCCGCGATGTTGAAGCTGCTACTGGCGGACTGGGTGACTGCTTCGAACACCGAGATAGTATCTACACCGTCTGTCGCCTCTAGCTTAGTACCGTCTTGTATCTTTCCGCCCTCGCTAACATACTCGTTAATGATATCGAATAGGTTGTTGTAGTACGGATTGGTCATTTCTTAATGGTTATAATCGACGTATCGTTCGACGCACCGTTTGATTATACGATACTCCGTCTTTGAGCATGGATTACGGTCAAAGGCAGTCGTTTAATGGGTCCGTTTATGATAATAAATGCAGTCGTTTAATGGATCCGTTTGACCATAAAATGGATATATGTTCCGTCGAAGGTGATTTTTATTTAACGGATACACCAATGCCTCCGCAGTATGGTTTCTACAATAGCACGACGAGTATCCGTTCAACGTGTGGTAGAATAAGCTCTCATTCCCGCGGTAGGTATTCTGGTTGATTTCCTTTATGTTTTTTAACGATCGTTATTTTTGTATCCAGCTACCCGGAACGCAAAAATAGCTTATGCGCCATCGGTGGATCAGTCAACGATAACCGTTAAATGGGCACGTTTATGATCATAAACACAATCGTTTAATCGATCCGCTTGACTCAGGCGTAGATACTATCATCGTAGTGATCACCGCATGAACAACAACATATCAGCTGACAGATGTACTTGATCACGATCGCTAGGGTATGTACCACCAACGCCACCAGATAACTAGACATAGTGATCAACGCTTCTTTCTTGCCGTCAAACTCATACCCCTGACGAAACAGGTTGAATATATTGTAACGCTCGTCGTGCATATTCAATTCGATAAACGATGTATATAAAAGCGATAGGGTTAGCAGATCGGCTAATAGGATCGCTATGACGCACTTACACATATCGGTTTATCGATGAAAAATAATAGCAATCGCGTCGTAGCGGCGGATCAGTTAAAGTCAAACACTAACGACCCCCACCATACTCATGATCATAAAAGTAGTCGTTTGGTTATATAATCACTGACTTATATCAAGCGAATCGTCTAGCATAGCCTGGGCAGGTGAAACCATTTATGTTTCCTTTGAACGCATTGCGTATCTTAACGCCGATGATTATAAGCAGAGCCAAGATCACGACGGCGATCACACATGTGATTACTATCTTAACTGTTTTCTTCCATTCCGGTTCATGTTCGACTTCCTCTACCGCCTGCTTTTCCGTTAACGGGTCTATCGCTTCTGGGGCATCGCCATCGAACACGAAATTGACTGTATCACGTACATATACCCTTGGATCGTTCGATTCTCTGCTGTCGTATACGCAACCCTGTTTAATGAACTCCTTATACGCATCCCTACTTGTACGAGCGATGTTACTAGTCGACGGTAGGTCCATAAACGTCAACTTATTATACTGCGCGATATCTATCGGTCCGGAGATATATATGTTGTCGTCTGTAGGTTCCGACAGCGCGATTCCCTGAATGCTATCAGGAATGAACTTCGCTTTACGCCATCGTTTCTCCTTATCGTATTTACTGTAATCGCCTCCATCGACCATTTCAACATACATATCATCTATGAAGAGATACAATGGCACAGATTGGTCATCCTTGAGCTTGGTCTTGTTTTCATCGAGCTTGTCCTCCGTAACTTCCTCATACCGTGGTCCACTATAAACGACGCCGTTGCAGGTATATATATAACCCGCGCCTTCAGTCGAACCTTTAGCCGGATATGTGACTAGCGATGCCTTTTGACGGTTGACATTATAGAACTTCGTATCGTTATTGCTCCGTTTGACGAGTATATCGTGTTTGTTTATGTACCACGTCTTTTCGGTCGATGAAGCATCATCATCCGTCTTTCTATACAGCGGGACCCACTGAGTTATATAATCATCTGTCATCGGTTCAGCGCCAGTTAACGGCATGCATGGGAACTGAGCGATGTATACTGTAGTCGGGGCGTCATCGCACATATAGAACGCAAAACGATCCGGTAGATGGACTTCATCGAACATAGCCGTTATCTCAGATGGGTTTGTTTGATCTCCACGAACATAAGCGTTTTCATAAAGCGCATCGCGATTTTCATTAGCTTCAGACGAGAATTTTAAGAAGCGGATCTTCGGCGCGCTATTGCCCTTATCTTCGTATACCAGCTTCGCGGCAGCCTTTAGGTTCTCGCTGAGTTTTCCTTCTGGCGCACCCCATACCACCTTATTGTCTACCGTAACCGGAGAGAATTGATACATATCAATGGCTCTGTCCTTATACACCAGTTTGATCGTCGCGTAACTGCGAAGTACTTCATTGGTTTCAGATGTATAGTAGTCTTTTGCCTTAACGCGCATAAACGGACCACAGCATTGTGTATCTTCGAGGCGCTTAACTGCTTTGGTCGGATTATTCGCACTATCTAAACCTAAGCCAGAGGATTTACTCTTAAAGTACTCCCATGAACAAACAGGAACATTGATGAATGAGAACAAGGAATATCCATTGATGTTCTCGCCGACGTATATTATAGATGGATTGGTTATCGCTGCCGTATCGACAATCGCCTCCGTCTTCTTTCCATTGTCATCTATACTGGGGCAGGTGAAGTAGCAGTTGTTGTTTGGCACTTCGCTTACTTGCTGAACGATATCGCCATTAGCCACAACAGGTATCTCACGACTTACCATCGACTGCAATATCACGGGCGAATAAGCGACCATCTTATCTTTCCAACGATTTTCGAATACGCGTCCATATAACGGTGGAATGACAGTATCTCCTGTTAGATTTCCGGCATTCACTTCACCGATACCGACATCGAATCCCTTTCGTATGAATGCCATAACTAACTCCGATTCATCATTGGCCTTTGACTGAAGATCTTCAAGGAAGCTCTTATTGAAGCACAAATCGCGACAATCAATGGAGTCGTTAGCCGTACCGTTATACTTTGAGTTCTCATACGATGGATCCCACGGGCTAGCAAAATATGTATCAGTTGGTTGGTTAGCGATAGACATAAACGCTTCAGATACGGTCGGGTCGTATAGCACGTTAACGCCACAGTAGATAGGACGATTGTGGAAGCGGAGAGTATTGAATAGCGTTATGGTCTGTCCATTGTTCGTCTTTACAACGAACTGACTATTGATCTTCTGGTTATCGGTTAGAGTATCGGCGGGTACATTCTTTAGCTCCTCTAGACTGTTATACGAACGATAACCAAGAAACACGGTGTTGTATGTGCGATACTTATCCGAATACAGCTGAGCGATACGTTCTTCTATGTTAGATCCTTCTGTAGTAGAGACGACACCATGACCTGTTATCGTTTCATTGCCGTTAGCGTCGATTGTCGTAGTGTAGTCCGTGTATGTGTTGAACGCGTTCATGATCTGCTCGAACTCCTTGAACTTGTACTCGATAGGAGGAGCCGGTATTGGTCCAGACGTGGCCGTATTATCCTTTATTCGGAGCACGGATTCGGTCATCGAAAGTGATTTATTTCAAGCAAAAAGCAAATCGATGTTCCCTGCTATAGTTAACGCAACCGAGGCCGTTTTGACGGAATGCGTAAACGATTCCACGGTTCGTTTTGAAATCGAGTTCCTACAACGTTTAATAGCCCACGCTAATCGCTTATGCGAGAACATAGACGACAATGCGTTGACCTGCATCATCAAGAAGCAGATCCTAAAGATAACCGCATTGTTGGTTCGTGCAACCGATAGCAAACTAAACAACGCGATAGATGATTTGTATAAGCGAATCGCTAACGTTTCCATTAACGGACTAGAGGAGATGCAGATCATGAACGGATCTAAGCTAAACGAATATACCATGAGCGTAACCCAGCCATGCTTGCCAAGGGTACTGCTATCGCAGATCGGAGGTATACCCGCATCATGCGGACTGCATGCCGTTATGCATATGCTATTGTCGATAGGTTTGACGAGCAACTTCTTTGACTTCACGGAGATCGCCTATCAAAGATGCTTCGCGCAAGGATTTAACCGTCTAAACAACGGCGAAATGTGTACCGTCATGAGCGAGATCAATGATGTGTTGAGATCCTTCGCTGATACATTAGCCGCATTCATCCCACCTGCTCGTTTATACGCTGCGGTAGGAACGAAAGGCGTCAATGATTATAACTTCTGCGACTTCCTTAAACCTTCCGTCAAAGCCAACTTCGGTATAAAGAAGGGCGTAGAGAACTATACAACAAAGCTCAACCGCACGACTGAAATGTCAGTTAAGGAATCCGTTATATATGACATCAACCAGCTCCATCCTGAGTGGTTGCTATTCGACATCGGTATGTGGTGTGCGTTTGCCGATGGTATTAGCGTCGAGATAAACGTGACCGGAAATCGATATCGGTTACATTCCTTTATCGCCAACACCGGTTTACATTATATCTGCTGTGTACTCGATATGATAAACACGGATCGCGGACCAGTCAATGTGGTTCGTATATACGACGATATGTCTGTCAATTCGGTTAGAATGGCCCCGTTACATATCTTTCAGTTAGATTCGATCGGTGCGCTGATCTTCCATAAGCTCTAAAAACATGGATGCTATTTTTGTAGTTACCCATGGGTAACTCGCAAATGGAATACCATTTGTCGTCAGTTGTCATAGTCAACCGGATCCATTATATGGATACCCTTATGATCATAAACGGAGCCATTGCAATGGCTCGTTGACCGTAATCAATCAGCGCTATACCATTTTTGTCGTCTGTTTGTGTAGTAGAGATGCGATTTCGGTTATCATCTTCGTTAAAACATGGGATTGTTTACTGGATCTGTCGGCAAGGGCAAACTAAGGGAACTGCTTAAAGACGCACCGATAACGTATACGTTGAACGCTAAAGGCAATGCGATACAGATGTTCGGCCAGTCCTATTATCGCAATGATCCGACGGAGATCATACTGAACCCAAATCATACTTCCGTTATCTTGTATGGCCACAACGGCAAGAATCTCTACGGTATATATGGCGAAGGAGTCTTGAAGACAGATACATGGGACAAGTGGACCGACAAGCAATTTGATAATAAGGATATAGCAAGCGTGCATGTATCCCCGTTCTATGATGTGACTATCGAATTACGCTTCCCGGATAATAAAATAGATGGTATACACCTACCGAAACACAGTCATGTGAAAAAAGACGGTACGGTGACTATCGACTATAACGGTTCCAGCGACGATGATCGATTGTATATTCCTCATGGTGCGACCGTTGTTTCCATTGAAATGATACAGACGTCTAAAAAGGAGTACTTCGGACCCGTGGATGTCGAACCGTCAGAGGAAGTGCGTAAGTGTAAAGCGCGTAGTTGTTTCATGAGTGTGATCGTGATGATCGTAGTCGCTTTGTTCTTCTGTCTAGCGTTTTATATGGTTTATGCTACCTATAAAGAGGATCGCATAACGGATGCTATTGGCGTTGATTCGGGGAGTGAGTGATGTGGCGGAACTATCAAAAATAGCAGTCAAACGGCTCCGTTTATTAACATAATAGTAGTCGTTTGACCATAACAACACGGGTATGCGTAGAAGCGACTTAACGGCCGACCCATATTTTTATCGTCGGAAGTGCGTCCAAAGCTCTGGCACGGTTAGCTAGATCGCTCTTGAATTGCCGGAGAGAGTAGCCCCATTCTCCATTTGGTAAGCTCTTCGCATACTCAAATATATCGCCGAACATAGTACGTTTACTGTTATACAGTGAATGGAACACAACTCCTGTAATGCGTTCACAGCACATCCTATCGGTACGTGTTTTGATCGATTTTATGAATTCGTTGAAGAACCTCGGGTATCTAGCAACAAGTGCCTTAAGAAAGTCATGTCTGACTACGCACTGCGCGCCAAACCCCATGAACCACTCACTTCTGTTCAGGTATCGCTTGACCAAGGAAGCATCATTCAAACGAGTAATCAGATTGAGCTCATCGATTGGTGCGTTGAATCTATGCGCCGCACTGAATAGAAACTGATATGGTTGTCCATTCGGTATCGCAAAACGACTATTGATCAACTGGGAATCATGCACGCAAATCGCCCATGTAGTTGGTTGTTTGTTCTTCCAGTAGTAGTACAAGCGAAGCAACTCACCCGCCTTGGACAATGCATTGCTAGGTTCGATGATTTCGAAGGTTACGGCGTACTTATCTCTCAGCCGAGCGATAACTGCGTTGGTTAATATATCACTGTCACTTCCATCGCTTATAACGATGATCGGTTCCGTTGGGTAGAATCTACGCGCATAATCAAGCGCATATTCAAGCATGTGTAGGTTATCCCGCGAACGAACTGTCGTTGTCATATAGATCGAAACGTCGGTCGACATTTATACGCGGCAAGAGAAGGATGAACATATAACTGCTCCAATAAAAATAGGCAGCCGATGATATATGCGTTACTATAGTCAAACGACTACGGTTATGATGTTAATAAACGGCGCCGTTTAATGGCTATCGTTGACAGCAATCCATAACCGTACTCTACTTTACTGTCCGTCATGTTGGCATCTCAGCTATCGAGATCGCTAGCATGGGAACTCGCGCTGATATCCTGAAGGTTACCAAGGTTGAGATCCTTTATTGGATACGATGGAGCGATACGTGCGAGCTGGCGAAGTAGCATATTGCGGCACTTAACGAGCGATTCTGTGTTCATCCTATTGATGTTAGCATAGGATGGTATGGTTATAGCGGAGTTAGGATCGACGCGCCTAATCGCTTCGATTATGTGGTTCATCTGATGCATCAGTCTGACGTTGGCGTTCATTTATTAAAAATAGATATTCAATATCGAAACTTCAGGACGGTGCTATTTTTTTCCATGAAGTAACTTTCATGACTGAACATTTGGGTATGATCATTGGCGAAGTCCGTTATATCAGCGGCATCAATAAAGCGATGCAGGCATATGCAAATTCTGTTGATCCGGCTAAGATGGAGGCGATTAACGCCACTGTTATTAGCCAGCTTAGAAAGAGCGTTTTGTCTACCGCTTTGAGATACAAGAACTTAACATCCGGCGTTACTAACGGCTTTTTCGGAAAGAACGACGCGAAAACCATCCTTGATCTATTTAACCACGCTGCGAAGATCCCACTCCATGAGCAGGAGAAGCTGGAGAATACCTGTAAGGGTATCTGCGCTATCATCGGTTCGTTGACCATGATCCCGAAGCCAAAGAAGATCACTAAGGTCAAGGGCGATGATAAGGAATCGGCCGACGAAACAGAGATATAAAGGCGTTGTGTTGTTTTTATATGATGTCCCCGTCGAAATGATGATCATTATTGCGAAATGATAAGAATGGACGATGAAGGGTAGTGTTAAAAGTACCATTGACGGTGCAGAAGGAGATATACGTATAGAAGATCCGTTTGTGGACGCTAACGCTGACGTCCGAGGATGGGTCGCTTTATGGATCCGCCAGAAATACCTCCATCATTGGCAAAACAGTAAGGATACAGCGTTAAACGTTACCCCAAAAATACTTCGCACGTCGAGCCGAGCGTAGCGAGGTGATATCCTATCGACTATCCTTTCTATGTCGTTCGTTGTAAAAATACACTGATGCGTTTACTCGTCGTCGAGATCTAGCATACGCTTGAGATTCTTATCGACAAAGTCCTTCTGTGAGTTGCAAAGCACCAAACCGAGCTCGTTAAGGTGATCCGTTGGGACCTTATTTTTAACGCACCAAGCATAACTAGCGTGCATATTGAGTAGCTCACTGATATTATGCTTAACGACCTCAGCCATACGGGAGCGATGTTCGACCATCTTCGCTTCAAACAAACCGATACTATCAACGTAGTCGTTTAATGAAGCAGCTACATCGTTTTTAGTTTCGATGTACCGTTGAATCGCTTTCTTATCGTTTTCGATCAACGATGACCACATATCGCTGAACTGATCTGCATCGATCCTTGCTAACTTGAATGATGGTGCGGTTATTGGTTTCAGTTCACCGAAGTCAGGACAAGACGATGCTTTAAGCTTCTTCGATAGAACGGCACGTGTTTTAGTAAAATCGACAGACGCCATACCCATATCGTATAAATCTCTATAGATCGATGAACGGCTAAGTATATTATATGTCTTAACCTGCTCGTTAATGGTATCGATTGTATTCATAACCGTTTCGTAGTTATCGTTGAACAGACCAGCGTCGGAGATAGCCTCTTGAACGACAGCGAGATTGGACTTCACATTATCAGCAAACACAGAGCGATCACCCTTGATGTTCTTGTGTTTACGCTTCGATTTGGCGCCGCACTTACCGCCCATGTTAGTCGCCGCTCGGGTGGTGGAGCTAGATTGTTTCTGCTCCCCGATGATAATGCTAGTTTCTTCGTTAATGGTGGCCATTTTAACGATAAAAACATCAACCACAATCGATCAATCGGACCGACCATAAAAGTCGTTAAAAGGTGGCTAAAAACGGTCATTTTTCGTGCATTTTTCAACGAATCGATTGATTGATCACGGAAGGATCCGAGTGGCGTTTCTCTTATACGCGTACACGATCCCCATCAATCTACAACTAGAAGTGATTTTTATTCTACAGTCAACACTCTAAATGTCTTTCGCTACCGTTTCTGATAGGTCCGCTTTCATCTCCAACAACGCTTCTGTCGTTGAGAAGATCGTCAATAACCTTCAGTACATCATTAAGCATGATAGCCGCTTCCGTTGGAGTCCGGCCGTCATTAGACAGCTCATCATCAAAGCAGCCGAGTTGATCGATAAGCGCCAGCTTTTAAGCGAACATCCTTGTGTGTCCGCTAGACATCAATCAGTCGCTTGGCATTTCATTAACGAGTTCCTTGAATGCGAACTCGACGGAGATCTCAGCAATGCGCTCAATAAGCTCCTGCTTTCAATGGCATCTGCATTTGAGTACGCTGGTGAACTCGCAGCACAAGGAATCGAGTTAACGAACCTTGATGTCGCAAGAGATCTTAACGAGACGATGAAGCTGCTCGGCTATCCATTGAAGTTCCACAACGACGTGTATGGTAAAGCCAATAGCGATGCGCTTAGAAACCGCGCTGGCAAGTCCTCGCTTAGGCGCCCAATCGCTAAAGCAGAGCTCGTGTTAGCATGGATCGCTCACCTTCTTCGTTTGACCAGGCAACCAGTTAAGCACACGAAGAACGAACTCACGTTCTTGAACGTTCTCGGTACGTTGCTTAACGCATTCGTTCAGCGATACGAGCTGATCATAAACGTTAAGTATCATCAGCCATGTCTTGACCAGTTAGCGTTCATTCGCTTGATGGAGATCGTTTATGTCTCTTGTATAGATAGAACCGATAAAGAAATCAATCTTTACGGTTCGTGGTACGATCAACCGGACAAGTTCAAGCATATCCCGGATTTCATGGATATTCGCTTATCGAGCGATATGAACGACCTTCGTTCACACCTTTCGCGTTTACCGAGGGGCATCACTAGCTATCCAACCTCCCAGGCCGTGTTTTATAATGCGGTTGATTGTCATCCGGATTCACCAATCGGTATGGCGACTAAAGCATGGTTGGAAGCGAAGAAAGCGATGCGCGAGGATTGTTCGTTCGAGGTTATCGTTAAAGAAACCGCTAAAGCGTCATTCCTATATGAAGCGAACTTCGCGCTTGCCCGCGACGAACAACCACCAACTGAAGGTCCGGTTTGGTATGCCAATGTGCATATCTTCGAACTGACAAGCGGTGACGATGAACAGCTCTATGCTGCACAATCAGCCGCCATCGAAGAGATGCTCTCTCCTATTAAGGAGCAGGTAAAGGAGATCATTAAGAATACTCCTAATCTGATGGAGCATGAACCATCGGTCGTGTTTAGCGTTATACTGAAGTCAGGTGAAGAAGCGCGTCCGGAGCTTTCGTTCATCCAGGTCTAAAGCGAACACGAAATGATTTAAAAAACACACGATCTATATTTTTATTCGACCCTCTATGGTGAACGATTGATTGATCCGATAGACTAGTGTAGTTCAAATGTACTAATAGAAGGATCGTTCAACTGTACCGATAGATGAGTACGTCAGACGTACTGATAGATGAGTGAGTCGTTGAAGGTGATTTTTATCCTACATTCAACACCTTAAATGCAATCTGAACTCGCTTTCATCTTCGCTAACGTCTATGATGAACTGTTCACATATGACGCTAAGTACAACGAACTCAAGTTCAAGGACACAGTCGATGCCATGACCATCACTGAGGTCATTAGCCGTAAGTCCAAAGGATTACGCGATATCTGGTATCGCTGCTATCCGTCACTCATGCGTGTGTACAAGTTGTTCGCTGTCTATGATTGCAACAATCTGCTCAGCATGATCGAAGTCGACGACGAATATCCGTTCATCCCTGACACTTTCATTACAGAGAGCATGATGAACGAACATCTGTTCCAGAAACGGATCGAGCAGGACTATCGCTTTGAACTCCTTAAGGATGATAACGATAGACGCCACTATCGTTTTACGAAGGCGATTCGCTATGTAAACGAAGGACTCAACATCGAAAAGTACCTTGAACAAGGACTAATCGGTTTCGATCAAGCCGAGTTCGCGTTGAACCTGATGGATATCAAGCATTCAATCGCCTATCTCAATCAGACAGGTAAAATCGAACCGATCGCTAAACGTCTATTCGATACAGATAAGGACGAAGCTCTATTCGATCAGCTTACGGAAAACGCTAAACGGATCTACGCTTCCTACCTACTCAAGACGAGGAGTAATCTGTGTACCGTTAAGGTACTCCCTTATGTCGATGTGATGACGGACTGTGGAAAGTTCAACTTCAACAACCAAGACATTAGCCGTGCCGTTACAGCTGAGATCGCTAAACGCTTCAACGCGGCGATGACCAGCAACGATGATCGCTGGAAGGCCAATGTTAAGACCTCGTTCGACCTCTCCGTTGATCATTGCGTTAAGTACGCCCATGATAGTGACTATCTTGAGCTGGTCCTTCGACACGGATCAGTTAAGCAGGTCGTTGCAGCGTGTTTCGTTAACGATGGCGCTACTGTATTGCGTATACTCGCGCGCCGTGAAGATTGTGCGATCGAGTACCTCTGTGAGCTCGTTAACCGCAAGCTCATCAATCGTGACAACTTTAACGACTTCACAGCTGGTATCATCGATAACCCGACACGATTCGATATCGGTTTCGCTTGGGTTAGGACATATAAGGAAGAACCACCGTTGATGGTCTATCCGCATCCAAACTACAGGGAAGCATCAACGAAGAACCAACGCAACCCACGAAGACAGTGGCAGACCGGTGTAACCATCGAAGATGTTTGGTCGCAGTTTGTTAACGCGTCTACCACACCGATGGAAATGAAATCGACCAAATACTACGACTATATGGTCAAATCTGGTGGCGTTAAGCGCAATCCAAATCAAACGATCATGTACTCGTACTTCTCTAATAGCAACGAGAACAAGCTAGTGTTCTGCAAGTCAGACGTCGAATTGCTCGATCCAGCGATACCAAGATATTATATCCCGGTTGAGTTCAAGAAGTTAAAGCAATATCTCCACGAAGATCTCTTAACGACCGATATCTGCATGTTCGCTCAGCTGACCAAGAACGATTGGGAGAAGATAGCGGGCGGTAAAGAGGACATCGACGTGGTTGTCTTTAACGATATGAAGAACGTGTACCGTGAAAGGTCACCACTTAAGGAGGTCATTAAGTACCTCGTTGAGAACATCGAGATCGAGTTCGATGGTATCGAGTGCGCTAAGGCGGGCAGCGTATAAACGAGTCGTTTAAAAAACAACGAATCTATTTTTGTAGTTACGCCGTTATGATGTTCTTTATCCACAGACTGTTTGTGGTTCCAGGAGGATCGACTATCTCTGCCTTGTCGTTAATGTAAGTCTCGGTTATGTCCGCGCGTTCAACACTCGTCTTAATCGAGAACGTTCTCGCTCTCAGTTCCTCGAGCATCTCAAAGATATCCTGTATAGAATATTCAGCGCCGTTGGTGAACTTAAATGATATCATGTCCGCGTCTATCGTAAGAGAATGCGATACGTTACCTGAAACCGCCTTCATGGTTACATCATCTCCGGTGATGGTGGTCTCGATTCCGTCTATAGCACCGCTGCTGCTACTAGACACATCGGAGATGCGTTGATTCAGTCCAGCTAGCGTTTCATATAGATTGGGTATCGTTTTGGCGTTTCCGGTAGAAACGGTATCACCACCGTCTGTAAAGGCGATATTACCATCATAGTATACGGTTCGACTGGTTACGTGTGGAATGGCAGTTGTTAGCCAACCATTGTATACGCTATCTTCCGCAGTCGCCGAAACGTAATCATTAAACCATGCGTCCTTCGAGCTCATCGATTTAGATATCAATAAACTGACCGGCCAAACGCATACATTTCCCGTTTCCAAATGATTACTATATTTTTATTGACATATACACCATGAATACCCATCGCGGTCCATCTAAGCAGTGTCAGCAGTGCGGCTATTACCTGAATGGCAGAAAGGGATCCGTTTGCAGTAAATGCTTTAACGCGTCCCTCATTCCTGTCAAATGTAAGTTCTGCGGTGAACAGACATTGGTCACGGAACACGCAGTCGATAACGAAAACCTCTGCGTTTGTATGAAATGCAATTGGGATAATCGTTCAGATCTAAAGTGCGACGTGTGTGGCAATATCGGTAAGGATGCTCTATATACGAGCCATCATTACTCAGCGTATAGGTGCAAAACATGCGGCAAAAGGCGTTTAATGAAGTGCGCGGAATGTTCAATGGAGATATATGCCCCAGAACGTATCGCTAAGCATCCATTATGCCAGGATTGCCGTTTGAAGTTCTACACTCCACAGCCATGCGTTGAATGTCAACGTCCGTTCTATTTCCATAAGTATAGACGCCCAGATACGTGCGTTTGCAATACATGTTATAGAAAGAAGCACGGAGCATAAAGCGCATATATTTTTATACCACACACTATAGCAGTACAGTCAACGACAACTATTAAATGAGAACCGCTTATGATGATAAGCGAATCCATTTAACTGCCATTTGGTCATAGAATATGGGCACAGCATATACCAAACCGCTTTACTATTCGTTCGAAATGGGTATAAAAGCTTTCTTCAAACGGCTCTTCAACAAACGTCCTCCGTCAAGGAAATTGACCTTTACTGTTACGTTCAAGACCGAACTTGAAGATACAAACGATGGACGAATGGTATTGGCATCAGAGGCCTTACCGATAACACAAACTACTTGCTACGAGTTTAGAAACATGCTCAACCATGAATGCTTATCCGTCACATTTATCGATCAATACGACAAGACAACGACTAAGGTATATCCATGTACAGCACAAACGAACACACATGCGATATTCATCAACAATCCCAGGGAACGAGAGGAGTATGGCAAGCTGATGTTCGCCGTGCCAAAAATAGATGCAATTGGTGATAAATCGTTAAAGGTACTCGCTGAGGTTGGGGACTTTAATCGTTGTTCAACTGGTACATATAGAGATTTCGCTTTACGCGGTCAGACAGTAACTTTCACGCTAAAGTACCGCGTCAGAGAAGAAACTTAAAACGTGGGTTTGATCGAATTCAGTGGACGGTTGTTCGCTCTCAATGTCGCATTAGCGATATCTATTTTGTCTTTAGCCGTCTTATTAGCCAGTCTATTCTGATCGTATATCTCTATCAGGTTATGTGCCGCACACCAGTCATGGTATTTAGCGAAACACACGAATGACTCTGTGTTTTTGGTTCCGCCAAGGCAATACGGTAGTTTACACTTCGGTATGCTCTTTATGACAGTAACGATCAGCAGAACGACAATCATCACGGAAAGTGTTATCCAGAAGTCATAACACGGCATTTTGTTATGGAAAAATGAGTGCCTCGGCGTCCCTTAACGTCGGTAACAAAACAGAGTCAAATGTTACGAATAGTACCGTCAACGAGTCCAATTTCTCGGTTTCTAATTGTACGAACATCGTTAACACGCTCAACCAAGAAACAGTGATGTTAGTCAACGCAGAAGTAGGTACGACCCAAAAGATGTGGTCCGAAGCTACTCTCAACCTAGAAGGCGTGACGATTGAAGTAGGTGATAAGGACAACACACTCACGATCGGCGCCGGCACGGATGCAGATGTAGCTGCAGAAGTTATAGCGAATTGTGCGGGGTATGCTGCTCATAGCTCCAATCTGACGGACGCAATTATGTACGACATATCGACCAACGGTGAGAGTATGCAGTTCTCCGATATGATGAGTGCCGCTAAAGCGAATCAGACAACTGAATGCAGTTCATCGGGCCTGTTTTCGTTGTCGTGTCAGGTCGGTATAAACAACTCAGTTGTAAGCAACGTCAACAACTCAATCAAAAATATATTCAATATGGCGATATCCAACTATATGTCCTCAGAGACGCGTAGGAACATGCTGCTGACAAACATAACTACAGCACAGACTGCGTTGAAGCAGACGATGGACTCTACATCGAGCGTCAATATAAGGAACTCCGTCATTAAGATAGGCGGTGAGGGTAATGTAGTTGCGCTTACGGCAGAAACGTCAGCGTCAGCCAAATCGCGTATCATGTCAACCGTTGAGAGTAGTGCGACTGCATTAACCTCGGCGGTATCGAACATGGCTATGACAAGTACGACTGATATCACGAATGCCCAAACGGCTATATCTAAGGCCGAAGCATCCGCTGATGGTAGTACTAAAGTCGCATCGGATAGTGGGCTCAGCGGCAATACCCTTATATGGCTAGCAATTATCGGTGGAGTCGTTGGTGTGTTGACAGTTGGCATTACTATGTGGGCTAAAGTGAAGATGTGTCAGCGTCAGAACGAAGGACCGCGTGAAGTATATGATCAAGCGAAACCGACAACTAAAGCCGTTGATGGTAAGACATATGAGAAGCTCGATGGCGAGGCGCCGCTTGAACCATGATAGAACGATACCCATAGACGATAGTCAAACGGATCGATTAAGCGACTACCTTTATGATCATAAATGGGCCGTTTAATGGTTATCATTTGACAGTAACCATCTGCGATACGATAGAACGATGCCGTTCATTGTTGTACGGATACCTGGATGCCAGTTTGTGGTACTTGCTTGAGAGATCGTTGACTGTTGTATTTTTATCGGGCCCGGTTGAAACGATCATTGTTACGTTCGGGTGAGATGGTGAAGTGAAACGTGAACCGTCGATGTTTGGTATCCAATCTGGTACGATTGAGGTATATATGGTGTAGGCGTCCTCATTCCACGCGACTAATAGTAAAGATGAATCGGATCGATATAGAAGCCGTTCTATGATGCGTTTAACGATGATACTCCAACCGTACGTTCGATGAGCCAGTTTGCGACCTGGAGAGCAGGTTAATGGGTAGTTTAGTAGCAATACGCCGCGTTTAACTGCATTGCGTAGTGTTGTATCGTTATCGCCATCCAGGATGGAATATAGATAATCGATTACCGAGGTTTGAATCGGTGGATGCGGTATCCGTTTGTAGATATCAGTAAAGCGATATTCGAAGGGGATACCGTAAGCAATGCCCGAAGATAGGTCGATCGATGGTGATGAGTAACCCAACACGATGACTCGAACATCCTCTGGGTTGATAAGGGTGAATGCTTCAAAGATCTGAGATTTCGATGGAAGTACATCAGTTGATCGATGTCGATTCAACCGATTGACGATAGGCGAAAGGTCGGACTGGTTGATATAGAAGCGCCATGATTCCGGTAGGTAGTTGTATAGATCGTTGAACATAGGTTTTTAACCGATAAACCTTTAGCTGATCATAGGACTGGTATGTGGATTGTAAGCGTCGAACCGACCTATCATCGAACGTAAGCGTCGAACTGTAATCCATTACGATAGAACACACCCGTCCTATCTATTATGACAGTATAATGAGCATAGTAATCGACGGTTCGGTCTATTTCGATAGGATGTACCATAAGTATCTTAAGTTCAGGGGATCGTTGATCGTTCCGAAAACTGATGCGATGTTAATGAACCCCATATCGATGGCGATCGATTATATATGCTATACGCTGACCAACCTAAACGTCCTGCTAAAGAAGTACTCGTTTAAGGTAATATACTTCAACATCAACCATCGAACTGGGTTACTTAAACGGTCTTCAGTTAAACAGACCAGATACGATAGTACATTAGCGCGATCGTTCAAGGATATGCTACGGTTGATGGAAACGAGTGATGTAACTGGCGTATATATGAAGTACCATGACTACTTTACCAAGAACGTTAAGACGTACGCTATAAAAGACCTAGACGATAGAAAGATCGGTTACGATTACAACAATGATCTACCGAAGATGGAACTGGCGTTTATCAGAGAGGCGCTGATAGAACAGAATCAACTTACATCCGAAGATCTATATTATTGTAACCGTTTGATCCTCTCAACGTTGACGCATTGTCGTGTCGTTTATACGGATACATCTAACATAGATTACCTAAAGTACCACAAAGCAAGGTTTATCCGTAACAAGAACTGGCGTCACTATAAGCGCAAGGAATCTATCGTCGAACCTCCGGAGATAACGCAGAACATCTATGAGTACTTTAGCGAGTCGCGTAAGCTACCGTTAATCGATTGCTGTCAAACGAATAGCTATGATCTATTTGTCCTGACGGATGATCCATTCAAGATGTACGTCAAAAATGAATCATCGCTGTTCCTCGACGAAGGTCTATTAGACGATTTCATTGACCTGATCGACACCATAGATAAGCGTGAAACTGAACAATCGATTGATGCCAGTGATTTCAGCGCGTTTATCGAATCGATCGAACCTACCGAGATAACCGAAGCAGATATCAATATCATATTGGATTCTATCATCAAACGATGGCGTTCTTCGTTTACAGAAGCGGATATCAGGAAACTAAAAATATCACGGAAATCAATGCCACGAACCGACTCTACTGCAACGATAAGGGACTATAGTATCGATCAGCTTACCGAGATCATATAACGAATCAATCAACGATAACGACAAACGATTCGTCTGATAATCCCATCTCCATCGTCCGTCAACAATGATCGTCGATAGAGAAGGATTAAACGGCCCAATCCTTTGCCTCCATCGAGGGAATCGATCTGGGTCGGAGGAGCTGATTTTTATTTTTGAAGTAACATCGCCTATGGCTCGTCAGATTATCGCTGAATACAAGAACGCCCTCATCGAAGGACATCTCGGTGACGATTACCTCAACGATAACCAAGACGCTAAGATCATCAGGATCAATACATGTTCCAAGAAGATCGGTGCGCTTTATCTCGACGCTGATCACTTTAACGCGTGTACGATCGCCTTCATCCAAGAGATGAAAGCCGCAAAGCAATCATACACAGATCCTTACTTCAACTTCCAGATCGTCAATGCGCACAACATCATCTATTTAGATGGTGATTGGAAGGACGATGAAGGTAAGACAGTTGAAGAATATCGAGATCTATGTACCTCGGTTGCAGTCGAAGATATGACACTCGCTCTCGCATTCCTCGAGAAGAACCACATCAACGTTGAACATAGACATATCTGGGTTCCGACTGTGTTTCCGGTCACTAACGGAGAAGCAAAGATGGGATATCACTCATTCATCATCTGTGAAGAGAACATCGATAGCGATATGCGTAAGAGCTTCCTCGACTATGTCAAGGCCAACTGCACATACGGCGTAAGCGTTCTCGATGAAAGCCCCGTCAAGACGACACAATCTCTGCTTCCGTTTGCGACAAAGGTAAGAGACGGCGATAAGCTTAGTCGCGCTTACTATCTAACGTCGAAGCTATTGAAGTTCGATCTCAAGTGCAAACATTATGCGAACCCCGCTATCCAAAACACTCCTTCGTCCAATAACGGCGATCAATTGGATATCCCAATCGGAATCGACCAACTGAGGTGCGAAGAGGAAGATACTTCGGATAACGAAAACAACGAAGAGGAGATAGCTAATGAAGAGGAGACCTTTAACGAAGAAGAGGAGGAAGCGATTCAAGTCGACTTCGGATCCGACGAATCGGACGAAGAAGAGGAAGAACAGACCGAACCTCTAGAACTGGATCCGCTTGTCGCTGAAATGACTAAGCGACCGGATAACGACACAACAGAAGAACCCGTTAAGATATCAGTCAAACGAACCAAGCAACCGACCATGAAAGTGGACATCAATGCTTTGTTTGAAGCTGCGATCAAGAAAGCTCATTCCAAGTTCAAGGAAAGCGGTTGGACGTATCGTTATGGCGTCTCAAACAGGATCGCTTTCGAGTTCATAGATTCGTTGCGTTATCTCCGTCCGAAGCATCGTTTCTTTAGGATGCTCGCCGACAACAACGCACGCGTCAAGCGCGTCTTTCCAGCGATCATGCGCTATCTGTACGTCAATTACACGATTGACACAGAAGGACAAGCAACTATGGATGTCGGTACGATGATTGAGATCATGCTCCGTTTGATGACCCCATTAATCGAGCTTGCGTTCAAGCACTTCAAGAACGACGGTAAACGCCGTGATATCGAAGGGGAAATCCGTCAAACGGTACCATATTGGTTCCAGAAATATGGCGTCGACGGTATGTTCAAACCAACGAACAAAGACAAGGAAACCTATGATCTACTCTCCGTCTATCGCGACTATTTAGTTAACGGTAAGGGCGATAAGCGCAAACGCGACAAATGGGTTTCTGACCGCGAAAATGTCTACGACATCAACGATCAATTGTGGATCAAACATTGGATCAACAAAAAGAAGAACGAGTACAACTATGTCGCTTGGGGTCGTGAGTATCTCGAACCTTTGACATCAGAAACGGTTTATGAGGGTATGCAACTCGACCCACCAATGTTTGTCGTTGCTGGTGAGTACAGACGCAAGCGTTTCGACAAGTTCTGTGAGGTATGCCGCAAACAAGTAAAGCGTTGGATTGGTTTCGTTAAGGATATCGTTATGGACGGTATCACCAAGGAGATCAAGCCGTTCAACGCCGAACATAAGGATATATCCTTTGACGAGGCGTTTCCGGAGGACTTTAGTGCAGATCCGTATAACTACGGTACAATCAGCCACTACGTTAAGACAGTTCGTCTGTGGTGTTTAATGTTCCTGTTCACGGGGTTCTATGAAGCACAAGACCTCTGTGATGCCGTTAGGATGATCATGACGTCGTTTACGCGTAAGTTCATCTGGATCGATTCCAGCAAGAAGGATCCGGTAACCTGGCTCTATAACATCAAGCAAACCGATTCGCTCGAAGCATATCCGTACAACCAATGGATTGAAGACCCAAAGGGCAGCGAAACCGAGCAATGGATGTCAGTTATCTATGATAGGTTCATCAGACCATCGCTGTTGACCATCGATAGGAACTATAACATCGATGCCCTTATGGGAACCATGGAAAATGCGGGTATCGGTTTAGATGGACGTATCATGAGTAAACTCAAGCCATTTGGCAATCTCGGTACGGAAATCTCAACGATCTGTAAGAACGTCTTTAAGACCTTCGGTGGTAACCCGCGTCCAAAGATGTTACACGCAGCGCAGGCCGACTACTTCCCAATGAGAAACGGCTGGCTTAAATGGATCATTAAAGATGGTCAGCCAACTGGTGAGTATGAATTTCTCACCGATACACATGATCTCTATATGGGACGGTATACACAAGTTCAATGGGCAGGTCCACTGGAACAATATGATAAGAACTGCATCGAATATAGAGCAGTTAAGCGCGTCATCGAGCAGATCTATCCAGATGAAGATGGACGTGAGTTCTGCATGCGTATGTTCGCATCCGTGCTATACGGTACCGGTTATAAGGACAGATTGTTTGTTATGTACGGTACTGGTTCAGATGGTAAGACAACTATCGTCAATGCCGTTCAAGCGCTGTTAGGTCAGAGCGGTTTCGGTGCAGATGCAACCATCATTGAGAACGGTAAGCATATTGCGTTGAACAGGAACCTTAAGGGTCTCGCCTCTACCATGAAAGCTGAAGCGCTGTTGGTCAACGCGTCCGCTAAATCTAGCCACGATGAAGGCGGTATCAGCGAAGCTGTTGATGTGAGGCTCTGCAACACGCAGGAACCTCAGTTGGATAACAAAGGTAGAGTTACGTTGAACGGTGCCACAATTAAGGGAGTCTTGTCCGGTACCGCTTCAAGTACACGTAAGATCTATCAGGAAGCGACTAGCAGTGTCATTAACGCGCTGATCATTATGCAGACTAACTATAAGCCTTACGTCGACGATCCAACCGATGGTCTTAAGCGTAGGTTCACGATGTATCAGCACAAAAGCAAGTTCATTACGAACGAAGCGTCCAGCTTCATCAATACGGAGCATCACTTCAAGGCCGATGCTGCTGTAGCGAAGGCTCTTACGGACGATCCAAAGTACTGGCAAGCGCTATTCTACATCCTATTGGAGTACGCGCAGAAGAATTTAAGAGAAAGAGCGTTGCCGCTTAGCAAGCTCGTTATGCCGCCCTGCGTCGAAGATGCTTGTGAGGAGATCTTCACCAAGTACGTGATATCCGTTATGGGCGCCATCTCTAACGTCATTGAGAAGGTCAGTGATACGGAGCTCGGTATCATCAACTTCAACTACCTTAAGGACAAGCTTAAGAAGTGGAACGAGAAGATCCCTAACCAGGGCGAAGAACTGAACCATCCTTATAGGTTCTGTGAAGCTAGAAAGCCGGACGATATCGATAAGGAGATTACCCGTGGACTGGTGCAGTACTTCGGCGGTCATATGTATCGCCTGAAGGAAGAGCCGACTAGGGTTATGTCCGACGATGCCAGTGATTATGACTACGTTGAACGCAAGCGTGGAAAGAGCATCGGTTATCGCCTCGTTCCTGGTAAGAAGAGCCTTATTGAGTACGCTCAGGAGGTTGGCTATAACACAGATACGTTTAAGTCGAAGTTCCTTAGACGATACGCCATGTCTACTATCGATTCTACCGGCTGCGGTAAGAAGAAGGACGAAATCAATAGCGACGTCTATATCGTCGGCTGGAAGATGGTCGATGGGCTTGAGTCCAGTGAGTAGATGAGTAGGTAGATTAAAAAACGAGGGGTCTATTTTTGTGGCCAGAGAGGTAGGTTGTGAGTCGATGGACCGTCCGCGGTGGGGTATATAGGTCAGTCAAAAGGGATTCGTTAAACTGGGTACGATTATGCTAATAAACGGGGGGCCAGTTTAACGACTGCAGTTGACGGTAATCGGTGATGGGTGAGCGATAATTGATTATTATTAGAGCGGTATCCGATGAGCGTTGAAGCCCTTAAAAGTGCCAATTATCCGCCATTTTGCTGCAAAAATGACTGGTTCGTCGACCCTAAGAAGATCGTCATGAACCCAGCACATGTCACTCTAAATACCATCCCTGAGGAGGTTAAAGAGGTGGTGATAAAGGAAGTACATAAACCGGCCGAAAAGCGGGTCAAATTTGCGTCCTACGTCGATGTCCATATGAGGTGCCCGATTGTTGAGGATCGCGTCCGTTATCCATCTAAAATGATCGAAGAATTGAAGCGTGAAAACTCCCTGTTAAGCGATGATCTGTTGATCGCCGAAAAGAGAATCGAGCAGTTAAAAGCTAAGCTCGCACACGCGCGCACGATCATTCATACATTGCCATTGTGGATACTCCTGTTGTTTATCTGGTTGGTTGTGGCATATGTGTATGCCCATCTGAGTGTATAAAAATATGGGTGCTATTTTTGTATGAGCGATAGTTGATTATTATCAATAATGTAGCATAAATGTCTATGTTCTATGGTGATTCGTTTAAATATAGTCAGTCAAGCGATTCGTTGGTTGGGTTAGATAAGTGGTTGGTAGTTGATAGTAAACCCAAGCCGGAGAAGCGTTTTATGACCAACCTATCTGCGAGTAGGATAGACGAACTCGATAGACGTGTGAAGGAGCAGGATGTGTTGATAGCCCGACAGAACGAGAAGATAAAAGAGATGGAAAGGAAGTTGGAGAAGTTGATGGACATCCTTGAACAGCACAACGATATATGGTTCCATAGAGATATGCTGAAGGACGGACCGTAAAGTGATTATTTTTAACCGTACATCCTAATGTCAACTGAACAGACAAAAGCTATGACAATGTTAGGTAAGCACCAGCAATCAATGAAGACAGAGAAAGCCGTCGTTGAGTCGGTATCGATAAAGGAATCCGATAAAGGATCTGAGTCGAAGGATACGAGTAACGTTAGAGCTAAAGCTACGCGTTTCGATGAAATATGCAAGCGAAATGAAACAGCACGGAACCGTTGCATCGCTCACATAGACGAACTCGCTAAACGCCCAAAGTCACCCGTACCATCTTCGCGCTTTGATACAATTGAAGCTAGCCTGGGTGTATTAACGTTCGGATTCGACGCTATTAAGAAACAGAGCGATGATACCGCTATGAAAACAAACGAAACCATCAAGGATGTTAATACATTCAAGGAGCAGATAACGGAGCTCGTTAATGGTTACGTTAAACGAATCGATGAAGCCGAACAGAAAGGTTTTGAAGCGCAAGAAGCTCTCATGCAACGTGAACGTGAGCTGATTGAAGTTAAAAGACAGTTACGTAAGCAGGAAACGGAGATCGAGATGCTTAAGCACATGATCTCCGAACAAAAGGAGATACTGATGTTGTATATGGATCTTCACGCCACATGAAACGGTGATACTCCACTTTAAAAACTCCGTATCTATTTTTGTCGCTATAATGGGATCGTTAGGTGATTATTTTTGGACAGGTATCATGAAACAGCGCAATGCTAAACAAAACAACCTAACTGAACCGATTACAGATAACGATATATGTAAGGTCTATCCACGGTATATAATACCCGATAAGCTAAACGCGCACTATATATTGAACAACGAACTACGCAAACCCGGTGGGTTATCGTGGTATAATCTATCGACGACGGATACTACAGTTGGTGACAGTAGATGCGATACCTTTATATTCTCGTTCGTTGATGGAGAGCATATGCGAGTTCAATACAACCGTCCCGTGAATTATTGGGCGATAATAGATATCGACACATTGGAGTTCAAAGGGATTCCATATATGTATGTCAATAACGCAAACAATAAGCATTATGCCATTGACTGTTTCGACGGGTTGTTCGACAGTTTCTTCCATCGCTGTGATCATAGCGGGTTTCCAATCAGAAGTGATAGCTTGTGTCTGCTGCAAGCAGTTAAGCACATTCGTTTAACGAATCCACCATTAAAGGTTCTATCCATGAACGAGATGTTTCGCAACCTACCTAAGCTAGAAACAATCGATATGAGAGGATGGGAGATCCCTCCGTTGTGCTTAAGCGATCCCAACTTCCATCTGTTCGTTAACTGTCCGCGTTTACGAGAGATTCGTATAGATGATCCTAACGTGAGCAATGAAGATATACGTCGATGGTTGGCGTTCAACTTTGGGAACTTAAACAATCGCTCACCGATAACCTGTGATACGATAGCAGCGTATAATGCAGGGAAGTACGTCTTCGATAAGGAGCTAACGGAATGTAAGACGCGAAAGGACTATGATAGCTGTTTCGATAGGACACAAGCGAGTTATGGCAAGCCGATAATGGATATGAACGAGGCGGCCAATTGTTATCGTTGCTATTGCTGGTGCGATGAAGAGCATATGGTTGGCGGGTACAGTTTGACCGAACGTAAGAACGGAGGGGTGTACGGTATACCGTATTACGATAGTAGTACGTGTCGATTAAACAACCCGATGGGAGATGAAACGATAAATGAACTCGCTAAACGTCGACACAACATTAAGGACGTTTATAGAACCCGTTGGTGGGGAGTTCCACCGACACACAAAGATCTATCGTTAAGCATGAATCAGTGGGTCGATAATCGAATGAGGCGGTGTGATAACGGTAAGAAGAACGCTAACGAGCGAGTTAAATAAAAAATAGAGATGCTATTTTTTTTGTATCCGGCGTTTCGGTGGTTGTAGATATCGTATTCGCTTGGGGTCGATCGTAAGTGATTATTTTTGATGGGTCAGCTAAAAATGTTCGCCGAGGATAGATTTGAAACGATCCAACCAATCGAGGGCGCTAAAGGCAATATCGCCGCGTTCTATTATCAGGGGAAGTACCCGATTAACAAATCGTTAGACGATGATACCTATCACCTCAAATCGGTGATGGATGCGTTTAGGGATAGCGTTAATCGCCCAATCGCGAAGGAAGTCATTAACAAATGGCTCGATAACGATTCAACCAAGCGATCTATATTCTATTTGCTTGGAATCGTGATCGATGAAGAACCAGACGATTCTAATGCTCGTCTATGGTATAACACGTCGAAAGCTAAGCATTTGACGGCACTTCTCTCTGAACTCCGATTTCGGAGTTCAAAGGTTTTGTTGCACAAACATCAACAGAAACCTCAAAATCGTCATCTGGATGGTTGGTACGCATGCGAGAAACTGATGTTGAAGTTCGCGGCATGGTTAGACGAAGCGTTTGAGATGGAGATCTATAGCGTGTTCGCTATGTCCGCTGAACGTGAACGATTGCATGCCGATATCAATCACAAAGCAACGCGTATCGAAGAACTTGAGCGCATGCTTAAACGACAGGACCGTAAGCTGGACCATGTTATCGAACAGAACAATCAGTTGTTGGACGATAACTCGGACATGAAGGATCGTCTAGATTGTATACATACGCACATAAAGGAATCCTCTCCTATTGTAGTCGCGTTGAACAATAGAGTTTCGACCGAGATGTCCAACGAGCACTTACTGTTGTACCTAACCGAGGATGGATATGAGCTGACCGTTAAGGTATACGCAGTTAACGATAAAACATTAAAGAAACGCGGTTATGATGTCAATAAAGCGTTTGCGCATATCGAAGGCGGTAACAGCGTCAATATGCAGAACGAGTTATTTAAGTTGGTCGAAGCAAACAACATGTTGATCGAACCGATATGTAAGCGTACAAAGACGTTTGTTATGCGTTCGACTAAACTGAACACGCTTAAACGCATCATTGAATACGATCTCCCCGAACGGATCAACGAAACGCCGAATTCGATCGACGACACGATTAAGAGTATAGACAACAGGACCGAAACGAAACGTATCGATAAACGTGAGCGATATATGGGGTTCGATGTTAGATACTGCAAGAAGGTCTGTTGTAGATGGGGAATCGATAAAGCGCGATTGACTGAGATCATTAACGGTGATTGGTCTACCGGAGACGATGAACGGATCATCTTACATGAATCGAAAGGGCTGCTGTATGAGGTCAAGAAGAAGGGAAAGATCATACTGAAACCCTTACCAGACGATGCGTTTAGAGATGACGATTGATATAAAAATATGGATGCTATTTTTGTATGCGTCGTTCAGGGGAAATATAGTTGGTCCGTTTGTATCCATCGTTTAACGTTACTCATAGATGGTGTCGTTTATACCTATCATCAAACGGATCGATCGTCTTTAAAAGATATCAGCGTTCTCGTCCTTCGCTTCGTTAGCTTCTGGCGCTGGAGCGTCTTCCTTTGGCTGAATCGCTTCATTGATCTCCTTAAGGATATCCTCCATCGTTTCCTTGCAGTTTGGATCAACGAGCTTGCGCATGATTGGTGTCGCTGCGGTGATGAACTTGTATGTGTTAGCTGATTTGTCAAACTTATCGAGATCGATCGAGTCAATCACATCCATGAACTTGGAACCGTCGAGATCACCGTTTTCGTTCATGACGACAGGAGAATTGAGCACTTCACCGAACAGCTTCATGTAGTACTTAGTGGTGCCGAAGATCTCGCATCTATAACGGGCAACTGTGAACTTAGCCAGTACATCTTGGACGAGAGATGGTGTCATTTCGGTGTTAGCGTTAAAGACATTGGCGACCAGGTGCCAGTTCTTAGCGATCGTCGCACGATGATCGTACATGGGAAGCAGTAGAGGTTCCATCAGCTTAACGCATGTCTCTTTAATGAGAACTACACGAAGGAGATCGTCTTTAGCGTTGAGTTTGTAATCGAACCAGGAATGGATATCGCGTTGATTTGGATCCTCAGCGAATCGTTTGTTGATGGTGTCCCAGTTATCGTTTAATGGCTTATCGTTATCGAATTCAAGAGTGGCGAGAAGCTTACGCGCGGAACGTTCGAGATGCTTGATTGACTGGAACCAAGGAGACTTAACTAGTTTGGACGGATGATGATCATCGGAAACGCGTTCGCGCGCTGGCTTGTCGCGATTCTTTTGACTGGTCTTCTTACTAGCCTTCTTCTTGTACCAGATAACCGATTTGTGTTCCATATCGATGGAAGATGATGCGGTGAGGTATTCGTCGAACTTAGAGCGGAGCTCCGTGTTACGTAGAGAGTCTTCATTGAACTTAGCGATGAAGCCCTTCAGTGTGTTTTCCTGCTTGATGATTGTATCTCTAGCTGACTTGTACATCTCGAGATCGATGTGCTGGATATTGCCGATGATCTTAGTAAGCGAGTCCATATAATTGACCTGTCCGGAGACGGAGTTAATAACGGTATCGAAATCGTGCATTTCAAACGATAAAAATACAAAGCGAATGTAGGAAAGGACGATGATGAGTGGTTAGGAGTAGAGATAGAGGGATTCGTTTGACGGTGCGTGAGATGAGGCGTTATGTGATACAGAATGGATGAATCGATGGGATATCACCTCGCTACGCTCGGTTCGACGTAGATAGTTGGGTTGGGTCACGTTTAACGCTGTATCCTTATTGTTTTTACAATGATTGGTACCAATTTGGTGGTTCCATTAAACGACCCATCCACGGACGTCAGCGCAGCGTCCACAAACGGATATCTCCTTCTGTAACGTCGATGGTACTTTCAACGCTATCATTCATCGTCCATCCTTATCATTTTCATAAGTGACGGAGTCTTTTTGGTTGATTATTAAGCTATCGTTTAGATGATTATTTTTAGCGAGATATCTAATGGATTCCGCCGACTATCTTGCCGATTACACGACTAAGATGAGCGAGGAGGAGTTCAACGCGAAGGTAGCGAGTATATTGAACGATGACCAATCGGAATGGACATCGACTGGACAGAAGCTGGTTACAGTGATGCTTCCGGCTCTATTGTCCTACGTTAACTTCTCGATGAACTACAACAGCCACATCACCGATATAGAAACCGATGATGCGTCCGTACTATCGAACTATCTATCCGGCGCGATAAGCAGCTATGAGAAGTACATCGTTCATCCACATGATATAATGCTCGACGATTACACGAACCTCGAACCGATACCGTTCATGCAGTTCAGCAAGATGGTTGAGGAGATCGATGATCCTAACGTCACGGTGTTGGCGTTGTCGTATAAGAAAGGGTCGTTTAACGTCGGCGTTATCGAATATGTAAGTAACCAGGAGAAATACAAAGACGCATACAAAACGGGTAACATCGCTTTGTATTTCCTTCCACGATCCATTAAACGTTTGTCAGGTAAAGCGAGCGCCAACGGTAAAGACATTATAGCTCAGTTCAACGACCGATTGAGCAAATACGGTTATCGGATCGAGAAAGGAAAGGTTAAGGGGATATCGCACGATGTAACCGATTATGACGCGGAGAGCATAGCGAAGGTACTACGGAAGATCAATAACGGGATGCACGATTGATTAAAAATAGCGATGCTATTTTTGTATCAGCCGGAGGGGAAAACGCAAACGGAATACCATTTGTATCCGTTATACGTATCGTTAAATGAGTACGTTTAAAGCGTCATATGACGGATGCGTTTAGACCTTGATCTTAACCGCCTTCGCTGAAGCTATGGCCTCACTATCGACCGATTTGACGGAATCGATGTTAGAGTATCTATAAGAGAACCCGTGCATTTGTCCATAGATCTCTGCCATAAAGTTAACTGAGTCGTGGATGAGCTTGCACTTTTCCTTGAACTTCTTTTGACCGGCATCGTTTGATGATGGTGATCCTACGTTACCGAATTGTGTCTGGAACGCCTTGAGTTTGCCTTGGAACGCGTTCTTAAAGAGGACTCGTTCTTCGAAATCAGATAGAGTAGTCGGGGAAAGGAGTTTGATATCGTTTCCTTCGAAGTAGAACGGTAAGTGGGAGTAACAGACAGCGAATGCGAGTTTAGCGGCGGCGTTAAGGGAACCACCATTAATGGTCTCGAGTTCATAAGCACCGTTAGCGTCAAAGTCATCTTTCTCGCGATAGGAGATCGCGTTCATGGCGCGTACAAAGTTCTCGATCTTCTTATCGCGTGAGTTGCCGAGAGCTCGTTCGGTTAACCTGCACTTACCAATGATCATAACGTCGAACGATCCGATATCCCTATACAATCGACTATACGAACCAGAACCAGCAACCTTCTGCTGACCGATGTTAAGGGTCGTGTTGAGGATATATCGTTGAATCTGTGCGATCACGCTGAAGATCTTGTTATCGGGGACAGTAACCACTAGACCTTTATTGGTGGCATAGCCGGAGGTGATTTGGTTGTTAACGTTGAGACCACAATCGAGTACCTTCTCAGCGATGAACTTCTCAAGGATCACATACAACAATCTATCCTCCTTGGTGTTGTACCGTAGACAGAGCACGTTAGCGGCCGATTTACGGTTGAAGATGGCGCGAACACGGACAGTACCGCCGTCATAACGAATCTGCTTAGATGTCTCAGACATTTGATATCAAAAAAACCGTTCAGTCACCGTAACCAATGTTTGGTTCCTATGATCATGCTATTGTCAAACGGATCAGTTAAATTGTTGTGTTTATGTTAATAGACGGGACTTTAATGATAAGCTATAACCATATCGGCCGTTTATCGTGATTGAAATGTTAGCTAGCGTTGAACCTATCGATTCAACATCATACAATGGGCCCGTAGAGGAGATGGCGTATAGCAATAGTAACCCCAGATCATGGAACCAACTGCTTAAAGGAGACACGACTAAAGGGAAACATGAACTGACTATATATATACCGGCGATAAGGAACCTGCTCGTCAGATATGAGCAGCTCAATCAGGCCGTTATTGAGTACATTAAGAGCGACGGTATCACGAATAAACAGTTAGTCACGCTAAAGAACCTCCCGTCGGAGATATTGCGTCGAACGATATATGATAGTGCTGCGTATAATGAAATCGTGAATGCTAATAAACAATCGCAGAAGTAGAACGGAGATCGTTGTGTTTTCTACAGTTGATCGTTTCGTTAAGCGCCATCGCTCGTTTTATCATTTTTGCCCTTTCGAAACTCAGTATGTCGGGCACCAATCCTTATATCAACCCATATGCTCAAGCACCAACATGTCCTTCACATCGTTTCTGCAAGAACCATAAGTATAATACTGAAGGTCTGTTCACTGCGTTCTATAATGAGAATAGCGCGATACATTGCGGTCAACAGAACATTCAGCTTCCTAAGTTCGAGAAGATGAATGGCGGTTCAGCGCTCCCAGGAACGACCTGCATCAATGTCTCCCCGGGTGAACAGCTCGTTGCCAATAACGGTAAGGAGTACACCGATGTTCATATCAATTCTAATCTCGCCTCAATGCGTACCGGTTTCGTTGCTCCAGGTACCGAGAATATGATCGCAGCTACTACTGCTGCTCGCATTGGACAAGCTAAGAAGGAGGGTTTCAGTTCGACCGATCCAGCGTTTACTTCTGACCCGATGGGATGGCGCGGTTCACAGATGACCAGTTCTACCGCTGTTACTAAGCTGACCGATAATGTTTGCGGAGGAAAGAAGAAGAATGCTGTCGAGAAGTTCTGCAGCGCGTGTGCGAGCCCGTATGGTTGTACTATCCTTGGCATCATCATTGCCGTTCTCGTTGTCGTTCTCCTTATGAAGTTCGCTAATT
>JAEIGA010002066.1_pt1 | contig 32030 bp, 45 predicted proteins | sample 9270691 | NCBI WGS metagenome assembly JAEIGA01 (sample SAMN17057246, study PRJNA624740) | gut metagenome | biome: biome; isolation source: fecal sample | host: Bos grunniens | place: China: Xizang | collected 2019 | reverse complement strand
TAACCCTTGCCTCGATATTCGGGGTATACATAAATCCTCGAAAGATAAGCAATGATAGGAACACGACAATACATTCTGTCTGTGTCGCACAGCACCTCACACGAAAACAGGGCATGTTTAGCCATGGCATTCATTGCCAAATTCATATCCTCGGAAACGCGTTTAGCAACGGTCTCTAATCGTTCTCCTGCTTCGCGAATTTCGCGGTAATTGAACAATACGAGACGTGCTTCACCAACTTTACGTGCACCATTAAAAACATCCAGGACGATGTTTTGGAATTTTGCTGTGTTATTCGTAATCGTTTCTAACGTAGGTACTATAGAAATGTTCGCCATAATATATTCCTTCCTACCATTTTCGTGACCTCAAGAAAATGGTATGTGTAGATATTTCTTCCACACATACCATTATATCACAATATTGAATTTTTGTCAATACAATCTCTGATTATTGCGTAATTTTAATATACGCCATACAAAACCATCCGTATTTGGTTCGCCCCCATGTTACATTACCAACTTGTTTTTGTTCAATAATGTCCACACGTGTGCTATGCATTATATATCCCAAACACCGATAATGTGTACCCGCATGTTCGCGTATGCGTAAGGCGTTAGCTGTAATGGTTCCGGTGATGGCGTTTTTTGTTGTAGTGGTCGAACAGGCGGTGCAAGTCCCGGCGTAAACACCGGTTTCTTGTTTGGTCCAATTAGAATAGGTGTGCTCACCGTTTTTTTGAACTTTCTACGAAAGGAAAAGCCGCACTTCGTGCAAGTGCTTTTGGTGTAACCATCTTCTATACATGTCGGTTTTTGTGCCTCAATTTTGTATGAATGATTACAGGGTTTTAATTTCAGATAATCCATGGAGGCATAGCCCTCAATGCCATTGTAGACGACGTGCGCCCACTTGTCGGTTGCACCCAATACGATAACCTCTTCACCAGCATGCACAGTTGCCAGTACGCTATATCGGCTTCCGTGTCCGCTGCGAATCTTTAGAGGAGAAGATGACGCTTGGCATACATACATTCCGGCGCGTGATGTGCTGCAATTACAGGTGCTGAAATCATCAAACTGCAGGCAATTTACGATGTACCAATACGCAGTGACATTTTTGAGAATGTTTTCTTGTGAGCCATATTTCTTGCCCAGTGTTGACGCTGACAATTTAATAGGTTTACCACTGTATCCTTTTACGGTCTCTGCGCAATAAAACGTGTTTCCTTCATATCCCATCAAAAACACTGCATGTGGTGCCTTACCACAATATAGCACAATTCCTTCCGGGTGTGCGTCTAATGTTTGTTTTAATGTTTTTGTGGAGATACCGTTGCCAATGGATTGGTAATCGATATTCACAAACGTTTGACCAATTTTGAAGTTAAATGTGTGTCGTAAGCCGTCATCGCCCCACCAGGCTGCAGGTCGCAGAGTGGTTTCTGTTACAGACGACCATCGACTATCGTTGCAACGATATAACGCTGCGCGTATCATCATCGTGGTTGAGCACAGTGTACATGTGCCCTTTTCCTTCTGTGTTAAATAAAAGGCGTCAGGCAGTACATCGTAGTTAAGTGCGTGAGTTTTGGGAATCATGGGTATAAAAGTCAATAAGACCAACAAAATACAAATTACTCTTTGTGTCGTTTTCACTAAATCCTCCTTCGTTACTTCATTAAACTAAAGTGTTTATAATAACAAAATACGGGTGAGAAAACTCTCACCCGTATTGATGTGCAACGGTGTAAAATATTTATTTTTCATCGCGTGGCTGACCGGGCAATTCCGCTTCGTCCACGTTCTGCAAGATTTCCTGAATTTTTGCATGATAATCGAAACCGCGCATTCTCATCAGCATCAAAGCGTTGGAAATAACAACTTCATTTCTATCGATAAAACCGGGACACAAATGTCCGTTATGATACGCGCTGTCGTCTTCTGCACATGTCATGCATGCCGTGTCATTGCCCCATCTATCACAGTCTTTGCACTGCAAATCGCCGGGGCGCAGGTGGCATTTGTCGTATTGATGCACAGGGAAGTAATTTCCGGTGAATGAACATAATCCTTGACCGGTTTCGGCGGTGTTGCCGATGGTGCAGAAGGATTTGCACTTGTAGCAACGCATAGTGTCTTACCTCGTGATGAATGATGTTATGCCGTCATTACGTACAATTTGCATTACCGAAGCACCTGACAGTGTTGCTGCCTGGATGCCGGTTTTTGAATCTTCGAAAATCATTGTAGTCGATGGACATGCGTTTGCTTGAATCATGGCTTTCAAATAACCCTCAGGACTGGGCTTTTGATGGTCGACGTCTTCCTTGGCGATAATAATGTCAAAGTACTCCTTACAATTGAAAATTTCTAAAATATCTTCAACAGCGGAGCGAGAGGCGGTGGTCACAATCGCAGTTTTGCAGCTTTCATGCAATCTCTGCGCGGTTTGCAGCACCATCAAATCAGGTGTAACAAACTTGTAGAAATCGCGATACGCCTCTTTTTTGGCTTTATGAATCGATGCCAACAAATCCTTGTCGGTGATATCGTACAGCAAGCCAAGAAATGTACGATAGTCTTTTCCATCGCACTGGGTATGATATGTATTGTAATCCATGTCATAGCCGTGAGCGCGAAGAGCTTTTTGATACGACTTCCAGATTGCTTTATCTGTCAGAAATAGAGTGCCATCGAAATCGAAGGCAGCAAGCTGGATTTCTTTCTTCTGCGTTGGTTCCACTATATCCTCCTTTCCTTGTTACATTAAAAGTGATAGCTCGTTATCTAAAAACGCCTTTGTGACGTCGTCTTTCAGATAAGGATAGATGCGCAGCAGCGTCAGCTGTAACATTGCTTTTAGCTGTGCGGTGTCGGAGTTGGTAATCTTGCGATAGAGCGACTCCAAATGTAGCGCACAATCATGCAAGAATTCAACGCCGGCCTTGTTGAGGGGGTCATGGCGGAAAGACCACATGCAGCACAAATCCTGCATCATCTTTGCCATATCAACTTCCAAACAATCATGAAATGCATCAAGGAAGTCGATTAGATATACTTTTCCATCTTTCACAATCATGTTTTCCAGTGTTAAATCACCGTGACATGCAGCAGGGTGTGTTTCCCAGTTGCGTGAGACGAGAATATCAAGGGTTTTCTGACACAGTTCTTGGGCGTCGAAGGTTTCCAAAGCGTCGTGCATACTTGCCACTTTTTGTACTACATCTTGTGCATTCACCAGCACTGTATCAACAGGTGTGAAAAGAGTAAAGACACTGTAAATTGCCTTATGTGCGGCTTTATATTCGCCATCACGGATTAAGGCGGCGACGGTTTTGCCGTCAATGTATTCCATATCTGCGTAGAAGCATCCATCGATATATCCGGTTTTGTATACTTGAGGTGCTCGCAGGATGGGGTGTTTAAATGCGGCTTGTTTTACAATCTGACGTTCCAGGCGCTTGTTATAGCCTTCGGAGCCAGAAAGTTTGCGTACAAACAGCCGACCATTATCATCATACAGATGGATATGGCAACCGGAGTAACCGGAGAGTGCCTTTACGAAAGTACTCACAGAATGAACTCCTGGTCATGTTCGGGTTTAATCACTTCGCGGTATTCCGCGGGTGTGCCGAACGAAGTATGGACATCCAGACTCATGACGCGTACGCTTTCGCCTTGGTCTTTCAAAATGTTGTAGGTATCGCTGAGGAAGAACTCTGCGTAGTCGCCGGTGCCTCTTGCCAAAAGTTTGTTCGCGGCATCCAGGAATGTTTGTGCATTCTTGTACATGTAAGCACCGCAAATTGCATCTTCGCTGACGACTTTCTTTTCCACAGTACCGGCGAATTTGCCATCTTCGTACTTAACGTAGCTGAAGCAGGGCTCCTGAGATTTGAACGTAACCAAAGAGTTAAATCTCTCATCAGAGTTATCAACCAGGAATGCCAACTCGTCGCAACGGAGCATGTGGTCACAGTCGTTAATCAGCAGCGCTTCATCTTCTGCCAGTTCGACCTGACCCAAACCAGTAAGACAGGTTAAGACGGGACCGTTGAGCTGATGGGGGAGAACGGCAATCTGCGCCTCGGGGAAATACTTCAGAACTTCTTTATCGAGTCCGAAATTATCGATATGCTCTTGTAGCAGTACAAAAGTAATACGACTAACTGGCATACGCTCAGTAATGGATTTGGCAGACCAATAGAAGAAAGGTTTGCCATGGATAGGAATCAGAGGCTTGGGCACGTCAAATCCCACATCTTGGGAAAAACGCATACCAGCTCCGCCCATCGGTTGGAGTAAGTGTAGTTTCATAAAGTAGGTTCCTTTCGCATGTATTATTGTGCAAAATAATAATGACATTGGTGTCCCAAATTGCCTCTTTAGACAACCTTGGTACTGCCCAATGTCATTGACACTATATTGCGTTACTCGGCGTCTTCGTCTTCATCATTTTCTGGAGGTTGGACTGTGACTAATGCCTCAATGATTTTATGGTCTTTGATGGATTTTACCTCAATTGAAAGGTTGTCAATTTCAATGGTAAAAGTGGTGTTATCGTCTGGGATTTTACCGTAATTACCCAAAACCACTCCACCAAAGGTTTCGTATTCTTCGCCAGAGAAGTTCGTGTTGAACGCTTCGTTGATGTCGTCAATTGGGGTTGAGCCCAATACTTTCCAAGTATGCTCTCCGGCACTGGCAATATATTGCTCATCCTCGGGTTCTGTGTCTTCGTTGAAGCCACCAACAATTTGTTCAAGAATGTCGTCAAAGGTTACAACGCCATTTACACCGCCATATTCATCCATGACCACAGCAAAGCATGTGCGACTTTGCTTCATTTGTTTGAAGAGCAAGTCTGCTTTGACGGTTTCCGGCACCATATACGGCTTTGAGAGGCAGTGCTTTAACACTTTCTCTTTGGTGCGCTTTTCCATTTGGAAGTACGGCTTGATGTTGAGAATACCAATGATGTTATCAGTGGTTTCCTTACATACCGGGTAATTCTTATGGAATGTTGCGCGAATCGTGCGGTCCCATACTTCCAGGTCATCATCTTCCCAGAGTACTTCTACTTCGGTACGGTGGGTTGCAAACTCACGCACGGAAATATCGTTGAACTCGAAGACGTTTTGAATCATTTGCTTTTCTTCGGCGCTGATATCATCACTATTATCAGCCATTAACCGTATATCATCTTCCTTGACGTCATCACCGGTCTTGTGAGGGTCGATTCCCATACAACGCAACACAAGGTTGGTTGACACAGTTAAGAACCATACACACGGCGTGAAGAGCTTAGAAATGATATTGAGCGGTCCTTCTAATGCAAGCGCTAATCCTTGTGCTTTACGCATGGCAAAACGCTTCGGCACTAACTCACCGAAGACCAGTGTGAAATACGATAAAATCAGCGTAACCACAATTACACAAATAGAATTCCACATTTCTGTGGTTTCTGTGGTTGCGATTCCACTATTGACTAATGCTGCGACAATTTTGCCTGCAAAGTTATCAGCAGCAAAAGCAGAACCCATAAATCCAGATAACGTGATGGCAATTTGGATGGTTGCCAACAATTTAGCAGGATTTTGGATAAGTTTGAGAAGCCCCTTTGCACGCTTGTTGCCATCGGCAATGAGCTTATTTACTTTTGCTTCGCTCATGGAGATGATAGCTATCTCGGCAGACGCGAAGACAGCATTCAATGCAATTAGAAAAACTTGCAGTAATAGGGGCGGGATTATGTCCATGTTATAGCAGCCAGCACCTCTGCCGGCCTCTCCTTGGTATATATTTGAGAAAGACCCGGGCGCGCCCGGGTCTTATTCAGTTTCACGTGAAACGGTTACAGAACCTTTTCACCGCGCTTAATCTTGAGACTTGCGTCCCAGATGCGCTTACTCTGTTTGATGCGGGACTTCAAGCCGCTATTCCAAGACGACTTGCCACCTTTACGCTCACCAACAACTACGTCGTAACGAATTTCGGTGTAACCCATCTGCTTAGCAGTCCAATATGCAAACAGGTCAATCGAGAAGTCGTTCGGCATTTCATCGGTGATGGTACCTTGAACAACAGCCTTGGGGTACAAGCAGGGGAATGCGGAAATGTCACGCAGTTTGGTGTGCAACAGCGCAGAGTCAACAATACCCTGACCCCATGTGAACAACAGGTCGAATTTGGGGCGGCAAGTGCGGTGTGCTTTCAGGAAGTAACCGCCGGCGGGATTTTCTTTAATATGCTTAAAGAACTGGTTTAGTTCGGTGGGGTGCACCTGAACATCACCGTGAATCCAGCCGATATAATCGCCTGTTGCAGCCTTGATGCCAGTTTGAATACCGAAACCAAAGCCAATATTGGTTTCTACGACAGCCTTCTTAATGAAGCCATCCACGTACTGGTCAATCAGCTCTCCGGTTTTGTCCTTAGAGCCGTTGTCCACCAGGATGAACTCTACATCAAGACCGTGTGTATCAACCTGACGAATCGCCTCTACCAGAGTGGCGATATTCTCTTCCTCGTTGTAGCAAGGAACAACTACTGAAACTTTCATTGAGCTTGTTCTCCTTTCTGTGAAAATACCCAGAAACGCTGTAACAGGAAGCTAACCGTCATGCCTGCCAGGGTGGCAAATCCAAATGCGATAAGCTTAATATCTACAATGGACAGCACCAGGCTGTTGACAAGGGTGTTCGTACTGATATTCAGCAATTGGGTTATAATGAACTTCCATCCCTGGTTTGCGGCGTTACCGGCAGTTGCCTTAAACGACCACGTGCGGTTCAGGAAGAACGAAACAACAGTTGTGATTGCGCCGGATGTGAACTTGGCAATGGGTATCATTAGACCCACAGCGCCAAGACCCATATAAATAGCGAAATCCAATAGAGTGGTGCCGCATCCACAAACGAGATATCGACACAAGGATGCGTACTTTGGATGAGTAAACAATGATTTGACTTTTGCACCATATTCAAACATAAACCAAATAGCCATGCAGAATACAGCGGCAAGACTCATCATGATGCCCCAACCGAATCCCGGAGTGTGATATTCTATTCTGACCTCATGCTCGCCAGCCGTCATATTGATGCCAATGTATTTAATGCCCGATACAAAAGTCTCGGCAGGTTCGCCATCTACGTATGCAGTCCAACCGTTGCTGTATGGTACTGCAATCTGCAGAACTCCTTCTTGTTTAGCATTCACTTTGCCTGAGATATAGGCGCCATTGGTATCGTTGTACTCCACGTCGTACATCAAATTGTTTTCCAGCTGTTTAGCGGCTTCATCATATTCATTGAGAGGCATCGCAAACAACTTAATACCATTTATATTTAAGTACTGAGAGTAGTATCCGATGGTGACTGTGGTGTTACCACTCATGTTGTGACCAAGGTTAATTGCGCGGAATTGTGTTCCAGAGGTCAAGTGCGCATTTGGGCGATTTGCCAGCACACGTTTTGAAACTATGTCACCGTTTTCATTGGTGGCCGTCACAACCGCGTGAGATGAAGAACTGAGGCTGGTGCTGGTGGTTGTTGCTGCATTGCTCTTTTGTGAATTCTGCAACTTTTCCAGATATTCCAAAGAGCGAGAGAGCACTTTATCTTCGTCTTTCAACAGTACTGCTTCATCGAGGTAGAGATAGAGCTCATATCCTTCTGGCACTGTGGTGTTGAGTGTGATGTTGGTCTCCCATCCATCATCTTCTACGTTCACAGCGGGGAACAGTTCCATAACGGCGGAGTTGTAGCCGCTTTCGCCGGTTGCGTGATTATTGACGGAATATTGCATCAATGCCAGCTGGCGGGATGCAACGTCAATCGAATAGAATTCTTCGGTTGACATATTTCCGTATAGCATATATCCTACGCCGACATTGTAGTTATTTTCGTAGATGTGGTATGTTGTAACGCCTTCGTCGTGTTTGACAGTCGAATTTACATCCACACTCTTAATATGCGTAAACCCGTACGGTGCGCAGACGTTATTCTTTTCGGTTGTGATGAAATATTTGGCGCCGGCCAATGTTTGTAGTGTAGTTCTATCATCCCATCCACTTACCCAGAAGTCAGTATCTGTGCCGGGGAACATCATTGCATCGGTGTTGAATTCACAAATACCATCCGGCATGATATTCCATACACCGGTAGTGGTTTTGAATCCAAGCAGCAGTCCTTCATTGGGAGCGATGGTTGTATCGGTAATAGAGACTCTAATGAATTCTTCCAATTCTTCGTCAGTCAGCTCAATGGCGCTATAAATACCATTTTCAGGGCGTTCATGCACGTTGATAGGCGAAAAGTCTACGCTGTAGCCAGCGGCTGTAAAGGAAGAGAAAAGAATGGTGACAACGGAAAGGATTGTTGCGATATACGCTGTGAGGTATCGCGGTTTAATCAGCATAATTGCGGACACAATCACGCTGACCACCAGAGAAATGGTAGCGACGCGGGGAATGGCGAACCAGAACAATGCCACATTACTGCCAATCAGCAAGATGGCACTGGTGATACGCACCCAAGCAGGCATCTGCCTCCATCTGGGACCTGCCCATACCACAATCATACCAATGACCATGCAATATGCAAACAGCCAACGGTGTGTGGCGTACATTCCGCCGTTAAACAGAATACTGAAAATGGGCACACAGATGAAAATTAAACATGCCAACAGTGTCCACTTTAAGCGGCGCTCCTTGGTGCCGGGTTTGGTTCTATATCCCAGAAACATCACCAAGGCAGGTGCAGTAATACACAAGAAGTGTGAAACCATTTTGTATGGAGCACGCCAATATTTTGCAGTACCATCAAACGGAGTAAATAGTCCTACAAAAAAGTCTGCATAATATTCCCAGTTGAACCACAGCATCGAATCTCGATATCCGCCGGCGGTACCATCTCGTGCGCCGCCAAGAATCGAGCTCAACACTGGCACCAGGACCATGGACATAGTAAGAATGCCGATTGCGTGAGCCAAAGCGGTTTTAATATAGCATGCCCATGCAGTTTTACTCCAGTCTTTTGCCATGAGAATACGGATAATTGCATATGTCAGCAACATGAAAGACATGGCAGCGCCGACATAATAATTGGTCATGTATGAAAATGCTGTGGCGATGATAAACCAGAAATATTTCTTGCGGTCGAAAGCGTAATCCATTGTGTACAGTGCTACAGGAAATAGATAGCATGCAGACATGACGCTGGGGGAGAAGAGCCACAATAGCATAAATCCAGAGAAAGTGTATACTAATGCGCCCAAAGCTACAGCCTTATCATCATCACTTTGTTTCTTTGCATACCATCCAAACGCAAGTCCACTAAGTAGCATTTTGAACAACGTCATAAATGAATATACGACGTGCAATGCTCCATCAGACACAAGTACGTAGACGATGTTAAACGGGTCTGCCAAACCGTAATATGTCATGCCAAGAATTGGGTCAAGACCCTCTCCGTTGGTAAAATCCATCATTGGAAGTTTACCTTGCAACAGGCTGGTCCAAAATTCTTTTGCATACACCGTAGAGGTATATTGCATAAGATATCCGTCTCCGGAAGCAAAGAGGCTTTTGTCAAGCATTGTATTTAATGCATAAATAAGAAGAAGACCCAGTAGCGCAATAGGCAGGAATGTCGCAAGCCACATAGGTCTTCTTTTTTGCAGGGTTGTGGACATAGAGAAAGTTCCTTTCTGTGTATGTGTTCAGTTTAATAATGACATAGGTTTTGCTTTTATGCATAAGATTCATCGCTGTATATGTCCGAAAAGATTCCTTGTACCATGTTGACAAATCATTATTCTTGTGGTATAATATAGTTATGGTACATACCAAATCTTTCAGAAAGGACTGAGTTATCATGATTCTTGAAGTCGCAAGAGCCAAGATGTACGAAGCAATGAAGAATAAGGATAAGGAGCAGAAAGACTTCTACGCATTCCTGTTGGATAAGCTGATGAAGGCTGCTAAGGCAAAGCAGAGTCCTGCTAACCCCAATCCTGTTCTGACTGAGGCTGAGGAAGTCGATGTTGTGCAGGGCATCGTTAAACAGATTCGCACCTCTGTTGATGAGGTAAAGAAGAAGATGGAAAAGATGACCGCACAGAAGTCCATCGATGAGGCTAATGAATTCATTGCTGCTCGCGAAGTTGAGTTGGCTCGCTATGCAGAATTTCTGCCCAAGCAGATGAATGACGATGAGATTCGTGCTGCAATCCTGCGGGCTTACAACAACATTCCTGATGACACGCATACTGCGGTCAATAAGGGCGTTTTGATGAAGCATCTGATGCCCCTGGTCAAGGGTAAGGCTGACGGTAAGCGAGTCGCTGAGTTGGCAGACGAGTTCCTTAAATCTCTGTAATTGAAACACCCCGATGCGTCGCATCGGGGTGTTTTCTTATTCTTTAGTCTGTTTCTTGAATAGAGACTTTTTATTGCGAGACTGTGTGTACATTCTCTCAAATAGTCCGTGTTCATGCATAAACCAGACAAACAACATCATCAGGCACATGATAGAAAGTACAGTGCCTGGAATGATACCGGGCGTTGTATATTCAAAGCGGATGTCATGCTCACCGGTCGTTAGTTCAATTCCCATGTATTTCACACCGGATTTGAACACCTCGACCTCTTTGCCGTCGACGTATGCCTTCCAGCCAGAGCTATATGGAACAGCTAACTGGAACACGCCGTCAAATTTTGCATTCATGGTACCTGAAATCCAGTTGTAGTCATAATCCACGCTATCCCATGCATTATTCATGAGGTTTTGTGCAGCCGTGACATATTCGTTTGTCTGGAAAGCGTACAGCTTAATGCCATCCACATCCAGAATATCTTCCAGATATTCAATGGTGATAGTGGTTTCGCCCACCAGATTATGACCCAAACACATTGTTCTGTTAGTGTTGGTGGTGGATAAATGAGCATGTGGTCTGCTGCAACGCAATGTCTTTATGAAGGAGACGTCTTTGCCGCATTCTACGTACACATTGGCGTAATTTGCTTGTAGTGTTGCTTTACTGGTACCGGTTGTATTTTCTACTACCGTATTATCAGCGGTGTCAGAAGCGGCGGCACCACTTTGACGCTCTTGCCAGTATTCTGCGCCGAGTACGCTGACCTTGTTACGGTTGACCGTTTGCAGCACTTTATCTGCATAGAGATACACTTCATAGCCATCCGGAATCATTGCGTTGATGGTGATTTTACCGTCTTCCTTAGTAACGGTAATGGGCACCTCAAAAGAAGTAAGGTCTGCCATAGTGTTCTCAGAATTTTCAACAATGGCGTATTTCATGGACGCCAATTCCTTGGATGCAATATCCAATTTTTGATAGGCATCATACGACAAAGTGTTGGAGTACATATAACCAACACCAGGGTTATACTGGTTGACATAAACATGATATGTCACGGGAGTCTGGTCTGGATTTTTAGGCGCTGCGGCAACATCAACCGTGCGGTCAAATACAAAACCGTAAGGCACAATATCGGTGCGATTTTCAACAGTAATGAAATATTTGACACCGGCCAATGTCTGTAAGGTTGTACGGTCATCCCAACCCTCAATCCACCAATCCACCTCGGCATTGGGGAATTGCTGCGCCTGATTCATCTGGCTGACGCTATCCGGGATGACATTCCATGCGGCATTGGTGGTTTTGTATCCAAGCAGCAAGCCTGTGTTTTCTGCGGTGTAATTATCTGTCAGACCTACGCGAATAAAATCTTCTAATTCTTCATCAGTCAGCTGCACCGCGGCATATGCCTCGGAATTCTCGCGATATGCAATATCTGAGAAGCAGAACTGAGCGCCGTAGGCATTACCTACAAATGTTGCAAACACAAACATTACCAGAGAAAGACATCCGGCAATATATGCTGTTAAGCGGCGAGGCTTAATCAACATGATGAGTGAACAAAGTACAGCAGCAATCAAGGTTGCCCATGCTGCGCGAGGATACATGTTCAGAAATGCTGCTGCGCCTGAGCCAATGAGTACAAATGCGCTGAGTAGCTTATGCGCCCAATTCATTTCGCTGAACTTTGGCACAGCCCATACAACAATCATGCCCATAATCATTGCCAGTGCAAAAACCCATCTGTGAGTTGGATACATCCACATATTGAAAAGCTTGCTGAAGAATGGGACGCACAGGAATACAGCAGCAACCAACCAGCACCATTTCAGCAAACGGGCATTGCTTCCTTTGTCTGTTTTGGTAGAGAGGAACAGGATGCTTGCCGGGACTGCCAAGCAGATAAAATTGGTGACGGCTTTATACGGTACCATCCAATAATCAGAAGCGTTGTTGAAAGGAGTGAAGAATCCAATCAACATTTCGATATAATAACCGAAATTAAACCACAACATAGAATCGGAGTATCCAGCGGAATTACTGCGGACGCCACCCATCATGGCACTGATAATCGGCAGGAGCACAAACAATGAGCACATAATACCCAAGGCGTGCGCAATAACGGTTTTCACATGTCCCAAAATCGCGGGCTTGCTCCACAGTCTGCCAAAAATAATCCGAATGACGGCGTAAACCATCAGCATCACAGAGCAAATGAAACCTACGTAGTAGTTGGTGACATATGTGAGCATGGTAAAGCCGGCAAGCATGACATATTTCTTTTTATCGAATGCCTTATCGATGGCGTACAGCAACATTGGGAAAAGATAGCCGCTGGACATAATACCGGGACAGAAGAGCCATAAAATGAAGAAGCCGGCAAAAGCGTATACCAATGCACCCATTGCCACAGCTTTATCATCCTTGGATTTTGTGCTGGCATACCAACCAAAAGCAAGACCGCTCATGAACATCTTCATGAGGGTGATGATGGTGTAGATTGTAGGTACTGCTTCATACGAGAACAGTCCGTAAACAACACTCATTGGGTCGGTAAGACCATAATACGTCATACAAATCCACGGGTCCATGCCTTCGCCAATGGTGAAATCAAGCATGGTCCATTGTCCGTGGAACACATTATTCCAGAAAACGCGGGCATAATCGGTGGCAGCGTATTGCATCAGCCAACCGTCGCCGGCGCAGAAAAGATTTTTATCGAAGAGCGAGATGAATAAATAAATCGCCAAGATGGCAAAAAGTGCAGGAAACGAGTAGTAAAATAGCCAAAATGGCTTGCGTTTTTCAGTCAAACTCATGTTGTTTTCTCCTTTTGGATTAGTTCGAGGAAATTATGACACTACTATATACTATTGTGCACAAGTCAGAGATTGCGGACTTTCATTAAATCATCCTCATCACTTGCGACATAGTGTTTCGTAGTAGTGGTTACGGAATCGTGACCCAAGGCATTGGCAACCAGGTAAATGTCTCTGGTTTTGTTGTAGAGGTTTGTGCCGTAGGTTTTGCGTAGCTTATGTGGGGTAATAGGCTTATCAATACCGGCAGCCCTGGCAAATTTCTTAATCATGTTTTGTACCGCAGCGGTGGTCATACGGGTTTTCTGTGTCGACAAGAACAATGCTGCAGCGTCTTCTGGATTGGCAGGTTTAATTTGCTGTCGTACAACCAAGTATTCTTTGAGAATTTCCAGTGTTTCGTCACTTAGCGGGATATATTGACGTTTGCCACCTTTGCGTGTGATTTGAATTCGGTAGTTTTGAAATGAAATATCATCGATATTCAAGCCAACCATTTCTGAAACACGAATACCAGATGTCAGCAGTAGAGTTGCAATTGCATAGTCGCGTTGCTGAGTATTCTGAAGATATTGTTGCTGGTGTTCAGTAAATCCGGTACCGTACAGAATTGAATGAAAGAATCTATCGACTTCATCATCATCCAGTCTGATGATTCTTTTGTCCTTTTTGATACGCGGACGCTTTACTTTGGTCATTGGATTCCATTGCATAATGCCAAAGTCGGCTAAATATGCAAATAGACTGTTTAAGGCAGCGCAACGACGCGCCAAGGTAGAATCGGAGAGGGGAGTGTCAGCGTTATTTCGCATATAGATAATGTAATCCATAACATCGTTTGGAGTTACGCGAGAGATGTGTTCTGCGGTCATATCTTTTAATTTGACTTCTCGCAACTCAGGTAATGCTGCATGCCACCATTTGAGAAAATTCTCAATGTCGTACATATAGGAATGCTGACTTGATGCGCTTAGTACTAAGCTATTTGCCTTGAAGTAATCCGAGACAAACGCAGGCATTTGCTGGAGCATTTCCATGGTATCATTGAAATCCTTCTTTTGCTTGGATTTCGCATAATTGAATTCAGCCATTTATTCTCCTTTCTCAAACTTATCACACATTTTTCTGAGGAACCCTGCGCGTCTGGTGTTGCGAATCCATTGCTCTGGAACGCCACCGAAATAAACGCCAGCCATACCACCGGTCAATGCCGCAACGGTATCAGTGTCTTCGCCCAAATTGACCGCCGTGATTACCGCATCCTTATAATTGTCGCATTGTGCACAAGACCAAATAGCGGCTTCTAATGTATGGACTACATATCCAGTGCTGGAAACATAATTACGCTTTTCGTCCAGAATAGAAAGGTTCCAAATACGGTCATATTCACTCATTTTGTACTGATTACTAATGGAATCTACCGTATTTTCCAGAGCTTTTCGCAGTGAAATGTTCGGAATTTGCAGATTTTGCACCAATTTGGTGTAAATTAAGCATCCAATATGGCTAATTTCGTGGTTATGGGAGTCTTTGTTGAGCAATTTGATGTATTGCATTAATGTCTCTTCGTCTTCCATACCAGCAAAAGCCAAGGGCAGAATGCGCATCAAACCGCCATTACCATTGGAATTGACGCTGGATGCTTTCGGATTAGAGCGACCAAGCATCATGGCGGTAATCCCGCGTCGGCATGAGTTGCCGATATCATAGGGGACTCGATAACCGTGATTCGTATATTTGCCGGTGGTCATCCAAGCAATCGCATCACGCTTAAAGACGGAATACACTTTCTGCATGGTGCGCTTGTTGCGTTGTTCGATTTGCTCATGTGTCATTGGTGGCAATTCTTGCGCATCGGCCAATTGCTTTTCCATTAAAGCATGGAGTACACAGAGCATCATCGATGTGTCATCGCTCCAAGAACCAAGCGGAAGAACGAGATGCGCATCTGTCATTGAACTTGCGCGCATGTCTGTGCATTTGAATGAATCACGCATTTTGAATTCGTATGGAACGCCGCAAGCATCGCCGCAAACAAAACCCGTGATTGCGTTGTAAAGATTGGTGTTCATGACAAACCTCCTAAAATGGGATTTTCAGACGATTTGCGTCCTCTTGTATATATTATGACATTTATATTTATAAAAGGTATCTTTTATCAATAGATATATAAAGTACTGCTTTTCCCTTCTCTTTCGTACATAAGCAAAGAAATGCACCAAAACTGGTGCATTTCTTGTTAGATGGGGTTTCGCTTTTTGTATTGAATGATGCCGATGACGAGCAGCATGATTATTCCGAGGCATGAAGCAATTGCTCCCTCTCGCATTCCAATCATTTGATACTCTAACTTGATTTTATGTGCGCCCGCTGACAAATTCACGCCAATGTATTTTATACCGGATGTGAATGTCTCAGCTTGTGTTCCGTCAATATACACTTTCCATCCTTCGTCATATGGAATGGAAATTTGTAAAACACCATCATTAGCTGTGTTTACTTTGCCGGATACTACACTCCCCTCTTGCGTTACATCATACATTGCGTCTTTTGTTAATGATGTTGCGGCAAGCGCATCTGTTGGGATTGCGTAGAATTGAATTTCACCAATAGTGACATCTGCTGAATACGTCAGATGTACGGTGACTTTATCTTGCATTTGATGACCTAAGCACATGGTACGTAACCCACTCAGGGTTTGCAAGTGAGCGTTTGGTTGCCATGCACTCATGTATTTCGTTAAAGTGTCATCTGCATCGCTGCACACAACCTGTACATCATAAATTGTATCATCCTCATTGGGCGCTAATTGCGTAGGCAATAATTCCCAATTTGCGGAAGCTTTTTCAACATTGTTCACGCAAAAATATAGTTCATATCCATTTGGAACATTCAGGGTAATGGCAATACTCTCCCCTTCCCTGCTTTCTGTGTGAGGGATAACGAGAGATTGTGACTGGTATATTGTATCACCATTTTCGATAATAGCATATTGCATGAGTGCAGCTTGTTTTTCTGCAATATTCATGTGTTCAAAAACATCTGTTGAGAGTGTTTTCGTGAACACATAACCAACACCTGGATTATTGATATTTTCATACACATGGAGTGCCTCGTTATCTCTTTGCGTCGTGTATAAATATTGAAATCCAACGGGCACTGCGGCTTTGCGCGTATCGGTTGTGATATAATATTGCGTTGCACTCAATAATTGAATTGAGGAGCGGTCATCGGATGCTATTGCCCATGTGGGGTGTAAAATATTAGGCATTGCCTGTATATTGTTATAATATTCGCCTTTTGCAGTCGATATTACATTCCAAGCGGATGTGTTGGTGTGTTTTTGATGTATAACGCCTGTATTAACACCAATTAAATTATCTGTCTGGCTAACGCGTTGCGAAATATTTGTTGGTTTGTTCAAAATTTGGTAATAATCGCTGTCAATCAGCTGATTTTGCGTTACAAAAGTACTGATGTATTGACTAAATACCATGGAAATTAGCATTGTGCTAATCACGGATAATCTCATCAGCTTTTTCAGGTTTGTTTCCAGGGGAATCGTAGTTAATAAGAGACCCATGAGCACCAACAATATTGCGGAAAGAAGCGCTACGGTTGGTAGTGTATATAGAAATCCTAATCCGCTACTAATCAGAATATATAACCAAATACCTATTTTTTGTTTTGTGGATAGTTGCATGTGTGGGATTGCCCATACTGTTATCATCGAAATCACAAATGATAATGCAACTGTCCACCGATTGGTTGTGTATGCGTTTCCGTTTAAGAGCCGGCCAAACGCTGGTACACACAACATAACACCGGCGATAATGAGAGACCATTTCATGAGTTTTGTTGTTTTGTCACTCGCGGTATACAGTGTCAAAATTGCCGGCAATGTAATCAGCGCTACGCTGGTTTGTGATTGGTATGGATGTTGCCAGTATAACGCATTATCACTGGCTGGTGCAAATAATGACTGGATAATGTTGACGTAATATTGCCATGGATATACAAGCCAATGGTTGTAACCGGTGCATTCTCCTATTCTCATTCCATTGAAAATATAGAGTGCGCATGGCACAAAGATGATGCCGGATATTAAGATGCCTGATGCGTGAGATATGACTGTCCACACCCAGGTATTCCATTGTTTCCAGAGGCGGTGAATACTGAGATATAGTATTCCGTATATTAACAGTATGCAGGAAAGCACAATCGCAACATAATAATTTGTGATATATGCCAAAGCTGTTACCAGGCTTAACTGTATATGTTTTTGCTTGCTGATACTCTCTTCCATATATCCGACAAGCAATGGCAATAAGAAGCCTGCATTCAATAAGACGGGTCCTTGGGTCCAAAACAGGAAATATCCAGAAAAGACGTATGTAATCGCACCAACGCTAATTGCTCGATGGTCTTGGCTATGACGTTGCGCATACCATCCAAATGCTAAGCCTGAGAGTAATATGCGCGCGAATAACAAGATAGTATAGACTGTAGAAGTCCATGAATCAGGTGTTATGACGTACAATAGGTTCCATGGTTCTAAAAGACCGTAATATGTCATGTGCAGTATGGGGTTTAAGCCTTCTCCTACGGTAAAATCCATGACTGTGATGGTGCCTTGCAGTAGGTTTAACCAGAATGTTTTCGCATATGATGCAGTAGTATGGTACATCACGACGCCATCGACACCCCAGAACATCGTGCCTTGGCGTAATAAGTTCAGTAAAATAAGGATGCCGAATCCCAATGTGAAACAAATGAGATATTCTTGCACCCAATGGCTATCTTTTCTTTGTGTTCGCACGGGTTAACATCCTTTCGTTGGTGTTATCGTAATTAAGACAGTACAGAAAATCCGGCGCCGTAATGACGCCGGATTTTGTATTACCAGTTGCCGAAATTCTTGATGCAGCTGTGATATTTGGGAATCTCACGACGCTTGAATGTGCTGCCTGCTTCCTTCTTCTGAATTTTATCCATGGCAGTTGCAGTGGTCTCCCCTGTGCGCAAATACTGGTCCAGCTGGTAGTAAGTGAAGCCGAACGCATCTTCGTCGGTTTTGCCACAGAGTCCGTCCGCAGGCTTCTTAACAACCAGCTCGATGGGCAAATCGCACAGCTTGCCGATTTCGATAACCTCAGTTGCGGTCAAGTCCGCAAACGGAGAAAAATCGCCTACCGCATCACCCCAGCGGGTTTCCCAACCAATCATGGTCTCAGACAGGTTGCAGGTGTTCACTACCATGCCGTTCATGGACTGAGATACGGCATACAAAGTGGACATACGGATTCTGGGAGGCAGGTTCTGCTTGGTCTGCTCGGAAATTTCGACATCGAAATAACCGTCAGCCTCGGGCACGTAGATAGCTTCCATGGCTTCCAGGGTTGCATCCACAGCGTCCTTGATGTTAATACTCATGTATCGAATACCCAGGTGCTCACAGAGCTTTACGGAGTCGCAGATGTCGTGCTGAACACCGTTGGGCATCATAACACCGATTACTCGGTCCTTACCCAGGGCTTCAACACACAGCGCGGCAGCGATGGAACTATCCTTGCCACCGGAGATACCAAGCACGGCATTGCAGCCGGGACCATTCTGTTCAAACCACTCGCGAATCCAAATCACGAGCTGTTCCTTATGGAACTTTGCGGGAAATTCGTACTTAGGCATAATCTCCCCTCCCCTTATCTGTTCAGGATGTCAATCTGGCAGGTAGCCATAGCGGTGAGGGCTGCATTGTGAGTCTCTTCGGAAATGCAAGCGCAGCATTCTGCGTCAACAGCCATATCCACTTCGGGATATTCAGCCTTCAGGAGCAGTGCATTGGAAATAACGCAGATAGAGGTGCACAGACCGCACAGCTCAATGTAATCATAACCCTGGCCGCGGATAACCTCAGCCAAAGCGGTGCTGCCGAATGTAGGCTTCATCAGAACACGGGTGGAATGACCGGCATTTTCGGCATCAACCAGTGCTGCTTCAATGAACTTGTTCAGCTGGTGACCATAGGTGCCATTGATGCAGTGAGGTACAGGCAGGTGCTTGCCTTCGCGGGTATTCATATAGTCGCTTTCGTGGGTATCCAGGGTGGCGATGATATCACCGTCCCATCCGGCGATTTTCTGCATTACAGCAGGTACAATGGCGGTAGCAGCGGCAGAGCCGAGTGCACCGTCAACGAAGTCGTTCTGCATATCAACGACAATGAGCAATTTCTTGGACATAGCATGTAGTCTCCTTTTGTGTTTTGGTAAATATATTATACTACAATCACGTATAGTTGTCAAGGGGTTTATTGAAATTATTCCAATTCTGCAACCGTTGCGCGGACATGTACATATGTTCCGTAGTCTTTGCAGTCTGTAATGATGAATACATTGGGCGGTAGTAAGATTTCCTGCTCTTCTGTATCGTAGTTGGAAAACGGAATGACATTTATACAATGCAAGCCGTCTGGTAATGTCAGCTCGAACAGTGTTTGATACCCAGGGTACTTCGTGAACGATGCGTCTTTTGTGAGTGAAGTGCTGACAAATCCTTCATTGGTGATGCTGGGCCCAATGAACTTACCATGAATAGCACGGTATACCGTGATTTTTTCTTTTAGCGGGTTTTTGCGCATTGCATCGCAAATTTCACCGATGAAATCAATAGCGTTAACTGCTGTATGTAGATTTTTCACTGTGGACAAGATTGGTACTTTGGTAGAATCTGTACACAACGGTAAGGCATTTTGATAGCATTCTTTTAGCTCGCGGTATGCATAACGAATGTTGCCCACATGGTTCACGATATATTGCACATCTGCTTCGCAACAGTATCGTGCTCGTAGTTTCTCCGCCAGGTAATCCAGTTCTTTTCGGCAATAGTGGTGTGTATTGCCAGTTCGTAGATATTCTTGGATTGGTTCAGGCGTATCTGTCCAAAGATTGAGTGCAATTGCTTCTTCAAGGTTGACATTATGTTTGTCCAATACTTGATTGACTGTACCCAATTCTTTGCATGTGAGCTCTTCACCTTCATGCGCTTTGATGAGTAGTGGTGCAATTATCATACGCGCCTCACAGTCCAAAAATATGCAATCCGGTTAAGCTTACGATTGTCATGATGATGCCGGCCAGAATTGCGCCACAGCATACAGAGGCGGCAGTTGTTTTGCCATCCAGATTCAGAAAACTGGCGGCAAGTGTTCCAGTCCAAGCGCCGGTACCAGGCAGCGGAATGCCGACGAAAATCATTAAAGCGATAAACATACCGCGCTTACCCGCGGAGGTGTTAAGCTTCTGACTTGCCTTCTCCCCTTTTCGAACGCAAAAAGCACAGAACTTACCGATGAATTTTTTCTGAGAGCCCCATACAAGAAATTTACGAGCGAAAAAGTAGATAAATGGCACCGGTACCATATTTCCAAGTACAGAAACGATAATGGATGGAATAGTTGGCAATCCCATTCCGATAGCAATCGGCAAGGCGCCTCTTAATTCCACAACGGGTATCATTGAAATCAAGAACACCCATAAATATTTCCAAAGATTAGATAACATAATTTAGTACTCCTAACAGTAAGTAATGCAGTGGGTAGAAATAGTACATTATTCTACCAAGTTTCAGTTTTCCTTGTTTGCCGTTATATAGCATTAACAGCGGAATCGACAGTAATGCAAATAATTGATATTGATAGAATGCACCTACTACCAGGAGTGAAGAGCCGAATCCTATCCACTTTATCCATGATTTATGCATTGTATATACGCAAATTGTGCATAAAAATCCAAAACACAAGTAATCGCTTTTGATAATAAATAGCGCAAGTGCTATCACGATGGTGTATATGGTGAGAATTAGACAGCGGTACAACCATTTTTCTTTTGCCCATGTATGTAGCATTGCAAAAATAATCGCTGCGGCATATCCCCACACCACGCATGGCGTAAAGTTTTGGTATAACAACACACTGATAAGTTGATATACTGCGGCGCATATAATTGTTCGTAATAGATATTTCTTTTTGTCTCTTGTGTAAATACACCCTTCTGCAATACAATACGCAAAGATAGGAAACGCAAATCTTCCGATAATACGCAATATTGCGACATCAGGGAAAAATACCATACCAATATGGTCAATCAGCATGGCAAGCATTGCAATGATTTTCAATACTGAAGCTGTCATTTCTGCACCACCTTCGTTACCACCTGTTGGGTCCAGAAGTTACTGCGCTTAAATCCTGCGCGTTGGAAGGTTTTGTGCATGGTGCGGCACATTTTTCTCCATTCTCGATTGCTCAGCAGTTGATTTTGGTAGGTTTGAATGTCCAGCTTGTGTCCATTGGGTAATATATATGCACAGATGACATCTGGTGTCGGCAACCCAAATTGTTTGCAAATTTGTGGTACACATTGCAATACTTTTGGGCCATATCCCTTTCCTCTTTCGCGATAATCGAGCTCGATAATGCCGACATATGCAATTTTGCCAGGCGCCTCAATTAAGCGTGCTGCTTCGATACAGGCTTTGCGAGTCGTTTTATGTACATTCCGCATTTGCTCCTCCAGATGTGCGCGGCTCGAATAGGTTACGCTTTGAATGCGGGTATGTCCTATAATTTTACCATCGTCATCCACAATGTTGACATAGATAATATCCTGTTCATTTGTGCTGTTGCTGTGTAATTCAAATCTCATTCACGCACCTCCGTTCACCTAATTAAGACAGTGTACCGATAGGTGGTACATAAAGAAAAAAGAGCACACTCCCGAAGGAATGTGCTCTGTGGGGTTACTTAGGAATACCCATGTATTTTGCTACGACAATCCAACCCGTTTCACCGTCAAGGTTATACAGGTGTAGGGAGCTTTCGTAGTCATGCTGCCAAAGCGTACGCTTGGTGTGGTCACCAATCAGCATATTTTCGGCGTTTAAAGTCGCAGGCTCACTGATACCGACAATGTAAAGATACAGTCCGTATTCAGTGTTGATGTAAATGGTGTCGCCTTGCTTCAAAGAGCTCAGGTCGACGTTGCTCATGATGGTAGGCTGAGAATAAGAGGGTGTGTAATAGATAAAATCAGCGTTGAGAATTGCATATTTGTTTGCATGCGCAAACGTGGTATTGACTTTGAGCTTGGGAATGCAAATAGAGTTATCTTTTTCCATGTAGGCGCGAGACTGCTCCAGGTTGCAACGAGTGCAGGTGCGAACTCTGGTGCCGGGACCAGTCTTATTGTCGATTTTCGTGATACTCCAATCGGTCCAGTCATGCCAATGAGGAGTGTCGGGAGTGGTTTCGGTGGTTTCGGTGGTGTCGGCTTTTGCTACTGGAATGATTTCGATTGTGGTGGGCTTGATTGCGGATTCGTAGAAAATAATTAGTGCCCAGAGGATAACAAGGATGATGACGAGTGTGGTTCTTTTCATGTGAGTCTCCTTTTCTTTTGTGTGGTGGTTATATGATACATTTCTCATGTTATCATAGTATGAGACAATGTCTCGATACATCTAAATAATGACCGCTTTTAATACTATATAAAAAGTGAGGCGCTCCCGAAGGAACGCCTCTTTTGATTATGCAATTCTTTTTGCAAGGACCATCCAGCGATGATTCTCGGTTGCTCCATAACAAGTATAGAGGTGTAGGGTTTCTTTACCAACGGAATCCCAGATACTGGTGCCGGTGGTTTGTCCAATCATATCAGAGTGGTCATTGTTCTGCATTGCGAATTCGCTAATCACGACTTCGTACACGCGAACTTCACCATTCCAATAGACGTAGATGCACTGACCCACAACAACATTGTACAGAGTGCTCATGGTGCCGGTGTTGTGTCCCAGGATAAAGGGATTGGCATCATCTATAGGAGTGCTATACACAATATCGTAATGGTCAACAGAGGACTGATTAAAATCGGCAACGACAAATTCGGCATGAATTTTGGTGTTGGGGATGTAAACAGCGTATTCTCCTGCCCATGCGAACGTGATAGACTCGGATTGTGTCGTGCAGCACAGTGTACACATACGTACACGGTGACCTTTTTTGGTCGGGGTTGCATTGCGTGTAATTTCCCAATCGGTCCAATCGTGCTCACTGGACTTTTCGGTAAATTCGCTGGTGTAGGATTCATCGCAGTTTTGGCATTCATACAAGGAGTAACCACTTTGAATGCATGTCGGGTTGATAATCGTGCATTTGAAATCGTGCGGTAATTTTTCAGTGTGGTTATCGGTGTAATGATATCCGCAGTGGATGCAGGTATACACAGAATATCCATTTTCTGTGCACGTCGGAGGGGTTATGGCAATATTATACTCATGAGCTGCCAGTTCTCCTGTCAGCTCTTGATACGTATCGCCACATTCGCATGTGTAGGTAAAAATGGTGGGTGTGGTACATGTGGCGGTAGTTGCTTCCATTTGGTAATTGTGGAAATGAACGGGCTGTGTCTCCGGAAGAGTCATCTCCGGGACGGTTGTTTTTGTTGCTGCTTCTGCGTTGGGTACCAGCGGGTCAGTATAGGCGGGTTGACGCATCACCATCATAACACCCACAAATACCACAATTGCGCAAAGCGCGGTCAGAATTCTTCTCATTGGTCATCACTCCTTTGTTCATCGACATCTTTATGAAGAATATCAAAATAATAATGACCGCTATATGTATGACGCAAAAACCGAGGCATTACGCCTCGGTCTTTACTGTTTTTGGAATATTCGGTTCCAGTATTTTGTACAGCGGGATGCTGCCACATAATACAATGGTGTCGGTAATGAATGCTGGGAAATTTGTAATAATTCTTGCCCACATTGGCTGAGCATATAGAATAACTTCAGTAATGGGCTTGAAAATCAGCATACCGACAGCTGTGGCGAGAATCACAATCAAAATTGTAGCCACATTCCACTTCCAATTATGCCGCAAATCTCTGGTGATTAGCATCCATAATCCCAGGATAATACTAATAGCCACATTGCCAACGAGCCATCCAGGCAAGCCGCGGAGTCCGGAAATTAGCAGGCAGTAAATGGCGGTTCCAAGTGTACCCACTACCAGACCGCCAGTAATGCCGTATAACGCCATTGCCATATACATGGCGATGTAACCCAGACAGACGTAGAAGTTGTCAAATACGGGCACTCTGAGGCACATAGACAGTGCGACGAATAACGCCGTTAAAATGCCGAGGACACAGATTTTCTCAGTCCTCATCCTCTTCGTCGCAGTCATCGATTATTCCCTCCTTAAAATTAAGCGCAAATGTGTGGGGATGTAGGACACATCGATATCCATATCTTGCTTCACCTGATGTACGATGTAAGGCAGAGCATCAAAGTGCTCATACTGAATGGTATACCCGTCCAACTGTTTGCGCAGTGCAGGCAGAGAAAGGGGCATGTAATTCTCTCGCACTTCCCTTTCCCAGTTTTCGGTATACTTGTATTTCAACAGAAAATGAATCATATCCGTTGTATCGCGTACAGGACCCCAATGGTTTTCGAAATCCTGCAGCTTGGATTTATAACCCGCATCGATTACCTTCTGTCGCCAGATATCACCGCAAGGCAGCGCAGTCGGTTTAAACATATCGCGGATGGTAATGTATGCAAAACCGGGCGTCTTGAGCCGATGCCAAAACTGTTCGATGCCGCCAGGGGCGCAGTAATGGTAAATTTCGTGCAACACACTGGATAGGTTGACAATTGTCTTGGAGGGGTCGACATGAATATCATCCCAATTGGAATAAAACTCAGCCCAGGGAGCCTTACGTCTTGCTTTGGAAATCATGGTATCGTCGATATCATAGCCAATAAAGCGAATATCAGGCATAAACACACGTAGGTGGCAGATGAGTTCCGCATCAGCGCAACCGAAGTCGATGAATGTAGTAATGTTTTCGTCGAAAATCTTATCCACAAAGAACATCTTGTCATACACAGACTTCTGCATGCGGGTGGTGTATACTTCATAGTTATTAATCTCAGGCATATTCGTCTTTCTCCCATTCTGCGGGTTCGTCCAGCAGTGCCAGACAGTTAGGGCAACCGCGGTGTGCCATCTGGTGATATGTACCAAGGTAAATTTCTTCACCACAGACGGAACACAGTGCGTAATTTTCGCGAGGACAGTATTTTAGATGACCATGCATCTGGACGGTTACGTTTTTATCCATCATTTCTGCGACCAAATCTTGCACCAGCCGGCATTCGCCGGCATGATTACAAGCGTCCTTCATCATGGCGCAACCAGGTAAATGCTTTTGCATGCAGTCGCACACAATTTGCAGCAATGCTGCTCTATTTTCCAAAGGCAACATATGTACTCTCCTTATACTTTCGGTTGTTCTGCCTGTTTACCGCAGGCGGGACAGAAGCGGAAGCGGCTGGTTTCATTTCGATTACAAGCCCACAGAGCGCCGCAGTGCGGACATTTTGTGGACAGACCATTTCTACCAATCACGGTAGTATAAAGCCACTGAGGCTTACTCTGCGCCTGACTCAATGGGGATACCTCCCTTGCTGATGGCATTCGTCATTTCTGCGCCGCAATGCGGACAGAAATTGGCTCTGGTTTCGTGGATATCGGTGGTGTTACATGCGGTGCAGTATAGCTCCTCATCATCATACCAATCGTCGCCGATATCAGGTGCCTCCTGCTTGCGAACCTTACGCCACTTCCATTCGCCGAAAGTGCGGAAAGTGACACCTTCGGAGACTAAATACCGTGCTGTGTGCAACGGGCTGACAGATGTATCTACAGAGCAAAGCAACTCCTGCAAATGCCAGGCAGTTGCCAGCTCTTTTTCGGTTAAATTCTGCATAGGTTTACTCCTTTGCGTTTTTCATGATTGCTCCACAGTTGGGACATCTGACGGACCATTTAGGGAATCCCCAACCATCAAACAGAGAGTCTTCGCCACATCTGGAGCAGTACGGGCGATTTTTAATGGCATCTTTCGGCAGAATCCAGGTTGCCGGTTCAGTCAGCGTTGCACCAGCGGCAATCAGCTCGGTTGCAATGCCGGTACACACAGAGGTAGAAATCATCGGTACTTTACTGGCAACGATTTCTTCAAACCTAATACGGTCAGGACTCATTGGATTTTCCTCCAATCGTAATCTCGTGCAGCTGCTGAATCAACTCATCACGGCGCATTGCAAAATGGTCACGGAGGCATTCCAGAACACGTTCGTCAATCATGATTTCGTGTCCATAACTTTCCTTTTCCAAATCGCGGAACCACAGCATTTCGCCCTGGTTCTTACCATTCTTGTTTTTGCGATTCCAAAAGCGCAGCTTCATCTTTGACTTCTTCTTTACGAAAGGCTGACCGGGTTCATTCCGGTCCAGTGCAATTGTCAGAAAACCGGCTGTTTTATCAAACTCGTCAATCTGTTTCGCCAACTCATTGGCGGTTTTCATCTGCTCATTGGCAGCTTCCAATTCTTTGAGAGTCATAGTTTACTCCTTGTTGATTTTTGTATTCCACTCGCGGAATGCTTCGCCGGGTTGGCGGTGTGCGCCAGTATGCTTACCGCACTTAGGACAGCGCAAAACGGTACCGAAGGGCGTGTCGACAGGGATGCCGCACAGCGTCATCGGTTCACCATAATCCATTCGTTCTGTGGGAACTACGCCGCACTGTACGCACGGCGTAGCATCTTCAATGTAATCTTCCATGGCTTAATCCTCGGGTGTATAAGGCGCAGGACGCTCCTGCCAAGCGATAATGTTATCCTTGACGTAGCGCTCACTTTCCCAAGTCTGGGATTCGAAATCGAAATTGCGCATTTCGGTGCGACGCTTACCCTTGTTCTTAATGGTCACCATATAGCGACCACTCTTGAGCGGTAAAGATACATCGCAAGGGGTCCAGCCGGCAAACGGGTTCATTCCATCAATCTTCGATTTCAGGCATGCCAGCAAATTTTCTGCATACTTCTCACTTTCCTGGTGAAGAAAAGCACGAATTTCCTGCTCATTCACCGGTTTCACCTCGCAGAACCTTATTGCGCTCCTCTGCCTGCTCCACCACGGCGTAGTATTCGCTCAGCTTAATGGGAATCATATAGCTGGCGGGCTTCAGCGCTACCAGGTGGCTTTCTTCGACCTTGCCGTAAATTTCGCCGTCCATGTGCCACATGGAATATGTACCGGACATCATGACGTCGAGGAACCACAGGTCACACTTTTCCAGCCGCTTAAAGTCAACCTGGCTGGTAACGGTTGTAAGCCATTCCTTGTTGAGCGCAGAGCTCTTCTTGAAACGATAGAAGCCTCTTGCATCAGGCTTGACGCAGAGCTGGTCAGCGAACTTCTGACGGACGGCATCATCCTGGAATTTGACTTCCAGATTGGCGCAATGGTAGTAGCTACCATCAATTTCGTACTTATCGAAGAACGCTTTTGCGAGTTCACGGAAGTGCTTGCGCTCTTCTTGTGCTTCGAAGTACTGCTTATAGAATTCGGAATCGGGATTCACCCGGAAGGTTAAAACATTATCAGGCATTTGGAAAACTCCTCTCCGTTAATTTCCTTGATATAGGTGCCGCCCATGCGGTTGGATTTCATGGTCAAGCCGTTCTTTTTCATCGTTTCCATGAATAAAGAATTGACGATGCGCTTCCAGCACTTACTGACCATGGGTTTGCTTTGCAATTTTGCCATTTCGGCGTCTAATGCCATGCATTTTTCCATTGCGGTCATATTACTGTGAATGATATCGGATACCCGCGCACGACTTTTCTTTTCAGCACGAGTCATGTGAGCGCACTGCAGTTTGTCTTCCAGAATGTGGTACAGGGTTTTGCCGCAATGCTCCAAATAAATGAGATACAGCGCAAAACAAATGAGACCGAGGACCAGAAGACAAACGCCAATCACAATTATGTATTCCATACTTATCCTTTCTGCCAGAATGCTCTGGCGGCTTCCTTGGAGCGGAATAAGCTACGTCCTAATCCGCTGCCATCAAACTCGTCAAAATCATCTTCAAAGTTGACGCTGATGGTTTCTACGGTTCCGTTCTTGAAATACACACCATGTACGGTACCGGCTTCAATTTCTCCGCTATCAGAGTCCAGGTAATAGATGGGGTCTCCAATATTGATGGACGCATAATCCTCATTATTGGTGATGTTGTAAAATCTACGCGCCATTTCCATAAGGATATAATCCTCGGTGTGGCGGAACACTTCGCTTTTCTGCTCCATGACTTTGCGGACTACGAGCTCCAGCTCGCGCAACTTGCCATCGGGGCAAACGCCGGTATTACGGAATGCAACAATATCCTTATAGGCTGCATTCAAATCATCGGTAGAAAACTGCGCAACAGCTTGCGCAATCTTATTCTTGCGTACATCCATTTTCGACGACTCCTTTAATGCGTCTACCGCAGTGGGAACAAAAATTGTCACTGGTGGTGCAAGGCGTACCGCATGCCATGCACTGCGCATTGACTGTAATATTGGAACACTCATCCAGCGTTTCGCACTTGGTTTCCTGGCGCTCAGGCTGCATCAATGCATATCTTGCGATTTCCATTGCAGCAACCATCTTACTGGAGAAGAAAATCTCAGGCTGGTCATCCAGTGTTCCGAGGAAGATGCCCTTCATAGACTGAAATTCCTGCAATGCCTCTTCGAAAGACATGTCATTGGGTTTTACATTAGGGTCAAACATCTCAGGCTTCCTCCAATACTTTTTCTGCGTCTCTACGTTCGGTAAAGACATTCACGCCAAAGTCAATATCATCGACGATGATGACTTCGCCGGTGCGATTGTTCTGCAGGGTATAGGTGGTGAGGTGCTTACGCATACACACCTCAACGACTTCTCTGCGGGCAGGCAGAGGCAAATTTGCAATCGGCACATAAACAATATCGCCGACCTTTGCCTTTAATTCAACACTGACACTCATCGGGAGCTCTCCTTTCCAGTACTGCATTGATTTCTGCGCGCAAACGCAGTAATTCATCGGGGTACATTTCAACCAGCATACGACGGGTCTCTTCGTCGGCGTGGACTACCAGAAACTCACTGTCGTAGAACGGATTGAAGTTTTCGGCAGGCTTTTCCATGGCGAGAATTCGCTGCATCATGCTGGTGACGTATGCAGGTGGCTTCTGTCTACCCTGCTCCCATGCCTGGAAAGTACCAGTGGGAATGTTAAACTTTGCAGCAAACTGACTCTGACTCAGCCCGGTCTGGGCTCTCATTTCTTTGATGTTCATTAGAATTTCTCCTTTCAGCTTATGTACGGAGAGTTGGGTGGCAGATGCTGTAACATTGCTTTCTGAAACCACTCTTCAAAAGCCGATGCTAAATCTTTGTTTTGGGCGTAGCCGGCTTCAAAACCGGCGGAATATATTTCAAATAGCGCGTCTTTCAACGCTTCTAATTCTTCTTGCATTCAGTATTCCCTCCTTGTGAATACATTATACACGATTCACGCACTTTTGTCAATAGTAAAGTTAAGAATTGGCGGAGATTGCTCTCCGCCGTATTCCATTACTGACAATTTGCGCAATCACCGTCACAACCGTGACAATCGGGATTACCTTGGGTGCAGTTTGTGCCATCGCAACCGTGGCATCCGATACACGCATCTTCTTCTGTTTCGATGTCATCTACCAGCTCCTCATCCCAGTCCACATCCTCATCGGCTACGCCGGACTGAATGAGCTTAAATCCGTGCTTCTCGCAGATTTCTGCCGGAACGCTCATAGCAAAATCTGCCCAGTTGAAACTGTTGCAGTTATATGCATAGGTTCTTCTGCCGGCTTCGGTGTTGCAATACTCAGTGCATGCCGCCTTAACGGCAGCCTTCAGGTCAAAGTCGGCGTTTGGCACCTCAAAATTCAGAGCCAGGACGCGCACATCCATTCCGTCCCTTTCAATAGCAACAATCGTTCTTAACATAATATATCCTTCCTTTCTCTTGATATTACTATTATACACGATTCACGTATATTTGTCAAGAATTTTCTTGGTAAATGACAAAAGAAAAAGGACCATCTTTCGACGGTCCTTGCGGGGGTACCACAAAATGTGGGCATGCGGCGTTACGCCTGCTGTATTATCGTTCTTTGTACAACACTGCAATCAGAGCGCCGACTTCGCCTTGCGAAACGAGTTGCTGAAGATGCCAACCCTGGTTGACATATTCCTGTAAGGTAGCTGTTGCTTTTTCCAGGTCTTTTGCGACTGTTAGGCTTAGTCCGGTGTTTAATTGCACTAACTTGTACTCTCGGGGTAACATACTTGCCATTGCTTTCTCCTTATGCGACTGCAGCCGCACGAAGCTGCAGCAAAATTTGAATTGCAACGACCATGCCACAAACGCCAATCATCAGCAGAAGTGCTGCGATTGCTACGAACATAGCGCCAGCAATTTCGTTTTTCTTTCTCCACTGTTTTACAGCAATGAGGATTGAAATAATGGAGCCTGTACCGGCGATAATGCCGCAGATGGCATTAAAATACAGCTCTATGGTTTGTAAAAATCCTACCATGCGGCAATTCCTTTCTTAAACGGGTATTTGAAGAGCACCGAGCATGATAATAGCGCCCACTGCCATAGTACCATATGAAATGGTATGCTTTTTGGTCCACGGTAAAGTTGTGGTAATGTTGGGCCATGTGATACACGCCATCCATTCACCAGCAACCATGGTCACTGCGCCAATAAATTTGAGTGCAAAAACGAGATATTCCATACTCTTCTCCTTTAATTATGACAGTGCGTTCGGAAATGGGCGAAATTACGCCGCAGGATTTTTGATATACCAGCCAGACTCCCAATTGCCGCCGGTACGCATGCGTAACCCGCAGTTAGCGGGGCTATCCCAGTCATCAAATAGATAACCGTTTTCGTCATACACCTTACCGTCATCACCAAGATAAATATACTCTTCTGAAGTGAAGAAACGGTGAGAAATTTTGACATGGGGCTTAGAGGTCAGGGCAACCATCATTTCAACCCGGGAAAGATATTCAGGCATTTTTACTCCTCCTTGATGTTGTGTCCGCACTGTGAACAGAACTTGTCATCGGCTTCATAAGCAGCGGAGCATTTTTCACATTCCAGCTTCAATTCTACTTCTGCACCACAATAGCTGCAGAAATGGTCTTTGCTGTCGACGGGCTTGCTACATTCTGCACATACAGGTGTTTTCAGGAATTCCCATCCGGGCTGATTGCTCACATGATACCAACTGGTGATGCCGGCTATCATGACCAGAATTGCCAAGATAAAGCATGTGATTCCGGCTTTGATATGCTCTTGGCTGCATTTGGTGGCACCGCTAACCATGAGCCACGAAATCGCTCCAATCCACGCCAAGAACAGGAAAAGAAACACGAATGTAATGAAATATTCTTGTGAAGACATTAAGTACCTCCGGAAATTATGTTATATGTGACATATTTTGCAACAATTATGTTAAACTTAACATATTTTATAGCAGCAAATGCGTTTGTGATTACCCTTTAAGCTCCATGCCACACCAAGGACAGAACTTGTATCCATTACTACCAATGTTGGATTCGCACTCAGGACAAAGTGGCATGTTATTGGCGATAATTCCGCTAATTGTATAACACAGCAGAAGACCGCCACCCAGCATACAAAGCACACCGCATATAATCATAATGATGCCGATGCTGGGCTTTGTAAATCGGAACGCCTGTGCTCCTGTAATCAGGAAGTAGGCGCCGGCCACAAGACCGGCAGCCATCACAAACTGCAGAATGGTATCAAGCATACAGCGCCTCCAACATGGTCTGTCGCCCGGGGATGGGCGGCTTATCGCTCTG
>JAEIGA010002065.1_pt1 | contig 32038 bp, 30 predicted proteins | sample 9270691 | NCBI WGS metagenome assembly JAEIGA01 (sample SAMN17057246, study PRJNA624740) | gut metagenome | biome: biome; isolation source: fecal sample | host: Bos grunniens | place: China: Xizang | collected 2019 | reverse complement strand
TGTGCTACCTTTACACAATTCCGCTATATTTAATTTTAAAACCAACTACTAAAGACATACAGAGTTTGCCGCTCGGGGTATGCTGCCCGAAGGTCGTATCGCACTCGCAGTAGAGGGAGTAACATCTCCTCGCTTGGCAATATACCGCTCGCGCGGTATGCAGAGTCTGCTGTGCTACCTTTACACAATTCCGCTATATTTAATTTTAAAACCAACTACTAAAGACATACAGAGTTTGCCGCTCGGGGTATGCTGCCCGAAGGTCGTATCGCACTCGCAGTAGGGGAAGTAACATCTCCTCGCCCGGCAATATACCGCTCACGCGGTATGCAGAGTCTTTTGTGCTACCTTTACACAATTCCGCTAGGTTTTAATGCTCGTCTATTCTAGCACAAGAAAAAAGTTTTGTCAAGGGGTTTTTGATAATTTTTGCACTTTTTTCGGGGGATAATCAATATCCCCCGTTTTTAATTATGTAAGTATATATAGTATGTGTTAAAAGGACTGTGTTTTATCCTGTTATCCTGATTGACGGTGCGGGTGAGTCTTTTCCCTTTAATAGAAATCCTCCCCGTCATCGAGCAGGGGAAAACGGCGTTTTTCTTTAATAGAAATCCTCCTCGTCACCAAGCAGGGTGAAGCGGCGCTTTTTCGCCTCGATATAGCCTTCCTTTATCAGCTTGCTTATCTCGACAGAGAGCCCCGAGCGGTCGACCTCGAGATAATCCGCCAGCTCCTGACGGTTAAAGGGAATATCGAAGCTGCGCTTTCCCGTTTCATTCGCCATAGAGGATAGGTAGGCCAGGAGCTTTTCGCGCGTGGTGCGCTTCGAGGTTATTTCAATTCGTCTGTGATAGCTGATGCAGTCGGTTGCGAGCGCCTTCATCAGATTATATATCAGCGTGTGGTGAAAGCCGCAGGCGTTTGAGCAGGTTCTGAGAATATGCGAGCAGCTTATATGCATAACCACGGTCGGCTCGGTGGCAACCGCGCTCACGGGCACGTAGTCCGCCTCTGCGCAGGCAAATTCCGCAAGGACAAGGCCGCCTGCGCCAACCTTGGATAAAATGCTCCTTTTGCCGAAGTAGTCTATCTGCTCTATCTGCACGGCGCCCGACAGCACCACTCCTATATGTCTTGCGGCGCTCCCCTCGGCGAAGACGGTGAAGCTTTTTTCATACTCGACAACCCTCGCGCCAAGACATTCGAGCATCTTATAAAGAAAGTCCTCGTCAATTCCAAGAAAAAGCGGACATTTTTTTAAAATTTGAGAAAATTTTTTCATATTTTTCTCCTTTTGTTGAAAATTCAACAGAAATTACACTCTCATTATACTATAATGTAGCCAGAAAGGCAAGAGCAAATCTTGTTTTTGATAAAAAAGTGAGGGGAAAGGTGAAAAGAATGAAAAACACCGAAACCCGTCAGCGTGGAGGGTCGTCCGCCAAAAGCGGACTCAAGCAATGGCCTTGCAGAATAGAGCTGGTGCCAAGCGAGGCGCCCTACCTCGAGGGAGCAGGACTCCTGATAAGCGCCGCCTGCGCGGCATTCGCTCATCCGGGATTTCATAACGAATTTATGAGGGACAGAATAAGTCTTGTGTGCTGTCCGAGGACCTCGGGAGATTTCACCGACAAGCTGTGTGAAATCCTCACCAAAAACAGAATAGAGGATATTCTGGTAGTGAGAATGGAGGTCTGGTGCTGTGAGAGGACCGAGACTTGTGTCAGGGAAGCTCTGAAGAGGAGCGGCGAGGGAATACCCGCCCGAGTGGTAACTCTTTCCACCGACGGCAAAATTATTAAAGAAAGTATACTAAATTAAAAATAATACAATAATAGGAGAAATGAAAATGAGTAAGGTTAAGTTTTATATCTGTGAGAAGTGTGGCAATATCGTAGAGAAGGTTGAGGATTCGGGCGTTCCGGTTGTATGCTGTGGACAGAAGATGACTCCCCTTGTGGCAGGCTCTGTTGAGGCAAGCCGCGAAAAGCACATTCCCGTAGTTGAGGTGTCCGAGGGCGCGGTTAAGGTTACCGTAGGCTCTGTTCTTCACCCAATGAGCGAGGAGCACAACATCAGCTGGGTTTATCTTGAGACAGACAAGGGTGTGCAGAGAAAGCACCTTCTTCCCGACGAGGAGCCCGTTGTCAGCTTCGCTATCGCTGACGAGAAGCCCGTAGCAGTATACGCGTACTGCAATCTGCACGGTCTGTGGGTAACCTACCTGTAATTTATTTAAGAAAATTGAAAGGAAACGAAAATGAACGCTAAGGTACACGAGCTGTTGAATCAGCAGATCAACAAGGAGCTATACTCCGCATACCTATATCTCGATTTTTCAAACTACTTTAAGGCAAGAGGTCTTGACGGCTTCGCTAACTGGTATATGATTCAGGCGCAGGAGGAGAGAGATCACGCGATGCTCTTCTACACCTACCTGCAGAACGAGAACATGCCCGTAACCCTCGAGGCAATCGACAAGCCCGACAAGCTGCTTGACAGTGATATGAACGTGCTTCGCCACGGACTTGAGCACGAGAAGCTCGTTACCTCGCTTATCAACGATATATACGAGGCGGCTTACTCTGCTCGCGATTTTCGTACTATGCAGTTCCTTGACTGGTTCGTGAAGGAGCAGGGCGAGGAGGAAACCAACGCCAACGACCTTATCTCGAAGATGGAGCTGTTCGGCTCCGACCCCAAGGGGCTCTATATGCTCAATCAGGAGCTGGCGGCAAGAGTGTACTCGGCGCCCTCGCTTGTGCTCTGATAGATTTATAGCCCTCGCGCAGGCTCTCCCGGAAAAAGAGAAGGTAAGGGGGGCTTATCGCGAGGGCGAATGCTCTATAATGGGCTAAAATGTAAGCAATTATTGTCAGAATGATAGAAAGGGACGACTATGGAGCTCGTTTTGTTGACTGCGCTTGGAGTTGGCGGCGCTACGGTTATCGGCGCGGGAATAGGCTTTTTATTCCGCAGAATTACTCATACTCTCTCGGATATTGTCCTGTCCTTCGCGGCGGGGGTTATGCTCGCGGCGGCGGTGCTCGGGCTTGTTGTTCCGTCGCTAGAATACGGGGGCAGGCTCGCTCCTCTTGTAACGGTCACAGGAATTTTCGTCGGCGCGCTGTGTCTTAATCTTGTGGACAGGCTCGTGCCCCATCTGCATAAGCTGGCGGGGCTTGACACAGAGGCGCACAACAACGGAAAGCTCGGAAAGGTATTGCTTTTCGTCACGGCGATAGCGATACATAATCTGCCCGAGGGAATTGCTGCAGGCGTGGGCTTTGGCACGGGGGACGTGTCGCAGGCGCTTCTGATTTCGGGCGGTATAGCGCTACAGAATATACCCGAGGGAATGGTTATTATAGGTCCGCTTCTCGCCGCGGGTGTTAAGCCGGGAAGAACCTTCCTCATAGCGTCGATAACGGGACTTGTTGAGGTTGTGGGCACGCTTATCGGTTACTTCGCGGTCAGCATTTCCTCTGTTATTCTGCCATTCGCGCTTGCATTCGCGGGCGGCACGATGCTGTACGTTATCTCCGACGAAATGATACCCGAAACCCACGCCCACGGGCACGAAAGAGGGGCAACCTACGCGCTTCTTGTTGGCTTCTGTGTGATGCTGGTGACAGATTTTCTGCTTGGTTAATAAGACTATTTGGAAAAAGGCACGCCTGTGCCTTTTTCTTTTGGTATATCCCCTCCTCAATATAATATCCGTTTGACAATCCGCCACACCTGTGATAAAATATAGGAAAGCTTATGAGAGGGGTGGAGGATATGCTGTATAACAATCTTTCGGGGTATTTAAGAGAAAGATACGGAAAAAGGCTTAGGAAAATATGCGTTGACGGTGGCTTCAGCTGTCCTAACCGCGACGGAAAATGCGGTGTTGGCGGCTGTATATACTGCGGCGAGCGCGGCGCAGGCGAGCATATCAATCACACGCTCTCGATAGCCGAGCAGGTGAGAGCGGGACTCGAGGGCGGCGACAAGGACGACGGCTTTATAGTCTACTTCCAAAATTTCACCAACACCTACGCCCACGTGTCGATTTTAAAGCAGCGGTACAGCGCCGCCTTGATTGACAGTCGCATCAAGGTGCTCGCCATTGGCACGCGCCCCGACTGCATTGACGAGAAGGTGGTGAAGCTGATACGCTCTTATATGGACAGAGTTGACGTATGGGTGGAGCTTGGTCTTCAGACCTCGTCCGACAGGACGGCGTGGACTATAAACCGAGGCTATAATACCGACGTTTTCATAAGGGCGGCTACGCTGCTTTCGGAATACGGTATTCCCTTCGTCGTGCATATGATAATAGGTCTGCCGGGTGAGAGCTATCTTGATATAGACGACACGGTTGAGGTTATAAATTCGGTTTATCCTGCCGGAGTAAAGATACACGGTATGTACGTTATGAGGGGCACGGTCCTTGCAGAAATGTACGAGAGGGGAGAGTATACTCCGCTCACACTCGACGAATATGTTACCCTCGCCGCCAGAGCTATAACGAGGCTTCGACCGAACATTGTCCTACACAGGATAACGGGAGATTGCCCGAAGGGGTTGCTCGTCGCTCCCGAATGGAGCGCGGATAAAAACAGGGTTATCGCCCTGATTAATGAGAAGCTGACCGAATGGGGAGCAAGTCAGGGCTCCCTCACCGAGGGGGTATTTCCTTGGGATACGGGTGAGTAACCCTGAATTAAGAATAATGAAGGATTAAGAGGGGCTTCTTTCTTCCTCTTTCCTGTATATCAGCCAAACAGTCCTTTTATATAGAAAACCCGTCCTCAGAGCGAGGACGGGTAATTTTTGTTTAGTTCTCCGAATGAGGAATATCCTTGGAGTCGCAGTATGCCGCTGCGGCAGAGCCGTCGGAGCAGATAACGCGAAGCTTCGAGCAGCCGTTGAAGAGTCCCCAGCCGAATTCCTTGACGCTGTCGGGAATAACCAGGCGAGTGAGTGAGGAGCAGCCGCGGAAGGCGGTGTCGTCAATCTTGACAACGCTGTCGGGAATAATAAGCTCCTTGAGGCTCTCGCACATATAGAATGCGCCTTCGCCAATCTCATACACACTGTCGGGAATTTCGATTTTTTCAAGGCTCTTACAGCCGCAGAACGCCCAGTCGCTGACGGTAACAACGCTGTCGGGAATGCTGTACTCCTTGGACTCAATCTTCGGGGGATAGCATATAAGAATAGACTTGTTCTTGTTGAAAAGAACGTTGTCAACCGCCTTGAAGGAGCGGCTCTTGGGGTCAACTGTGATTTCCGAGAGGCTGTTACAGCCGCGGAAGGGGCCTGCGCCCATCGAGAACACCGAGGCGGGAATGTTGATAGAAGCGAGCGAGGTGCAGTCCTTGAAGGCGTTCTTTCCTATCTTGAGAAGGCTCTCGGGAAGACGGATTTTTCTAAGCTCAATACAGCCGTTGAATACCATATCGTCAATCTTGGTAACTCTGTCGGGCACGAAAATCTCGGACAGGGATATGCAGTCTGCGAAGGAGCTCTCGCCGAGTATGGTGAGCATCTCGGGCAGGTCGATATGAGCGAGCGCCTTGCAGGAGTTGAAAACGCCGCCGTATATCTCGGTCATCTCATTTTTAAGGCTTACCGAGGAGAGCTGAGCGCAGTTTTCGAAGGCGCGCTCGCCAATCTCAATATCCTTGTTGTCTGCAACCATAGATTTAAGGCTGATGCAGTCACGGAAGGTGCTCTCACCGACGAAGCTGATATTCTCGGGAAGGTGAATTTCCTCGATGCTCTTGCAGCCTCTGAAAGCCTCGCGGCGAATTGTGCTGACCTCGTCGCCGAGATGTACCTTAACCAGCTTTTCGCAGTTTTTGAAGGCGCTCTCGCCGATAACCGATACTCCGCCGGGAATAGAAATTTCGTCGCTACCGTCCTTACAGCTGAGGAGCACGCCGTCCTTCACCTCAAGGCTTCTCATCGTTTCGACGGGAAGTCCTGAGATAAGCTTCTGCACGTACTTGTCGAGCGAGGAGCGGGAATAGCCCTTGACGTGCTGAATGTTCTCAAGAATCATCTTGAGCGCCGGGGGAATCTCCACCGTTTCGTCAAGGTACACGGGGTATATCTTCTTGTTGTTCTTGAACGCAGTAATTATCTCCATACCGCAGTATTTGGAGTTCATAGACGCCTTGGAGATGAAGAGAAGGAATGCGCTGCAGCCCTCGATTTTGGTGCGCAGCTCCTCGCGGAAGTCCTCGCCTATCTCCATAGTGTCGTCATACCAGATTCTGAATTTCTCGCGCTCTACATATTTTAAGAAGGTATATACCTCGTCCGTGTCAGCGTGAGAGTAGCTTATGAATATGTAGGGCTCGTTACCCTCGTAGGAAACGAGGTCGCCAAGGGTATAGCCAGATACAATGTTGGTCATCTTATTATCGCGGTCGCTCATTTTGTACCTCCGAAAATTAAACTATAAGTGCCAGCACGCCGAGTGCCGTGAGTATGGTGGGGATAGCTATAGTGACGCCGATGCGAAGGAAATCAAGGTATCCGAACTTGTGTCCGTGCTCCTTCAGGATGCTCGACCACATAATTCCCGCCAGGGCGCCTATGGGCGTCAGAAAGGCGCCGACGTTGGAGCCTATAACCGCGCTGAACACCGCCGCTCTCGTTGCCGCGGGAGCAACGCTCTCAATAATGGAGCAGAAGAGCACGCTCATAGGAATATTGTTGATAACGTTAGCCGAAAGGAAGGATAGAAGACCGTACTTTATAACGGTCGCGCTCTGGCCAAGAAGCGCGGCAATGCCCGAGGTGACTCCCTTATTCTCAAGGGTGATGACCATAACGAACATACCGATAATGAAGGGTATCAGTTGCCAGGGCGCGCGCTTAAGACAAGCGATAAGCTCCCTCGGGCGCTGTCTTCTTGCAAGCGAAATGACAAGCGAGAAAAGGAACAGCGACAGGGCGCTGACGAGCGACACCAGCCACATTTCAAGGCCGATATACGAGCCGATAGCGAGCGTCACCGTGCACACACCGAGGTGGGCTATTCCTACGTACAGGCTGAGCTTGTCTTTGATGTGCGTTTCCTCCGGCTCGCCGAGAATCGGCTCGGAGAGCTTCTTTCTGTAGAGAAGATACAGGGCGAAAAAGGCAACAGTTCCCGCCGCCAGAGTCGGCAGAAGCATAACCTTGGTGTAGTCGAGGAAGTTGATGCCGTAAGCCGTGGAGAGATAGATATTAGTAGGATTTCCTATAATGAGCATCATACTCCAGGTGTTCGCCGCCACGAATTCAGCGGCAAGGTAGGGCATCGGGCTTATTTTCGCGTTCTTGGCGAAGTAGCAGATGAATGGGGTGAACGAAAGTATAATAACGTCGTTCGAGGTGAAAACGGTCAGCACCGAAACGATAAGATAAAGATACAGGAAAAGCTTTTTCTGGCTCGTCTTCGCCCTTCTCAGCGTGAGGTTGGCAAGGTGACTGAAGAAGCCGAGTTCGTCGAGGAATATCGACAGGACTGTCATCGAGATGAAGAGAACGAGTATCTTTATCGGATTTATCGCGGTGTCGGCAATGAGAGCGGCGCCTGCATCGGCGGGAGCAATCTGCCCCGTTATGAGCAGAACTAGCGCTCCTAGCAGGGCTATCACCCAATAGCTGTCAAGCTTCAGCTTGCCGAGCCTGATATTAGGAAAGAACAGCACGCCCGCTATCATTGTAACGCAGGCGACAGCGCATATAATTATTGACGGTATCATATCTCAAAGCGTCCTTTATACCTCGGGAATTTCCACGCCCTCGGGAAGCTCGTCGGGAATGGTTCCGTTTTCTATGTAGTCTATGTAGGATGAGTAGTAGGAGAGGATAATATCGTTGAGCTGCTCGTCGGTAACCTCGTCAAGCTCGCTGTAGTTATCAACCACGTAGTCGGACATTCCGCGGACGACCTCCTCGTCAAGCTCGATGCCGTTTTCCTTTAGGGTTTCGTCCATCTGCGCATTGACTGCGTCGCGGTATTCATCCTCTGTTTCAAAATCCTCTTTATTTATAGCGAGTGTTTCATTAAGCCCCGTCTTGACGTTCTCATAGGTCTCGGTAACGCCCTCGTCAAGTCCCATAGAATCTGCCATTATCGAGATGGACAGCTTGGTGAAAAGGGTAACGAGTCTGCCCGTTCTCGGATTTGTGTTAAGGGTGGTGATAATGGTATCAATAACCAGCTCGCCCTCGTCGTTTCTCATAACGAGCGCGTCCTGCAGAGCATCGGTGTTGCCCTCGCCGAGCATAGTCATAATGCCGTTGTCACCCATAATATAGTAGACCTCTAGCATTGTCAGAAGGTCTGCCTCTATGTTTTCATAGGAGCTGTCGTGGAAGATGGAGAACGCCTCCTTGAAAAGCGAGGTGTAGGGCTCCTCGAGAGGGAAGCTATCCATATTTTCGGTCAGGGCTGTCGATGAGCCGCGGAGTATTCCCGCGAGTATGTTCGCCATATACTCGTCCTCGCTCATTTTCTCCACTATTTTTCTGAGGGTAGCCTGATGCTCGGGAGAGGGAGCCTTCCAGTTCATTCCCTTGAGCTCTGTCGCATCAAGGAACACACCTGCGAAAAGCGAAGCCTTTTCTCTCATATCGTAGCTCTCGCCGTGAACCTCCGCGTGAGTAAGTCCTGCGAAAAGCGCATCTCCGCCGTTCTCGGAAATTATATCAACCACAGGGTTTTCAAATGTCTCGTCAAGATATGCGGCATAGAAGCTCTCAATCTTTTCCTTCGATTCGTCAGAGATGCTCTCGCTGACGAGAAGATCAACCTTGATGTTCTCTGCAACTCCGAGAAAGCCGGATACGGGAAGAAGAACACACACAGCGATAACCGCGCCCTGTACGATTCCCATAACTCCGCCAAACACGGTGGAGAAAAAGCCCTTGTGTCTGTCGACAATTCCAAGAAGCGCTCCAAGCAGCCAATATACGAGCATAAGAACTGCCTTCGCTATGTAGAAGCAGGTGATGAATATCGCGGGAGCAACTCCGATAGCTATGAATATGCCGAGGATATACTGTACAGTTTCGGCATCGAAGGCGTTAATAATTTCCCGCGTTTCTTCGGGCACGTCGGTAGCATACGAGGGATAAACCGTCATAGCAAGCTCCTCAATGGTCTTGCCCTCAAGAAGCTTATCTACCGCACCGGTAAGACTTACTGCGAGAAAGTAGGAAACGACTGCGGCAAGGGCGATAGTGGCAATTCTGATTACCGTTTTTCCAAATCCGCGCTTAAGTCCTGTGAAAAAGCCCAAAAGCATACTTATCGCCGCGAAGGCTAGTAAGCCGAGCGAAATCCAGCCGCCGACGGTGGCTGGCGGGATAGTGATATTGAAATTCATATAAGGCGCTCCTTATCTAAAAATGTTAAGCCTGTAACTCAATAATACTACAATTTAACTCTAATGTCAATATTATAAAACTAAAAGAAATAATTCAAAAAATGGAAAACCCAGACCCGAAAGCGACGAAGAAGGACCGACCGCAGGGCGCGAAAGGGCACAGCGTAGCGATAAATTTTGTAAAGGCTTTCCTGATATGCTAACAGCAGGGTATGCCGCTTTTCGCATGAGGGTGATGCTGTTTTGTGAAAAATATACAAAATGGGCGTGTCCTAAGAGGACCGCCCACAAGATTGATTTTAGCATAGCTTGGCAGAGTTGTCAAGCGTTTGGATAAAAATCGATAAAAAACACCTTCAATATTAACGCTTTGTACATAATTTATAAAAACAGGTGTAGAAATACCAAAAAACTGTTTACAATCACCACAAAATCTGCTATAATAAAAGTGCGAAAGGGGAGATTCCCCTGTCGAGTGGAACTCCAAATTCGCTATTCCACAGGAAAGGGCCCCGAGGGGCAGGTGAACGGTATGAGGATCACGATTTACGGCAAGCAGATGACCGTCAGAGAAAGCTTGAAGACGGCGGTGGAGAAAAAGCTGTCACGGTTTGACAGGTTTTTCGGAGAGGAAACCGAGGGATTTGTAACCTGTCGGGTTCGGAAGGGCGCCAAGATAATCGAGATAACCGTCAATTACGGTGGAGTAACCTACAGGAGCGAGGAAGAAAGCGACACCTTCTTAACGGCACTGGACAGAGCGGTCGAGAGTCTTGAGCGTCAGATAAGAAAGAACAAGACAAGACTTGAAAAGCGTGTGAAAAAAGACGCCTTCTCAATAACCGAGGAGGACGACGACGAGTTTGTCGAGGAGGGTGAGTTTGAAATCAGGGTCAAGACCTTCCCATTCAAGCCGATGAGTCCAGAAGAGGCAATACTGCAGATGAATCTTCTCGGACACAGCTTCTACGCTTTCACCGACGACAAGACGAATGAGGTCTGCGTCGTTTATAGAAGGCGCGCCGGCAGCTACGGTCTTATCGCCCCTGATAATTAAAGCTCCCGAAAACAAGAAAAATCGAGGATGAAGCCTCGGAGAAAGGAAGGACGGTCCAATGGCACACTTGTAATTAAGTGGCAGGCAGCCCGTTAAACTGAATACGGGTGGGACCGAATCAAATTGAAATATCGGTACGCTTGCCATAATAAGCGTCTGTGACTCGCGGACAAATTACATTTCCGGTATAGATGCGAAAAAACCTCAATCCGCCGGTCACGAAAGAAAAATTATATATACCGAACAACAGAGAAAAAAGGTATAAGCCAATGAGATAATTATCTTGAACTAACCGTACGTTTTGGGCAAGAGCCCCAGAAAAGTCGTGATTGCAGGTGATATAAGTCGCCGAAGGGGCAAATCACGGAATGACTATAGGTATACTCCAATGAACATCTGATAATTTTTCAAGAAGGCAAATCCACATTTTGACACAGTTTTTTAAGAATATGAAAAGCCTAAAATAAATTTGAGGTCGCCTATGGCGCGACAGGGGAGGCTCACGGATTTTTTGACTCCCGACAGGAATGACTCGGCAGGAAAAGCTCCTCGAGCGGAAGAAAAACCAAAGCGGGAAGAGCCAAGGATACACCCCACCGAGGTCGCTCGCGTGAATATATTCGGTACAAGCCAATGAACTGATAATGGCAAGGCGTGTTAAATTTAATGAAATTTTACAGGCTTAAATGCAAAGAAAACTTTACAACTGAATATTTGATTTATTAAATCTCAACGAGATTTGCCCGTGCCGGCGATATGGCACACAAATATTGCTCGAGCTTATGCGAGGATACCCTTGGGTGTCCTCGCTTTTTCTTATTTTCGGAAAATTTTTCTTCTCTATTGAATTTGTCGGAGCAATGATGTATACTTTCCTTAAGAGTAACGTTGCCTGGAGGTTTTATGCTGAAGGATTTGTTGTTTGCCTTTAACTCGGTGGCGCCCATAATATTTACCGTCGCCGTGGGGTATATATTGAAACGCATAGGAATGATGGACGGAGGATTTGCCAAGGCGGCTAACCGTCTGGTTTTCAGAGTGTTTTTGCCCGTTATGCTCTTTATGAACGTCTACGGCATAGATAGCCTCAGAGGTGAGAGCTACGGATATGCCATATACGCCACTCTGGCCGTTATTCTGATATTTGCCGTAGGCATACCCGTAGTTATACTGTTAACGAAGGACTCATCAAGACGAGCTTCTCTTCTGCAGGGTGTTTTTCGCTCCAACTACGCGCTTATCGGTATTCCTCTTGCTGAGCGAATAGCGGGTGCTGAGGGCGCCGCGGTTGCGACCGTTTTGTCGGCTGTCACCATACCCGTGTTCAATATTCTAGCCGTTATTGCTCTCTCAATTTTCACCGAGGGGAAGAAGGGAAGCCTCAAAAAAGTGCTTCTTGGCATTGTGAAAAATCCCCTGATACTAAGCATTGCCGCAGGGCTTGTGGCTCTTGGCGTGAGGGCTGTTTTCGTCAGATTCGGCATATCCTTCCGCCTCAGCGAGATAACGTGCGTCTGGGCGACGATGAAATATCTGTCGAATATAGCGACTCCTATGGCTCTTCTGGTGCTCGGTGCGCAGTTTGAATTTTCCGCCGTTTCCTCAATGAAAAAGGAGATTATCTCGGGCACGGTTCTTCGTAGTATCATTGTTCCTCTTCTCGGACTCGGAGTGGCTTATCTCGCCTTTGGCAAGAGCTTCAGCGGAGCAGAGTACGCCGCGCTCGTTGCGGTTTTCTCGACACCCGTTGCAGTTTCGAGCGTGCCAATGGCGCAGGAGATGGGAGCAGACACCACCCTCGCGGGACAGCTCGTTGTTTTCACCACTCTCAGCTCGGCATTTACCGTTTTCCTCGCGTCATTTATTCTCAGATCCCTCGGTGTCTTCTGACGCTTGGATAGTTTTACCAAATCTTAGAGATTTTAACATTTATCAGCTTATTTGTCCGCCCTCGCATATAGCGTGGGCGGTTTTTGTTTTGCATTTCATTTTATTTCTCGCGCATTTAATACTAATGAAGGGAGCGCTTTTTTAATCATAGACAAGCCATTTGTTGAAAATGCACAAAAAGTTGAACAACTTTTTAACTCGTTTAAAATGTTTTATCAATGTATATCAAAAAAATGAAGATAAAAGCGGTATGTCGTCAAAAAAATCAAGGCAAAGATTTTTGGGTTGTTGTAAAATTAATTATCAATGAAAAAGGGTTTTTCTAATTATCTTTATGCAGAATATTTCTTTCAAGCAATATAAGTGCATTGACTTATCGATTTTAGCGGTGCTTCTCGCCATATCGGAGGCTGTGACAACGGTTGCCACTAACAAGTGGTTCGTCGGAGTTCCTTTCGCCATATCAACCACGCTTCTTCTGACCCTGGTAGCTATGATGCGATGGAGTGGATATGCGGCGATAATCGCGGCGCTTGGCGGTGTGGTTTTCTCGCTTGCCTCGGGAGCTGACGCTTCGCAGTACCTCATATACACGGTCGGCAATCTGTTTTCGCTTCTCGGTCTTTTCGTTCTTCTTCCGGTTGGAAAGGAACGGGTACGCAGGAGCGCGCCCTGGACGTTGCTGTACTGCGCTGTGTCCTACGCTTCGCTTCAACTTGGCAGGTGGCTGGTATCCCTGATTTTTGAGCCGAGCATCGGCAGTCTTCTCGTTTTTCTCACTACGGATATAATTACTCTTCTGTTTTCTGCGGTTGTGTTGCTTCTTATGAGAAGGGTTGACGGGGTGTTCGAGGATCAGAAGCACTATCTTCTTCGTCTGGCGGAGGAAAGAGAAAAGGGGAAACCCGAGGATTTCGGAACCGGCGGCGCATATTACGGCGAGGCTTTTGACGGGGACGAATGCACCGACGTCAATGAGGACGAATACACCGATTACGACGACGAGGGCGAATATATAGAAAAGGAGCCGTACGTCGATGATTGATAACAAAGTTTTTTCAAGGAGGGCTTGCCTGTGAAAATAAAAAGTGACGACTACCTCGTGTATGACGAGGCGACAGGACAATACAGAGAGGACGCCGAGCAGGCGGTCAGAGATGACGTTGAAAAGCATCATTGGCTGAACGTTGCGAAAACGATTCTCAAGGATTGGCGACTGTATCTTATGCTCGTGCCGATGCTTCTCGTATTTTTGTTCTGGAGATATTTCCCGATGTACGAGCTGCTCGGAGCGTTCAAGGTTGATGACTCAAATCTTGACGTCGCAGATCAGCTGTACGCAGGCTTCTCTTATTTCAGAGAGCTGTTTATGGGCGCTACTTCCACTTCGTTGGAATTCTGGCGCGCCTTCAGAAACACCTTCCTTCTTTCCTTCTACGGACTCTGCTTCGGCTTCCCGATGCCGATAATTATAGCGCTTTTCTTCAACGAGATACGCTCCAATATCGCTCGAAGCGTATATCAGGTAATTACATATCTTCCCAAGTTTATGTCGACCGTCGTTATGACCACGCTTATCACGATGCTCGTGCGTCAGTCATCACTCACGATTGATATTGAGATGGGTATTATCTCGAAGTTCCTCGTCAATCTCGGTCTTATCACCGAGGAGGTTGGACACGCCGGACTTCTCAACAACCCGGGCTTCTTCCGTGGCATCTATCAGATAAGCGGTATATGGGAAACCGCAGGATACGACAGTATAGTATTCTTCGCGGCTATTATAGCGATTTCGCCGACGAGCTACGAGGCGGCGCAGATAGACGGAGCGGGCAAGATGGCGCAGATGCGCTACGTCGTGCTCCCCAGCATTCTCTCCACCGTGATTATTATGCTTATCACGAGAATTGGCTCGCTTCTCAACGTAGGCTACGAGAAGGTGCTTCTGCTCTATAACGATAACACCTACATCACAGCAGACGTGGTATCCACCTTTGCTCAAAGGCTCGGAATGGGAACCGAACCGTCCATCGGTCTTGCCTCTGCGGCGGAAATGCTGAACAACGTAGTCGGTATGCTTCTGGTTATAGGAGCTAACACCATCGCCCGCAAGGCGTCCGACGTATCACTGTACTAAGGAGGAAGATATGAAAAGGCGACTTGAAGTATCAGAGCTTATATTCAAGATATTAAGCTACGTTTTCCTCACGGTTTTCGCTATCTGCTGTCTTTACCCCTTCTTATACGCCATTTCCGCGGCGATAAGCAGCAGAGAGGCGGTTGAATACGGTCAGGTAATTCTGTTCCCCAAGGGAGTTCAGTTCTACGCGTTTTCCGAAATGTTCAACAACAATATGTTCTGGAACTCCTACACGAACACTCTGTTCATTACGTTCTACGGTACGCTGTGGGCTATGGGCTTCTCAATTCTCGGAGGCTACGCCCTCTCGAAGAAGAGACTGCTGTTCAGAAAGGGCTTCAATTTCTTCCTCGTTTTCACTATGTGGTTCTCCGCAGGTATCGTTCCGCAGTATCTCAATTATCTTAACACCAAGGAAGTTTTTGATTTCATCGGCATCACGGACGATAAGTGGCTGGTCGTTATCGCGATGGGTATGCAGGCGATGAACATAATCCTTCTCCGAAACGCCTTTGAGGGAGTTCCCTCTGAGATAGAGGAGGCGGCGATAGTTGACGGAGCTACAGAGATGCAGGTGCTCGGCAGAGTATATCTTCCCATGTGTAAGTCTACCATCGCGACCGTCGCGCTGTTCTTCGCTATCTCGCGCTGGAACGGTTACTTCTGGGCGCGCCAGATGATTACCAATTCCAACGAGCATCCTCTGCAGGTATTTATCAGACTTAAGCTCGAGGAGCTGCAGGACTCGGAGTTCCTGACAGGCTGGGATAAGCCGTACTCCGCAGACTCGGTTATCTACGCGCTCATCGTATGCTCCATTATTCCCATTCTCGTTATTTACCCCTTCATTCAGAAGTATTTTGCCAAGGGCGTGAATATGGGCGGCGTTAAGGAATAAGCCCAAAAACATCTTCATTTCAGGTTATTATTGCGCAGGGCGCTTAATAATAAAAAATTATTTTATCAGGAGGAAACCCCCATGAAAAAGAGTAGAATACTCGCGCTTCTACTTGTGCTTTGCATGCTTGTATCTGTAATCACAGCCTGCAAGCCTAAACCAACTCCCGATCCCGATCCCACACCCAATCCCGAGCTGAAGCTCGAATATGCGGAGGGCACAGTTCTCCGTATGGCAACCGGTTATAACAACAAGAAGACCGGTCTGTTCTTCGACGCAGAGGTTGCAGGCGAGGGCATCAAGCTTGCTGACGGTGTGACCTATCACTCCGGCGACCTCAAGCCCACTTGGGTTGAGGTGCAGAATCAGCTCAAGGTAGCATTTGAGAACAAATACCAGGGCAAGAGCGCTACCGAAGAGTACAAGTTCTGGCAGGAAAAGCTTAATGATGTTGATATGGTGAGCGGTACCGCATCTCAGCTTTCTGAGGCAGGCGTAGCAGGCAAGCTTATCAACATCGCTGAGTACCTTGACTATATGCCTAACTTCAAGGCATACCTTGAGGCTAACCCCATCGTTCGCCTCTCCATCACAGGTGACACCTCTAACGGTGCTATCTACTTCTCCCCCTACTTCGACGGTGTTAACGACATCGAGCGTATGCCCCTTATGCGTGTTGACTGGGTTGAAAAGCTCCTCAACGGCTCGGGCGAGTTCACCGCAGAGGCTTCCAAGAATCTTGCTGCAGCAAGCTACACCCCCTATATGCCCACTACCGGCACCGTAGAGGTTGACGTAGTTAAGGCTGACGGCTCGGGCGTTGAGAAGCTTGTTAAGAACTATGCCAAGGGCAACATCGTTAAGCTTATGAACGACAAGCTTGCAGCAGGCACCGTTACCGGTGTTGAGGCTGTTAATATGCTTCGCGACTACATCGACGACGCGTACAACGGATATTACGGAACCAACCGCGCTGACCTCTTCGTTGGTCAGAACGCTGCCTGGGACGCAGACGAGCTCGTAGCTCTTCTTCGTTGCGTAGTTGCTAACCCCCAGACTCTCAACGGCACTGATTCCATTCAGGGCTTGTTCTCGAGAGAGGATAACAACAACCAGAGAAAAATTGATATGTTCCGCTTCGCAGGAACTCTGTTCGGCGTTCGCGGACTTGAGTCCAGACAGGATTATCTCTACATAGGCACCGACGGCAATCTCCACGACGCTCGTCAGGAGGCAGATACCTACGTTGCTCTTGAGAGAATGAACGCTATGGTTAAAGAGGGTCTTATCGCTCAGTCCTTCGTTAAGAACGAGGCTAACAAGACCGAGACCATGCTCGAGAAAGACCTCGGCTTTATGCACTACGACTACAACCAGACCCAGACCGTATATAACGAGACCAAGCTCAATAAAGTAAAGCTTGATGACGGTACGATTGTTGACGCAGACCTTGGCGAGAAGTATATGGCAGTTATGGTTCCCGTTGCACATTGGTTCGACGGCACCGAGGGCGGCGTATATATGAGATTTACCGAGTCCTGGAGATCTGTTAAGACCGACGGTTGGGGCATCTCCAAGGCAGGCGTTGGCGACGATACCAACAAGCTCAACGCAGCTCTTGCTCTTATCGACTTCGCATACAGCCAGAAGGGACAGATTCTTATGTCCTACGGTCCTGACGCCTTCATCAAGACTAAGGCTGACGGCTCTTACGTAACCTTCGACTTCAACGGTCAGCAGATGCCCGTTATCGCAGACGCTACCTACGAGGAGCTTTGGACCCTTGCAAGCGGTAACTACACCAACTACGCTCGTATGTACCTCGGCTCCACTCTCTCCTTCGTGAAGAGCCAGGCGTTTGAGTATCAGTGCACTCACAAGGTTGGTAAGGAAGGCGCGGCTAAGATATCCAGAGCTATCGCTCTTGGCACTATTAAGCATCCCGAGCTTGCTATCACCGAGAATCCCTGGTACACCTCCGTTCCTACCGTTCTTCCCAACACCAAGGCGGAGAATGATACCATAGGCGGCTTCAAGGAGCTCACCTCCAGCGGTAAGTTCTCGCAGTCCAAGTCTCCCGCAACCAATATCTTCGTTGACATCATTACCAGCGGATATTCGGGCGACGGCACAGCAGACAGAGCTTCTATGCTCAACACCGTTAAGGATACCTGGGGCGGCAGCGCATACCTTGCTCTTAAGGAGCGCGCTTGGGACAGACTCGTTAAGTACTACGAGGACCTCAATAAGTAATATCTGACAAGATTTCGTATTTCTGAATTCACCGAGCGGTGAATAAGTCGGGGGGAGCGCCCGCTCCCCCTTGACTGAAAAAAGCCATGCCGTCTGGCATAGGACGGCAATTTACAGCCGTATGGCACGGAGATAAACGATGTATAAGAAACAAATGTTATTCCAGCGCATCATATGCTACGCCCTTCTTTTCGCGGCGGTGCTCGTGTTCGTATATTCTCTCGGCATTATGACCGACCTCTACGATGCGCTTTATCTTCATTCCGAGGACCTCGAAAATCCCGCAGTACAGGGAGCGGAGGTTTACATTTATATGCAGCCCTTCAACAGGCAGCTTACAGCCGCGGGAATAGCGCTTATTCTGTCCGCGGTAGCTCTCTTCGTGACGAATACTCACAAGAGGAGAAAATATTACATAGGAAATTACGTTACAGTTGGTATAAACGCGGTGTTGACCGTAGTTACGTCCGTATGGGCGCTTATCAACGTTGCTGAATATAAAGAGGCGTTTTTGAAAGTTGATTTCGAGGCGTTGAAGGCAGAATCCGAAATCTGCAAGACATTGTATACAGAGTCGACCTTCTGGTTTGATATAAGCGTTCCCGTGTTCGCTATTCTTCTTCTGGTTACCGCTCTCAGTATCGGAAACCTGGTCTTCAAGATTCTGCTTATGCGCGGCGAGAAGAGATTGCTCGAGCAGTCGCAACAGATTTCCACGGAGGTGACTGAGTGATGACGAATGCTAATGTGAATTTAAAGCACGACAGAATGCGTTTTATAAAAAACAAGACCTCTGCCAATCTTGCTCTTCTCGGCATTGTTTTCAACGTGCTCTACTTCGTCAGCATTTATTCCTCTGACGTCGGAAACTACTATTACAAGGCAGAAATAGGCATATCGGTTGTATATAATCTGCTTTTCCTGCTTATTACCTTCCTCTCGTCCGAGGGAGTGAAGAGCTACAAGCTCTCGTATTCGTATATACTCATCGGCGTGGGCGCTATGCAAATTGTCAGAATATTCAAGATACCGCTTGAGGCTGTCAAGGCTGTGATTACCGTATCGGGCGCAGAGGAGGCTGTTATGTCGGGCAGGCAGTTTGCCTACGTCACGGTAATGCTCACACTCTCTGCCGTGTGCTGTATCGCGGGCGGTATTATAGGCGTTATTCGCACGGGTACGCTTGAGGCGTACAACAAATCACTCGCCGAGGGCGAAAAGAACTAAAGAAAGGCGCGGGTCATAATATGGCTTCCTTGAGCTTAAAAAACCTAAATAAAATATATGACAACAACGTGCAGGCGGTCTTTGACTTCAACCTTGACGTCGAGGACGGAGAGCTTATAGTTCTTGTCGGTCCGTCGGGCTGTGGAAAGTCCACGACGCTTCGTATGGTCGCGGGTCTTGAGGATATTACCACAGGACAGCTTATCATTGACGGCAAGGACGTTACGAGAATGCCGCCCAAGGACAGGGATATCGCGATGGTGTTCCAGAACTATGCGCTCTACGCTCACATGACGGTGTATGAGAATATGGCGTTCTCCCTGACTCTCAGAAAGGAAAATCCGCTCGTTATACACGAAAAGGTTATGGCGGCGGCGGAGATTCTCGGACTTACCGACCAGCTTAACAAAAAGCCGAGGCAGCTCTCGGGCGGTCAGCGTCAGCGTGTCGCCATGGGACGCGCTATCGTCAGAAAGCCGAAGGTTTTCCTTTTCGACGAGCCGCTCTCCAACCTTGACGCCAAGCTCAGAGGCGCTACAAGACGAGAGATACTTCTTCTGCACAAGCGCCTTGGCGCGACAATGCTCTACGTCACGCACGACCAGACCGAGGCTCTGACTCTCGCTGACAGAATAGTATGTATGTCTATGGGCTACGTACAGCAGATTGGCACACCGCTTGAGCTGTACGATAATCCCGCTAACGTATTCGTAGCGAGCTTTATAGGACTTCCTCCTATGAACTTCTTTGACGCGACTGTCGGTGAGGATAAGCTCACGCTTGAGGGTGGAGTGGACGTTCCGCTTTCTGACTCGGAGAGGGAGAGACTTTCGGCTTACGCCAGAAAAACCGTTACCCTCGGTGTCCGTCCCGAGAATATAGAGCTCGGCGAGGACGCACAGCTGGTTGTCACTAACTGCGAAAACCTCGGATACAACACTCTTGTCCACGGTCACATCAACGGACACAAGGCAACGGCAAAGCTTCGCGGCTGGTTTGAATACAAGCAGGGCGAGGTAGTCGGAGTTTCATTCGCTAAAAAGCATTTCTTCGATAAGAAAACCACCAACGCTATAAGATAAGGAGCCGAAGATGAATAAAGTTAAAGCTGTATTAATAAAATTTGGCTCCTGGCTGAAGGAGAGGGCTCGCCGCCTGGTTGTATTTCTCAAAAAGAGCCCCGAGATGATACCGATAACCGCGCTGGTCGTGTCCTTTCTCGTATATTCTCTGAATCTTACAGATATATCGGACACTACGGCGAAGATATACGGACCCTTTATGGGACTTTGCTCCTTCGTCACTATGCTCTTTATGATACTCTCCTTCGTCTGTATGCTCAGCGCATTTCCGAAGAGAAAAAAGCCGAATGCTCTGATGATAAGCCTGATGATGGCTATGTATGCGGTAGTTATAGCTGCCGACGTGCTTTATTATATCCGAATAGAAAACGCGCTTACCAGAGCCGAGAGCCCCATCAAGCTCACCGAGAGCACGATGTATATCTGGTCCGCTCAGAACGTTATAGTTGTTCATATCATCACCGTAGTTATAACAATGGCTCTCGTTCTTCTTGAGCCGGTTATCGCGAAGCTTCTCAGGAAAATCAACACCACAGTTGAGCTTGAGGATAGCGCTACTATGGAAGAAATCGAGCTTTCCGAGGACGAATAAGAAACAAAATGGCAAAAAAACATAAGAACCCAAGCACAGCACCAAAGAGCAACGGAAGCGACAGGAAAAACAATCCGTACGCACTGAATACCGACGCGGTTGACAGGCTTGTCTCAGCGGATAACAAAAGCTACCCGAAGCTCACGATAGAAAATGACCCTAGAAAAAAGTACAGGGGTGGATTTCTTGACAGAATACCGACCTGGATTAAGGCGCTTTTTATGAAGTTCTGGTTCAACGGCGCGGTATGCTTCTTTATCTTCTGGGGACTCGGGGTCTATATACCGAATATGACGGATATGATAGTTATACTCGCCGTCATTCTCGGTATGGTTACCGATATACTCGTCAATAACGCCTTCCGCTTCTTCGCTACGGTTGAGGGCTCGCTTGACGGTTGGATGATGTTCCCGAAAAAACGATTTATAAATTTCTTTTTGAATATAATCTACGCCTTTGTCGTGCTGTTATGCGTTATATGGATATACAACGTTGTCAACGTGTTGCTGAATAATATCAGCGGTACCGAGGGCGAGATAAAGCTGGGGGTAGAGCCGATACTGTTCGGCGTGTTCTACGTTGTCGTTGATATGTGCCTGATTTCTATTAAGAATATGATTGTCAGCATTGTCAGCGATGCGAAAAAGAAAAATGGGATTGACTGATTATGTTAAAAGTGCTTTTCACAACCTCGACCTCTGCCGCCTTTGAGTGGCAGGGAAACGAGCCCTATTATACCGAATGCGAATACACGGTTTTCCTTGACGGCGAGGTCGTATACAACGGTAACACCAACGTTTTTTCGCTTTTCGGACTTGCTCCGGGAAGAGAATATGCCCTGACTGCTGACTGTATGGAGGGCGAGGTCCGCTTTTCCACTCTTTCTGAGTCGGCGGCTGTAAGCGTGCGAGATTTCGGCGCTGTCGGTGACGGCGTGACCGATGATACCGTGGCTATACAGACTGCGGTTAACTGTATGCCAAGAGGAGCAAGACTGATATTCCCCGAGGGAATCTATCTCACAGCTCCTATATGCTTGAAGAGTAATATCACCCTCGATATTCCCGAGGGAGCAGTGCTTCTCGGCCACACCGAGAAAGGTCGCTATCCTATAATTCCCGGAAAGCTCACCGATGCTGTGAGCGGCGACGAGGTACACTTCGGAAGCTGGGAGGGCAACGCCGTTCCCATGCACCAGGCTCTGCTCTTCGCAGAGTATGCCGAGGATATAACCATCGTCGGAAGGGGCAGAGTTGACGGCAACGCAGAGGCGGCAGGCTGGTGGATAGACGTCAAGAGCTATCCCGTTGGCAGACCGAGGCTGATGTTCTTCAACAGATGTGAGCGTGTGAGAGTGCACGGAATTCACGCCTGCAACTCGGCGTCATGGCAGATGCATCCTTATTTCAGCCGCAGGGTTGATTTCGTGGATATGTTCATCTCAGCGCCCAAGGACAGTCCGAACACCGACGCCATCGACCCCGAGGCGTGCGACGAGGTTAACATTATAGGCTGCAGGTTCAGCGTTGGTGACGACTGTATCGCTATAAAGTCGGGAAAGATTGAAATTGGTAGAAAATTCAAAACACCCGCCAACCGACATACTATAAGAAACTGCCTTATGCAGTTCGGACACGGAGCCGTAACGCTTGGTAGCGAGATGGCAGGCGGAGTTACTAACCTCACGGTTAACCGCTGTGTATTTATCGCCACCGACCGCGGTCTCAGAATCAAGACGCGCAGAGGAAGGGGCAAGGACGCCGTTATCGACGGCGTAGTATTTGAAAATATCAAGATGGACGGTGTTCTCACCCCCATCGTTATCAATATGTGGTACAACTGCTGTGACCCCGACAGAAACAGTGAGTACGTCTGGTCAAGAGAGTATCTGCCGGTTGATGAAAGAACTCCCTTTCTCGGAAGCTTCACCTTCAGAAATATGGAGTGCCTTAACTGTCAGGCGGCGGCGTGCTACTGCGACGGTCTGCCCGAGATGCCCATAGGCGAGATTACCCTTGACGGTATAAAGTTCACCTTCGCCGAGGATGCTAAGCCTTCAAGACCGGCTATGCGTGAATTTATGGAGCCTATGTGTCGGGCGGGAATGTATTTCGACAACGTCGGAAAACTCACGGTCAAGGACGTGACGCTCGAGGGCGTGGTTGGCGACGAGCTTATCGCGAGCCACATTGGAGAGCTTGTCAGAAAATAATCCCGGGAGATTATATGTATAGAAAAATCGACGCTTATATAGACGGGCTTATGCGCCTGTCGACACCCGATATGCCAATGTGGAATATCGAGAGCATAAGGGGAGGGAAGAAGCCGCACTGGAATTACATAGACGGCTGTATGATAACCTCGCTTATCGCTATCGGTGATATAACCGGGGATAAGAGATACTTTGAGTTCGCAGAGAGCTTTATTGACTACTACGTGTCCGAGGACGGAAGCATTCTCGGCTACGATATAGAGAAGTACAACCTCGACGATATCAACGAGGGCAGGACGCTTTTCCCGCTCTACGAGAGGACGGGCAAGGAGAAATACCGCCTCGCTATTGAAAAGCAGCGCGCCCATCTTCTCTCACAGCCGAGAACGGTAACGGGAAGCTTCTGGCATAAGCTCATATATCCAAACCAGGTCTGGCTTGATGGAATATATATGGCGCAGGTTTTCTCCGCGCTGTACGCGAGGGAGCTCGGAGGCTCTGACTACTCAGACCTTCTTTCTCAGATAAGAAACGTCAGAAAGTATATGAAGGACGAGAAAACCGGACTATACTACCACGGAATAGACTATTCTAAGAGTATATTCTGGGCGGATAAGGAAACGGGGCTTTCGAAGAACTTCTGGCTTCGTTCTATCGGATGGTTTTCGGTAGCCTTGGCAGATATAATTGAGATATGCGACCTTCCCGACGTCAAAGCGGAGCTCTCGGAGATTTTCTCCGAGCTTATGCGAAGCGTCCTGAAATACAGGGACGGGGAAAGCGGAATGTATTGGCAGGTTGTAGACTGCCCGGGAAAAGAGGGAAATTACCTCGAAACCAGCGGCTCGTCAATGCTAGCCTATTCGATGCTCAAGGGCGCCCGGCTTGGCGTCCTTCCCCCCGAGTTTTCAAGGCTTGGAAGAGAAACCTTTGACGGAATACTTGAAAAATACCTGACGGTGAGCGAGGACGGAGAGCTGGTGCTCGGCGGCATCTGCCTTGTGGCAGGCCTCGGACCAGAGAAAAACACCCGCCGCGACGGCTCGTATGAGTACTATATCTCAGAGCCCGTGGTAGAAAACGACGCCAAGGGAGTCGCTCCCTTCGTGCTGTGCTATACCGAGATTTTAAGACAGGGAAAATAATATGAGGCTTATGATACGTGCTCACGACCTGGGTGTCAAGGGAGAGCGTGAGATAGCGTCTGCGGCGCGCGCCCTCGGTCTTGACGGAGTTCAGCTCGTGGTCTATAAGGCTGTCGACGATGTGAAATATGAGCAGGGCTCGATAACGAGAGAGAGAGCGGAAAAGATAGCTTGCGCGCTTTCCGAGGGGGGTGTCGGGGTTGCGCTTATCGGCGCGTACTTCAATCCCGTGCATCCGAACAGAGAAAAGGCGGAGCGGGGAATAAAAATTTTCGAGGAATATCTTTCCGTGGCTTCCTCCCTTGGCTGTGACACCGTCGGTAGTGAAACGGGCTCATATATGGGTGACCCCTGGGGCTTTCATTCGGATAACCTGACAGACGAGGCTCTTGATAGAGTCGTAGAGGTCTTTTCGGGACTTGCCGAGGTGGCTGAAGGATACGGAGCTAATATAGCCGTCGAGGGCGCGTACAATCACGTGTGCTCGACACCCGAAAGGCTCGCCGAATGTGTCGCGCGTATTGGCAGGGAAAACGTCAGGGTTATATTTGACCTCTATAACTATCTTAATATCGAAAACCACGAGAGAGCATACGAAATTCTTGACGAAGGCCTTGCGCTTTTCGGAGAGAAAATCACGCTCTTTCATATAAAAGACTATATAGTCGATGGCGACAGGCTGTTGCAGCGCGGAGTAGGCAGAGGTATTCTCGACTATAAGAGGATAATAGCGAAAATCTCCGAGCATAACCCCAACGCCACTCTCGTTTTAGAGGGCACGGTCGGTGAGGATATAGCCTACGCCGTCGGACATCTCAGAAAAATAATCAGCGAAACAGAAAACACTCTAGCATAGAAAAGGGTAAGGAGTATACTATGTCATACCTTTCTTTAAAAGAAATCAATAAGATTTATCCCAACGGCTTCCACGCCGTGCACAATTTCAATCTCGACATCGAGAAGGGCGAGTTCATTGTCCTCGTCGGACCCTCCGGATGCGGAAAATCCACGACGCTAAGAATGATAGCGGGACTTGAAAATATCAGCAAGGGAGAGTTCTACATAGACGGCAAGCTCGCCAATGAAAAGAGCCCCAGAGATCGCGGTATAGCGATGGTATTCCAGTCCTACGCCCTGTACCCTCATATGTCGGTGTACGACAATCTCGCCTTCGGACTTTCCTTGCAGGGAATTGACGATGAAATCATCGACGAAAGAGTGCAGAATATCGCGCGCATACTCGGTCTTACCGATTATCTTGACAGAAAGCCAAGACAGCTCTCGGGCGGTCAGCGTCAGCGTGTCGCAGTAGGCCGCGCTATAATCAGAAAGGTGGGAGTGTTTTTAATGGACGAGCCGCTCTCCAACCTCGATGCGAAGCAGAGGGTTACGATGCGCTCGGAGATTACAGACATTCACAGAAAGGTCGGAGCAACCACGGTGTACGTCACTCACGACCAGACCGAGGCTATGACGATGGCAGACAGAATAGTGGTTATGAAGGGTGGCTACGTACAGCAGGTTGGTACACCCTACGAGCTCTACTTCAACCCTGTCAATATGTTTGTCGCGGGCTTTATCGGCGAGCCACCTATGAATTTTATCAGCTCTCCTGTGACGGACGGAAAAATGACCGTCGGCAACAAGGAAATTGAGCTCTCGGGCGTTCTTTCCGAGGATGTGATAAGAGCTTATGAGGGCAAGGAGCTCGTACTCGGCTTCCGTCCCGAGTCTATCCTGCTCGGCGAGAGGGAGAATGCGCTGAGTTTTGAGGCAGAGGTGCAGCTTACCGAGCTTCTCGGCGACAACACCAACGTCTACGTCACGCTCGGAAATGATAGCCCGATACTCAAGGTTGACCCCCACGATACTCCGAAGGTTGACAGCACAGTTACCTTCTCCATACCTCTTGAGTCCGCCTATTTCTTCGACAAGGAAACCGAGCTCGTTATCAGGAAGACGAACTGATAATATCAGAAAATACATCTGAAAATATCAAAGGAGAGATGCCGCGGCATCTCTCCTTTTTCGGTATTGGGTTGGGCTATGGGAATTTAAAATTACCACAGCGTTAAGTTAAAAGTTAAAGTAATTTTTCGCGTTGTAGTATGCGATACCGCTGACTATCTCTCCGAGCAGCTCGTAGTCCTCGGGGAATTCGCCGTCCTCAACCCAGCCGCCGATAAGATTGCAGAGTATGCGTCTGAAATACTCGTGACGGGGGTAGGAAACGAAGGAGCGGCTGTCTGTCAGCATACCGACGAAGCGAGCGAGCATACCGAGGTTGGCGAGCGAGGTCATCTGCGCTACCATTCCATCGCGTTGATCGTTGAACCACCAGCCCGAGCCAAACTGAATTTTGCCTGCTACGGAGCCATCCTGGAAGTTGCCGAGCATGGTGCCGAGCACGTAGTTGTCCTTGGGATTGAGGGTGTAGAGTATAGTCTTGGGAAGCGAGCTTGAATATGCGAGATTGTCGAGGAATAAAGACAGCTTTTCAGCTATGGCGAGGTCGTTGATGGAGTCAAAGCCTGTGTCTGCTCCGAGCTTTTCGTACATTCTCCTGTTGTTGTTTCTAAGAGCGCCGATATGAAGCTGCATTGTCCAGCCAAGTCTGGTGTATTCTACAGCGCAGATGCGAAGCATCTCGGTCTTGAAGGCGTCGATTTCGGCATCGGAAAGAGCCTCACCTGCCAGCCTCTTGTTGAACGCCGCCTCAGCATCGCCGATAGCGAAGGGCACGTACTCGAGCGCGTGGTCGGAAAGTCGGCAGCCGTACGAGTTGAAGTATGCGATTCTTTCCTTGATCCACTCGACAAGCTCGGAGTAGCTTCCGACACCGATAGACTCTATATAGGGAAGGAAGGTTTCCTTGCCGATTTCAACGGCCTTGTCGGGACGGAAGGTGGGAAGAATTTTGGTGGAAAAATCACGAAGCGCCTCGTGATACTCGAGTGTATCGGCGGGGTCGTCGGTGGTACAGATAATCTCAACGCCCGAGCGCTTTATAAGATTCTGCGCAGAAAACTCGTCCTTAGCGAGAAGGTCGTTGCATTTTTCCCATATCATAGGAGCGGTTTTTTCGGAAAGAAGCTCGTCAATTCCGAAATATCTCTTGAGCTCGAGGTGCGTCCAATGATAAAGAGGGTTGCCTATAAGATAGGGCATCGTGCGAGCGAAGGCGAGGAACTTCTCATACTCGTCAGCGCCGCCGGTTATATACTCCTCGTCGATGCCGTTGGTACGCATCTGGCGCCACTTGTAGTGGTCACCGCCGAGGAAAAGGTCGTAGGCGTTTCTGAACTTGTAGTCCTCGGCTATCATCTTGGGGGAGAGGTGACAGTGGTAGTCAATGATGGGAAGGTCCTTGATGATGGCGTACAGCTTTCTTGACGCCTCGGTTTTCAGCATAAAATTATCGTTTATGAAGCTCATAGTGTTACTCCGTCCTTGAATATTGATATTTCTCTGTAGCCGTTTTCTTCGTTTCTGGTTTTTCTTCCCTTGGCTACCTCTATAACGTACTCGAACAGCTCATCGGTGAGGGGATTTCCCTCGAGCGTTGGGGATGCGTCAAAGTCTATCCAGCCACTTTTTCTTTCTGCGAGCGAGTGGTTGGTTGCGATTTTAACCGTGGGAACCGCGCTTCCTACCGGCGTGCCTCTGCCCGTGGTGAAGAGAATTATATGCACTCCCGCCGCCATAAGATTGGTTATAGCAACGATGTCGTTTCCGGGACCGTTAAGCAGTGACAGACCGCACTTGGTCAGGGTGTCGCCGTAGTCAAGCACGTCTACCACCTTGGAAAGTCCGCCCTTCTGTACACATCCGAGCGATTTTTCCTCAAGGGTGGTTATTCCGCCCTTCTTGTTTCCGGGAGAGGGATTTTCATATATAACCTGTCCGTGTCTTGTGTAGTAGTCCTTGAAGTTGTTGATAAGCGCAACGGTCTTGTCGAACACCTCTCGGCTCTCGCATCTCTGCATCAGAAGATGCTCCGCGCCGAACATCTCGGGCACCTCGGTAAGAACACAGCTGCCGCCCATAGCTATAAGCTTATCGGACAATCTTCCTACGAGCGGATTAGCGGTAATTCCGCTGTATCCGTCGCTTCCGCCGCACTTCAGTCCAAGCTTCAGCTTGGAAATTGGAACTGCCTGTCTTTCAAATCCCTTGGCATATTCCTGCAGCTCGCGCACTATTCTTATTCCTTCGGCAACGTCGTCCTCGACGTCCTGAGTGTTGAGAAAGCGCACTCTTTTTGGGTTGTATTCTCCGAGGACTTCCTTGAAGAGCTCTATATTGTTGTTTTCACAGCCGAGTCCAAGCACCAGAACACCTGCGGCATTTGGGTGACGAACCATTCCCTTGAGAATAGTCTGGGTGATTTTCTGGTCATCTCCCAGCTGTGAGCAGCCAAATGGGTGGGGAAATGCCAGCGCTCCCGTTGCCTCGGCAATCCTTTCGGAAACCTTATTGACACAGCCGACGGTGTTGACAATCCACACGTCGTTTCGTATGCCAACGTCACCGTTCTCGCGTACGTAGCCAAGGAAGGTGCGACCTGTGCGCTCCTTTGGAATATCGTAGAAGCGCGGCTCGTAGACGTACTCGAGGTTGCCCGACAGATTGGTTTTCATATTGTGGGTGTGCACGTGCTCGCCCGCTTTTATATCACAGGTCGCGTGACCTATGGGGTTGCCGTATTTTATAATGTTTTCGCCCGCCGCGATATCTCTCAGCGCGTGCTTGTGACCGCTTTCGAGATTCACCTCGACGTTGTCAAGTCGGTTTATCTGCATTCTCCAACCTCGCTTTCAAGGAAAGAAATATCCTCTCCCCAAAGAGTTGTGTTGGAAAGTATATCGTGTATGCCGTGCGTCCTTATGAACTCAACAACCTCTGGCGCATCGTTGGGCTCGCCAACCTTGTAGAACTCAATAAGTCTGGCAAGAGAGAAAACGAGTGTCTTCGGTGTCTTTCCAAAGCGCTTAATGTACTCGAGGATAGAGGGAAGAACTCTTACCTTGAACTTGCTCACCGAATTGAGAGCGATGCTTGACAGATAGTGCTTGATATAAGGGTTGCCAAAGCGGTCGATAACGCTGTTAGCGTAGCTGACAAGCTCCTCCCTCGGCAAATCAAGAGTGGGAATGATTTCATCGAATACGCACGCCTCGACGTGAGCCTTCATTTCGGGGCTGTCGATACAGCTCTTAACCGTGTCATAACCAGACAGCAGAGCGTGCGGAACGAGCGAGGTGTGCGCTCCGTTAAGTATGCGAACCTTTCTTGTGCGGTACATTTCCAGCTTGTCGCGCGTGACTATAACGTTAAGTCCTGCCGATGAGAAGGGGAGCTCACTCTCAAGGTCTATATCGGTTTCGATAACCCACAGGTGGAAGAACTCCGAGGTGTTAACCATATTGTCCTCGTATCCGAGATTGAGCTCCTCGCCCCTCGGGTATCCGGTATTTATTCTGTCAACAAGCGTGTTGGTGAACACGTTTTTCTCATTTATCCACCTGATAAATCCGTCGCCGAGTTCCCAGAGCCTTGCATATTCGAGCACACATCTTTTGAGATTGTCGCCATTTCTGTCAATGAGCTCGCAGGGCAGGAGTATAAAGCCGTCAAGACCAAGCTCATAGCGGCGCAGGAGAAGAAGCGTCAGCTTCGCGGGAAAGCTCTTTGGAGGCGCGTCGGTAATCTTGTCCTCCTCCGAGAAAACTATTCCCGACTCGGTGGTGTTTGATACAATGAAACGAAAATCGGGGTTTTCCGCAAGTGCCAAATATCTGTCAAATTCCTCATAGGGCTTGATGCACTCGGAAATAACGTCGACAACCGTCTTCTCGACGCCCTCTTTTCCCCTGACAAGATGGGTATAGACACAATTCTGGGCGCTGAGCATATCGCACATACCGTTTTCGATGGGCTGAACGACCACGACGTTGCCCGAAAAGACACCCTTATCATTTATTTTTTGGAGCATCCAGTCAAAAAATCCGCGAAGGAAGCCGCCCTCGCCAAATTGAATAACCTTATTGGGCCTTACAGCTTTTTTAAAGCTCATAGTCAATCTCCTTTGTTTTAAAGTCGTTATGCGGGACGGATTACCCAAAGGGTAATCCTAATACCCCTCCATATCTATTGTATATCAAATTAGCAAGTGGTCGCCTTAAAAATATTAACAGATTTTTAGTGAATTTCTTGATTTTTTTGATATAGTGTGTTAAAATAAAGAAAAAATCGGAGGACGGTATGAAAGAGGCTATAAAAAACGGCGTTGACGGGTATTACTTTGACCGAGCTACCTCAAGGCGCGGCAGTGAATCAAACCAGCATTATCACACGGGCTTTGAGATATACTATATGAAGGAGGGCAGGTGTCGTTATTTCATAGACGACCGCTCCTACGACGTTATTTCGGGTGACGTTGTAGTCATTCCTATGGGAGTAATACACCGCACCAACTATGGAAGTCAGCCTCACTCAAGGCTTCTTATCAACTTCACCGAGGATTTTATCCCCGAGAGCGTCAGGGGTAGGATAGGGGAACTCGAGCATTTATACCGCACCTCGGAAATAACCGCGAGAATCGAGGACATACTGCTCCGTATCGAGCGCGAGTGCACAGAGCATGATGACGAAATGACCGTTGATGCTCTGAGGTGCTACACGGGTGAAATATTCTTTCTTCTTCTCAGGAGCAAAATTGCGCACGAGCAGGCGAAGGGAAACAACGCTCTGGTCGAGCAGGTGGTTAAATACATTCAGAGAAATTATATGCACGAAATAAGGCTGTCTCAGGTCGCGCGTATGCTCTCGGTCAGCGCGGAGCACCTGTCGCGCCTTTTCAAAAAAAGCACGGGCTTCGGCTTTAACGAATACGTCACGCTCGTCAGACTTCAGAAGGCGGAATATATGCTGAAAAACGAGCCGGGTAGGTCCATTTCCGAAGTGGCGTACGCCTGTGGCTTTAATGACGGAAACTACTTTTCATACAAGTTCAAGCAGGTCTACGGAATCCCACCGACGAAAGTGCGCGGAACGGGCAACCAGAGCGAGAACTAAGCGACAACTATAATTTACATTTTTGTCTTATGCGAGACACCTTTTGGTGTCTCGTTTTTTGCCCCATTGGAGCTTGACTATATTTAAAATAAAAATAAAAAATATTTTATATATTTTATACAATAATATTGAAAGTTGGGGAAGAATATGGTATACTGTGTACAGATAGTCCGAGCTTTGCGCTACGTGGAGCGCGACTATAATAAAGGAGGAATGAGTTATGAAATTAAACTCTTCAAGAAAGCTGTTATCCCTGATGCTCATTTTGTGTCTGGCGGTGCTCGTTGTACCCGCTCTGACGCTGAATGCGCGCGCAGAGGATAAGGTTTACACCATGACTGCTGACGACATTACGGCGTTCGCTGCAGGCGCGAAGGCTGACGGTGACGTCGAGGCGGTTGGAACCGACGGATATTTCAACGTTTTTTACAGCGCTAAGACAAAGGTTGACGCAAGTGCTAAGACCTTTGAGGACGGCGTTAGCGTTACCAACCGTATCAGCTGGAGCGCCAACACTGATATTGGAGATCCTGTGAAGAACGCGATACAGATTAAGACCGAGGGACCCGCTACCCTTAAGATTTGGTTCGTATCGGGCGGCGACGGTCGTGAGGTTGCGATCTTTGACCCTACCGGTAGCGTTGTTGTACAGACCGCTATCGGAACAGTTAAGAACTCGCTTTATATCGCTACGCTTGATATTGCAGAGGCAGGCACCTACTTCGTAGGTAACGTCGGCGGCAGCAATAACTACTATAAGCTCGAGGTTACCGAGACGGCGGCTGAAGCGCCTGCTCCTACCGAGATCGTTTATACTCTCGACACCACACTCGACCTTCCCGCAATGGCGCAGGGAGATAAGGCTGACGGCGACGTTGAGGCGGCAGGAACAGAGGGCTTCTTCAACATTTATTACAGCGCTAAGACAAAGGTTGACTCAAGCTCGAAGACCTTTGACGACGGCTACGTAGGCGCACAGCGTCTGAACTTCGGCGGCTAGGCGCAGATTGGCGATACCACCCAGAACGCTATTCAGTTCACCACCGAGGGCGCGGCTACCGTCAAGATCTGGTGGGTACAGG
>JAEIGA010002064.1_pt1 | contig 32039 bp, 24 predicted proteins | sample 9270691 | NCBI WGS metagenome assembly JAEIGA01 (sample SAMN17057246, study PRJNA624740) | gut metagenome | biome: biome; isolation source: fecal sample | host: Bos grunniens | place: China: Xizang | collected 2019 | reverse complement strand
GCCCTTTCCTCGGCAGTACGCCCCCACCTTCTCGTCAAAATCATACATAATGATATTCGTGATCGCGGGCGAGGACGGCGCGCCCTGCGGAAGGGACTCCTTGTAGTAGCAGAGCATGGTCAGCAATATGCGGATGGGCTCGGAGAATTTCTCCTCATAGAAAACGATATTTTTCACACTCGAATAGGTAATATGGTCGAAAAAGCCCTCAATATCCAGCTTCAGGAGCTTTCCCTTCCCCACGTGCGGCCGCGCGTTTCTTTGGACGCTGCTGCCCGCCGTGTACGCCGTGGCGTAGCGCGAAACGGGGTAATACGCGAGAATTTGGTCAGCAATGGCGCGCTGTACCCGTTTCAGAATCGGATCGGGGACCGAGAGCTTACGCACGCCCCCGTCGCGCTTGGGAATATGCACGGTGCGGTAGTGCTTTTGCGGATTGTTGCTCAACCCATACAAGGTTTTCGCGGGAAAGCCCAGATCTCGCTCAACCGACGCAAGATCTCTGTAAACGATCAATCAGCTCACCTCCCCGATCCATTATAGAACAACACCAATTTGTACGGCGAAGCGCGCAGGCGTAGAATAAGCAGGGCAATGCAAAGCGGAGCGTGCATTGCCTTGCTGACGCTACGTCGAGCGTTTCGTCTGAGCGGAACAAGCCCGTTAAGCAAAAGCTTTCTGACAGCGCTGGCGCTTGGAAGAAACGCTTTTGTAGGGCTTGTGCAGCGAATACGGTTAGCATACGTGTAAGATGACGACTCGCCATCCCTTCCGAAAAAATCGAAATACACTGTTGTTCTACATCTATTATACTGCTTTTTCAGATTCTGTCAAGCGGTTTGGGCAAATAAAGCGCCGTAAGACCGCTCACATCGACCATCTCTCCGCCGCGGCGCGGCACAGCGCGGTGATCTCGTCCGAGCCCTGCAGGGTATCCAGCCACTCGGTGGGAATGGCGGCCGCCCCGTACAGCGCGGCGGCCAGACCGCCCGCAACGGCACCGACCGTGTCGGTATCCTCGCCCAGATTGACCGCCTTCAGCACGCACGCCCGATAAGAATCGGTTGTGAGCAGGCACCACAGCGCGGCCTCCAGCGTATCCACGACGTAGCCGCTGCCGCTGATCTCGTCTCTTGGGAGTGCTTCAAAATCCGAGGCAAAAATACGTTGGTATGCCTCAAATTCGGGATAAGCGGACAACCGCTCCCCTGCCTGCCGAATGCCCGCGCGGACTCCCTCCTTGGTGGGATTGGACAGAATGCCCATCAGCACGAACGCGTAGATCAGGCAACCCAGCGCGGCGCGATCATGCGCGTGAGTGAGCGCGGAGCCGCGCGAGATCCACACACCCCAGCCGTCCTCGCCGTCAAAATCCATTTCCTTCACGTAGGCGTACAGCGCGAAGGGATGGATCCGCATCAGCGAGCCGTTGCCGTTGGAACACTCGTCACGCAGGCCGCACTTGTGAGGCGGCAGCTTGTGGACAGAATAATTTTTGATTGCACGCAAGCAGGTGCCGCCTACGTCAAAGCACTCCCCCGTTGCCGTAAAGCGGTTATTGAGAAGCCAGCCCGCGAAATTCTCCATGACGCGCTCGTAGCTGAATTCGGGATCCCCCATCGCCTCCAGCGCGCACAGGCTCATGCTGGTATCGTCACTCCACGTGCCCGCAGGATAGGGGTACGTGCCGTAGCCGCGCATATCGGTCACGGGATCGCCGTCCAGCACGCTCCTGCTCCGAAACTCCACGGGCACGCCCAGCGCGTCGCCCACGGCGTGCCCCAGCATAACGGTGCGGATCAAATCATAGTTTCGGGAGAAACCCGCAAGCTCTCCCGCGTTCTGCGTTCTCATCATATACAAAACCATACCCTCGCCCTGCGAGGGCCGCCCTCTGATTGAGGGAGTCCTTTCTTTTTTCGTTCGTTGCTATTCGATCCGTTTTCTACGTTACAAATAGCGGCCCAGATCGGCAAATTTCCCCGTCATACCCCTGAAGCTGTGATCCGCGCCCTTGACGGTGATCACCTCGGCGTACAGCCGCCGCAAAAGCGGGGTGTAGCGGTAGGAGGGATCGGCATCGCCGTACACGAAGCAGAGTTTGTTCCGATCCACGCCCGAAAGCAGCTCCACGGTTTTTCCCAGCTCGTGCGTGAGCGGCATATTGATGAGGAGCATTTTTCGGAAGGGCATCTCGTGGTACAGATGTGTCAACCCCCAAAGCGCCCCTTCGCCGATACCAATAAATTTATACTGCATCCAAGAGGGATTCCAGTCCCGTGTGAGCTCCTGCACATCGTACTGCAGGAATGCCTCGGTCGCAGGGCTCGCCGCGCAGAAAACCGAGGCGCTTTGAAGAAAGCTCACATTCCTCGCCAGCAGACCGTATTTATTCCGTCCGCCGTAGCACGTTGCCCCCCGCGGAAGCTTCATGAACACGACCTGCGAGCCAAGTCTCCTGATCCAGGCGTATTCAACCCCGGGGCGATCCTCGGGCTCACTGATATTATCGAACAGATCCATATAATCTCGCTCCCATCTTTTTGTTTCGGCGGTTTTTGTACCTCCATTATAGCAAATCCAATGCGACAAAAAACGCCCATTGCTTCCCGCCCGCTCTCCCGGACAAGTTTTCAATTCGAAAGCCGTGGCGTGCCACGGCTTTCCTCGGCACGCCCTTGTCCTCTGCTCTATTCGTATATAAATATAAGGTAGCTTTCCTGAATCCGCTGTTTGGCCCACGCCCGACTGTCCTTTTCAATTTCCTGCTCGTAGTAGGCCATGTAGTCATCCTCTCCCGAGCAATAGTTGTTAATTTCCCCCTCATACACCTGCGCTTGCATGAACGGAATCAGATTCTCATGTTCCTCCCGAATATGGGGCTTCAATGAGGCATACATCTCCGCCAGGCTATGTTGGTATGCGTGGCGTGTTTCGTGCAACGCCGTCTGCAAAACCCGCAGCACGCCACCGTTTTGCAGGTGCTGTTCCCGGATCGTAACGCTTCTGTCACCGTTGCAATAGGTTCCCAAGACCGACCAGCGGTCGGTGTGTCCCGCGCATACGGTAACGGGCTCACATCCCAGAACAAACGCACATTCATAATCACAGATGAACTGCAAAAGGTCAATCTTCTCCTGCCGAGTCAGCGTTCCCCACGTTTGCCTCTCCAGGTTGGCGCAGCGACGCGAAAGCTCATCCATCGCTTCCTCTTCCGACATTTCATGCAGAGTATTGGGTTTCGCTACATAGGTACGCGCGCTCAATTCGCAGGAAAAGGATATCACAACCAGCGCAAACGCCAGAATCGCCGTTGCCGTCTTCAGGCTGCTGCCGATCTTCACGTCATGCCCCTTCAGCAGTCCAACGTACAGTATCGCCAGCAGGCAACCCACCAAAAACACGATGGGAATCACAATGCGCATCCACCAATACCGGTTGAACATCCCCACCAGAATGATGCACCCCAGCGGAACGCACGCATTGCACAAGAGGCTGAGCGCCCCCCGTTCCCGTCTGAACAGAAAAAACAGAAGCACGCTCCCCGCCAGCTCCACGGCACAGGCAACACCGAGCAACATGGACGACGGAATGAACGGCCATATAGCACCCAGCCAATCGCACATGATCGATCGGTTCGACACGAGGACCACTGCCACGCACGCGAGAGCCACCAAGCAATGCAGCAGGTAGGATACGGCACCAACCTTCCCTGAAAAGGTCGACGGCTTGGTTTTTTTCAGGCGCCATCGGAGTCTTCCGTCAATTGGGTATATCTCGGCGGCGTACCACTCACCAACGAGCGGATAGCGCGCGGGGTCTTCCGTATGAAGACCAACGATCTTCTCGGCTATATCCAAAGCCGAGCGTGACACATACTCCGACGCGTGAGTAAACCCTTCGTACCAATTCCACTCACCCCGCGTCACTATGTCCTCGTCCAACTCATTGGTCAGGATGAGATACAACTCTCCCTCGAACCGAAACGCGCATCGGATCTGTTTGCGTCGGATCCTTCCGTCACCCTCTTCGGCTTGCGTACATCTTCTCATGCTTTTCTCCGTTTCTGTCAGTAATCCTTCGCTTGAAGCGTTCAAGCTTTTAATTCTTTGATCTTCCATGTAAAATGGGCATTGGCTCTTGCCTTTTTCCCGCGGCTATGCTATAATAAAGGTGTTCACAACACCCACGGGGAGGAAGCTATGCTGCACTACGAAAGGCTATCCGAAAAAACCGAGCGCGCCATCCTGACCGATATGAAAAACGCCACGCGCCCCAACCTCGCCTTTGACGAGGCAGGCGTGGTTCGCCGCGCCTACCGCGAGAGTGATACCGCCAACGTCTGGCGCACGGCGTTCATCCGCGATATCGACAAGATCCTGCATTGCCCGTACTACAATCGCTACGCCGACAAAACGCAGGTGTTCTCCTTCTACCGGAACGACGATATCACCCGCCGCGCCCTGCACGTTCAGCTCGTTTCCCGTATCGCGCGAACCATCGGCAAGGCCCTTAACCTCAATCTTGATCTGATCGAGGCCATCGCGCTGGGCCACGATATCGGACATACGCCCTTCGGTCACGCGGGGGAAAAGTATCTTGACGAGCTTCTGCGCACCCACACGGGACGGCGGTTTTCTCACAACATCCATTCGGTGCGCGTGCTGGATCAGATTTACCCGTACAACATCAGCCTGCAAACCCTCTCGGGCATCGCCAGCCACGACGGCGAGCTGGAGCTTCTCGAATACCGTCCGTGTCCGCTGACCTCCTTTGAAGAATTCGACCGTATGATCGAGGGCTGCTATCTCGACAAGACCAACGTCCGCGCGCTGATTCCCTCCACGCTGGAGGGCTGCGTGATGCGCATTTCCGACATCATCGCCTACCTCGGAAAGGATCGGCAGGACGCCGAGAAGGCCAATATCATCTCGGCGGAGAGCTTCTCCCCCTCGGATATCGGCGAGAGAAACGCCGAGATCATCAACAACCTCATCGTCAACATCATCGAAAACAGCTACGGCAAGGACTACATCAAAATGGACGAGCGGCACTTCAACGCCCTGGTCAAGGCAAAGAACGAAAACTACGAGAAAATCTACCTGTCCCCCGCGGTAGCCGCCAGATTTGACACCGACATCAAGCCCATGATGGCTGAGATGTACGAACGGTTGCTCCGCGATCTCACGTCGCAGGATGTCAATTCTCCCATCTTCACGCATCACATCCGCTACGTCAACCGGGCCCACTACGAGCGCGCCGTGCCGTACGAGCAGACCGAGCCAAACCAGCTCGTGGTGGACTACATCGCCAGCATGACTGACGACTACTTCATCGACTTGTACCGTCATCTGTTCCCCCATAGCCCGCACAGCATTGATTATAAAGGATATTTCGACTGATACCCCCAGAGGAGGACACAGGGCGCATGACTGCGCCCTGTGTCAATTTGTATGTAGCTTTTCAGCGCAAGCGTGTCCGCTTGCGCTTTTTTAGTCCTCGATTTTCACGCAGTTCACCTGACCGCTGTATTTTGTACACGCGTCGAGCGCGATGATGCCATGATCAAGGAAGGGCTTGAAAATGGCGTCAGAGCCCCACTCACTGCACGCGCGGTGAATATGCGCGTGTCCGTACGATGCGTTCCAGTGGCCGCACACAATGGTCTTCTCGGGCTCAAGCACCTTCTGCTTGCAGGCGAGCTGCATCCCGTTGTACCATCGGGCACGGCGCCACTGCTCCTCATCGGCCTCCCGCCAGCCCGGCTCGTACGTATACGTCGTATACGGCTTATACCCGACCGCATGGGATGGTATCCATCCGTGAGTGAATATATAGTGCGGAGTTTCATAGTAATCCACGCCGAGTGGCAACAGTTTTTTGTAATACGGAGAGTTCAATACCCTTCGGACCAATTCACGCGGCGCCTTGTACGCCTCCGTAGCACTCAACTCACTGATCTGAAGCAGGGTATCCCACGTTCCGTTGGTGTAATGATGGGACATACCCGATGCGATCTCAAAAACGTCACCCCCGACAATTTTCTGCAGGCACTCATAGAGCAGATCCTCGTGATTCCCGAAAACGTAGATCAGCTTGTCCTCCTCCGCGAGTCGCAGCATGAAGTCGATCATCTGCCTTGCCTCGGAGCCGCGATCCAGAAGATCGCCGCACACCACCAGCTTGCACGGCTCGGTTTCGTCAAAGAAGCCCGCGTCACGCAGTGCTTTTTCCAAAAGCGTATAGAATCCGTGAACGTCCGCCACAGCGTAATATATCATACACCGCCCCCCTGATGGTTTGTCACTTAATCACTGCACACATTGTACCACACCGCACCCCGTTTGTCTGTATCAAAAACGACAAGACGCACTAAGAACGTAAATTTTTCTTTTAAATTTGTGATTAAATTCGTAAATCGTGAATTTTCATCTTTCCTCCGACTCCTCACCGTCCTCAAAAGCGGGATTTCCGTACCCATCATCCACCACGTGAGCCTTTATCCACGCGCAAATATCATCTGTTTCCTCATTTTCCAAACACGCGCATAGGTCTTTCATATCCTGACTGTAATTTGCCATTTTGTATCCATTGATATCCAGAAGTGTCAGTAATGCCAATATGGCTGTTTCCTGATTTCCATTCTTGAACGGTTTTCGCCTTGCTATCAGATTCCCCAGCTTGGCCGCTTTATGAATCGTGTTTTTATGCACGTAGAAAAACCGCTTATCTTTTACATACGGAATATCGGCAATTTCCCTCAGAACGTTCATGGTTTCCTGCGAAACGGAGGATTCGTTTGCCGCGACAATTTTTCGATTTAGTAGCACCAGCTGTTCGGGTGTTAGTTTATTCATGAAAAAATCCTTTCCCGGGTTTCCGGTTTCTGTGGTTATCGGGCTTCTGTTTCCCGGATCGTTGATCATCGCGGGAGGGCGGCCGAATCAATCCCCGGGGGGATGATTCGTGCCTGCCTCCCCGTGAGTGGCTACGTCGGATGCCACTCCGACAGAATCTTATCCGCGGACGAGAGAACCATAGCGGTATCCGCCTCGTTCTCGTACCTGGGATCGTCGCCCTCATAACGGTCAGACAAGAAATTGATGATCATCTTTTTGGCCCTCTTGGTTGCGACCCAGTTCAGCCAACTGATACGGGCGTGAGGAACAAACTCGCGCGTAACGCCGTCGGCTCTGCGGGTATCGGTTTCAATGATCACGCGATCACCGTCCGAAAGAGTTTTATAAATACTGGCTTTATGTCCGTTGACAATGGCCGAGCTGACCGCGTATCCAACCTCCTCGTGAATGGCAAAGGCGACGTCTATGACGATCGCCCCCTTGGGCAGAGTGATCACCTTGCCGTTTCTGAGCTGAACGTTGATCTTCTCGGTCTTACCGTTGGAATCCTCTTCCATCTCCTCCGGTATGCTCTTCAGGAAAATACCGGTTTTTTGCACGTCGTAATCACTGCGCTTCACGATACGGCATCGGAATACGTTGCGATAACGGTCGCCGACCTCAAAGACAAACGCGCCGGCCGCATCCACGTAGAAATCCATAATGGTTCGGCCCGTCACGGAAATGCGGGTATTGAACATCCTGGCAAATTCAGAGACGAAGGTATCCACCGTAGCCCCCTCACCCAGAGGATCCACCACGATATCGATATCGCAAATGGGAACCACACTCTTACGAACCGTCTTGGTCGGATCTCCAAACTCCACGCCGGCGCGCTTCAGGCACTCGTACACCTCGTAGGGCAACAGCCGACGGTCATGAATGTCCACGTCGTAGTCCATCGCCTCAGGCGTCAGGGCGTAGTGATTCACGTCCAGATCGATGTAGTCGTGAAGAAGTGCCTTGAACTCCTCGAGAAAGGCGCTGTTTCTCGAAACCATATCCTCGTAGGCCGCCTCCATTTTGGTACAGCGATCCACGTCGGCGGCGCGCCATACGAGATTTTCAATCTCGCGCACAAAGTAATTCAACTTGAATACCTGGAAAAGGGGCAGGTAATCCCGCCGGGTTTCCTCTACCAGGCCCCGAATCTCAGCCTCCTCAGAGGATTCAATCGCGCGAAGCTCCTGGATTCGATCGGCCGCCTTGATATACAACGCAAAGATCATATCCCTGCGGGCGATCACCGTATGCAAGAGCTTCTCAAATCTCTTGCCGACCTTTTCGTCCACGGAGCAGCGGATGTATGCGTCCTGCACCGACGCGAGCGCGCCTACGTACTGCGCTACCTTAGCGCCGCATACCTTGGAAATTCTGTCCACGGGATAATCCTTGTTCTCCGTCGTGTCATGGAGCAAGGCCGCCGCAATCACCGAGCTCTCCACCCCGAGCTGCATCAGAAACTCGGCCACACGAAGCGGATGGACCAGGGAGGGCTCCCCCGTTTCTCTCGTCCTCCACATATGCGCCTCCTTGGCCATGCCGTACGCGTCGGAAATGACGAACGTGTTGGACAGGCGGTTTCTGTTCATTGTCCGCATCAGACGGTTCAGCATTTTGTCGCAGACACGCATCATAACGTAGTAGCTGATACACTCCTCGGCAGACCAATTCGGATGCTCGGGGGCGTTCTTACACGCCTCACTCATTTGCTTGTGGTACTGCTCGGCGCGCTTCTCACTCACGTATTGCAGGAGAACCCGCAGGCTTGGCCGCCGCAATGCGATCTCGTGAAGCAGCAGCATGGAAATCACGTCCTCGGCATCGGGGTCCATATATTTACACATGATGTACGCCCGTCGGATGCGCCTCGTTGCCTCTTCGGTTTGCAATGTCATGCCGTCACACAAAAGATTATACGCACCCACAACGTCAAGGGCCGCCGTCCTGGAGTGCTTCTTGATTCGATCAATCACGTATACGACTTGCGGATTGTCCGCAAGGGTACGGTTCAAAACCATACTATCCCTCCTTCTACTGTTTCCTGTACTGCTCAATGAGCCTGCACGCCGCTCTGTCCTCGTCCTCGCTCACACCGCCGAGGAAGCGGATATTCTTCTCGACGTTTTGTGCCACAATCTGATCCAAACGGTTCCGCACCAGCACCTTCTTGTCCGACTCAGCAAAATTCCGAGAGAGAACCTCGTCCTGATACAGTTTTCGGCAGAAATCACACAGCGCGTTTGCATCCCCCTCTTGCGACACGGTGGAACAAGCCTTCGCCATCCACAGTGCTTCGGAAATCACCTCGCAGGGGCAATTCAACTCATATTTTGTCATGAATACCCTTTGCGCCGTCGGCATTGGGGATCTTCCGCGCGCAACAAGAGACGCGGTTCCAAGTCCGCCCGCATATTCGGTATCACCTCGCCGTTGCGGCGAGTAGAAAATCATCAACGCATTGTCGTCGTAAACGTCGCTGTAAACGTTCAGGAAAACGTGGTAATCACTAAAAGCCACGGTGCCCCCATAGGTTGCGTTTGCTACGGTCGGTTCCCCTCGGAAGGCTTCCTCTATGGCAGCGTTACGCGCCATTATATCCGTCTCCGATTGAAAAACGGCATCCAACGCCCGCTTCAGACGCAACGAGGCCTCACCGTCCTCCTCCTTGAAGAAGGCAACCTTGGCGCGGATGCTCCGCTCCCCCGTCAGGCTCTCCCACACGTCGTGAACCGACACGACGCCGTAGCGTAATTCCCCGCCCCGATCAAAATCAGGATCGGTCAGGGGCTTGCTCTGATCAAAGAAATAGCAGAGGTAATTTCCGAGAAAATCACCGTGCCCCGCCTCCCGCGCGGTGACACCCGAGGGAATGCTTTGTCTGCGTGTCGGTGCGGTGGGGTTGAATTTGTCGCCAATCAGCGCGTCCACATTGAGCTCAAACCCCCGCTCTCTGATTTCAGGCAGGGCGCACAGTCCCACCATAAAATCCAACGGAGGGAGGCGCTCGCCCTTCACGTAGTGGCTGATGGTTCCCTCAGCGCACCCCATTTTTTCAGCCAGTCTGGCCTGTGTCCAATCCATCGCCTCCATCAATTCCCGAAGGTTATTGCTGACACAGCCCTTGAGCAGCTTTATTTGCTTGTCGCTCAACATTACCGATTCCTCCTCTTTCTGCCGTAAAATTTGTATAAGCTCGTAAAACGTGGAAATGTGGGTATATTGTAGCACACGCATCTCGGGTTGTCAACGGGTTCCTTTATTTTTTTGAGGATTTCGATTTTTATTTTTGCATTTTTCCGACGAAAATCCCGCTCGTTCACATTCGTGCGTTTTTTATTTACATTTATGAACATATATTTACAAAAAAAGTTAGAATTTATCATTGTACGGTACGAAAATCCTCCTCGATACGCGTTATGCATTATAGAAGACCCGCGAGAGCGGCGTCAATGCGGCTTCGATATACCGCGCATTAAATATATAACGGAAAAAACTCTCGGCGACAGCCACCTTGGCCCCAAGGGACTCCCTCGCACCCCTACAATATTTCAGAACGGCGTAAACGAAATTTTTATCTCTCACTCACTGTTTGCCGTTCGACCGCATTCTTTTATTTCATGTCGAAACTTTCCGTTTATTGCGGCGTATTTACGTTCGTAGCTTGCGAAATCCCGGCCTCACGATGTATAATCAGAGCGCACTTGAAAACGAAAGAAAATAAAACAAAAAAGGAGATACACGTATGAAAAAAGAACTGCTCACCTTCCCCGCGGCAAGCAAAGAGAGCGAACCGCTGTCCGACGGCTTCTTTTTGAAGCGACATACCATCAAGCTGTGGGGCCCCGTATGCGACGAAATGGCAAACTACGCCATCAGCGCCCTTCTGTATCTCGATTACATGTTCAAGGCCAACAATGTCCCCCGCGAGGATCGGGAAATCAACGTCTGGATCAACAGCCCGGGCGGGTCCGTCTCCGCGGGCCTGGCGATCTACGACACCATGAACTTCGTGGATGCCGATATCCGCACCACCTGCGTCGGCATGGCCGCCTCCATGGGCGCCTTCCTTCTGTCCGCGGGCACCAAGGGGAAGCGTGAGGCTCTCCCGAACAGTGAGGTGCTGATCCACCAGCCCTTAGGCGGAACGCAGGGACAAGCATCCGATATTCTCCTGTACGCAGAGCAGATGCGCGCCACGCGCGAAAAGCTCAACATCCTACTCGCCCTGCACACGGGCAAGCCCATCGAGCAGATTCGCACGGATACCGACCGCGACAATCGAATGTCCGCCCAGGCCGCCTGCGAATACGGTCTGATCGACCGCGTCGTTCAAACGCCCATCAAGGCAAGTACTATCACTATGGAGGAATACTATGAGCAACAAAATCTTGCATAAGACCACCGAGCCCGCGTTTCTGCGCAACGCCTTCCTGAACCACTATCTGTTCGCCGACGTTCTCTTCACCGCCTACTGCACCCCCGAGGAAATGCGGTATATCTATGATCGATATGCCGCCGTGTTCGGCGTGCACAACCGTATATGGCTGGATGAGATCTGGAACATCATCTCGTCCGATCTCTTTTCTCTCGCTGACAACGCCGTTGACTTCAACCGCTTGATGCGCCTCTCCAAGCAGTACCCCGATCGGATCTCTGACACCGAAAATTACGTTCTTTCCCAAAAGGTATTTGCCATCCAGAGCAAGACCGAGCTTCTGCCGACACAGGAGGACGCCTCGCTCGACACCGTCCTCGGCATGCTGGTGAAGAAAGCCTCGGGCGGCCACACGCATTGCACCGCCCTGCTTGCGTTCTTGGAATATCACGGCATTCTGGTTCAGGAAAACCGCGCCGTGGCCGAAAAGAGGATCAGGATCGCGGCCTGCTGGAACCACATCCTTGCGATCCTCATGGGGGCGCGCTACTCCGATTCCCCCGCCGCGTTCCACAGCAAGCTGTGCACGCTTCTGGGCGCTTCGTCGAGCAAGACCGTTCGCCTCTACCTGAAGGACGAGCTGGAGATCCCCGACGATACCAAGCAGGACAAAATCACCCTGGCGCTGGACTACGCCTTCTGTCAGGGCGTGCTTCAGCCCGACAAGGCACATCCCGACGTCATGAGGATCATCGGCTCGACGGTCCTCGGGGAGAACTCGAAGTACGAGTTGATCCGCTCTCTCAAGAACGCGGAATCGCTCTCCCTCAGTCTCCCGCTCGGCGTCACGCAGGATACCGAAATCCGCTTCAACGCAACCGCTTTTGACACCTCTGCCGAGGAGCGTCAAGCCGAGACCGAGCATATCCACGCCAATCTGTCCATGCTGGATCTGCGCGACACCGCGCTCTACAAGCCGCTCTTGTTCGTTTGCAACGACGAGTTCGTTCTGGACTACTACCGAGAGGCCATCAGAAGCGCCTTCGCGGGCGCGCCCGTATCCTATGTCCGCCCGCAGGAGGGAGATGCCTGCAACCTCTCCCGCTCCACCGAAAACCTCTTCATCGCCGCTATGCAGAAGCACGGCGACAGAAACGTGGTCGTCGTGATTGACCATTGCGAAATGCTTAGTCAGGAAACCCGAGCCGAGCTGGTCAACCACCTCCATGCCGCAAGCAGAAAGCACTACGCCATTGGCTCCACTCCCCAGATCGAGATGGATCTTTCGGGCGTTCTGCCCATTCTGTTCGCGTCCGAGATTCCCGATTCCGCCGTTGCCGAGTGCTGCGACGTGATTATGGCGGCTGAATTGTCGCTCACCGAGTTTCATACCGTCATCGCAAACGCCTTGGAGAGAAAGAAGGCGGAATTCAAGCTCGCCTCTCTCACAATGGCATCGGATGTTCCCGCCTTCCTCTTTGACTATTCTCACGCTGCCGTAACCGACCTCCTGAACAAGGCGATTTGCCGACTCAGGGCTGAGGATAGCCACGTCTGCATTACGGTTCCCGTCCTGCAGGGCATCGTCGACAAATACGATTTTGGCAACAACCACGGCGGCTTCTGGAAAGATTCCACGGTCTGACCCGTCCAAACCGCTCTAATGGCTTGAATTACCTAAATAATAGAAGGATGAAAAGGACATGAAAAATAAAAATACGATCGTGAACGATGAAAATACCGTATACGGCGCGGCCGATACGAAGCCCCGCCCCGGGGCTTCCGAATCCCACGAAAGAACGAGAATCGCCAGACGCTCTCATATGCACTCCATTGAGGAGCGCTTCCCCCTGCACGAGCACAACGAAAACGCACGGCTTTGCAAGGGCGCCGCTTACAGAGCGCTTCACCCCGAGATGACCGTCCCCTACAGCAAGCTGTCCCAAACCGACATCAGCGGATTCCCCATTTACATCGCCCGCAATGAGTCAGGAGAGCTGGAAGGAACCTTCACGCCGGACACGCACGCACTCATCATCGGCTCTACGGGAAGCGGAAAGACAACGGGCTTCGCGCTCCCCTTCCTGAACTGGATGGGCACCAAAAAGAACAAGCCCACCATCATCATCAGCGACCCGAAGGACGAGCTGAACGAGCAGACCGCCAACCTGTTCACAGAAAACGGCTACAACGTGGTCTGCCTCAATTTCAAGAACTACACGGTATCCGACTGCTGGAATCCCCTGACCAAGATCTACCGACTCTACCAAAAGTATCTCAACATCGAGAACGAGGTCAGCGTAGTCCGTGAGGACGGCGTAGCCTACAACTGCTTTCGGGGAAAGGTTTACAGGAGTCAGGCGGAACTGGACACCGCCATCTATGCCGAGAAGGACAGCCTGATGGCCGACATAAGCGACAAGATCGGCAACATTGCCGAGGCAGTTTCCCCTGTAGCCAAGAAAACAGATCCCTACTGGGACCAGATCTCGGCCTCCTTCGTCCGAGGCTTCTTGTGGGCCATGCTGGAGGACAGCGTCCCTGACAAGAAGGAAGGGCGGATCACCGAGGAAACCTACAATTTCGACACGCTCATCAAAATTTACGATACCTTCACGGACAACGGCAGCTCCATCAACGACCATGGATATTTCAGCAAAAGAAATCCCGAGACCTCCAGAGCGTACCAGCTGGTCATGGCCAGCATCATCGACCTGACGGCATCCAGCACGCGCAGCTGCATCGTTTCTTGTTTTTCCGAGAAGATTAAAAAATTCCGCGACACCTCGGTGCGCCGCATCACCTGCGCAAACACCATTGACATTGAGAGCCTCGATGACGAGGACAAGCCCACAGTCATCTTCATTTCCTACAAGGACGAGGATAGTCTGCACTACGGCGTCATCAGTCTTTTCATCTCGGATCTCTACACCACGCTGATCGAAGCGGCGCGTAACAAAGGCGGATCGCTCAACCGCCCCTGCTACTTCCTGCTGGACGAGTTCGGCAATTTCCCCCAGTTCAAGGATTTTGAGCACGTCATCTCGGCCTGCCGCTCCCGTAACATCTGGTTCTTCCTGATCGTCCAATCCTACGCACAGCTCTACCGCGTATACGACAAGGAGACCGCCGACATCATCATAGATAACCTGAATATGCACCTGTTCTACGGCTCCTGCAATTACGAAACCAAGGCGGCATTCTCCAAGGAATGCGGTATGCACGAGGTCACCTCCGGCCTGTCCGCCATTAACGGGACGCAGTCGTACATCGAGCATTATTCGAACGAGCTCGTCCCCCTCGTCCCTATCAGCCGCCTGAGCCAGCTGAGTGGCGGCGAATGTATCGTTACGCAAATGCGCGGCGACGTCATCTGGTCGAATATCGAGCGCAGCTACCTGTGCCCCGAATACGATCACGGCGAAAGCAAGCTTGCCCACCGCCCATCCCCCATCCCATTCTTCTCACCCAAATATACTTACAACGTCAGTTGGCTCATAAGCGATAAGCAACGGAAGGGACGCCTGAACTTATCCGACCTGTGATCCCATCGGAAAGGCATCCATCATGACAGTCACACAAAAAAAGGAAGGTGTGCTGATCGCACACCTTCAAAAAGGGTTTGTAACCATACCCGAGCTTCAGATCGAATTGAAGCTCACCTACAAAGAGGCACGCAGCCTGATCGAATACGCAACCAAGCGCAAATGGATTGCCGAATGCGAGTCCGGCAATCAATTTCCCACCGTCACCTCCAGCTTCGCGCGAAAGGATCTCCCCGCGGACGTCTGTGATCTTGTCTATGACGAGCTGGACGGCGACGATCTGAAGGTTCTCTACTTTCTGGGCAGACGGTTCAGCGCCACGTTCGCCGACATTCTGAAGCACGTAGACGATGACGAGGGGGATATGTGGGCCGCGCTTGACGTGCTGCTCCGTGTCGGGCTCATTTTCAGGCACGGCTCGCACTACTACTGCAAGATCTCGCGCCGAGCCATCAGCGCCATCAAAAAGCGCGGAAAAGCGAAGCCCAGCTCTGCGCGTGAGCTCGATCTGTTCGATTGGTAAGAGGCTCGGGGCGTACAAAGCCCCACTCCTCACGCCAGCTCATCCCCCCCCTGTCCCGCCAAACGGGGCGGCGAGATGCATCTCGCCGCCCCGTTTTTGATTTTTTACCGATGAGAAAGCAGTCCCAGCGAATCCATCCAGTAGAGAACGTGGGAGGCAAAGCCGTGGTCGCAGCTTGCCTGCGAGGCCGTGAGCTCCCACAGCGTGCCCGTGCGCTCCGCCATGTAGGCGAAGTAGCCCTTGATGTTGTCGTACAGCTCTTCCTTAAAGCCGTGGCGGGCGAGCAGGTCAAGACGCAGGTAGTTGCCGATGAAGGCGTTGGCGGGCCAGATCTCGGGATACAGCCCCTTTTCCGCTCTATTGTAGCCGAAATCATGAACCAGGATATTCCACAGCTCGGGGTGAGTCTCGGGTGTTGCCACGCCCGTGAAGAAGGCGTAGTACTGGCAGGACTCGGTGCGCTCGCCCGACAAAACCAGCTTACCGTCCACGCGGTATGCGTTATCGCAGTAGAAGCCCGACTCGGTCATGGACATCTCGTTGATGGTGTTGCGAAGCGCGGTTGCCTTATCCTTCAGAGCGGAATCGGCATACAGATCGGCGGCAATATCCAGCATGGTACAGTAGAGCATATTGGACGCAAAGGACACGTCCTGCGTCAGCTCGTTGGATTTGGACCACTCAACGAACACCCAGGACTCCAGCTTTTCAAGAAGGCCAAACTCGTTCTCCAGCTTGGTAAAGTAGTCCAGCAGGCCGTAAACTCTCTCTTTGGCAGAGGCAATGAGCTCGGTATCCCCCGTGCGTGCCAGGTATTCGCCCAGCTCCACAACGTACCACATCGCCCAGTTGGGGATGAAGGTGCGGTCGTTGTGATCCGCAGGGTAGCACATGGGGAGCATACCCTTGGGAAGAAAATCAAAGGACTCGGGCATGAGGAAATTCTCAAGGAAGGCGCGCTCCACAAGGGATTTGCCCGTCAGTGTTTTCTCCACGCGGGAGGTAAAGAAGCTGTCGCACAGCCATCCCGCCCGCTCGCGGGAGGGGCAATCCATGTAAATATCCACGGTATTGGCACGGAAGGTCTCAACGGCGGCATCGTAGATCATCTTCATGGTGGCATCGTCGCCCGCAAACTCGGCGGTGATCTTGGTGGCGGGATAGGCGATGTGATAGATCTTGAGATCGGTCACCTTCATGGCACAATCCTTGGCGATCAAGCGGATATACTTCATGGTGTAGGGCTCGGCGCAGGTGAGGTGGTACTTCCCTGCCCCCACGCGCACCGTGATGATCTGGGACGAAAACAAACGGTGGGGGGTAACGTGTCCGTCGAGCAGGATCTCGTCAAACAGAATATACAGCGTGCCGTCGCCCTCCGATTCCACGGTCAGATCATAAACACCCGTGTAGTTGACCCCCAGATCGAGATCGGCATAGCTGTCGGCGGTGAGATCAATCACGTGGGCAGGCTCATCCACCGAGGTCGGAGCCGAGTAATCGCACTTACCCACTTCAATATGGGAGGCACAATCCAGCTCGTCGAGGGGATAGGTGTAGTAATCGTCAGCGGGCACCATCTCACGGGAATGGTAGTAGGCCTCCTTGTCGGAGTAGGTGACCGTTCCGCGCTGGAATACCTTGCGCGGCAAGATGATCTCGTTATCCGAATACGGCATATCGCGGCAGATGAATCTGCCTGCCACGGCAGCCTCGGTGGCGATGGGCTCCGCCTTGGTATCGAGGTTGATCTCATAATCAAACGCCCCCTCGGACAGCTCGTACGCCTCGGCAAAGGTACGCTGGAAGGAGTAGCGCTGGGTCTTAATCACGCGCTCGGCCGTAGCATAGCAGGTAAAGCCATCCCCACCCGTGGCGGCAAGCACCTCGTCCCCACTCAGGATCTCGGCGCAGAGGAAGGAGGGCTGGTTCAGGTAGGAAAAGGAATTGACATTGTAGCCCACCACGCGCAGAGTCACGCGGTTGACCGCCTTCGTCAGGTAGGGGGTAAGCTCGTACTCGTCCACGCGGAAGTGACCGTGAGCACAGCGGGCAGGGCCGTGCGCTACAAATTCCCCGTTGACCAGAAGAACGAAGCCGCAAGACGCTGCGGCGGCGACCTTGGCAGTCTGCCCGCCCGCCACATTGGCGCAGAAGGACAGGGTGCGGTTCATCATCTTGCCCGTGCCGATCTCCCAGACGGGGGTGGCGGCGCGGAAGGTGTAATCATTGAGTTTCATATTTCGACTCCTTTTTATGTTTTATGTTTGTATACCATGTTTTTTTGACCTTGAACTATCTAACCCTCTCACCCGCTTCGCGGAAGCTCTCCCATAGGGAGAGCCGTCGAGCAAACTCGTCAGCTAAGCCTCCCCTTTGGGGGAGGTGGCACGCCACCGGCGTGCCGGAGAGGGTTTTCTTGCTTCAAATTTTTAATTTGGAAATAGTATTACATAGTCTTTCGATAGTTGTCAATATTCTGATCTTCGTTGTAGGTAGGATCGCCCGGGTGGATGCCGTTCATTTCCTGCATGATGCGGTAGGCGCGGGCGCGCAGCTCATCGGCCGCCGCGCGGGGCGGTAGGGTCATGTCAGCGTAGATGGGCTCGGCAATATGCAGATCCACGAAGGGGCCTTTGCCGAAGATCCTCCGAAAGCCCCGACGGGGGCGGAAGGACATGGAAATGGGAATGAGGGGCTTTTCATACTTGACCGCGTAGGTGAACACGGCGGGCTTGAGGGGGCGGATGTCGGGATAGAAATACCACAGCGAGCCCTCGGGAAAGACGTGCAGCCAGCGGCCGCTCTCCACCACCTCGTCCATGCCGCGCTTGAAGGCGATCATGGCGTGGATGTCCCCCTCGGGAATGGGCATACCGCCGAGGATACGCATGAAGGGCTGAAACCCGCTCTCAAAATTGGGCTTCCACGCGGGAAAATAGCTGATATGAGGTCGGATCGCCTTGAGCACGCAGAGGTAATCCCACATAAAAACGTGATTGGAAACCGTGATCGCGCCGCCCTTCAGTTCTTTTTTATGCTTTTTCAGATTCTTGCGCCCGTAAATGCGCAATCCGTGGGTCAGGTGCATCAGGGGAAATACCACGAGGTGAAGCAGGGCGGCAACCAGCGCGCGCTTGACGCGGAACCATGCGCCGCGGGGCATATACTCGTAGTCGGCGTCCAGCCGAAGCTCATGGGTGCGTTTGAGCTCCAGCATGTGCTGATCACTGCGCTCGGGATACGTGTAGTCCAGGTTGTGACGGTAGTACATACAGGTTCCTTTCCAACAAAACGCATATATATGGGTATTATATCACAAAATTTCCCCGCCGTCAACCGTCAACCGTCAAACGTCAAACGTCAAACGTCCAACCGTGACAAACGGCAAAAAAAGCAGGTCAGCACGAAAACTCCGCGCCGACCTGCTTTTCCTGTGTAATGTGTAAACTATGCGATTATTCCTCAGTCGCGGAAGCATCCTCAACGGCGGGAGTGTCCGCAACGGCGGGAGCTTCCTCAACGGGAGCGTCCTCAACGGGAGCGTCCTCAACGGGAGCTTCCTCAACGGGAGCTTCCTCAGCGGGAGCGTCCTCAACGGGAGCGTCCTCAACGGGAGCGTCCTCAACGGGAGCGTCCTCAACGGGAGCGTCCTCAACGGGAGCGTCCTCAACGGGAGCGTCCTCAACGGGAGCGTCCTCAGCGGGAGCTTCCTCAACGGCGGGAGCTTCCTCAACGGCGGGAGCGCCCTCCTCGTTACCCGTCATATTGGCAAGCGTGGTCGCGGTTTGGTGCATCATCTGCTGCATCATCATCTGCATCATCATCTGCTGCTGCTCCTGCATAGCTGCCTGTTTCTTCTGCGCCTCCAGCTCTACGGCCTTCTTTTCCTCCTCCAGCGCGCGAATTCTGGCCTCGTCTGCTCGGCGGCGTGCTACCTCATCCTGGGTAATAGCCTGCTTGGTAGCCTGCTCAAGCTCGCCGAGACGGGCGATTTCAGCCTTGAGCTCTGCCTGATTGGCCGCCTCTGCCTTATGTACCGAGGACATCCAGAGGGCGGACAGAATGTAGTACGCGCCCGATGCCATACCTACCGCGCCGAGCGCGAGCAGGAATGTGGAAAGGAAATCCGAGAGAAGCTCCGCCACGGAACCGAACCGTCCTTCCATACGGGTCAACTCCTGATTCACCAGCGCGGTGATCGCGCCCATGCCGATCAGCGTACCGCCTGCGGCGAGAATCGAACTGACACCGAACACCCAAGAACCGAAAAGAGGCACCTTATCAGCACGGTACTCACCCGTTTGGGCGGTTTTTTCCAGTTCAAGGAAGTACTTACGTCTGTTGGAGTAGGCGTATCTGAAAAGCGAAACAACCGTGATCACGATCGCCATGATCACGAGCCAAAGGATCGCAACGACGACGCTGCTTGTTGTAATCACATCACTTTTCGTCAACTCGTTCAGTATTTCACCGCCTACCAGCGATATACCGAACACAACGACCGCGACGATGGTGAAAAGAACGATGTAAATGGTAAAGATGACGTTGTTATAGGCGTCGAAAATCGATGCCAGTCGGATCGAGCTGCCCTGCAGGTTATCCGCGGTTTTCGCGGCATAGCACTTCCACATACCGATCATGGCGAGCAGCATGAAGATGAACGGAAGAAGTCCGCCCGCCTGGGTGGCAAACGCAACCGTAAAGCAAATGGTCAGAGCGAGGAACAGGCCCGAGTGGAACTGTGCGGCCAGTATGCTGCGGGTCTTCGCGCGGACGGCATTCACCTTTTGCTTCTGCTCCTCCACAGCGTGCTGATGACCGCAATACTCGCAATACAGAGCCCCGTCCTTCAGGGGCTGTTGGCATTGAGTGCAATTCATAAAATACGCTCCTTTTTCAGAATATACTGTGCCATCGCGTCATTGACAGAGGGCACACAATCATTATATCTTTTTTTTGCAAGTTTGTCAAGTATAAATTTCATAAGGCTGTCAAGTATCTCTCGAAAAATATATGCTGCGTCATGCACCGTATACTTCTCTGTCCCCGCGGCACATACTAAAGAAAAAACGCAAGAGGGTACGTATGGATATTCTCAAGGTAATCCTGACCGCGCTTTTGTCGGTCACGGCACTTTTCGCCATCGCCAAGCTGATGGGGCACAAGCAGGTGGCTCAGCTTGATTTTTTCGACTATATCAGTGGCATCACCATCGGTTTTGTCGCCGCCGAGGATCGCCTTTCCCTCTACCCCGCCGAATGACCCACGCTCTCGGTTGAAATGTGTTCTTCAAATTGTAATTTATCGGGGAGACGAGTACGCAGGGGTTTCACCCCTGCACCCCACCAGAACCCTTTTTGCAAAAAGGGTTCTGGACTCCTAAAAAACTTAAAAACATTATTCTTTTCAAGTTCTTTGGAATCCAAAACCTTTCTCGAAAGAAAGGTTTTGGTGGGGTGCAGGGGCAACGCCCCTGCGTGCTCGCCTCCCCTATAAATCCAATTTTGAACATCAGCCCCCGAACAGAAAAGCCCCCCTTGGACGCAACGTCCAAGGGGGCAGGCTTGATGTAGGGAATGAGGCATCAATCCTCACGCTTTTTACGAAGCACCGAAGCGGCGGCAGCGGCAATCAGAACAACCGCGCTGCCCGACACGAGGGAGGACTTACATCCGCCCGTCTTGCCACCCGAGGTTTCGGCCTCGGTATCGGCATTGGTATCGGTAACGGTTCCCTCGGTGTCGGTGTCGGTGTCTGTGCCGTCCACCACGTCATCCCCACTGCTCGGCAGGTCTGTGCCGAGATTCAGGGTGGTACGCAGGTTGTCGGCGGGGGTGTACGCCACCGTGCCCTGCACGGTCAGCGCCTCCTCCACGCATCCGCCGTTTGCGACCTGCTCGCTGTACGTGATGTGCAGGTTATCGAACTCCATGTTTTGGTTGCGGGTGGCAAAGGCGATCTGCGAGCCCGTGGAATTGAGGCGGGTATCGGTTACGTTGAGCCGCTCCTTGCCCGCGGCATCGGTAATCACACAACTGCCATAATACTCCTGACCCGTACCGTCACTCTCGTAGATCACGCCGGGGTTGCTCATGGTGGCAGTAAACAGGAGTTGACCCTCAAGGTATACCTTGGCGGTCTCGCCGTCATCCTCACAGGACAATGTCACCCACTTATCGGCAGGCAATTCAAAATTTTCGGGGTACTTTATGACCGCTCTGGAGGCGGTAACGGTCAAGCCGTCAGGCGCATACTGCTTGACAAGGATCGTGATCGTAGCGGCACCCAGGGTAATACCGATACCCGATCCACCGACCGAGGAGATGCCTTGAGTTCCTCCGTTCTCCTGGTACCAGTCCCACTCGTAGTAATTAAATACCTGGGTAATGTTATGGTTTGCGGGGTTCGTGGGTGTCAGCGCACCGGGCATCTCACCGCGGATGAATACGTTATTGGTATAGCCGTCCGCCATACTGAGATCCACCGAGAAGCTGTAATCCCCTCGGATTGCATTCCACGTGCGAAGATCCACGTAGCCCATCATCATGGCCGTCTTGTTCTTGCCCGCCTTCACGATCTGGCAGCTGCTGATGCCCGTGCCGCGGCAGAACTCGAAGTACTCGGCCAGCGCGGACTTGGTGATCGATACACCGCTCATTTCGCTCTCCATGTCGAAATTCACGTCCACGTCATTGGTGCTGACCGTGATGTTGATATTGTCAGCAGCACCGCTCACAACGGTACCGTTGGGCGTAGCTGTCTGCTCACCCTCGGCGAATACAACCGCGGTTTCCTTGGTCGTGGTCACCGATTCGCAGAGGTACACGAAGCCAAAGCGGTTATCGGGAGCAGCGTCGCCCAGATCCATGAAGGCCATAGGATCGCCGTTCTGCACCGAATTATCCGCCCACTTGAAAATGAGCTTTTGGCAGAGGCCGTCAATGCCGACCAGCTCCTTAGGCAGGCGAACCGTCATGTACTCGCCCTGCAGAGCGTAGTAGGCCGCGCCCACCACCTCGGACTCAAAGGTGTTGTCCTTGAACTTCTCTACCGTAACAACGTAGGAATCGCGGTCACGGTTGAGCACGTAATCGTAGCCCTCCCACCCCGTGGCAGTATCGCCGTCGGTGTTGATAAAGAGATTCATCCAGTTATCACCGTTATCAATGATGATATCGTCGGCGCACTTGACGAGGAAGTAGAGGTTGTTGTCGTCCTGGGAGACCTTGGCGTAGTCGAAATCGTTACGGCCCGTGTTGTTGATGTAACGGTTATCGGCATCGTACGAGCGGGCATTGCGGAACGCTACGTCGTAGAGCGAATCCATGTAGGTTTGGGTAATGCCGTCCCACGTAGACAGATCGTAGATGCTCACCGTGGTCTGGTTATCCGCCGTAGGCGTCTCGTCAATGCCCTTGAACTTACGGATGTAGTCCACCATCTGGTAGTAGTAGTTATCACCAAAGCCGTAGCCGTCCTTGTTTCTCATAGGCTCGGCATCGCGGGAGAACTCGGCGTTGAAGTTATCCACGTAGTAGAAGGAGGTCTTCACATTACAGAAGGTGTCCTCTGTCCCCTCTTCGCGGTAGAAGCCGGGCGCGATCCACTCGTTCCAGCCCGTGATGAGCATGACGAAGGGATCCTCGGCCGCAACGTTCTTCTTCACCAGCTTGGTAACGGCATCGTATTGGTAAGCAAAGCAAATACCCTGCCCTGCCCGTTCGATGGAGGAAAACTCAAAGTCCTTCTGTTTGTTGTTGGGGCCCTTCACGGACTCGTAGCTTCGTCCCTTACTGCTGGCCGCATGATGACCCAGTGCCACCGACAAAGACTCGTACTTGCCCTCGGCGTTACGTCCCCAGCCGCCGTCGGTCATCCTGACCGCATTGCCGCGAACGGAATATTCCTGCAGCCACGACCAGTAATTATCCTCGTTCATCCACGCCCAGTTTCCGCGAACCGTGAATTTCTCCTCCACCTTGGTCTTGGTGGAACCCGAGAGTCCCGAAGGATTACCGAAAACCAAGGGCTTGCCTTCCCACAGGAAGAACAGCTCCTCATACTTTTCCCAGTTGTCATCCGAATAGACGGTGGTAAAGAGGGTTTTCATGTTGGATTGGAATGTTCCGGGAAGAGCATCGTCACCGTTGAAGAACACGATCTGAGGCGTATCAATACCCTCGTTTCTCATCTGCAACCAGGTATCAAACAGCGCCATGTGTCCGTCCACGAACACCTCGGCATTGGACACATCAAGATAAATGAAGTCCACGCCCGCCTGCTCCAGCATGTAAGCGTGCTTGCGGTATACCCAGGTATCGGTGTTGAAATAGTAGCCAAAGTAGGGCTCTGCCCAGTAGTGCTCTCCGGCCTTACCGCTGTTGAAATAATCCTTGAGACCATCCACGCCGAGCGTGAGGTACAGATCGGTGTTATCCACAACGTGAAGACCCTGGCCCACCCAGCAAAGGAAGTAAAACACGCCCACGTAACGGTTGGCCTGGGGCTCGCCCGCCGTCTTGGCATCGGCCACGGTGCGCTCCAGATCATCGGTTGCCGTCCACGTACTGTAATCAATGAGGCGCAGCTCGTCGGTCGTGGGGTTGGTCTGATCCACCTCGACGTTGGTGAACTTGACGTTATCCACGTAGCCGTCCATATCGTCCATGGTGATCTGCCAGTAGCCCGTCACGTACAGGTCGCTCTCGGTGGTTTCAGCCACAACCGAGCCCGTTGCATCCTTGATAGCGAGAAGGCTGTTCTGGACATAGGAAATCGATGCAACCACACTATCTCCGCAGGAGAGGGTCAGGGTATCCAGTCCCTCGTGGAGAGTGAACGTCTTGGCCTCGGTGAGATCGTAGGGGAAGGCCACGGAGGCCTCCAGCCCGCTGAGGGGCTCATAGATCCTCATTTTGTCCGAGCCGTCGATCTCAAACCACAGGCCGCGCGCATCGGTTTTGCACGCCGTGCGAGAGGTACGTGCACCCAGCACGGCCTTGCCTCCCTTGAGGCACAAATCGAAGGTCAGGTAGCCCTCCTCAAGGCCGTAGTCGTCTCCAAGGCAAACGGCCGAGCCGAAGGAAAAGGACATGCCGTCTTTGACGGTCAGAACGCCGTCAGCCACTCTGCCCGCGCCGCGGTTATCCATAGCCAGCGCCGCGTCGGCCGCATAGTAGCCAATGTCCGCTACCGCAAAGTCATACGCGTGAGTGACCAGCTTGCGGTCGCCTCTGTCGTAGCCTCCCTGATGCTCAGTAATGTCGGGGGGCGTATACACGGTAGCGGCGGAATCTGCGAACGCCGTGGTAGCCGTCGAGCAAACGCCCGAGGCCAGCATACCCGCCGCCAGAATCAGGGCGAGGATTTTCGATCTCTTTTTCATGTGCAAATCTCCTGAATCAGCAGAATAGATAGTTGTATTATACAATATCTCCCCTTAAAAAGCAAGACGTTTTCTTTTTTTCGGCGGTTTACACAAGACGTTCCTTGCGGTTTCGTGATTATGACAGAGAAGCAGCCTCAGGACGGATCGCTCGTCCCGAGGCTGCTTCACGTTGATTGACCGCGCTTTACTTGACCATGCCATAGCCACCCGCGTACTTACTGACCTCCGAGGCGACCACGAACACCTTGTTGTTGCAGATGCGGCGAATGTCCTTCAGCACCTTGGGTGCCTCCTTGCGGGGCAGGACGATGAAGATCATGTTCATCTTATCGGTCGAGCCGTAGCCCTCAAACACGGTGTAGCCCCGCTGATGCTCCCGCAGGTAGGCCGTGATCTTCCCCGTGCTGTCATCGTTTGCGATCAGCTCAAGGTTAGACGTACCCAGCGCGATCTTGCTCTCAATGGTGGAGCCGAGGAACAAGCCCGTGGCGTAGCCCGCGCAGTAGAACAGAAGGAGGTAGAGATTGTCGCCCAGCGTGCCGATGATGGTGGATATGACGAGGCCCCAAATGATGCACTCGACAAACCCAAGCCCCGCCGCCTTGAGGCGCTGGCCCTTGACCATCATGCAGGTCTTGAGAGATTGAATGGTGATCTCCACGATCTTGGCGGCGCATACCAGAAAGCACACTGCAATGGGGGGAATGGATGCAAGAAATTCCGACATAAAGATGTACCGTCTCCTGCCCTTCAACGGCAGGAATCCTTTTCTGATAAATTTTACTTGAAGAATGCCATGAGCAGCGTACCGACTACCATGAGGCAAAGACCCAGCGCCGCCTTTTTGGAAAGTTTTTCACGAAATACGACGTAGGAGAACGCCACCGTCACGAGAATGCTGAGCTTGTCAATGGGAACGACAACGCTGACGTCGCCCTCCTGGATGGCGTAGTAGTAGCATAACCACGAGGCACCCGTGGCGACACCCGACAGGGCAATAAAGCCAAGCTCCTTCCGATCCAAGGTACGAAGACCGCTTTGCTTGCCGCGCGCCAGCACAATGCCCCACGAAAGCACCAGAACGACACCCGTGCGGATCACCGTACCAAGGTTGGACTCCACGCCCGATATGCCGGCCTTAGCCAGTACGGAGGTCAGTGCGGCAAATACCGCCGCTAAAATCGCGTAAACCATCCAGCCGCGGCCGCTCGTTCGCTTGTCGGTCTGCTTCTTCTCCACCATCAAGAGGATGCCTGCGCCGAGTATCACGGTGGCGATCAGCTTGACGGCCAGATTCGTCCGCTCGCCAAAGCAAATGATGGCAAGAAGGACAGTCAGCACGGTGCTGGACTTATCAATGGGTATGACCTTGTTGATGTCACCCATCGACAGCGCCTTGAAGTAGCAGATCCAGGATGCCCCTGTTGCAATACCCGACAGAACGAGGAACAAGAGCGAACGGGATTGGATCTCGGTGATCGTTCCTTGTGAACCCACCACGAACACCATGATCCACGAGAAAACGAGAACCACGACGGTGCGCAGGGCGGTTGCCAGATCCGAATCGGTCTTTTTGATACCGCATTTGGCAAGTATGGAGGTCAGTCCCGCAAACACGGCGGAACAGATAGCAGCAATGATCCAAAGCATGACGGGAATCTCCTTTTGAAGGATACTGGTAATCTATCCCTATTATACTAAAAAAGAAAAAATTTGTCAACTACTCGACAGCACAGTCGCCCCAAAAAGCGGAACTCAATCACTCAACCGGCATTCAAATTTGGATTTGTCAAGCAGGGGCGTTGCCCCTGCACCCCACCAGAAACTTTTTTTGAAAAAAAGTTTCTGGACTTCAAAAAACTTAAAAAATATATATTTCACAATATATTTTGAAAATATTTTTTGAAGTTTCTTGAAGGGAGTTTGAGGGAAACTTCTTGCAAGAAGTTTCCCTCAAAGCGTTCCCCCGCTCCCCGATAAACCCCAATTTGATGTATAAATGAATATACGGCGGGGCTCGCGAAGTCTGCGCCCGCGAGTCCCGTCGTATATTCGTTATAGGTCAGATCTCTTCGATCTTAATGAGATTGGTGTTACCCGAAAAGCCCGTGGTGTCGCCGCCCGTGATGACGATATGATCCCCCTTAGAGAGAGACAGCACACTCTGCGCCATCTTCTTGGCTGTATAGAACAGCACGTCGGTAGAGGTGAATTTTTCGCACATGGCGGGGATCACGCCCCAGGACAGCGCCAGCTTGCGCCAAGTGGTCTCGTTGGTGGTCAGACCGATGATGGGCACGGGAGAGCGGAAACGGGAGACCATGCGCGCCGTCATACCCGACAGCGAACAGGCGACGATGGCCTTGGCGTTGATGTCAATTGCCATGCCGCAGGTGGAGTGGGAAATGGCGTCCACCAGATTGCGGATCTGGAAATCGCTGCTGTAAAAGCGCTTTTCGTACTTGATGGTGCTTTCGGTGCTTTCTGCGATGCGCGCCATGACCTCCACGGCGCGGACGGGGTACTTGCCAGCCGCCGTCTCGCCCGAGAGCATAATGGCACTCGTTCCGTCGTAGACGGCATTCGCCACGTCGGAGATCTCCGCACGGGTGGGACGGGGACTCACGATCATGGATTCCAGCATCTCGGTGGCGGTGATGACACGTTTGCCCAGCATACGGCACTTGGTAATGAGCTTTTTCTGAATGGCGGGCAGCTTCTCAAAGGGGATCTCCACGCCCATGTCGCCGCGGGCGACCATGATGCCGTCACAGCACTCGCAGATCTCCTCAATGTGATCCACGCCCGACTGATTCTCGATCTTGGCGATCAGCTCAATGTCCCCCGCGCCCAGTGCGTGCAGGTATTCGCGGACTTCCAGCAGATCCTGCTTGCAGGAGACAAAGGAGCAAGCAATATAATCCACACCGTTCTCCACTCCAAAGCGGATGTCATCCCGATCCTGCTCCGAGAGGTAGGGCTGCTTCATGACCTTGCCGGGGAAGCTCATGCTCTTGCGGTCGGACAGCACGCCGCCGCAGACCACGAGGCACTCGATGCGACAGCCCTCGATCTGCTCCACGCGGAAGGAAAGCAGGCCGTTGTTGAGCAGAATGCTGTCTCCCTCGCTCAGCTCGTTCGGCAGATTCGCGTAGCTGACCGACACCTGATGCTCGTCGCCGACGATCTTCTCGGTGGTAAAGGTAAAGCGGTCGCCGTCCGCCAGCGTGACCTTGCCTTCGGCAAAGGTACCAATGCGGTACTCGGGGCCCTTGGTGTCCAGCATAATGGCAATGGGCAGTCCCAGCCGATCCCTCACCCGCTTGACGGTCTCCACGCGCTCCTTGTGATACTCGTGCGTACCGTGGGAGAAATTCAGGCGCGCCACGTTCATACCCGCGCGGCACAGCCCCTCGACGATCTCCTCACTCTCGCTGGCAGGCCCCAGCGTGCAAACGATCTTTGTTTTACGCATAACGATTCCCTTCTCTTTCTTGTGTATGCGGCGCACCAACGGCAACGCCGTATATAGTATTTTTATTTTTTCTGTTTAATTGTGCCTTCATACAAAGACAATGCAATGATTAGCCCTGATCTCCCCGCAGGATGCGGGCGAGGAGCACCATGGAAAAGGCGAACGGCGCGACCATCTCCCCTACGCGCAGCAGCGCGTACACCGAGAACAACCACAAGGCAAGGACACACGCACCGCCCGTCAATCGCAAAACCACCGCGGCAAACCGCTCGCCCACCGTGCATGCCATCGCGCAGTAGAGCATTCGTCCGCCATCCAGCGTACCCACGGGCAAAAGATTCAGCCCGCCCAGCACCGCAGACGCTCCCACGAAGAAGCAAAGCATCCCCTGCTCGGGGTATCCGCGCGATGCCCACAGCGGAAAAGCCAGCGCCGCCGCGAGTCCGCTCGCCACGGGCCCGCCCGCCGCCACCATAAACTCCTGACCGTAGGACAGAAGCCCCGCCGTACAGAGTCGCGCACCCAGCACGTCCAGACGCAACGCCTCAATGCGCACGCGGCAGGCCCACGCCGCCAACAGATGCCCCAGCTCGTGGAGCAGAATCGCCAGCAAAACGGCGACCGCCGATGCAAGACGCCCCCAAAGGCTACCGTCACCGAAAAGAATACCCGAAAGCATCCCTGCCGCGACGAGCACTGCTCCCCCGCTCGCGCGGACGCGCGGAATGCGGCTCACTGCGACCTCTCCCATCCTCACTCGCCCCCTTCCTCCATCGCTATACACTATACTATGAGAAAATGAGTGAATGATTCGTGAAAATTTCGGGCATCCTCTTGACAATCACATGATTGTCCGATATAATAAAAGCATAATAACAAGCAGAGCGGACGGGCCGTGCAGCTCTCACCCGCTACCGACAAGCCATATACGGAGGTTTATTTATGAATTTGGAAATCAAAGAAACCCTCATACCGGGCACCCGTCTTGACAAGATGGAAATGGGCAACGTCACGGGGCTGGAGTTCCTCTCCAAGGTATTCTACATCAGCGACGGAGTTATGCTCACCCAGATCCGCGAGGTTTCGGGCATCGACGGCTCTACCCTGCAAAACTGGACGAAGCGCGGCTGGGTCGCCAACGCGCAACTCAAAAAGTACAACATCGATCAAGTGGCGCACATCCTCATCATCAATATGCTGCGCTCCTGCATCCAGCTCGACAAGATCGCCATGCTGCTCCATTACATCAACGGCAAGATCGACGACCGCAGCGACGACATCATCCGCGACTCGGTGCTCTACGACTATATCTGCCGCATTCTGGACAAGCTGATGGAGCAGGACGCCTGCTCCATGACCTCCATCAAGGAAGTCATCCGCGAGCAGATCACCGACTACGAGGAGGCCATGCCCGGTGCGCGCGAGCGCCTCGGCAACGCGCTGGAGATCATCGTGATCGCCTACTACGCCGCCCTCATCAAGCGCCGCTCGGACGAAATGCTCACCGACCTGATGAGTAGCTACGGCAGCTACAACTGATTGCGGAGACGCACGCCATGAAGATCAAATCCTCCGCGACAGACGCGCTGTTCGCGCTCTTCTACCTGATCGGCGCCTGCCTCATCACCATGCTGGCCGAGGCACTCGCGTCCTATATCATCAACCATATCGTGGTGCTCTCCTACCCCACCCTGACCGTCATCCGCATGGCGATCTACTCGGTCGGTGTCACGGCGCTCATGGGTGTGATGGGCTACTACGAGGGCTACCGCGAGGCATACTGCTCGGTGAGCGAATCGCTTGCGGGCGTTCTGCTCGCCGCCATCCCCCACCTTCTGCTCGCCATGCTGTTCCGCTTTCAGGGCTTCATTTCGGGCTCGGTGCGCTTCACGGCGGGGCTGATTCACAACGGATGGGATATTACCTACGACAATCTGGTAAATGAAACACCCTACTGGCTGTTCGTCCTGATTTTTGCCGCCTACGCGGCGGTCTACGCCGCCACCTTTACAGTGGCCAAGTATCTCGGCGCGCAAAAGCGCGTGATTGACCGCGCAGACCTGCGGCGGGAAGAATCCGAGAACTCTACCCATGCGTGATCCGCTCACATGTTTACACGTTTACACCTTTACACCTTTACACGTGTAAAGGTGTAAACCGAAAGCACAAAACGACCGCGCCCCGCACTCGGGGCGCGGCATTTGTTCGCGTAAAATACAAAAAAGCGTAGCCCCGTCTGTAAGCCGGGTTCTGTACCCCTTGCGGGGCGGCGACCATCTATCTGCGCGTGGCGTCGCCGTCACGCTTCACGGCCGAGACCGTGTGCCACCCAAAGACTCCCTTGCGGGCGGTCGGGCCGACCGAGCCTTGCGGCTGTCTTACGGTGTTGCATCGGATAGAGTTTACAGCAAATCCATGTTACCATGGAAGTGGGTGAGCTCTTACCTCGCCTTTCCATCCTTACCTCGCTTGCGCGAGGCGGTTTATTTCTGTTGCCCTTTTCCGGCGGTTACCCGCGGCTGACGTTATCAGCTACCCTGCCCTATGATGCCCGGACTTTCCTCACGGGAATACCTTTCGGCATGAACCCGCGCGGCCGCCCGACGAAGCTACCCTGTTATTATACCACTTTTCCCCTGTGAAGTCAAGGCGAACGCGGAAATTTGTTCCCTTGGTTCGGTTTTCCATTCATCCTCGGAGGTGCGTCTATGTCTTCCCTCTCCGCTCACCGCGCCACGGACCGCCTCACGCTGGCCGTCATGGAGCGCATCCCCGCCGTAAGCCGGCGCCATCTCGCGCTCCTGATTCACACAAGCCCCATGACGGCGTGCCGCGCGGCCGACCGTCTGATTCGCGCGGGTATTCTGATCGAAACATACGGGACAGATACGGTCGGAGGACGGCGCGGGCGGTTTCTGACTCTCGATCCCGCCGCTCCGCTCCTAGTGTGGCTGAATCTGTCCCACCCACACGAGTCTGTCACCGCCATCGTGACCGACGCCCTTTTGCGCCCCCTCTGCCGCGTGGAGCACCGCTATTCCGAGTTGTATTCCGACGAGGACAACTTGCGCCTGCTGTGGGGCAAGCTCCGCCGACACCCCGCAGCGCAGAGCTTGAACGTATCCAACACCGGCACAGGTATCGCCTACCTCCCGCCGACCGTCCCCGACGGAGATTTCATTTCCCTGCTCCGCGATGTAACGCGCGACGTGCATCCCGCCTATTCCATTGAAGCGGTATCCGAATCGCAGGCCGTAACCGAAGCCTGCCTGCACGCTGTCCCTCTCGACTGCGAGCGGTTGCTTTGCGTTCAAACGGGCAATCAGCCTCATGCCGTCACCCTGCGATTCCATTGTGATGCCGACGGAGCGGTTCAAGTTCGCGCCGAGGATGAGAAAACGCTGACTGCCACGCTGACACATTACCTGAAGAGCGAACCCGACGGTGCCGTTTCCCGATTCGTGCAGGACTACGGGCAATTCCATGCGCCGACGCCCGCCGTATGGGTGTGCGACTCGGAACGGGAGCGTCCCTCCGCCGAAAACATCATTTTCATCAAGCGCAAGGAAGCGGTGATCCGCGGCAGCCTGCTCGTTGCCCGCCGCGCGCTTTGGGCGGATATGCTTCGTCATCCCTCCCCCGATCAAGCTTTGAGCCGCTAAAATGAAATGTACCGATGCAACTTATTTTCAAATTTGGATTTGTCGAGCAGGGGCGTTGCCCCTGCACCCCACCAGAACCCTTTTTGCAAAAAGGGTTCTGGACTCCCAAAAACCTTAAAAAACATATATTTCAAAACGCTTTTTTAAATATATTTTTGAAGGTTCT
>JAEIGA010002063.1_pt1 | contig 32043 bp, 28 predicted proteins | sample 9270691 | NCBI WGS metagenome assembly JAEIGA01 (sample SAMN17057246, study PRJNA624740) | gut metagenome | biome: biome; isolation source: fecal sample | host: Bos grunniens | place: China: Xizang | collected 2019 | reverse complement strand
TTTTCCATATAGATATTCAGCAGAATGTAATTCTGTAAATTGATCTATTCTATCAATATTTTCGATAGTATCTTGATAAGCTACTGTTTTTAATACAGAAATTATATTATCTTTTACAACTTCAATAATTGTTGTATCAGTTTTATCAAATGCATGCATTTGACCACTTTCCATTATCCAGTATCCTATATAAATATTATCAATATATAGTGGGAAAAACATTGCTGATTTAGCTCTTCCCATTTCTGCTTTTTGATATGGTAATTTTTCATTTTCATTTTCAATTGTTACATATTTTGGTGTAGCTGTAGCAACACTATCTTGGAAAATTTCCTCATTATGTAAATTTGTTAAAGTTTCATAATGTTTTGGATCAACATTAGAAGCTTTAATTACATATTCGGCACCATTAAATACAACTACTGTAGAATATTTAATATCGTATTTATCAATTACAATATCGTTAATTTTCTTTAACTTATTCTCTACTGTTTCTTCCTCGCCAGCAATTTTCATAAAATCTTGTAATACAGATAAACTATTAATTCTTGCTCCTAAATTATTATACGATTCAATTTTCTTTTGAATATGAATATTGTAAACCAATAAAACAACTATTGCTACAACAAGTAAACAAATTATTAGTATTATCAAAGTTTTCACCTCTATATCTATAATTTTAAAATTTATTTTTCATCTTATTTAAAGTATCATTCATATTGCTTGAAAAAACATTATTACTGCTTATTCCTTCAGCTGAATTTGCAGGATTATATGCTTTTTTATTATTTAAAGTAGGATATACGCTTCCTGCTAAAGCTGTTAATTTTTCCATAAATTTATTTGAATATCCATTTAATGAAACTTTACAAGTTGCCATTGTTTCTAGATATTTTGAATAAACTTTTTCATCAAAAGGAATTGTACAAGCTTTTACCATATCTTTATTAAATAAATCTTTCATAACTGTCATAGATGGATCATTATATCTAGCCATTCCCCCAACAATTATTTTAGTATCTAATCCTCTTACTTTTAATTCTTTATTTATAACAACTCTTACCTTTTCTGGTTCTAATGCACCTTGATTTTTTAAATCTCTTAAAAATGCTGTTAATGGTTGAATTGTTAATATATCCATTGATTGAACTAAATATATTTCTTGACAACTAGCAAAATATGCTGGTGGTGTAGTAAAATCACAATCTATTAAAACTAATGAATGATTTTGTACTAATGTTGATAAAATAGGTTCTGCATTTTCATATTTAGTTGTATCACCAGGTAATGCTGTATAAACGGTTAAATTTTTGTTTTTATTTGCAACAATACCTTCTGCATATCCATTTTCCAATTTTTCTATAGAACGTTGTGCTATTTGTCTTCTATCTTCCATATTATCTGTATAAATATAATATGCATTTCTATTTTGTGTCATATCTAAAATAGCTGTATTTATTCCATGTAATGAAAGGAATAAAGCTAAATTGTTAACTAAGAAAGATGTTCCATTTTTAGTAGCACCTACAAAAGCAACTATCTTTTTATCTTTTGTTAATAAACTATTTAAATTTGACATTGAATAATCTATTTGTGGTTTTATACTTTCAACCATATTATTTTGTGTATCAAAACCAGTTGAAACATTGCTTGTAGTATCCATTCCTGGTAATAAATCCTCATCGCTACTCATTCCTGGTAATAAATCCTCATCACCACTCATTCCTGGTAATAAATCGTCATCACCACTCATTCCTGGTAATAAATCCTCATCACCACTCATTCCTGGTAATAAATCCTCATCACCACTCATTCCTGGTAGTAAATCATCATCACTATCCATTCCTGGTAGTAAATCATCATCACTACTCATTCCTGGTAGTAAATCATCATCACTATCCATTCCTGGTAATAAAGCCTCATCACTACTCATTTCTGGTAATATATCATCATCACTACTCATTCCTGGTAATAAATCCTCATCACTACTCATTCCTGGTAATATATCATCATCACTATCCATTCCTGGTAGTATATCATCATCACTATCCATTCCTGGCAATTCTATTTCATCATCTAAACCTGGTACCATACCTTCATTATCAAACATATCATCTAATTCATCTAAACCTGGTACACTAACAGCATCTGTATATTCTTCAACTTCTGGTACTTCTATTGCTGGTGAAATATCAGCTAATAAATCTGTCATACCACTTTCAATATCGTCTTCTTTTTCTTCTTCAACATTTTTTCTTGGTCTTCCACGTTTTCCTTTTGGTTTGTCAGGATTTACAATATATTTTCTAGGTCTTCCTCTACCTCTTTTTTCATCTGAACTTTCCATATCATCAGTTGAAGCAATTTCTTCAACTGGTTCTGTTCTTTGAACTTTCACTACATTTGAAGTAGAAGGATTAATTGTTTTAATTCCATCATTTGAAGTACTTATAGTTGATTGAACACCACTTCCAGCTTTTTTAATATTAGATGGAATTACTATTTTTCCTTGTACATTTCCTGCTTTTCCAATTGTATTTATTTTTAAACCCGGTTCCTTTTTTACCACTTGTTGTGATTGAGAAACTTGACTTGGTTTTGTTCCCATTAAAGATTGATATTTTGAAGATTCGGCTGCAAGTACTGATTTTATTTTATCAGGTAATACATTAATAATTATTTTTAATTGTTCATCATTATATTGACTAACAACATTATTAAATGCATCTGTATATCTATCTGTATCTTTTCCTAATCTTTTAAAATAATTTAAAATATTTTGAATTTCTACTTCATTTACAACATTTTCAACAGTTGGCTCATATAAACCTTGATCTATTCTATAATAAATTTTAGCTTCTTTTTTTGTACGTGGTCTGTTAATTAATTTACAAACCTCTCCAATATTTCTTTCTGCACCTAAAAGAGCATCATAGATACCAATACTAAATAATTTATTTAATATTGAGCTACCTTTATTTCTTCTTTCTGAACAAATTAAAATAATTGATGTTTCTTTTTCATCATTAGCTTCATCACTAATTTTATCTAAATGTTCAAAAATAAAATTATCAATTGAATCTGCATTTGTATTTACAAATGGCTCTAAATCTTCACTTATAACTATTCTGTCATAAGTTTTATCTTTTTGTATTTCTTTTAATATTGCATTAAAGTAATATACATTTTTATAAGATAGTATCTCCTTAAATTCTTTCGGATATCTCTTAATTATCGCTTCTGAAATACTCTCATTACTTACTGCAAATAAAACTTTCATTTGTTAACCCCTCCAACCATTTACTACTATCGTGAATATTAAAGGTAATACTTGGCAAATTAATAATACTGTTACAAATGTAATGATTAAAGCAAAACCTTTATCTCTAACATCTAGTTTTCTAATACCTAAAACATATTGATAAATTGCTCCAACAGCTATACCTACAAAACAAAATGGTATACTATATATTCTAACTGTGTTTAATATATATGCAGCTGTTCCGTAAACTGCAGAACCATATTGTTCTTTATATTCTTCTAAAGAAGATGCTACTCCTTCTTTTATTTCATATAATTCTGTTGCTGTTGATGTTTCTGTTAAGTTTTCTGTTTGTGTAGCAGCATAAACGCTTGAAAAACTACATAAAACAACCATAACTAGTGCCATTATTACTAATACCTTTTTCTTCATTTATATAAAAACCTCCTTTAGGTTAAATAATTAATATTACTCACACGAATAATTATCCTACATATAATATAATACAATATTATTTATAAAATATCAACCAAATTTTCAAAATTTTCTCTACTTTTCTAATAATTTCTTTTTTAGATTTCCGTAATATTTTAAAGCTTATTGGAAAGTCCTTAAAAATAGCATTTTTATATCAAATTCTTGACTGATTTACATTATTTTTTCATGTAATTTTTCACAAAAAAAGAAGTAAGTTTTACTTACTTCTAATTAATCTATTTTTTAATTCTTTTATTTTATTAATTATTTTTATTAAAATGTTTTCATTATCTGTTGTCATAATACTTTGTTCTTGTTGTTTTAATTCTTCTAAAGCGCTAGCTTGTTCTTCTTGTTTTACAACTTCATTCGATTGAATTTCTTGGGTATTTTTATTATTAACTGGCACATCATTTCCAACTGTTGTAATTTGTCTTGGTTTATTAGATGCAGCTTCATTTTTTTCTGAACTTTGCATAGTTTCCGCATTTCCAAAAATATTATTAATTTTATCATCATATTTTTTTTGATTATCTTCCATCATTGCAATAATATCTTTACGTCTTTCATCATTACACCAATATTTTAAATTTAATATCATTAAAAAATATAAAGTAAATTCTTTTAAATTTTGTTTTTCCAATGGTTTATGAGGATCAACATAAATTTCAATATTTTTTTTCTTTAAAATAGTTATATAATCCCTAACTTTTTGTGGTATTCTATTAAAATATCTTTCATTCATGTGATGTATAATATAATCAACTTCCGCAATAGCAATTCTATCGTCATTTGAAATAATATTTTCCAAAATATTCAACCTCCTAATTATCTTTTGTACTAATCAATTTTATTATTCTCTACCATCTTGTTCCTTATTTTCAACTACATTTCTTTGTTGTTCTGCACACATTTCTTCATATTTTTGTCCAATTTCTTCAGCTGTTAAATCCGGGAATTGTTCCATTAACTCTTTTGCAATTTGAAAATAATCAGAAGCTGTTTTCATAGCTACATTAAATTTTCCCATTACTAATATATTTGCAACAGTCTCAATATTTTCTTTGTTTATTTCCATATCTATATCCTCCTAAAAAATATTATTCCATAATATCAATTCTTATTTTATTATACCTTTTTTGTAGTCAAAAGTCAACAAGATAAAACAATAAAAAAACAAAAAAAGATTCGATTATATCGAACCTTTTTTATTTATATTTACTAATTTTTAAATTAGTTGTTTACTAATTCTTTTAAAGCTTTTCCAGCTTTGAATACTGGAGCTTTTGATGCTGGTATTTTTATTTCTTCTTTAGTTTGTGGATTTCTTCCTTTTCTAGCAGCTCTTTTTCTTACTTCGAAAGAACCAAATCCTACTAATTGTACTTTTTCTCCACCTTTTAATGCCTCTGTTACTACGTCAACAAATGCGTTAACTGTTTCTTCAGCAGCTTTTTTTGTTTCTCCTGTTTTTGCAGCGATTGCTGCTATTAATTCAGCTTTGTTCATTTTATATTACCTCCTAATGAATTTTAGATATGTAGAAATATAGTAACTTAACTTTCTACACTATGATTATTCGCCAAATTCTAGGAAAATCCCTCTTTTATTTTTATGTTTTTTTTACGTTTTTCAAAGTCTTTTCTAAAAAAGTCACTGTTTTCAAGTGTTTTGAGTTTTTTTATTTTTTAATAAATTTTTATTTTTTTCATGAAAGTATAGATTTTTTCACCATTTGGCAAGCTTTTTATTTCTTCTTCTGAAAATACTTTGATAACAAAAATCATAAAAGTATATATTAGTAATAAAATAATTATTTTAATAATAAAATAAACATTTAATTTAAAAACTAATAATATCGATATAAAAATACTTAAACATATCTTTAAAATCTTATTCATTAAAATAATCTCTATTTTTAATTCTTTTATCAATTTATATATTAATAAAAAACATATAACTATATCGCTAATTATAGTAGAAATAATTGCTCCTTTTTCGTATATCCCTTTAATAGGTATTAATAATACATTAAAAAATAATTTTACTATAATTCCAATTCCAGTTGACTTTATATAAATATTGGTTTTCCCGAAGTCCTTGCAAAATACCATTTATAGTTTGAATCAAACACAAGCAAACTATTGATAAAGATGATAATCTTAAAAGATCACCACCTTTATTAGCATTTGGATATAGAAAATTAATTATATTATTAGAATAAATAAACATTATAATCATAATCGGAATAGCTACTACTAAAGTCAATAGTAATGAAAAATTTACACTTTTTTTCATATTAGTATAATTTTTTAATTTATTAATTCTAGAAATTTCAGGAATCAAAGCTAACGCTATACTTCCATTTAATGCTGTAGGAAAAACTGTTAATAACTCTACTTTAGAACTTAAAATCCCATATCTTTCTTTGACTTCAACCTCAGAAAATACATTTCTTAATAATCCCATAATTGTAAATGAATCTATGTTTTTACTAATAGAAACTAGAAAAGCTGATATTGTTATTGGAATTGATATATACATAATTTTTCTAAAAATATCTTTTATTGACATATTATTTTTATAATCACTAAATAATATATCATTTTTTTCTTCTCTTTCATTTTTATAAAAATAAATTAATATATATCCAAAACCGAATATACTAGCAAAAACCAAAGATATTGTAGAAGCTATTACCATTAATTCCGTATTACAATTTGTAATTTTTGAAATAATTTCTACAAATATAATTGTTATTACTGTTTTTAAAACTTGTTCAATCGTTTGAACCTTTGCTGATATTTTTATCTTTCTTTTTGCATTAAAATATCCTCTTATTATAGAAGTTAAAGTAATCCAAAAAATTGATGGTGATAACAACTTAAGTATTATTTCTGCCTCTTTTATTTTCAAAATATTATTAGCAACAACCCCAGAAAAAACATACAATACTACGGACGAAAAGAATCCAATACTTCCAAACAATATAATAGAAACTTTTAAAATTCTTTTTGTTCCTTTTATATTTCCAACAGCTAATTCTTCAGCTATAATTTTAGACATAGAATTAGGAATTCCTATTGATGCGATTGTTAAAAAAACTATATAAATTTGATAAGCACTGTAAAAAATAGCATTTCCTTCATCTCCAAAACCTTTTTTATTGGTTAAATATAAACTATATATCATCCCTAAGCATTTTATCATCATTTGCGATATTAATAAGGCTAATACCCCTTGCATAAAATTATTAGTTTTATTTCTTATCATATCAAACTCCTTATACCCTAATTTTTATGCATGTTTTAATGATTTATTCTTACCCTAAGTTTTTTACCAGAAAGTATTGCTTTTTTTTGGTTTTTGTAGGATAATATATATGTAATTTTATGAGTGAAAGTGGTGGAAAAATGAAGCATATAGATGCATTTTTAAAAAAATTAAAAACTGATAGAAATACTTTTGTAACATATGTACTAACAATGTTCTCTATTTACATTGTTGTAGATAGATTAGTTGAAATTCTTTTTATTGCAGGAACAGGTATGGCAGTCTCATATTGGGGGCCTATTAAATATACTCTAGCTCTTGCATGTTTAACTTTTGCTGTACATATTGGATTTGCTTCCAAATTTGTAACAGAAGATACTAAAAAATTATCATTCTTATATATATACGTTATAGGTTTCTATATCGTAGCAGTTTCAATGTTAATTCAATGGGTAAATAAGATTGAATGGGTTTTATTTTTTACTGTCCCAAATTACTCTTATATACTTCAAAATTTTGCGGAATTAGTAAAACCAGCGTTTTCAGCCTTTGCTTGGTATCTTCCAATTGTAACATTCTATCCTGTATTTAAAAAATGTTATACATGGATTAATGATACAAAAGATATATACGACTCAGTTTTCGATTATGGTGGAATTGATTTATCCAACACTAAAGAAGGTTGGGGACCATACACTTGTGAAATGCTAATTTGTAAAGATTCTGAATCTGGAAAAATAATCAAAATACCAGAAGCAAGAAGATTTGAATCATCTTTAATCGTTGGTGTTTCAGGTTCTGGAAAAACATCTATGATGTTTGAACCAATGATTGCTAGAGATTTTGAAAAGAAATTTTTCTTTAGAGAAACTTCTAAAGAAATGGGATATACAGCTTTAAGAACTGGCTTAGCTACTTTATCAGTACCTTATTCGAATGAATATTTAAATGAAAATTTCAATTTAAATATGTTAACTGTTAGTCCAGGAAAAGAAAAACTTTATAAAGCATTTATGTCAAAATTAATTATAACAAGTAATGATAAAGAATATACATATAAAAATCTAGGACTTACTTATATGGCTCCTGATTATGAATCAATAACTCATATGAAAGAAGTTGCAGATTGCTTTGGATTAAAATATCACATTATAGATCCTAACAATCCGGAAGAATCAGCAGGGTTCAACCCATTCTGTAGTGATGACCCTACAAAAGTATCAATATCTGTAAGTTCTATATTGCAAACTTTATATTTAGCTGATTTTAACACTACAAAAGGTGTTATGAATGCAGTTAACGCTCAAGTTCAAGCTAAAAATGAACAAGCACTTCAAAACTTAATCATATTATTAAAAGTTGCTTATCCAATTTTGAATAATAATGATTTACCAAACCTTGAAGATTTATTAAATCTTATGACAGATTTTGAAGAAGTTGAAAAACTTTGTAAAGTATTATTAGATAATGAGGAATTAGCCCAACAATATTCACATCAATTAAAATATTTTAGAATGAATTTCTTTAAAGACGCTGAGCTTAGAACAAAAACAATGGAAGATTTATCTTTACTTTCAGCACAAATAGAACAATTATTAAGATATGATGGTGTTAAAAAAATACTTTGTAAACGTAATAACAACTTAAATTATGATGATATATTAAAAAATGGAGAAATTGTTTTTGTATGTACTAGACGTGGTGATTTAGGAGATCACTTACATAAAGGTTTCGGATTATTCTTCTTATTAAGTATGAAATATTCAGTTTTAACAAGACCTGGTACAGAAAGAACTCGTTCACCATACTTCTTATATGTTGATGAATTTTATCCATTTGTTTGTCACGAAACAGTTGATATATATACATTATACAGAAAATATCGTGTTGGTTTAATTATTTCATCACAAAACTTAACACAATTTGGTGATGAAAAATCATTCCATCGTCAAACAATTATGGCAAACTGTACAACAAAAGTTGTATTTGGTAATAATACTCCAGAAGATAATGAATGGTGGCGTTTAGAATTTGGTGATAAACGTGAATGGGATTTCAAACATACATATAACACTTCACCAAAAGGTAATGAGGCAAATCCAGAATATGATCAAGCATATAGAGATATTAAATGTGCTTGGAAGAAAAACTATGAAGCTGGTAAAATCCAATCTTTAAAATTCAAACAAATTATTTATAAAACTAAAGACTTAAAAGGTAAAAACATTGTAGGTAAAGCAAAACTTGATTTCTTAGAAGCAAGATATAAAGAAGAACAAAAAGTTAAAACTTATGATTTTTCAAAATTTGTTGCAGGAGTTCAAACATCTCCTCAAGAAGCAAAAGATTATGTACCAGAAACAAGAATGAATGGTCCAATCACAGTAAGTTTAAAAAATACTGCAATCTCTAGACCAAGAAGAGATGATTATGATGACCCAATTCAAAATGCTATTACAGATTTTAATAACGATAGTGATAATGACAATAATAATAATGAATAAAAATAAAACCACATTGAATTTTCAATGTGGTTTATTTTTTAACTCAAAAAAGAGTACATTTCTGTACTCTTTAATTTTCTATTTTAAGAATTTTATTTCAACATTTTTAGCTTTATATTTTCCAGTTGTTTCATCAACAATAAATTCTACTAATGATTTTTCAAGTGTTGTTGTATTTTGATTTAAATCAGTTGTAAAGTAAAATTTAACTTTATCAATACTAATTTTATTAACAACAATTTCTTTAAATGTTTCAATCATATGTTTATCATCTTCACATACAAATATAATTTGTGGTGGAATTTGATATCCAGAATCACCTAAATTAAAGTTATCATAAAAATCTTTATATAATTTTAATCTTTCAACTAATTTTACTGTCCAATCTTGTTCTCTTCTAACACATTCAAAAACTAAACTTATTCCTTTTCCATCTTTTGAAAGTTTAACTTCTCCATGTGGTTTAAATGATTTATTAGCCATCTTTGCTGTTATCTGTGGTTTAACAGTATAAGAATCAAAATTACTTGATTTTCTAGCATAAGCTATAATAATTTGATTAGCTGCTAATCTTTTTTTAATCATACCTACAGTTTTTGTATTGTCTGTTGGTTGCCATTTACAATCAATTTCTTTAGATGTTAATAAATATTTTCCCATTTTTTCTAAACAATAAATTCTATATATTCCTCTTCCCTCTTCAGTTGTAAAGAAATATCTTGTTAAAATTTTTGTTTTTACTAATTGCTCTAATTTATTATTTAATTTATCTTGAGATTTAACATCTACACCTTTTTGAACAAGCAATTGATAAATTTGTCTTGAAGTCATAAATTCAAATTCATTAACTAATTCTAATATTTGAAAATGAATATCAGATATATGACCTAAATTAATTTTGTGGATAATTTGGTTTATTGAAACATATCCATCTTTTCCATCAAAAGTTTTTATTTCTCCCTCCCTAATTGCGAATGGAGAAACGGTAGTTTTTATGTTTTCATCATCTACCATTACTATACCTCCTTTAAATTATCACTAATTTGATTTTTTTCTTGTCATCTATTATTTTTTTAATATAGACATCCACAGTTTGTCCATATTGATAACCAGCTTTATATTCAGCCATTCCTACTAAATTAGGTTTAAGCTCAATGAAAATCCCATTTTTATATTTATCATTTTCTCTTACAATGCCTTGTACTTTCATACCTTCTGAATAATCTTTAATATTTTCTTCCCAAGTTCCACAAAGCTCTTTATAAGTTAAAACAATCTTATTAGATTTTCTATCAATAGATTTTATCATAACATTTATTTTTTGTCCAATACAAAAACGTTCTTCTGGAGTTTTTATTCTAGAAACAGAAATATCTTCAATATGAAGTAAACCTACCACGCCCGCTCCTATTTCAACAAACACCCCATATTTTCTTATATTTTTAACTATTCCTGGAATAATTTGACCTTCTTTTAAATTTTCAGTCATCCAATCCAAAGCTTCTTTATTTGCATTTTTTCTAGATAAAATCAAACTTGTATCATTATAAATTTCTTTAATTTTAAACTGTACAAAAGTATTAATTTTATTCTTACATATGCTGGTTCTTACAAATCCCATTTCATCAGCTTCAAGGAAATCTACTTCGTTTCTAGGAATTATTCCTGTGATCCTGTCATTAAGCTTTACATGAAGATTAAAATTCTCATCATACTTTTCTACATAACCTTGAATTATTTCCCCATTATTAAATACATTTTTTAACTCTGGTAATCCATATTCTTGTTTTTTCTCAATCCATCCTTCAGGAATAAATTTCATATTATATTCCATCTTTTCTCCTTTGTACAATTATGATTTATTTATAATTTAAAATTGAATCCACTTCATTTGGTTTTAAATATCTCCAAGTACCAATTTTCATATCGTTTACTTTAACATTTCCGATTTTGCTTCTATGAAGAGCTATTACTTTTCTTCCTACAGCCTCGCACATTTTTCTTACTTGTCTATTTTTTCCCTCATGAATTGTTATTTCTAATCTTGATTGATTTTTTTCTACATCTGTTTTTAATATTTTTACTTTAGCTGGTTTAGTTTTATATTCTTCATCTATAATAACACCATCTCTTAATTTTTGAACTTCTTCATCAGTTACTATTCCAATAACAGTTACTGTGTAAGTTTTATCAATTTCATGTTTTGGATGAGTTACTTTATAAACGAAATCACCATCATCTGTAAGAATTAAAGCTCCTGATGTATACATATCTAATCTTCCAACTGGAACTAATCTTCTTCCTGGAATATTAATAATATCCAAAACTGTATCTCTTTCAAATTGATCTACAACAGTACTTACATATCCAATTGGTTTATTTAATAAAACATATACAAAACTAGTTTTATTGTTTTTAATTATTCTACCATTAAATTTAATTTCATCTTTTTCAGAATCTACTTTACTACCTAGTTCTGTAACTACTTTTCCATTTACAGAAACTTTTCCTGCTAAAATTAATTCTTCTGATTTTCTTCTAGATGCAACTCCACAATCAGCTAAATATTTTTGAAGTCTAACTTCCATATTATATATCTCCATCTAATTTCTTTAAAACTTCTTCAAAATACTTTGGAAGTTTAGCTTCCAATTTCATATTTTTCTTTGTTCTTGGGTGTACAAATTCTAATTTTGCACTATGTAACATTTGTCCTTCAACTCCAAATGGATTTTTTCCATTTGAATATACTCCATCTCCTACTATTGGATATCCTATATGTGACATATGCACTCTAATTTGATGTGTTCTTCCAGTTTCAATATTTACTTCAATGTAAGTAAATCCATTATATCTTTTTAATACTTTAAAATGAGTAACCGCTTCTTTTCCCCTTTTAGAAACTGCCATTTTTATTCTATCATTAACACTTCTTGCAATAGGAATATTTATTGTTGCTTCATTTTCTTTTATAACACCTCTAACTAAAGCTACATATGTTTTTTTAACAGAGTGTTCTTTTATTTGTTCACTAACATTAATATGAGCTTCATCATTTTTTGCAACAATTAATAAACCTGAAGTATCTTTATCTATTCTATGAACAATACCTGGTCTAATTTTTCCTCCCACACCAGATAAACTACCTTTACAATGTGCCATTATAGCATTTACTAAAGTTCCATCTGGATTTCCATTACCAGGATGAACTACTAACCCTTTTTGCTTATTTACTACGATAATATCATCATCTTCATAAACTATATCTAATGGTATTTCTTCAGCTTTTATTTCAACTTCTTTAGGCTTTTCTTCTTCAATTAAAATAATATCTTTTTCCATTACTTTATAAGAAACTTTGACAATTTCGTTATTAACAAGAATTCCACCATCTTCTATTCTTCTTTGAATACTAGACCTTGAAATTCTATCATCTTTAGTACTTATATATTTATCTAATCTTATACCTTCTTCATTTTTTTGTACTATAAATTTCACTTATACTACTCCTTATCAAATTTTCCTTTCGTTTTATCTTTTTTAAATAAAACAATCATTAAATACTTTGGCAGAGCCATCATTCTAAATATTCTTTTTGGCTCTTTAGCTAATCTCCATAACCATTCAATCCCTAACTTTTGAAATACTTTTGGAGCCCTTTTAATTTTTCCTGCTTCATAATCAAAAGTACCACCTTGACCTGTAGCTATATCAACTTTCAATCTATCCTTATTTTTATAAATCCATTTTTCTTGAATTGGTGCCCCCATTGCAACAAAAAGTACATTAGGTTGTAAATTATTAATTTCCTCAATAACTACATCTTCTTTATCTAATTCAAAAAAACCTTCATGACACCCTATAATTTTTACATTTGGGTAATCTTCTTGAACTTTTTCTTTAGCTTTTTGTGCAATTCCTTCTTCTCCACCAAGGAAATAAAAAGTCCAACCTTCCTTTTCTCCAACTTCTAACACTTTTCTAAAATAAGCTTGTCCAGGAATTCTTTCTTTAAATTTTCTTTTTTGAAGTTTACCACCAAGCATTACTCCAACACTATCAGGTGTTGCAAAATCAGCTTGTTTTAATATATCAAAAAATTCTTTATCTTTTTGTGCTAACATAATAAATTCTGTATTAGGAGCAACTACTATTTTACAAGTTTTATTACTTTCTTCAATAAGCTCTTTTGTCTTACTTCCTGCTTCTTCTAAAGTAATATTATCTATACTTACTCCTAATATTGTTATTGTATCTCTTTGCAAACTTTTCACCGCCTTAAACTGTTCTAAATGCAAATATTAATAAATATATCATATAAATTATCCATCCAATAAATATAAAAATATCTGCAAAATTAAATACTGGAAAATTTATTCCTAATTTTATAAAATCAAAAACTGCACCTCTAAATATCCTATCTATTAAATTGCCAATTCCACCAGCAATAATCATAGACATACATATTATTACTAACTTATTAACATGTTTTTCATGCTTTATTAGAAATTTAATAATAACTAATATTACAAAAATACTTAATATAATATTTTGAATATTTTCTTTATTAAATCCGAAAGCAAACCCTTCATTTTCAACTTTTTCAATACTTATAATATTTTTTATTATTGTTTGTGAATCAGCAAAATAATTATTTACAACCATTTTACTTGCTTGATCTATAATAACTAATAAAATAATAATTATAAGCATTACAATATATCTTTTTTTCTTCATTACATCTCCACTTTTAAATATTTATATATACAAAAATCACCATCATCATATAATAATTCATAATCAGTATCATCTCTAAGCATAATATTTAAATTTGTAGATTCATAAATCATAACATATCTTACATCATATTTTTCAAAAATATTCTGATAATTATTATTTGCTCCTGTAACGCTTAATGCATCTGAGAAAATATCTTTATTTTCATCACCATTAAATTCTGGAGTATATAAATCACATCTTGAATCTATAAATGGTGGAATACCTTTAAATAATAAATAACTTCCAAAATTATATTCATTATATATATGTAATTCTTCAACTGGTACATCATTTTCGACCATATATTTCAACAACCATTCTGTTGCAGCTACTGGATAAGATGTTTCACTTATATATGGATTCCCCTTCTTTTCTAAACTAATATCATAAGCAGCGCATCCTACAATACATATAACTATTACAGTACCTGCCACTGATGTTATAAATTTTAATAATAAATTACAAAATTTCTTATCATATTTTTCAAAAAACTTTGATATTAAACCAGCTAAAATTGGCATACACATTATTATAAATAATGATACTTGTCTTCTTGCTGTAAACATTAATATAACTGTTCCAGCAATCATAAACAAATCACTCAATCTTACTTTTATATCTATTAAAACTAATATAGTAATAAGTATTGCTAAAACAATTGCTATATTAGTATTATCTGCAAGTGTTAAAGGTAAATGCTCATTAATTGAATTTGTTGTATTTCCTTCATATATTTTAAATGTATAAGTATAAGCTCCTGTTCCCATTGGATTCAATAAACCAATAAATGCTGCAATAACTATTATAACTACTAAAGTTAAAACAGCAGGATTTTTTTGTGCAATAACTTTATATGGATTTTTTCTTTTCTTTTCTCTTTTTATTTTTCTTGATTCAATATTTTTTCTACTTTTATCAATAAATTTTTCATATTTAGCTTTCTTTTCTTCATTTCTGATTAATCTAGATAATACTCTAAATACTTCACCAAAAATTCTTTCATCTAAATCAAATTCTACCAATGCAACAAATAAATATTCAACTAAATATGGAAGTGCAAAAACAAAATACATTATATATACGGCACAATGTAATTCCGTTATTAATAATGGTATTAATAACAATGGTATTGCATATCTTTTCTTATTAGTTTCTAATAATTTTTCAATAAAATATATTTCTAAAACAAATAAGATAAATGTTACAAGCTGTGCTCTTGCGGCTATATATGGTTTAGCCAAATATACTGAAAATAAAGTTATTATAAATGAAACTACTCTATTTTTATTACTTAATTGTAAACTAAGCTTATATAAGCTAATCCCTAGTATTCCAGTCAACAACATAGTAGATAAATATATACCTAATTCCCAGAAACTTCCACAAGCAGCATATATCAAATATATAATTAAATCATATAACCAATGTGGAAATGTATATCCTAAATCATGCCATGAAAAAGGATCTGTATCTAATCCAAATATACCGTTTTCTAATATATATTCTCCACAAGCAATTGTATAAAATGTATCATTTTGCAAAGTTCTTGGTGTAACAGCAAATGCTAATAACATTATACAAACAAAAACTATAATATCAAAAACAACTACATCTGTTTTATCTATTTCTTTTTTTACTTTCTTATCGTTTTTTTCTAATATATCTATGTTTTTATTCATTATCTTGAAGACTCCTTTAATCCCATTTTTCTTTAGGGAAACTCACATTTTCACACAATGATTATATACTTTATTATTGTAATTGTAAAGAGATTTATAATTGATTATTACATGAAAAAAACCTAACTTTAAGTTAGGTTTTTTTATTTATATTTATTATACTGTTTCTTCAACACTATCTGTATTTTCTTCTTTTTCTTCAATTTCCATACTTGCAATTGAAACTTCATAAGCAACTCTAGTTTCAGATGTTCCATCTTCATATTTTTTCTCATATGTTCTTGATTGAACTCTACCTATTATTTTTACTTCAGTTCCAACTTCGATATTTTGGCAAAATCTAGCATTTCTTCCCCATGCTATACATGGTATGTAATCTGATTTATTATATGCTCTATTTACTGCTAATAAAATATCTGCAATTTCTCTTCCAAATGGAGTTTGTCTATATATTGGTTTTTTACAAACATAACCAACTAAAGTTACTTCATTTGTTATTTCATTTTTGTTTTCTTCTTGTTCACCTGTTTCTTCAATCTCTTTAATTTCTTTAGCAAAAACAGTTAATATTAATCTGTTTTTCTTGCTATCGTAATTATTATAAGATCTAAATTGTCCTTCTACTTCAACATTTTTTCCTATTGATAAATCTAAATTTGTTAATAATCTTTCTGATACTGTTATTGGGATAATATCAGTATTTGAGCTTAAACGAACTACTTCTAAATCAAAACTATAAAATTTTTCCCCATAAATTTCATGACTATACTTTTGTTCACCTACAATTTTTCCAACCAATACTAAATGGTTATTTTCTGAATAATTTGTATTCAATTTTTACTCCTCCTTAAATTTATCCACTGTATCTTACTATATAATGCGTTTTTTATTTTTATTTTTCATACGAAACAACTATATTATAACACTATTTTTATCTTTTGTCTACATAAAATTGTTATTTTTTTAATTTTTTTACAAAAATATGTTTTTTATAATCTCATATTTTTATTGAAAGTAGTGAATATTTTTTATTTTTTACCTTTTCATAATCTTTCGTAAACCACTTTTGAATTATGTTATCCTAGTACATATTTCTTAAATATATCACCTTTTTCTTCAAAATTCTTAAAATCATTATAACTTGAAGCAGATGGTGATAATACGCATATTTTTCCCTCTTCTGTAATTTCTTTAGCGATATCAACTACCTTTTTAAAATCATTTTCAAAATATACATTTTTTATATTTTTTAAAGAATCATAAATATTTTTTCCAGTTTCTGGCATGCATATAACATTCTTTACATTAGATGTTTTTAAATATTCTATTAATTTATCTTGACTAACTCCTCTGTCCATACCTCCACAAATTAAAGTATCAACTCTTTCTAATGTTTCTATACAGTTAATTGTAGCTTCTGGTATTGTAGCAATAGCATCATCATAAAATTCCACACCATTAACTTTTCCTATATATTCCATCCTATGAGATAATGGTTTAGTATTTTTTAAAGTATTAATAGTTTTATTTATATCTAATTTTAATATTTCAGAAATAGCTAAAACAAACATCATATTATTCAACATATGTTTACCTTTTATTTCCCTGTCTTCTTCTGAATTCATCAAATACTTATTATTAAAATATATTCCATTATTTTTTAAATATACTCTATTTTCTAAATCAGTTGTATTATTTTCTAGACAAATTGCAATATCATTTTCTTTATATTCAAAATTATATTTATTCATAAGCTCATTTTCTGCATTATAAATAAAGCAATCAGAAACATCTTGAAAATTTGCAATATTAAATTTAGCCTTTATATAATCCCCTAATGAATTACAATGATCTAAATGCTCCGGAAATATATTTAATAAAACTGCAATATTTGGAGATGCTTTAACAAATTCTAATGTATGTGAAGACACCTCTAATACAACAATTGTATCTTTATCAATATTATCTATTTGTTCAAATACAGGATTACCAATATTTCCTAAAAATACAACTTTCTTTCCTTGCTCCTCAAGCATTTTATATATTAAAGTGCTAGTTGTACTTTTCCCTTTACTTCCTGTTATTCCTATTGTAAATGCTCCTGTGTATTTTAAAAGTAATTCATAATCAGTTATTAATTTATCTTCAAATTTAGATATATCTATATCTTTTAATACGACTCCTGGTGCTTTTATAATTAAATCAAATTCTTCAATATTATTTAAATATTCTTCCCCTACTCTAACTTCTGTATCAGGAGATAATATTGAAATATCAATATTAGGATTTTTATCTATTACAGTAATTATTTTATTTGGAAAATTAGTTTTTAAATATTTGTATGTTGCTTTTCCTTGCTTTCCAAAACCCAATATAGCAATTTTTTTATTTTCTAAAAATTCCTTTAATTCCATAAATTATATTCTCCTCTTTCAAAATAAATCACTATTTAACATTTTCATATAATATATTAAAGAATTCCTCTGGTAAATTATTATCACTACTATATTCATGTAATCTTTTTTCATCAGTATCTTCTAGTTCAAAATTTTCTTTATAATAATTTAAAAGATAAGGTAATTCGCCATCTTCATCTCTTATTAATTTAGAGACACAATATCTTACTTCACTGAAAGTTCCAACACATTCAAATGGTTTTATATCTCCAAAACCACATAATTCTATAAATGTTTTTAATAAATCTTCTTTATTATATAAATCTTCTCCAAATATATCATTTAATTTTTCACGTTCAATAAAAGGACTTAAAATAATATATACAAATAAACATTTTGGACAATTAGCACACCATATCCAAGGTTTTTGTTTACTTCCTACATTACAACTTTTAAAAATTTTATGATATTTATCAAATCTTGAAAACAACATTGCTATTTGAAGCTCACTTATTGGTCTTAAAAAACTAAAATATTCAACATCTTGCTTCAAAAATTCTTTTGCATATTCTCTAAAGTCATTTTCAAATTCTAAAGTTTTTGAATATTGATGATTTATATTTTCACCTTCAACATTTGACTCATTTGCACTATTTTCATTTGATAAAGTAACATATTTTTTTCCAAGCATAAAAGAAATAGCATAACTTAAAAATGCAACCATTGCTGAAAATGGTGTATGCCCATTTAAAAAGCCTTGATTATTAAGTTCAATTAAATTTCTATCTATTTTTCTACTAATTTCTATAATAGTATCTCTGTCATATCCTGCTGCTTTTACACACTCTAAAGAAACCTCTTGAGAACCTATCATAAAACAATTTATATCTTCAAATTTATTTTTTAATAATTCTAAAGTAACATTAGAATCTTTTCCACCACCTATAGGTATTATTATTCCTTTATTTGTTGCATTTAATTCTTCTAATATTAACTCATTTCCTTCTGAATAAAATTCTACAAAATCCTCTTCTTTAGTAGTAATATTATTCACATATCTAAATTCACCTAAACCTAAATAAAACAACTTTTTAAACCAAGCTTTTTGTTTATCATTTAAATAACCACATTTTATTATAAAATTTTTAGAACAAGTTGCTTTAAAGTAACTAATTGCTTCTACCATACCTAAATTAAATACAATATTTTTTAAAATATTTGTATCTAAATGTTTCCAAACAAAATTCTTTTTCAAAATTTGAATTTCTGGATTAAATATAGCAAGTTCTGGAATTTCAAATTCAAATTTAAAATATATTTTTTCATCATCTTCAACTATAGAATAATTTTTATACACAAAATTTGAATATTCTTTCATAAGTTTAATCCTTTCTCATATAACAATTTAGGGCTAGAATTTTAAGTACATTCTTATAATTCCAACCCCATTTCTTTTTTATTTATATTAATATACTTTTAGAAAATTACTATATCCATTTCATTTGTATCAGCATATTCACCATAAGCATAAATTATATATACATATCCATCATCTGTTAAGAAATATGATATTGCATTATCTACTTTATAAATTTCATTTTTTAAATCTCTTTTATATGTTGAACCAAATTCTTCTTCAATTGCTAGAGCATTATTATATTCAATTTCTATAGTTTCATCTATGGTTTTTTGAACTGTTTCTTTATCAGTTTTCTTTAATTTAATTAAATCATTTAAAGAAAGTTCTTTATCATCTGGAATACTATAATTATAAGTTCTTACTATAACTGTTTCTGCTGTATTTCCAGATTTATAAGTTTCTCTAATTACTACTGATAAAACACCTTCATTTATGTAAGAAACATAAGAAACTTTATATACTGTATAACTTTTAGCTGTTCTCATAATATTATTTGCTTTATCATAATAATCTTCTTTTATTTCTTTATTGATTTGTTTAACTTTATTAGTATTAATATTAATTATAGGTAAATCAATATTTACTTGATAATAGTTTTCATCTTCATTTTCAATACTATAACCTTTATAAACTAAAGATTTTCCATTTTCTATTTTTGAAACATCTACATTATCACTATCTTTATAAACATGTAGTTGATTTGTAAATAATTTTGAAAAATTAGCTTTTAATTCTGCATATTCTTGAGCTGTTTTTTTATTACCAATATGTATTCCTAACATTAAAGGATCTGTTGCAGAATATTTATAAAAATATTGACTATATATTCCTAAACAAATAGATACTACACAAATTAAAAATATTACAATAAAAAATATTACTGCATTTTTTCCTGTTAATTTATGAACAAATCTTCTTAAAGCTCTAAACATTTTTTTCTCCTCATATTAAACTTTAATTTTTCTCATTATATCACCTACTATTATACAATTCAAGCAATTTTTTATACTTTATAAATATATTTATAATTGACGTTTTTATCTTGACTATGTAAATAAAATGAGTTATCATTACTTTACAATATTAGAAAGTAAGGAGAGATTTTAAGCTTATGGATACAATGTGCTCAGTATGTAAAAAAAATCCTGCAATTATTTTTGTTAATAAAATTGAAAATGATAAAGCTTCTGTGGAAGGCCTTTGTTATAATTGTGCAAAAGAAAAAGGTATTAACCCACTTCAAATATTAACACAAAATGCTGATATTTCAGATAATGATATAGAACAATTATCAGAACAATTCGGAACATTTATGAATGATCTTACAGAAAATGGTAATTTTGATGGAGATGATAATCAAAATCCATTATCTAGCTTATTCAATCTTTTTAAAGGAAATAATGCTAATAATGACCAAACAAATGCAGATGCATCTTCTCAATCTGGTAAAAAAACAGTAAAAGTAGAAAAAAAACAAAAAAACAATAAAAAGAAATTTTTAGATACATTTGGAACTAATCTTACAAATCTTGCTGCAACAGGAAAACTTGATGAAGTTATTGGAAGAGAACAAGAGATTTTAAGAGTTACACAAATCTTAAATAGACGTTCAAAAAATAATCCATGTCTTATCGGAGAACCTGGTGTTGGTAAAACTGCAATTGCACAAGGATTAGCATTAAAAATTGCGCGTCAAGAAGTTCCAGCCAAACTTCTAAAAAAAGAAGTATATTTAATTGACATGACAGCTATTGTTGCAGGAACACAATTTAGAGGTCAATTTGAATCAAGAATGAAATCTTTAATAGATGAATGTAAAACTTATGGAAATATAATTCTTGTAATTGATGAAATCCATAATATTATAGGTGCTGGTGATGCAGAACATTCTATGAATGCTGCAAACATTTTAAAACCTGCCCTATCTTCTGGTGAAATTCAAATTATAGGAACAACTACTTTAAAAGAATATAGAAAATATATTGAAAAAGATTCAGCTCTAGAAAGAAGATTTCAACCTGTTTTAGTTGAAGAACCTACTATTGATGAAACTATTAATATAATAAAAGGAATTAAAAAATACTATGAAGAATTTCATAAAGTATTAATTTCAGATGATATTATAGAAAAAATAGTTAATATGTCTGAAAAATATATACACGATAGATTTCTTCCAGACAAAGCAATCGATATTATAGATGAAGCATGTTCAAAAATTAATTTAAATAATAAAGCTTTATATGAACTTGAAATGATTAAAAATGAACTTGCAACTATCGAAGCAGATAAAGAAGAAGCAGTTTCTTCAGATTCAATAGAAGATTATCAAAAAGCTGCTGATTTAAAAACAAAAGAATGTAACTTAAAAGATAGAATGCAACAAATTGAAAGTACTCTAAAACCATCTGTTTTATCTATTCATGATGTTGCTGAAGTAATAGAAAGATGGACAAAAATTCCTGTTACTAAAATAACAGAAGCTGAAACTGAAAAATTATTAAATTTAGAAAACTATCTTCACAAACACGTAATTGGCCAAGAATTAGCAATTGAAGCTGTTTCTCGTGCAATTAGAAGAAATAGAGTCGGACTTCAAAGTACAAAAAGACCACCTTCATTTATATTTGTTGGACCTACTGGTGTTGGTAAAACAGAACTTGCAAAAGCATTGGCTCGAGAAATGTTTGGTAGTGAAGAATCAATAATTAGAATTGACATGTCTGAATATATGGAAAGTCATTCAACATCAAAATTAATTGGTTCACCTCCAGGATATGTTGGTTATGATGATGCTGGTCAATTAACAGATAGAGTTAAAAGAAGACCTTATTCAATTATTCTTTTAGATGAAATTGAAAAAGCTCATCCAGATGTATTTAATATTTTACTTCAAGTTTTAGATGATGGAAAATTAACAGATTCTCAAGGAAATACTATTAATTTCTCTAACACAATTATAATAATGACATCTAATGCTGGTTCAAATTTAAATACAAATTCAATTGGTTTTGGAAATACTACTCTTCAAAATACAAATAAAATGATTGATGCTTTAAAATCATTATTTAGACCTGAATTTTTAAATAGAGTTGATGAAATAATTCCATTTAACAGTTTAACTGAAAAAGAATTAATTCAAATTATTGATTTACTTATTGCTCAAACACAAAATGCTTTAAAATCAAAAGAAATAAAACTTGAAATTAATGATAATGCAAAAAAATTCTTATTATCAAAAGGTACAGATTTAAAATATGGTGCAAGACCATTAAGACGTACAATTCAAAGATATATAGAAGATGTTATTGCAGATAAAATATTAAGAAATGAATTAACAAGTGGTCAAACAATTCACATTACTTCAAACGAAGAGATTTCAGAATTAATATTTACAGTACAATAATAAATTTATATAAAACAAAAGGATTGCTTAAATGCAATCCTTTTTATTTATTCAAAACTTTCAAGTGTAGAATTTAATTCTTGCAGACCATATACATATATTCCTTGTTCTAATTTTTCTAAATCTTCTTCTGCTAAATAATCTATACTTATATTAGTTATCTCATATAAATTCTTATCATATTCTTCTGTCAAGGCATATACTTCTATAAATTCTTTTCCTGACTCAACAACAAAATGTTCTGAACATAAACCATATATTTTTTTACTCAAAATTACTTCATCATCATCAAACTCTTCTACTTGCCAATCTGGATAATTAGTTTTCAATTCCTCTTCTGTAAGATTAATTAATTCTCCTGGCAATTCTACTTCTTTACTAATCATATGTTTACAATCTATATAATTCTTTTTCAATATTAATTTAGTATCTACTTCAATTTTATCTTCCTCAAAACTGGTTTCTAAAACATCGATTTTATTATTTTCACTTACCTCTTCTACTTTTACATTTTGAAAAATATTTTCACTAATTTTATTTTCATTTTGAGCAACTTCTCTATCTTGCATTTCTTTTGCAAAAAGAAAACCAATACACATCGAAATTATAAATAATAATAAAACATATTTAAAAATACTTTTTTTCAATTATATTTCTCCTCATCTATTTTTTATTATTATGTATTAATTTCAAAAAAGTATACCTTATTTAAATAACAAAAAAGATGGCATTTAAAAAAATTTTTCTACAATTATTTTTCCTCTATTTAACTTTATAAAAATCTCACCATTCAAATCTGTTCTAAAAATTTTACACTTTATACATTTTAATCTTTCTAAAACTTCTAAACTAGGATGACCAAACTTATTATTCTTTCCGCACTCCTATTAACGCTATTTTAGGATTAACACACTCAATAAATTTTTCTATAGATGAAGTAGCTGATCCATGATGTGCAACTTTTAAAATATCACTTTCTAATTTTTTACCATATAATTTAACAATCTCCTCTTCTGCCTCTTTTTCTATATCACCAGTAAATAAAATTGAAATATTATTTAAATATAATTTAAAAACTAAAGAATTATTATTAATAGAGTTTTCTTTTATCTTCTTATCTTTAATTGGAAATAAAACTTCTATAAATACATTATGGCTAAAATTAAATTTATCCCCTTTTTCTAAAATTTTCAAATTAATTTTTTTGTTTTTAACTATTTCTAACAATTCATACAAATTTTGATTTTCTTCAAATTGAACACCTATTAAAATATTATCTATTTCTAAATTTTGAGCAATATAGAGTAAACCACCTACATGATCAGAATCAAAATGAGAAGCAATCATATAATCAATTTTAGTAATATTTTTATCTAATAAATATGGAACCACCACTCTTTCTCCATAATCAAAACTATCTAGTCTATCTCCACCATCTATTAAAATTTTTTTATCATTCGGCAAAATAATAAGTGTACAATCTCCTTGACCTACATCAATAAAATTAATTTGAATTTCTTTTCTAAAAAACGAAAATAGGTAAAACACTAATAAAATCACTAACAATAATAGAGATATTATTTTTAAAATTAATTTATTATTAAAAACCAATTTTTTACATTTTTTTAATAAATATTTTATACTTTGGTTTTCTTTTAAAAATTTTCCATTAACAAAAATAAAAATGCAAATATAATAAAATACAACTACATATATACTTATTGAACTTACTAATATACTAGAAAACTTTATATCAGAAACCTTTTTAGCTACATTTGAAATTATTTTGACAATAAATTTTTCTAAAATAATTAAGCTTTTAAAATCACAGAAAAATAAACATAAATATCCCATTATTAAAACTGGTCCTGAAAAAACACTTATTAATAAATTTGATATAAAAAAAGTTAAAGAAATTGTATTAAAAAAATAAATTGTTATTGGAAATATAAATAATTGTACTACAAAACTTATATACAAATTATTTAATATATAATTTATAATTTTATTATCATTATCTATTTTTCTATTAAATACTACTAAACTCAAAGTTCCTAAAAATGATAACCACATTCCTACTGATTCTAAATTATATGGGTTTAACAAAAGAACAAAAATAAAAGAAAAAAATAAATTTGAATAAAAATCTCTATGTCTATAAATAATTTTAGAAATTATTACTAAAATCATCATAATTCCAGACCTAATACATGAAACTGAAGCTCCTGTAAAAATTATAAAAAATATAATAAAAAGGATTTCTAAATAATATTTTATTTTTTTAGGAATTACTAATTTTTCAAAAATAAAATCTACAACAATTATTATATATGTAAAATGCATTCCAGAAATTGCTAAAACATGTGCTAAATTACTTTTTTGAAATTCTTTTTTGCTTTCAGTTGAAATAGAATCCATATCCCCTAATAAAAGTCCCTTTAAAAAACCAGCCTCTTCTTCATTAAACTTCTTTTCAATAACATATCCACTTATGTTTTTCAGTTTAAAAATATAAAAAAATAGATTTATTTTTTTATTAATTTTTTCTAAATTTTCAACTTTACAAATTCCATATATTTTTTCTTGTCTTAAATATCTTGAGTAATCAAATCCATTTTTATTTCTAGCTTTTTCTGGATTTTCTAGATTCCCATTAATTCTTATAATATCTCCATATTCCAACTCTAAATCTTTAGTTATATATATAATAATTTTCAAATCTTTTAACTCTTCATATTCACAATTTATAATTTTAACAATATATTTATCTACATATTCTTTTTCTTCTTTATCTGAAATAACTTTACAAATCATATTAAAATTTGTATTTAAATTACTAATTAAATTATAAATATTTTGATATTTAATTTTTCCAAACAGTATCACTATAAATATTAATATAATTAATAAAATACATTTACAATATTTATTAAAAAATTTACAAATAACTAAAGTAAATATAACAAACAAAAATAATAGGACTATATTAAAATATAGTCCTAAACATATTCCTATTAAAATACTTATTGTTATTTCTAACAATTTTACATTTATGACTAATCACCTCTTTTTCGATTAGCCCCCAGCATTATTTTATTGTAACAAGCCTTTTAGCAATATAGCAATTTTCATATTCATCTACATTAACTTTATACCAATCGCCTTCTTCTGCTAAAATCTCTACTTTATCATCTAAATCTACTAAACCTATTAATTTACCATCTGGTTCTTCTCTAACTTTTGCTGTATCAACATTAACCACACCTGTTTTTCCAACATTAGAAGAACTTGTTCCATTATTTGATGTTTCATTTGAAATACTATTCTCTGGTTTTGATGTTATTTCATTTCCAGTAGTATTTTCTGGTTCTGTAGTTACATTATTTTCTACAACATTTTCTGGCTCTGTTGTTACATTATTCTCTACTATATTTTCTGGTTCTACGACTTCATTTTCCACTTCAATAGTAACAACATTTTGTTTAACGACCCAACCTTCATTTGTTCCATCTGTAATTTTAACCCATTTATTTAATTCAACTAAAACTTGTACATGTGTTCCTTTTTCTATTGTCCCAATAACTTTTGAAGAAAAATTAGGTTTATTTCTAAGTGAAGCATTTTCTTCTAAATCAAATTCTGTTTCACCTTCTTCAGCAAAAGCTTCAAAAACTTTTCCTTTTACTACAGAAGTAAAATCTGTAAAAATAGATAACATAAACATTCCTACTAATAATGTACTAATTATTGCTACAATAAAAATTCTTTTTTTATTCAAATCCATAATTAATTCCTCATATCTTAAATCTTATATTTTCTATCTTTGGTTTATGTTTATTCTTTTATGTCTAATTTTATATGTACATCTTTTAATTGTTTATCAAATACTTTTGATGGAGCATTCATCATAACATCTCTTGCTCTTTTATTTTTAGGGAATGCAATAACTTCTCTAATATTATCTTCTCTAGCTAATAACATTATAATTCTATCAATTCCAGGTGCAGCACCAGCGTGTGGTGGTGTTCCATAACTAAATGCATTAAATAATGCACCAAATCTAGTTTGAACATCTTCTTTAGTGTATCCAGCTATTTCAAATGCTTTAATCATAATTTCTTGGTCATGATTTCTTACAGCTCCAGATGCAATTTCATATCCATTACATACTAAGTCATATTGATAAGCATAAATATCTAATGGGTCTTTATTTAATAATGCATCCATTCCACCTTGTGGCATTGAAAATGGATTATGATTAAAATCAATTGTTCCTTCATCTGATAATTCATACATTGGAAAATCAACTATAAAGCAGAATTTATAACAATCTTTTTCAAGTAAATCTAATTCATTTCCTAATTTTATTCTAACTCCACCAGCTATTTTTTGAGCTTTTTCAAATTCGTCAGCAACAAAGAACATTGCAGAATTTTCTTTAACTCCTAATTTATTAAATAATTCTTCTTTTCTAGTATCATCTATAAATTTACTAATTCCACCAGTTAAGTTTTTATTTTCATCAACTTTAACCCAAGCTAAACCTTTAGCACCTAATTCTTCCACTGCATATGTAGACATCTCATCAAAGAATTTTCTTGGTTTTTCGTTCATATTTTCTGTTACTATAACTTTAACAGTTTTATCTTTAAATGCATTAAATTCTGTATTTTCAAATATTTCAGTAACATCATTTATAATTAATGGATTTCTTAAATCTGGTTTATCTGAACCATATTTTTCCATTGATTCTTTATAAGGAATTCTTATAAATGGTGTCTCATCAACTCTCCAATCAGTATTAGCTTTAAATACATTAGGAATTACAGTTTCAATAACTTTAAATACATCTTCTTGATTTACAAAAGACATTTCAAAATCTAATTGATAAAATTCACCTGGTGATCTATCAGCTCTAGGATCTTCATCTCTAAAACATGGTGCTATTTGATAATATTTTTCAAATCCAGAAACCATTAACAATTGTTTAAATTGTTGAGGTGCTTGAGGAAGAGCATAAAACTCTCCTGGATGTAATCTACTAGGTACTAAGAAATCTCTTGCTCCTTCTGGAGAAGAATTAGCAAGTATTGGAGTTTGAACTTCTATAAAGCCTAATTTATCCATTTCTGTTCTAATATCTTTTAGTATTTTTGAACGTAATCTAATATTATTATGAATTTTTTCATTTCTTAAATCTAAAAATCTATATTCTAATCTTAAATCTTCTCTAACATTTTGCCCTTCAACATTAATCTCAAAAGGTAACGCACTCTTACATCTACCAAGAACTTTCAATTCTTTAGCAATTACTTCAATATCACCAGTTGAAATCTTATCATTTTTACTAGTTCTTTCCACAACTGTTCCTAAAACTGTTAATGTACATTCTGTTGTTATATCTTTACAAACATCAGCAAAATCATCTGTTTGAACTACAATTTGTGTAATACCATTCTCATCTCTTAAATCTATAAATTGCATCTTTCCTAAATTTCTTACTTTTTGTACAAAACCAGCAAGTCTAACTTCTTTATTAACATCAGAAATTCTAAGCTCGCTACAATTATGTGTTCTATATTCTACTGCCATATCAATTCCTTCTTTCTTCTGCTTAAATTCAGCATCATTATACATTATTTTTTATGAGTTTTCAACTCTTTTGCTCTCAAATTATAAATATTTAAAATAAAAATATACACCTTAATATTTGATTTTAAGGTGCATAATTTTTATATTATTTTAATCATCACATCCAGGATATTTCCCAGTTTCACCATCATCTCCACCAACACCACTTCCTGTCGGTTTCATTTTATCTTCTACTTGTTTTTCAATCATTGTTGATGGCTTTCTACCAGTTTCTTTAGAAGCAAATTCATGTACTGCACATAAAACTTCTTTATACAATCCTTGTTCCATTAAATAATCTTTTACTAAAGCTATTCTATCTAATAAACTTGCTAATTTTAGAAGTCCTATATCAGCATCATAATTTATTATTTCAGCTACAACTTGTTTAGCTGTCATTGTAATATTAGGATGTTTTCTTCTTGATACATCTGAAGTATATAGCAATGTATCTTCATTAAAATCATTTTGTCTAGCACTTCTTTTATAAACTTCAATTACATCAAGAATACCTTCTTTAGAAGCGACCATTTCTTCAAAATATCCAAAATTTTTTATATAATTATCTGTAGTGTCACTATAATATTCACTATTTACATATCGCGCTGTTCCTGGTGCATATCTTTTTATTGAATATAAATATCTTTCAATTGCTGAAATTGCACATATTTTTTTAGGTACAGCTAATCCATACATTTTTGTTGTATATTCAGTATAAGGATCTGCTTTAAATACTCTAAAAGTTTCTTCTACCCAATCAATTTCCCTAATTGTACCTGTAATAATAACATCTGTGCCTGGAAAATTCTCTAAAATTAATTTTTGAATTGTATAATAAATTTCATAAGAAAATCCATTTGTTTGAGTAGCAAAAGTTCTATCTGTTAATCCTTGTGGGTATTTCTCCAATAAATATTGCTTAAAATAAATATAATAAGATCTAAACATATCCATATTTAAAACAACATATTTTTTTTCAGGATTATCATGAGCAATTTTTCTAACTAATGTATCTTTACCAGCCCCTGTTGGTGCAGCTATAAAAATCAAATCCGCTTTTCTTTTTTCAACATGTTCATCAAATGCTCTAAAGTTTTCACTTTTTATCTTTTTAATAAGAACTTCTGACATAACAATTTGTGCCAATAAATCAACATCTTCTTCTTTTAAAATAGAAAATCTTCCAGCTTCAGTTTCTTCTTTAAATATTCTTTTAATTTCAACCTTAATTTTCTCTTTTAATTCTTTCATTAATCATTCTCAAAATCATTAATTAATTTCTTTATCAATGATCTATTTCCTTCATAAATTTCTTCTCTATATCTCATATATTTTTTTAATTCTTCTTCCAATTCACTATTATAATCTTTAGCTAATTGTATATTTAATTCTGCAATTTTTCTTTCTAAGATATTAATAGCAACTGTAAGTTCCATTGCTTCTTCCATATTATCACTCCTATATACTTAAAATTATATTCCAATTTTAAAATTCTTGCAATATATTTAAAAAATATTACAAATATATTTTTATTACAAAAAAACACAACCCATAAGAGTTGTGTTTTGTATATTTCCAAATTATCTTTTTGAGAATTGTGGAGCTTTTCTGGCTTTTTTCATACCATATTTTTTTCTTTCTTTCATTCTTGGATCTCTTGTTAATAATCCATTTGATTTTAAAGCTGGTCTGAATTCTGTATTAGCTTCATTTAATGCTCTAGCTATACCATGTCTAATTGCTCCTGCTTGACCTGTGTATCCACCACCAATAACTTTACAATTTACATCATATTTTCCAACTGTATTTGTTACTGCAAATGGTTGGTTAACTATAACTTTTAATATTTCTGTTCCGAAATATTCATCTAATTTTTTTCCGTTAACAACGATATTTCCTTTTCCTTCTGTTAAAATTACTCTAGCAATTGATTTTTTTCTTCTACCTGTTCCTTGGAATACTATACTTTTTTTAGCCATTCTATTTTACCTCCCAAACTTCTGGTTTTTGAGCTGCATTTTCATGTTCGCTACCTGCATACACTCTAACTTTTTTAATCATTTGTCTTCCTAATTTTGTATGAGGAAGCATTCCTTTAACTGCTAAATACATAGCTTCTTCTGGTTTGTTTTCCATCATTACTCTAGCTGAAGTTTCTTTCATTCCTCCAATATATCCTGAATGATGTCTATATATTTTTTGATCTAATTTTTTTCCTGTTAAAACAACATCTTTACAGTTAATAACAATTACGAAATCTCCCATATCCATATTTGGTGTAAATGTTGGTTTATGTTTTCCTCTTAATAATTTTGCAACTTCAGTAGCTACTCTACCTAAAGGTTTGTTAGCTGCATCAATTACATACCATTTTCTTTCTATTTCGCCTGCTTTTGGGCTATATGTCTTATTATTCATGGTAATTTAATACCCTCCATTCTAAATTTTAAATATTTATATATCTAAACTTGTTTTTCAGTTACCGGGGAGAAACATCAAACAAATTCACATATTCACATACAATGCTTAATTATTTTAATACACTTTGATTAAAAAGTCAATATATTTTTACATTTTTTCCACATTTCTTCAACTTTTTGTTGATTTTTTTATTATATTTTTACTAAATTATTTTATTATATAGAGATTTTCCTATATTTTTTGCCTTTTTTCTATATATTTCTACAAAATAATTCATTTTTCATTGCAATTTGCGTATTGATTTAATTTACTTTTTAATATATACTACTAGTGTAGTATTATGCAAATATACTTTAAGTTTAAATATAAAAAGGGGGTACAAATAATGAAAAGTTTAAAAATACCACAAAATCATACAGGAGTAAGTAAGACTTTAAGATTACCAGAAAATATCGTTGAAGACATTGAAGCTCTAGCAAAAATCAAAAACACATCTTTAAATCAAATATCAATTTTATTAATGGAATTTTCTTTAGAGAACCTAGATGAAGAAGATAAAGAGCTTTTAGAAAAATATAAAAAAAATAAGAAAAAATAAAATGCATATTTAATATGCATTTTTTATTATAAAAATAAGAAGTAAATTTTTTTACTTCTTATCTTAATTTTATTTATTCTATTATTTCAGCATCTTCTTCTGAATCATAATCAAAATTTAAATCATTTTTTAAAGAATTTAAAATTACTTCTGTATTTTCAAATAAATAATATTCTACATTTTTATCTAAAATTCTAGTT
>JAEIGA010002062.1_pt1 | contig 32044 bp, 19 predicted proteins | sample 9270691 | NCBI WGS metagenome assembly JAEIGA01 (sample SAMN17057246, study PRJNA624740) | gut metagenome | biome: biome; isolation source: fecal sample | host: Bos grunniens | place: China: Xizang | collected 2019 | reverse complement strand
CGTCACGTAGGACATCTCGATGTCCATCTGGTAGAACTCGCCGGGCGAGCGGTCGGCGCGCGCGGCTTCGTCGCGGAAGCACGGCGCGATCTGGAAGTACTTGTCGAAGCCAGACACCATCAGGAGCTGCTTGAACATCTGCGGCGCCTGCGGAAGGGCATAGAACATGCCGCGGTGGATGCGGCTCGGCACCAGGTAGTCGCGCGCGCCCTCGGGCGAGGAGGCGGTGAGGATCGGCGTCTGGAATTCGTGGAATCCCTTCTCCCACATCTTCTCGCGGAGGAAGCGGATGACGTCGCTCCGGAGGATGATGTTCTTGTGCAGCTTCTCGCGGCGGAGGTCGAGGAAGCGGTACTGGAGACGCACGTCCTCGCTCTCGTCGGCCTTTTCGTCGGGAATGTAGAGGGGCGTCACCTGCGAGGCGGACTCCATCACGAGCTCGTTCGCCTCGATCTCGATTTCGCCGGTCGGGAGCTCGGGGTTGATTGTGTCGGGCGTCCTTAGCTTCACCTCGCCGGTCACGGTGATGACCGACTCGAGGTGCGCCTTCTCGACGGTGCCGAAGAAGCTGCGGCTCGGGTGGACGACGATCTGCGTGAGGCCGTAGTGGTCGCGGAGGTCGACGAAGAGGATGCCGCCGTGGTCTCTGAGGCGGAACATCCAGCCGGAAAGCCTAACGGTTTTGCCCGCGTCGCTGGCGCGGAGCTCGTTGCAGGTATGGGTGCGATACGGATGCATGGGATTGTCTTTCTCCTGTGAACTTTACAAGCGCGTATTATACCACATTTCGCCATCGCTTAGCGTCGCCGAAAGTGACATTCCATATTCGCGGGGCGGAGATTTTTGGTATAATGCGCGTATTAAACGGAACGGCGCGGCGCCGTCCCGGCGGCAAAGGGCAAATCAAGGGGAGAGAGGTTGGACAAAAGCTGATGGTCGGGGTAACTCCAGACAGCCACGTGTTGCACCACAAGGACATCACGCGGCCCATCGAGTTCGACCTTTCGCGCCCGCTGGAGGTGGAGGTCGGCTGCGGCAAGGGACGGTTCCTCGTCGCGCGCGCGGCGGCCAACCCGGACTGCGACTTCCTCGGCATCGAGCGGATGCTCGAGCGCGTGCGGCTTTTCGACGGCAAGTGCCGGCGCGGGCACGTGGACAACGCGGCGGTGCTGCGGCTCGAGGCGCTCTACACCTTCCACTACCTGCTGCCCGCCCACCACGTCCGCCGCGTCTACGTGTTCTTCCCCGACCCGTGGCCGAAGAAGAAGCACCATTCGCACCGGCTCTTCGGTCCGCTCTTCCGCAACGCGCTGTGGAAGCGCCTCGAGACCGGCGGGAAGATCGAGTTCGCGACCGACCACGGGGAGTACTTCGGCGAGGTGTGCGACGGATTCGCCGCGGACGCGCGCTTCAGGCGCGTCGAGCCGATGCCGCGCCCGAAGGAGGTGTGGACGGAGTTCGAGGAGATGTTCCGCGAGCAGGGGCTGCCGATCCACGCCGCCGCGTGGGAGGCGCTCGCCGGCGACGACGCGCCGCTTGAGCCGCTCACGGTGCCGCCGGAGGCGGAGCCGCGCGAAGGGGTGGCGAGGCGCGCGCCGCGCGCGGAGCGGGAGAGAATGGCTTCAAACGACAACCAACGCAAACAACGGAAGGAGCAGCAGTAAATGGCACTCTTGGCAAGTTCGCTGATAGACGGGTTCGCGAAGTCGAACTTCATGGGGCAGGGCATCGTGCTCGCGCAGCTCGCGGGGTCGGTCCTGATGGTGGCCGCCGTGATCGGCAAGTGGAGGACCTTGCTCGCGTACGCGCACGCGACGCGGCGGTTCCTGCGCGACTTCTCCACCTGCGGCGATGTGCTCGAATACTACCTGCAGCGGCGTCCGAACGTCCGCACCGGCGTCGAGGGCATCTACAAGGAGACGTGCGAGCGGCTCCTCAAGCTGCTCACGCCCGACGTCCGCTCGCTGCTCGTCGGCCGCCAGTCCGAGGGCGCGGCGGCGCTCACGGCGCGCGAGATCGAGCTGGTGCGCGGCACCTGCGAGCACGTGCTCGACGAGGAGGAGATCAGGATCGGATACGGAATGGGGCTCATCTCCACCGTGGTTGCGCTCGCGCCGATGCTGGGCCTGCTCGGCACGGTGTGGGGCGTCCTCGACGCGTTCGCGGAGATGGGCGCCGCCGGCAGCGCCAACCTCGCGACGATCGCGCCGTCGATTTCCGCCGCGCTGGTGACGACGGTGGTCGGCCTGCTCGTCGCCATCCCCGGCATGGCGGCGTTCACCCGCCTGAACGCCCTGATCCGCGCCATCAGCGCCGACATGGAGGGCTTCGCCGACGAGCTCATCGGGCGCATCGCCTGCGAGTTCCAGGGAAGGGGGGCTTGAGGCGATGTCGATGCGGCGCAGAGCTCGCGCAAGGCGCGAGGGGTCGAAGGCCGAGATCAACATGAACTCGCTCATCGACCTCACCTTCATCCTGCTGGTGGTGTTCATTGTCACGCTGCCGACGCTGGAGCAGTCGATCCACGTGCTGCTGCCGGTCGGCAAGACCGAGAAGGCGCAGAACGACAAGAAGAAGAACTTCTCCATCACCGTCGATTCCGTCGGCAAGCTCTTCATCGGCGAGGCGCCGGTCACGATGGAAGACCTCAAGGCGCGGCTTGCGAAGGCGGTCGCCGACGATCCCGACGTCAGCGTGCTGGTTCGCGGCGACGTCCGCGTCGGCTACGGTGACGTCTACGAGGTGGTCAAGGTGGCGAAGGACGCGAACGTGCGCCACCTCGGCCTCGTCAGCAAGGAGAACTGAGGACCAGCCGGACGATGGAACTTTGGAGGCCAGAGAGCTGCGGACAGAACGAGCCCAAGGTGCTGGGCGCCGCCAACTTGTGCATCGCGGTTGCGTTGCACGTGGTGCTCTTCGCCGGCTTCTGGGTCTTCGCGGTCTTCCATGGTCTCTTCGACAAGGAGGAGGAAATCATCCCCATCGACCTGACCGTGGTGGTGGTCGAGAACCTCGACGGCAAGGAGGACGAACCTCCGCCGCTGAAGAAACCGGAGCCGCCGCCCCCGCCGAAGCCCAAGCCCAAGCCGAAACCGGCGGTCAAGAAACCTGATCCGCCGAAGGAGCTCGAGAAAATCGTCACCAACGTGGTGGCGAAGGCCGAGAAGAAGAAAGAGGAGCCCAAGAAGCCGGAGAAGACGGCGAAGGAGCTGCGCGAGGAGCGGATAAAGCGGATGCGCGAAAGCGCGAAGGTGGTCAACAAGACAACCATCGTCAAGGAGCCAGTGAAGCCGCAGCCGAACGGTCGCACCGACAAGAAGACGCTTACCGATGCCGAAATCCGCAAGTTGCTCAACCAGGGCTACAAACCCGGACCGTCGACCAATCTCGCCTCCAATGCCGAGCAGCTGGCCTATTCTCTGATCAAGGAGGCGTTTGAGCGGAAGTGGGATGTTCCGCCGTGGACCGACACCTTGAAGCCGATGACTATCCGGGTGTGGTTCGGCGGCGGCGGCAGAATTGTCGCCCACAAGATCGAGAAGAGCTCTGGCGACATCCGGGCGGACCAGTCGCTCAAGGCCGCCGCCGAGCGCGTCGGTGCGATACCGGCGTTGGCACCGGAGTTCATCGAGAAATACCGCAAGAACGGCGTGCCGGTGCAGTTTACGGTCAAGCCGCATTGATGACGCGATGGAGGTATGATGAATTTCGCGTGGTGTTTTCTGCTGGCGGCGATTGAACTGATCGGGGTCACGGGCGGCGAATTGCGGGCGCGCGCGTTCTTCGACGCCAACAACGTGAAGGTAGGGGATCCGCTCGTCCTTACCGTCGACTTCATCGGCGAGGCCGACTTCCGCAACCTGCATCCGCCGGCGCTCTCCAAGGCGGTCTCGCCGAAGGACTGGAAGCTGGACGACGTGAGCGCCAAGACCGACACCTATCGCGACGCGCGGCGGCTAACCTACCGGGTGCGGCCGATGCGCGAGGGCGTGCTCTGGTTCCCGGGACTTGAGTTCTCCTATCGCGGAACGGACGGCTCCGAGCGGATGGTGCGCTCGAACGAGATCCCCGTGCACGCGAAGCGCGGCGCCGAGGTGGTGGTGGAGGGAATGGGCGAGGACCTCAATGAAATGCCGCGGCCGGCGGAGCTGGTGACCGAGCTTGGATCGGTGCCGTGGGGAACGGATGCCGCGGCAGTTGGCGAGGACGCCCTCTTCGCCTGGCGCAAGGCGTGCACAAAGCCGACGGCGGACGCCTTCAAGGAGTTCGACTTCCCCGAGGCGCGGCTCAACGAGGCGCGCTGCGCCATCCTCGCCGGCGAATGGTCGCGCGCGCTTTCGGTGCTGCGCGCGCTCGAGTGGCGTATCGGCCAGACGCCGGAGGTGGAGCGGGACATCGTCGCCGCGCTCGCGGTCAGGTACGAGAACCCGGCCGTGGAGCTGCCGGTCTGGCGTCAGGTGCTGCGTCCGCTTCTCAGGTACGCCTGGGCAGGCCGCCTCGCCGTCGTCGCCGGCGTGCTTGCCGCGCTCGCGTTCGCCTTCTGGCTTTTCGGGCGCATCGTCCGCGCGCTCGCGTGCCTCACGCTCCTTGCCGCGCTGCTCGTCCCCGCGCAGTCCCGCGCCGAGGACGTCTTCGAGCAAATGGATCGGCAGATCCGCGAGATGGAGGAGCGGATGCGCCAGATGCGCGCGGGCTTCGGCGGACTGGGGCTCTTCGAGAAGGAGGAGGTGGAGCCGGTGCGGGTGGTCGCCTCGGTCTCGGCCAGCAAGGCGCGCCCGACGGTCGGCGAGTCGTTCGAGTTCATCGTCTCGCTGGACGCGCCCGCCACGGTGACGCTCTCGAACGTGCGCATCTCGCCGTCGGAGTCGTTCGGGATCAAGGTGACCGGCAATGTGCGCACGCTTGCCGACGCGAAGAGCGCCAATCCCTCCAACGTCGTCAAGCGCCTGGCGATACCGGTAAGGTACGACGTGCCTTTCCGCGGGCGCGTCTCGTTCGGCGTGGACGGCATGGCCGCGGGGCGCGTTACGCGCGGCGGGCGCTTCTCGATGTCGTTCTCGCGCTCGTTCCACGCCGACGCGCCGGCGATTGCGCTGGAGATCGCGCCGCCGCCGTCGGCCGGGCGGCCCGACGGCTACGCGGGCGTCGTCTCGGAGGGCCTGCGCATCCACGAGCTCTGCGACATCCTGACGGTGGAGACGAACGACGTTGTCTGCATCACCTACCGGATGTACCCGACGAACGGCTATGTGCCGCGGTCGTACATGCCGTCAGGCTCGGCGTTCGAGATGTCGCGCAACGAGAACGGCAGCACGATCGAGTACCGCCGGTTCTTCGTGGCTGACGGCGCGCCGAAGACGCCGCTGGTCAAAGTGGTCTACTTCGACCCGCGCACGCAGTCCTACAAGACCGCCGCCGCCGGCGGCACGGCGCTCAAGTACAAGCCCCCTTCCCCATAGCCGCGAACGACGATTGGCGGTTGAACGTTTTTGGCGCGGCGTGCATTGTACAGTTTGGAGATGGAGATATACGAAGAGATTCGGGCAGACCGCGAGCTGGGCGCCAGGCGCCTGGTGGCGGAGTACCGTCCGCGCCTCGAGGCCGCCGCCAGGATGCTCTGCCATGACGCCCACGAGGCCGAGGACCTCGTGTTCCGCGCCTTCGAGCGCGCCATCGAGCGGATTGACGACTTCCGGCCCACCGGCTCGTTCTACTACTGGGTCTACACCATCCTCCTCAACTTCCACCGCATGGACCTGCGCAAGCGCGCTGCGAGGAAGGAGACCGTAGTCCCGAACGACGAGCTGCCCGAGGTTGAAGACAAGTCGCCGAATCCGCTCGAGGAGTTCGCCTTCCGCGGCAGCGCCGAGGCGGTGCGCACGGCGGTGAGGAAGCTGCCCGAGAGCTACCGCGAGGTCGTGGTGCTGCGCTATTTCGAGGATCTCTCGACGCCAGAGATCGCCAAGATCGTCGGCATCCCCGAGGGCACGGTCCGCAGCCGCCTCCACTACGCGAAGGACGCGCTCTACGACATGCTCTGCGGCACCGAGCTGTCGCCGGACTTCGCCGACCGCCTGGTGCGGGCGACGCGTCCGCGCAACTCGTGGCTCTTCCGCCACAGCTGGACCGCCTGCTTCGCCGCGTTTCTCTCGCTCGCCACGCTTGCCGCGGGCACGGTCGCCGTGCTCCGTTCCGGCGAAGAGGCTCCTGCGGCGGCGTCCGCCGCGGCGGTGGTCGACGCCGGTGGCGGACTGCGGCGCACGGTCGGCGGCGGCTCGACGTTCTCGCCGGAGGCGGACGACGTCGACCGGTCGATTGAGCGCGGACTTAAGTTCCTTGCGTCAAAGCAGCTGCCGAGCGGGGCGTTCCCTGGGCAGTACGGCGATTCCGCCGCGATTCCCGCGCTCGTCGGCATGGCGTTCCTCTCGAAGGGGCATCTGCCCGGGAGCGAGCCATACGGCGCGGTGGTGGAGAACTGCGTCGACTACGTGCTCGACTGCGCGGACATGGGGCCGCAGGCAAAGTTCAGGGGCTATATGGGCCTGAAGGGGAACGGGCGCATGTACGCCCACTCGATCGCGACGCTGTTTCTCTCCGAGGCGAGCGGCATGGTGGATCCCACCCGCCAGGCGCGCATCGACGCGGTGCTGCCACATGCGGTGAAGGTAATCATCGACGCGCAGAACCAGCGCAAGTCCAATCCGGTGCACCTCGGTGGCTGGCGCTACACGCCCGACGCCCATGACAGCGACCTCTCGTGCAGTGGCTGGGCGCTGATGGCGCTGCGCAGCGCAAGGCTCAACGGCGCGGCGCTGCCGGACGACGCGATCGAGAAGGCGGTGCTCTACATCAAGCGCTCGCAGCGCCAGAGCGACGGTGCGTTCAGCTATCAGGGCAACTCCGGCAACTTCGGCGAGACTCTCTCCGGCGCGGCAATCCTCTGCATCGAGCTCTGCGGCCACCACCTCGCCCCCGACGCGCTCAAGGGCGCCCAGTTCGTCCGCAGGACTTTCCGCCGCGCGCTAGCCGGCGGCAACAACGCCTTCTACGGACTCTACTACACGGCGCAGGGGCTCTTCCAGCTCGGCGGCGAGGCGTGGGCGGAGTTCGAGCCGTGGATGTACGAGACCTACTTCAAGAAGCAGCAGCCCGACGGCTCGTGGAACGGCGAGATCGGGCAGGTCTACTGCACTTCGATGGCGGTGCTGGCCTTTACGGTGCCATACCGCATGTTGCCAATCTACCAGCGCGACGAGACCGTCGACGCGGACGAAACAGGAGAGGAGAACAGGAAATGAACGAAAGACTCAACGAAGGCGACGTAAGTCGCGTCGAGACGCTGCACGCGAAGTGCGCGGAGATCCGGCGGGAGCTCGCTAAGCGCGTGGTCGGCCAGGAGGAGATGGTCGACCAGGTGCTGACCGCGGTGTTCGCGCGCGGGCATGCGCTCCTCACTGGCGTCCCCGGACTTGCGAAGACGCTGCTCGTGCGTACGCTCGCCGAGGTGATGGACCTCGGCTTCGGCCGCATCCAGTTCACGCCCGACTTGATGCCGGCCGACGTCACCGGAACCGAGGTGCTGGACGAGGACCGCGCGACCGGCAGGCACGTCTTCCGCTTCGTGAAGGGTCCGGTGTTCACCAACCTGCTGCTCGCCGACGAAATCAACCGCACCCCGCCCAAGACTCAGGCCGCGCTTTTGGAGGCGATGCAGGAGCACTGCGTCACCGTCGGCGGCGAGACGCGCCCCCTGCCGGAGCCGTTCTTCGTGCTCGCCACCCAGAACCCGATCGAGCAGGAGGGCACCTATCCGCTTCCCGAGGCGCAGCTCGACCGCTTCTTCTTCAACATCAAGGTCGACTACCCGTCGCGCGCCGAGGAGTGCGAGATAATCCGCCAGACGACCGGCGAGGACGGCGCCGCGCCAGCCAAGGTGCTTTCGGCGGCGGAGATCGTCGAGCTCCAGTCGGTGGTGCGACGCGTGCCCGCCGCCGACCACGTCGTCGAGTACGCCGCCGACCTGGTGCGCGCGACGCGTCCGAAGACGCCCGAGGCGCCGGAGTTCGTGAAGGAGCTGGTCAGCTGGGGCGCGGGCCCGCGCGCCGGCATGGCGCTCGTCACCGCGGCGAAGGCGCGCGCCGTCCTCAACGGGCGCGCCTACGCCACCACCGCCGACGTGAAGTGGGCGGCGCTGCCGGTGATGCGCCACCGCATCGCCACCACCTTCAACGCCGAGGCCGCTGGCGTCACCACCGACGACGTGGTGAAGCGCCTCCTCGACCACGTGCAGGGGCACGAGGAGCTGGACGTCTAAAGTTCGCCTGGCGGACGGAGATGGCGTTGCCTGGATACATGAAGTGGCTGCCGGATGCGGCGCTGGGGAAGCTCGCCAGGATCGAGTTCCTCGCGCACGGCGCCGTCGACGGCTTCATCGCCGGGCGCCACAAGAGCGCCAGGAAGGGCGCCAGCGCCGAGTTCGCCGAGCACCGCGCGTACGTCGCGGGCGACGACCCGCGCACCCTCGACTGGCGCCTCGCCGCGCGCCGCCAGCGCCTCTACGTCAAGCAGTACGTCGACGAGACCAACCTGCGCGCGACGATCGTCCTCGACGCCTCCGGCTCGATGGGCTACCGCGGGCGCGCCGCGGCTGGCGGCCTCTCGAAGCTCGAGTACGGCCAGTACGTCGCCGCGTCGCTCGCCTACCTGCTCGTCAACCAGCAGGACGCCGTTGGTTTCGCCTCCTACGACACGGCGGTCCGCGACTTCGTCCCCGCCAAGGCCGAGCCCTCGCAGGTGCGCTGCATCCTGGAGCGGCTCGACGCGCTGAAGCCCGGCGGCGAGACTGACATGGCCGGCGTCCTCCACGAGATCGCCGAGCGCATCCCGCGGCGCAGCGTCGTCTTCGTGGTCAGCGACTTCTTCGCGGATGCCAAGGAGCTCCTCCGGGCGCTCCACCACCTGCGCTTCCGCCGCCACGAAGTAATCGCCATCCAGGTCTGCGACCACGACGAGCTGACGTTCCCGTTCGAGCGCGCCTGCCGCTTCGAGGACCTGGAGACCCGCCAGTTCATCGACGTTGACGCCCGCGCCCTGCGCAAGGACTACCTCGCGCGCATCGGCGCCCACTTCGCCGAGCTTTCGCGCGGCTGCGGCGAGATGCGCGTCACCCACGAGCGCGTCGACACCTCGCGTCCGTTCCACGAGGCGCTCGCCGACATCCTGGTGCGCTACCGCCGCGCCGCAGGAGGGGGAAGGTGATGTCGTTCTTCGCTCCGTGGATGCTCCTTGGCCTCGCCGCCGCCGCGGCGCCGGTCATCCTGCACATCCTGCGACGGCGCACCGCCGACCGCGTGCCCTGGGGCGCGTGGATGTTCCTCGCCGACTCGCTCAGGCGCCGCCGCCGCCGGCTCGTGCTCGAGGACGTGGTGCTGCTCGTCCTGCGCACGCTCGTCCTTGTCCTCGCGGCAATCGCGTTCGCGCGTCCGTTCCTCCCCGAGCTGCACTTCTTCGGCGGCGCCGGGATGGACAAGGACGTCGTCCTGGTGGTCGACGCCTCGGCCTCGATGAAGCTTAGCGACCCGTCCGGGCGCACCGCCTTCGACCGTGCGATCGAGGAGGCGCGCTCGCTGGTGGAGGACTCGCCGAAGGGCACGGCGTTCGGCATTGTCGTCGGCGAGGGCACGCCCGTCATACTCACTCCGTCGCCGATATCCGCCAAGCGCGAGGTGCTGGAGTTGCTCGAATCGCTTAAGCCCGGCGACGACGCGATGGACGCGCCGCGCTCGCTGGCCGCGGCCGGCGAGGTGCTTGTCGGCGGCGCGAACCCCGCGAAGGAGGTGGTGGTGCTCGGCGACGGCCAGGCCTACGGCTGGCGCTGCGGCGACGAGGCGGAGTGGAAGCGCGTGGAGCGCATCTTCGCGCGATTCCCGCGCCGGCCGCCGGTCGTGTGGCGCACCTTCGAGCGGCCCGGCGACGTCAGGAACGCCGCCATCGCCGCCGTCCGCCCGAGCCGCCGGGTGATCGGGACCGACCGCCCCGCTGCGTTCTCCGTGACCGTCGTCAACGCCGGCTCGGTGCCGTTCTCGCCCGGCGACGTGGTGATGCGCGTCGACGGCGCCGAGGCGGCGCGCGCGCCGGTCGGACAGATCCTCCCCGGCCTCGCCCGCACGTTCGAGTTCTCCCACGCCTTCGCGAAGCCCGGCCGCCACGAAGTGGTTACGTCGCTCGACGCCGCCGACGACATCGCCTCCGACTCCACTGTCTCCAACGCCGTCGACGTCGTCGACGCGCTCGACGCGCTGCTGGTCAACGGACGGCCGTCGGCGCGCGGGTTCGACCGCCCGACCGCCTTCCTCGAGGCCGCGCTGCGCCCCGAGCTGAAGGGCACCAACGCCGTCTTCCTCGTCAAGCCGCGTACGGTCCGCGCGGTCGAGCTCGAAAACCCCGCCGTCTTCTCCGGCGTCGAGGCGGTGGCGCTCTGCGACGTGCCGTTCCTCTCGCCGCGCGCGGTGCAGAACCTCTCGAAGTGGGTCGGCGGCGGCGGCGGGCTCGTGGTCGTCCCCGGCGAGCGCGCCCAGGCGTCATTCTACACCAACGAGCTCTTCGCCGCGGCCTGGACGAACTGGAACCACAGCCTTTCGGACGTCGTCTTCGAGGGCGCGCCGGTCTCCGGCCGCGCCGAGTTCGACGAGTCCGCTCTCCGGAAGGGCGTCGACGTCGCCGCGCGCTTCTCCGACGGCGCGCCGGCTGTCTTGTCCGCCGCGTTCGGCAAGGGGCGCACCGTGGTCACGGCGCTGCCGTTCGACCTGAAGTGGACGACCTTCCCGGCCCGCCCTCTCTTCGTGCCGTTCGCGCACGAGCTCGTCTACTCGGTCGCGGCCACGAACTCCGTCTCCGCGGCGGTCGACACGCGCTGGCGCTCGCGCGAGGGCGAGCTCAAGCCGCTCACGCAGGACGAGCTCGACACCCTGGCCGTCTCGGTCGATCTCGGCTTCGCGCGCAGCCTCGACGACCTGATGGCCGCCGTCGTCGGCCGCAGCTTCGGCGTCGAGATCTGGCGTCCGTTCGCCGTCCTCGCGCTCGTCCTGCTCCTCGCCGAGATGCTGCTCTGCCGGCGGATCGACGCCGAGCGCGGCGGCCGCGTCCCCTCGCTCCCCCGCGCCGCGCTCCGCGCCGTCGCGCTCCTCTCGCTCCTCTGGATGCTCGCGCACGTCTCCTGGACCCACGACGTCACCCGCAGCCTGCACCGCCGCGTTGCGGTGTTCGCCGACCGCTCGCTCTCGATGCAGCGCGCTGACGCGGGAGCGGGCGAGGACGGCGTCCAGGCGACGCGCTACGCCGCGGCGACGAACATCGCCGCCAGGCTCGAGGAACGGCTTCTGGGTAGGTACGACGTGGAGCCGTTCGAGTTCGGCGACCGGACCACCGACTTCTCCGCCGCGCTTGAGCTCGCCCTCGCGCGCATTCCGTCCGAGGAGCTCGCCGGCGCGGTGTTCGTGACCGACGGCCGCGACACGTCGGACGCCGGACCCTCGGCGGCGGCGCGGCGCTTCGCCCGGCTCGGCGCCAAGGTCTCGAGCGTCGTCGTGGGCAATCCCACCAACCGCACGGACGCCGCGGTCGAGGCGCTCTCCGTGGCCGAGAACGTCTTCCTCGGCGACAAGGTGCGCCCGGTGGCGCGCATCCGCGCGGACGGGCTCAAGGGCCGGCGCGTCGTCGTGAAGCTGATGGAGGGCGAGGAGACCCTGGACCGCCGCGAGCTCGACGTGGACTCCGACGCCTGGACGAAGGACGTCCGCTTCGTCCACGACCCGGGCGGGAAGGGCGTCAGGGGCTACCGCGTCGCGATCGAGCCGCCGGAAGGCGACCTCGAGCCGCGGAACGACGAATGGCCGTTTGAGGTCTCGGTCTCCGACGACCGCACCAACATGCTCGTCGCCGACCGCCGTCCGCGCTGGGAGTTCCGGTACCTGCGCAACCTCTTCTTCGCCCGCGACAAGTCGGTCCACCTCCAGTACGTGCTCGCCGAGCCGGACAAGCTGGCGGGCGGCGCTCCGGCGAACACGGCGCCGGCGGACGCGACGCGGCCGTTCGGCGAGGCCGAGGCGGGCGCGCTGCCGAAGTCCCGCGACGACTGGAGGAAGTTCGACGTGATCGTACTCGGCGACCTCGGGCGTGACGTGCTGACGGACGAGGTCTGCGAGGACATCCGCTACTGCGTCGAGGAGCGCGGCGCGCTGCTCGTGCTGACCGCGGGCGAGCGGCACATGCCTTACGACTACGCCGCGGGCCCGCTGTCCGGGCTTCTGCCGCTCGCCCTGACGAACGAGTCGGGCGCCGTGTCCGCCCGCTGGGTCGCCGCGAAGACGCCGTTCGCGCTGACGCCGTCCGGCCGCGGCCACCCCGCGACCGCGGTCTCGTCGTCGCCGTCCGAGAACGAGCGCGTCTGGGGCTCGCTGCCGCCGGCGCACGGAAGGGTGGAGGGCGTGGCCGCGAAGCCCGGCGCGGAGGTGCTGCTCTTCGCTGGCGACTCCACCGCCCTCGCCGCGCCGCTTCTGACCGTGCGCGGGGCCGGCCGCGGCAAGGTGGCGTTCTTCTCGACCGACGAGACGTGGCTCCTGCGCTACCGCCACGGCGACACCTACCACCACCGCTTCTGGGGCAACGTGCTGCGCTGGGGGGCGGGCGAGAAGCTGCGCGACGGCAACCAGCGCGCCCGCGTCGGCACCGACTCGCTTCGCTGCCTGCCGGGCGAGACGGTGAAGCTGATGGCGAGGTTCTCGGACAAGGACTTCATGCCGGTCGCCGGGGCGAAGGCCAAGGCCGAGGTGAAGCTGCCCGACGGCTCGCTGCGCACGGTCGACCTCGTCGAGCGGTCCGGCGCGAACGGAATCTACGAGGCGGAGTTCGACGCCACTGAGAAGGAGGGCGGGTACGAGGCGGCGGTCTTGGCGCCGGAGGTGGAGGAGCTGCTCGGCGACGAATGGCCGCGCCCGCTCGCCACCCGCTTTGCCGTCGACCGCGGCACCGCGCCGGTCGAGTACGCGCGACCGTCGGCTGACGATGCCGCGCCGAAGGCGATGGCGCGGCTTACCGGCGGCTCGGTGTTCGCCGCGGGCGACGACCTCTCGGAACTGGACGACGCCTTCGGCGCCGGCCGCAGCGAGATCGTCGAACGCGTCGACGACGCGGTGTGGGACCATCCGGCCGGGCTCGTCCTCCTGGCGCTGGCGCTGATTGCCGTCTGGACGCTGAGGAAACGGAGGGGGCTCGCATGATCGCAATGCCCGACAAAGTCAAGGCGCTGCTCGACGCGTCGGTCCGGCGCGTCAGGCGCATCTACCTGCTGCGCGGAATCGCGGCGACGCTGGCCGCGGCGATTGCGGCGACGCTGGCGGCGATGTCCGTCGACGCCTGCTTCACGCTCTACTCCGACGCCGCGCGCTGGCTGCTTTCCGCCGCGCTATACGCCTGCGTCCTCGCGGCGGCGTGGCTCTTCCTCGCGCGTCCGCTCTCGCGCCGGCTCGACGTGCGGCGGATGGCGAAGATCCTCGACGCGCGCCACCCCGAGCACGAGGAGTGCCTCACGACTCTGGTCGAGCTCGTGGACTCCGCCGCGCGCGGCGACGGGAGGCCCGGCTTCTCCGAGGCCTTGGTCGGCATCCTCTCCGCCAAGGCCGCCGCCGCGGCCGCTGCAGTCGACGCGGAGCGCGAGTTCACTTCCCGCACAATCATCCGGCGGCTGAAGGCGCTGGGCGCGATTGCGCTGCTGCTCCTCCTCTCCTTCGTGCTTGCGCCGCATCTCGCGGGACGGCTCTTCGTGCGCGCGGTCGCGCCGTGGGTCGACGTCGGCAACCTCTACTCCGGCGACATCGCCGTGAAGCCGGGCGACGTCGTCGCGCTCGCCGGCACGGTCGTGCGCATCGAGGCTGCCGTCGCCGACGGCCTCCACTACGCGCCGAGCATCCGCATCTCGCGCCGCACCGCGCTCGGCTGGGGCGAGGAGTTCGCCGACGAGATGAAGGACGGCGTCTACGAGGCAATCGCGGACCTCTCCGAGCCGGAGTGGCGCTACCGGGTGAGCGCGGGGCCCGCGGTCACGCGCCACTACACGGTGCGCGTCTGCGAAATGCCGCGGTACGACTCGTTCACGGCGCGCATCGACTACCCCGCCTACACCGGCCGCTCGCCGAGCGTGGTCTCCAACGACGACGTGTCCGCCATGGAGGCGGTCGAGGGCTCGCGCGTCTCCTTCGCGCTCGACCTCGGCGGCCGCGCGGTGAAGGCGTCGCTGCGCGTCGACGGCCGCCCGGCCGACGCCCACGAGATGGTCTCCAACCGCGTGTCGTCCTGGACGCTCGACCTCGTCGGCGAGGAGGGCTTCGCCGCGCCGCGCCGCGGCGGACAGCTCAGGAGCTTCCTCGACACCCCGCCGACCGTGGTCGTGGAGCGACCCGCGGCGAAGACCCTGCGCCTCGCGCCGTACGTCAAGTTCCCGCTCGCGGTCTCGGCAAGCGACGACATCGGAGTCGCCGGCGCGGTGCTGCGCTGGCGGGCGGGCGGCGGCGGCTGGCGCGAGCTGCGGCCGCTGGCGTCGTTCGCGAAGACCGGCGCCTCGCTCTGGAAGGGGGCGGACGAGATCGACCTCTCCACCCTCGACCTCTCGGGCGTGCGCACCGTCGCGTTCGACGTCGTGGTGCGCGACTGCTTCCCCGTCGAGCGCGGCGGCCCCCACGCCGCCACGTCGACGCCGGTCGTGGTGCAGCTCGAGATGAACGCCGCGAGCCCCGACATGCAGAGCCTTTCCGAGGAGGCCGCCGCCGCGCGCAGGCTGCTGGAGGAGGCGCGTCGGCGGCTTTCCGACGCGGTCCGCCAGGCGAATCTGGCGAAGGACCAGATCCGCCGCGAGCAGAAGGTGAGGGAGAACGCCGACCGGGCCGTGGAGAACGCGGTGCACGAGGCGTCCGAGGCGCGCCGCCGCGTCGACGAGCTCGAGGAGCGGCTCCGCGAGGACCGGCGCTTCGAGCCGATCGCCGACATGCTCGACAAGGTGCGCGAGGAGAAGCTCGCCCCGGCGCAGGAGCGGCTCGAGTCCGCGCAGTTCGACGAGGTTTCCCGCCGCGCCGACGCGCTCGAAGCCGCCGCCGAGGAGCTGCGCCAGGCGATGGACGCCATGCAGAAGATGGACGCGCCGATCCGCGAGCGGGTGCAGAAGCTCGAGAACCTGGAGAAGACCAGGGACCTCGCGGCCCGCCAGGAAGCCCTTGCGCGCGCCGCCGAGGACATCGTCCGCGAACAGCCCACCGACGCCAACAAGCTCGAGGCGTGGAAGCGCATGGAGACGGCGGCGGCGACGCAGGCGAACGACCTCGCGCGGAAGGTCCCGGACGGCGACCTCGACTCCGCGCGCCGGAAGATGTCCAGGGCCACCGAACTGATGGACGAGCTCAAGAGCCGGCTGCAAACCGCCGCGAACAGGAACCTCAGCGAAGACAAGAAGGCCCAGGCGCTCGAAAGGCTGGAGAGCGAGCTCTCCCGTCGCCGCGACGAAGCGCTCGCCAAGGCCGTCGCCGCCGAGAAGGAGGCGGAGAGGAAGATCGCCGACGCCAGCGCGAACGGCGACGCCAAGGCGCGCGAAGAGCTTATGCGCCAGGCCGCCGCCGCGCAGGCCCGCGCCGAGGATCTCTTGGAGCAGGCAGAGGCGGGAGAGGCGGCCAAGGAAGCCCAGCACGCCGCGACCGAGGAAAGGAAGGGCGCGATGTCGGCCGACAGCGCCAAGAACGACGCCGTCGCCAGCCAGTCCGAGGCGAGGAAGGCGGTCGAGGCGGAGCTCGCCGCGCGCGAAAAGGTCCGCGCCGAGCCGTCACAGCCAGCCAATCAGTCGCAGTCTTCGGAACAGTCGCAATCTTCGGCGTCGTCGCAGTTCTCCGAGCAGTCGCAGTCCTCTGAGCAGTCACAGTCTTCTGGGCAGTCGCAGTCTTCGGAACCGTCGCAGTCAGACGCTCAGGCGAATTGTCGCGGCAGTGCCGTTGGCGCGAAGGCGGCGGAGGCGGCGGAGGCGATGCGGCGCGAGGCGGCGCGGCAGGCGAAGGCGCTGGGCATGCCCGAGGAACAGCAGTCGTCGGGGCAGTCGCAGGGCGAGGCGGAGTCCAGAGGGCAGTCTGGCGAGGAGTCGAAGTCCGGCGGCGGCGGGGTGGCGGCGGAGATTTCGGAACTTGCGCGCAAGCTGGAGCGCCATGACGACCCGGAGGCGGCGCGGCAGCTGCTGGAGCGCCTGGGCTGGTTCAAGATCAAGGGCGCGGCGAAGGACGGCCTGGGCGAGCGCGACCTCAAGGACATCCCCGCCGAATACCGCGAGCTCGTCCGCAGCTACTTTCTGAAACTCGCCGAGTAGCGCGGCGACCTAAGTGTGGCGCTTGCGCCAGCTGCGCATGGAAAGGCCAGTCGTCTGCTTGAACAGGCGCTTGAAGAACGGCTCGGAGACGTAGCCGCAGAGTGCCGGGATTGCGCCAATCGCCTGGCGGGGGTTGGAGAGAAGCTCGAATGCGCGCTCCATCCGCATTGAATTGACCTCGTCGTGGATCGAATGGCCCGTCGCCTCGCGGAACCTGAGGTCGGCAAGCCGCCGGGAACAGCCCATCACCTCGACGACGTCGGCGCTCTTAAGGCCATGGTCGAAGGCATGGTCCTTGATGAAGGAAAGGGCCTTGGTCACCCGCGGATCGTCCTTGGCGAGCCAGCGGCTCGACTCGCGTCGGACGATTCTCACCGGTCCGTAGACGACGCGCCGCGGCGCCTTGCCTTCGATCGCCTCGGCGAGCAGTTGCGCCACCTGGTAGCCGGCGTTCTCGAAATCCGGCAGCACGCTTGTGAGCGTCGGCTGCGTGTTCTCGCAGATGAGCGGATCGTTGTCGATGCCGACGACCAGCAGGTCCTTGGGCACTTTGAGTCCGCACGCGCGCGCCTCGAACAGGACCTGCTGCGCGACCATGTCGTTGGCGCAGAGGACGCCGCATGGACGCGGCAGGCTCGACAGCGACCCCGTCCAGCGCAGATAGGAGCTCCCGGCCTTGCGGACGGCGGCGGCAAACGCCTTTTCGCGCTCGTCCGACCAGAAGGCCGGCTTCTTCCAGGGAACGTAGGTGAAGTTCTTCACCTCGGCCGCCAGCAGTTCGGCGGCGGCGCACCGTGCACTTGCGGCGGAATCGTGGATCACGAGCGAATGGCCGCCGCCGCGCCGACGCGGCGGACGCTGGTCGAGGAATGCGAGCGGCGTGCGGCCAAAGATGCGCGTCGGCTCCCTGCCGGCGGCGAGTCCTCGGTCGACGATGCAGCCGATTGGCTGCCAGATCTTCAGCATCGTGCGGACCGCGGCGGGCGACGAGTTCGCCTCCACGACCTGCACCTGCCAGCCCGCTTCCCGGGCGAAGCGGTAGACGCCGGTCAGCTTGTCACGCCACGACTTTTGGGTGGTCGACTGGAAGAAGAGAACGAGTGAGTCCATATTGGCGCGTAGTATATCATATCCATTGCCGAATCGGCTATGTTTTTGTTTTGAAATGTGTAGTATATGCCAATGCGGTTCGTGGTATAATACGCCGCATAAGAGGAAAGGTATGTTATGACTCATATGACGACCTGGAAGATTCTGAAGTGTGCTGCCGCGCTTGGCGCTCTGGCATTGGCCGGCGCGGCGCCTGCGGCGGAGGAACTGCCCGACGGCATGGTGCGGATCAGCTGCATCAAGTCGACGGGGACGCAGTACATCGACACGGGGCTCAAGCTCCATACGCCGTCGGACACCGTCCTCATGCGCTTCCGTCCGATGGCGCCGACGGGCGGAGCCGGCGGCGTCCTCTTCGGCAACCGCGTGTCGGCTACGTCGAAGTGCTTCATTGCGCACTACAACAACTACTCCACCGACTTCTACATCACTATTGACAACTCGTCGTATCTGAACAACCGCTGGGGCGCAAACGCCGCCGAGGTCGGGACTGGCTTCTCCGGCAAGATGCTGGACATCTCGGCGTCCATCACCGGGATCACGGTCAAGGTCGACGGCGTCGCCAGCTTCGCCAGGCCGCAGAACCAGGACGTCTTCGAGACAGTCGGCACTTGCACGGTGCTGAAGGGCGTGGCCGTCTCCGGCGGCTCGCTGCCAAGCGAGTACGGCGTCACCGGCGAGCTGTACTCGTTCTCGATCGTCAGCAACGGCGTGACGCTCATCGACCTTGTGCCGGCGAAAAGCGGCGAGACGGTCGGGATGTTCGACCTCGTGTCGCGGCAGTTCTTCGGGAACGCGGGGACTGGGGCGTTCACCCCCGCAACCGAGACGGTCGAGGTCATGTCGTCGTCGCGGTATGGCATTGTCGATCCGGCGGTTGGCGTGACGTCGGTCAGCAACGCCGAGTCCTGCGTCTTCACCGCCGCGACGGGGACTGACGGGCCGGGGCAGAAGCGGTCGGCGCCGGCCTTCCATACCGTCGAGCGCCGCGCTTTCGGTGCAAGCTCGTTTTCCCCGCCAGTCACGAACTACAGTGCGACCTATGTGCATACGCTGGGTCTGGCCGAAGCGACGCGCCTGACGTGGTTCTGGCGCGAGGAGAATCTCCTTCAGGTAGGGGTGCCTGCGAATGGCTCGCTGCTGGTCAACGGCGTCAAGGTGCAGGGCGGCGGGGCGTCTGCCTTGCCGTCCGGATACAAGCAGCTTGAATACATCGAGTCGCGGGGCGGCAGTTGGATCGACACGGGCGTCAAGCTGGCGACGCCTTCCGATGTCGTTTCGATGAAATTCACCTTTGCGAACGACTCGGCAAACGACCATGGCGGCGTCGTCTTCGGCAACCGAGTGACCGCGACAGACCGGTGCTTCATCGCGCACTACAACGACTACACGCCGGACGGCTTGGTCGTCACCATCGACAATTCGAGCTATCAGGACAATCGCCTGGTCGTCGGTCATCGCGGTTTGCTGGATTATCAGGGTGAGACGCTCGAGGTCACGGCGTCGATTGCGGGGATAAGCGCAGTCTGCCGGAAGCGCGGCTTCCAGTGCAGCTTCACGCCGAAGAACCAGGACACCTTCGAGACCGCCGGCACCTGCACGCTGTTCAAGGGCGTCGTCCCAGACGTCTCCGGCGCCACGCTGCCGAACAACAACTGCGCCCCGGGACGGCTGCACCGCTTCGCCGTCAGGCGGAACGGCGCGGCGGTGATTACGCTCGTGCCGGCCAAGAACCCGCAGGGAATCGCCGGGCTCTACGACCTCGAAGGCGGCGCGTTCCTCCGGAGCGAGGGGACCGAGGACTTCCTGCCCGGGCCTGAAGTCAGCGCGATGTGCGATGTGTGGGTGGACAGCGCGTCCCCGGCGACGCTGGAGGCGAAGCCGGCCGACCGCTTCGTCCAGTGGACCGGCGACGTCGCGGACGAGGATCAGGAGGTCAATCCGCTCGTCAAGTCGATCGCGGGCTGGGAGACGATCACGCCGGTATTCACGCCCTGGGCCCCAGGCTCGGTGTACTACCTGCGGTAACTGCGGCAAGGATCCCGGCGGAATTGCCCGCCGCGCCGCCGCGGATAGAAAGTTGTGCGCACAAGCGAGATTTTTTGGCGGCGGATATGCTATAATTCAGCACAGCCATGGAGACCAAGTATTCATCTGTCCTGAAAACGCTGCTGGACGAGATCCGGGCGGGGAAGTACAGGGACTCGGAGTTCCCGAGCGAAAACATGTCGGCGCGTCGGTTTGCCGTCGGGCGCAAGACGGTCATCAAGGTGTACGACGAGCTGGTGCGGCGCGGGCTCGTCAAGCGCCGCCGCGGCGCCCGCACCGCGCTGACGCGCAAGGCCGCGGGCGAGTTCGGCCGCATCGGCCTCATCGTCCACGGCAGCGACTACTGCGAGCTCTTCGCCCCCATTGCGCGGCGCGTCTCCCACCTCTGCCAGCTGAACGGGCTCGCGCTGCTCTTCGCGGACCTCTCGGGCGACGCCGTCGCGCGCCGCATCGACCGGGTCTGCGCCGCGGCGGAGGAGTTCGTCGAGACCGGCGTGAACGGCGTAATCTTCCAGCCGGTCGAGCTGGTAAGGAACGCCGAGGCGATCAACCGCCGGATCCTCGCGGTCTTCGACGCCGCGGGCGTGCCGGTGGTGCTCCTCGACAGCGACATCGTCCGTTCGCCGGAGCGCAGCCGCTACGACCTCGCCGCCGTGAACCACATCGAGGCGGGACGGCGCATCGGCGAGCATCTCGTCCGCTGCGGCGCGAAGCGCATCGCCTATCTGATGGAGCGCGAGCACGCGCCCTGCGTGCAGGACCGCTACCTCGGCGTCAAGGTCGGCGCGGAGGGGAAGACGGTGAAGGGCGCGGCGGTCTACGCGCGGCCGGACGACGCCGCGGCGATCCGCCGGGTCCTGAGGACGCTCCGCCCCGACGCGTTCGCGTGCTACAACGACCGCGAGGCGCGGCTCCTCATCACCACGCTCGCGCAGCTCGGCCGCCGCGTGCCAGAAGACGTCCAGGTGGCCGGCTTCGACGACGTCAACTACGCCACCATCTCCGCGCCAGCGCTCACCACCGCCCACCAGCCCTGCAACGAGCTCGCCGACCTCGCCTTCGGCATGCTCATGTCGCGCATCGACAGCCCCGACGCGCCGCCGCGCGAGACGTTCCTCAGCGCCCCGCTGGTGGTGCGGGAAAGCACGGCAAGCAAGGTTAGACCATTGTGCTGAAGGGGTCTACTTTACGATCACTAAGAACCCGCCAGCCGTCAGCGGCAGAACCCCGGTGCTGGACGTGACCGAGTAACTGTTGTCGGCAACCGCCGCGCCATCCGGCGAAATCGCCGCGCTGGGATGCAGGTATGTCTTGCTGACTCTGTCGTAGAGGCAGACTTCGCCGTTCACGCTGCACGGCAGCAGGTCGAGCGCGAGGTTGGACTGCGCGTCCCAGGCGCGGAAATGATAGAACCGCCCCGTGAAGTTGTTGCCATACGAGGTGTTGCCGTTGCCGTAGTGCGACGCAAAGAGCGCCAGGCGCCCGGCGGCCGTAAACTGTCCCGCAGTCGCCGAGATAACCTGGTTGCCGTCAACCGACAGGCCCGAGGAATCCGTCTCGATGAGGTAGGCGCGGTCTGCCTCCGCCTTGACCGCGGACGAGTTCTGGTGGGATCCAAAGTCGAACCGCCAGCCCGCGTTCGCGATGTAGAACATGGTATAGGTATTGGCCGACGTGGCCGTTCCGCGCGCGCAGAACGGAGTCTGGCTCGCGGACACGTCGGTGAACGCCAGCTTCATCTCGGTTTTCGTGTCCCTGGTCGGGACGAATTGGGTCTCGACGTATTTCGACGCGCCGACCGTCACGTACTCGTATCTCACATCGCAGGGAATCACGTAGTGCTCAAGGAGGAAGAACCTGATCTGCCCGCTCCACCCCGCCGAAACATTGAAGATCAGATTTGTCGTCGATGCCGACTCGGGAATCTCGGCGACTTCGTCGCAGGCGCTCCAGCTGGCCGGATTGCCGGCGTCGCCAACGCAGTTCCCATGGGCCACGTAGAGCCAGCGGGTTGCGATGCCGGCGGTAATGGAGAGGCTGACTTCAGTGAGGCGGTTGTTCTCGTCGCGCGTAGTCGATGTCACGAGCACCTTCCTCTCTGCGCCGAAGTTGCCGGCCACCGCCTCGGTCTGCCCTTGAACGACATGGACATCGGTGCCGCCGGCGGAGGCGGTAAGCCCGATGCCCTCGCGGTCGGTGAGGAACGTGCCGTCTATCCGGTTGTAGAGGCCAGCGACGCCGTTCGATGAGGCCGGAACGAGATCCAGCTCAAGCGTCTCGTCCACCCAGAACTGCGACCATGCCTTGAGCCCGCGAAAACGGCCCTTCGCCTCGTATTTGGTATCGCCGTAGCGAAGCCCGAAGAGCGTCAGACGATCTCCGCTGGTGAAGTCTTTCCCCGTGTGGTTCGCCACCGTAGTTCCGTTCACAGTCGCCTGTCCGTTTGACGTCACGATATGGCAGTCTATCCCAGGCTCGAACAGAGGCGTATTGGCGGAGCCGATACCGCTGTAGTCGAAGCGCCAGCCACTGCCCGCAATGTAGAACAGCGTGTACGTCGATCCAGGGTTGGACAATACATCGCGGCATGAAAAGACGCAGGCCGTGTCGAGCGCGGTCGGTTCGTAGTCCATCTCGATCCTGGCAAGACCTGTCGCCGCGAACGGCGTCACGACGGTCTGGCGTCCGTCGGCCTCAACATAGTCAAGCCATCTGTCGATAGGCATGGATTCGCCGCTCAGGAGGAAAAACCTGACGGTGCCACTCCACTTGGACAAGAACTCGTGCGTGTGGCGCGTCGTGCCGCCGGGGATGACGGCGACCTTTTCCACGCCGTTCCAGTTGCGCCAGTCCGTCCCCTTGTCCTCCGTATCGGACGCGAGATACAGCGACGACGGCTCGTCGGCGGCGGTGAAGCCCAGTGTCACCGACTCGATGTCTCCACCGGAGCTGCGGTTGACCGATTCGATCGAAATATCCCGCCCCCATGCCGCAAAGGCCGCGAACATCGCGATTGCGCCCATGATGTGCTTGACTGGCCGCGTGTACATCTTGGTAACCCCTTCCTTTGGTAACTTGTAGTTTATGGTTGGGTATTATAATCCATTATGCGGCGGCTTTTCAATATGAAATATTGGCGACTTGCATATTTTGGCGATTATGGTATACTACCTTCTCCATGAGCACGCAGTTTAGGTACTTTCCGCTGGACAAGGTCTCCATGGACTGGGGGCTTTGCGTCTACGACGTTGGCTGGCAGAGGATATCGCCGCACGACGACTACCCCATGAAACAGCATCCTGACGGCTACTACTACACATGGGAGACAGGGCGACGCCTTTCGGAATACCAGCTGTGCTTTGTCTTTTCGGGCGAAGGGGTTGTTGAATTCGCGCCGCACAAACCAGTTGCGCTGACCGGTGGCAAGTTGCTTCTGCTTGCCCCGGGGGAATGGCATCGGTGCCGTCCCGACCCCAAGACGGGATGGGGAACGCTTTGGATTGGGTTCGGCGGGAAGATGGCGCGTTCCATCGTTCGCAGCGTCTTTCACCGGGAGGGGAGCTTTGTCTCGTCGGTGGCGATGGCGAAGGAGTTCGAGGCGGCGGCAATGCGGCTGGTGAACCAGATGCTGAAGTTCGGCGAACGCAGGCCATTGTCGTCGGCAGGCGACCTCATGAGCCTTTTGGGGCGGATCGCCGAGGAGGATTTCGACAGCGAGGCGGTCATGGCGACATCTGCCGCGATCAGACAGGCACAGGCCGCGATTGTCCGCCGGGCCTGCGAGACGATAGACTTCGCGGAGCTTGCGAAATCGGTGGGGATGACCTACGACAGGTTCAGGCACCATTTTGCCGGCATGACGGGGTTCTCGCCGCTTCAGTTCCAGTTGGCAGAGCGCATGCGGGTTGCGAAAAACCTCATTTCCAACACGAACCTGCCGATCTCGGATATCGCGCGGCGCACAGGCTTCTCCTCGGCGGCCTACTTCGCCAGATCCTTCAAGGCGGCGACAAAGCTATCGCCCATTGGCTACCGCAGAACATCTTCCCGTCTTTCATAAACCATCCTGTCCGCCGAAACTTCGTCCTTGCCCCAGTTCTGCCTGAGTCCATTGGAGCCATACAAGCGGCGAAGAGGGGAGGGGGGTGAGTGAGGAAGGCGGGTGCGACTCGCCGTGTGAGTGATTTTGTGCGCAACCAGCGATAGGATTCAGGCTGCCAGGGTAAACCAGTCCGGTTGTCCTAAGCGCGGAAGGCGACAAAGTCACCCGCGACGAGACCGAACCCCCGCTCTCCTCTGAGCCGCGGCAGAAAGTTGTGCGCACAAGTCGTGCAAGCGTGGTGCTGATGTGGTAAAATATGCGTACCACAAAAGGAGGACAAGATGAATAGACCCCTCATTGCCATGTTCGCCTGCTGCGCCGCCATTGCGCTGGCCTCGTCCGCCGCCGCGAGGACGGTCACCGTCGACTCGCTCGCCGGCACCAACGCCACCGTCACCGTCGGGCCCGGCGAGGCGACCGAATACCTGGGACTCGCCTACGGCAATACGGACGGCTACGCCAATCCCGGCGTCGGCTGGGACGCCATCGCCAGCCTCGCCGCCGTTCCCGCCGCCGGCGGCACCTACGCGGTGACGCTGCCGTTCGACCCGCTGACGAACGCCACCTACCGCTACTCGCGCTTTGTCCTCGCCGAGCAGCCATTCGACACCCGCCTCGACTACCTGCCCGGCAACGGCAAGACCTATTTCGACACCGGCATCACCAACGCCTCGACCGACTCCGTGGAGATTGCCATCAGGGTTTCGTCATTTGGATCCAGTTACAGCGGGATCTTCGGCGCGAGGGCTGGCGCGTCGGAAAAGAACCTTTCAGTTTTTTGCAGCAAGGACTGTGAGGTATATGCCGATTTCAATTCTTCGGTTGCGAACACCTACCGCGCCTCCCCCAGGTTCCCCGCCCCCAGCGGCGGCTTTGCGCATGACGTAACGATTGCGATTTCGGCGGCGGAACGCCATGTCGATGTGTTTCGCGACGGGGCCGCCGTTTCTCCTACCTTGGGTGCTTCAACCAACAAGACGTATTGCGCCGACGAGTTCGTTTGCCTCGGCTCCGCCTACATTTTCAAAGTCAATGGGCAGCCAGCATCGAGCTGGGCAACGGCCGGCAGTGGATATGGCTTCGTCTCGTGCCGCATCGACCGCGGCGGCGAGGCAATTGCCGACATGGTTCCGGTGTCGCTTTTCGTCGACGGCGTTCGGGTTGGCCGCATCTACGACCTCGTCCGCGGCAAGTTCCTCGACCGCGGCGGCGAGCTCGCCGAATTCGACATAACCGGCGTTTCGAGCGTCAAGACGCGCGTGACCGCTTCGGCGGCGCAGGGCTACGAGAGCAGCAGCTTAAGCGCCATCACGGTAACCGGCATCGACGGCGGGTACATCTCCGTCGCGGTGCGCGCCGCCGCCGCCGACCTGCGCCTTGTCTTAGCCTACGGGGCAAGCGACGCCGGCACTGCCATCGTGGACTGGGATGGCGTCATCGCGGTGGCCACGCTCGAGCAGGGCGAAACGAAACTCAAGGTGCCGCTGCCGGACGGATGGGGCACCAGCGTCAACGCCTTCCGCCTCTTTGCCGTTTCGGACTACGAGGCGTGGATCGACAGCAGCGGGACGCAGTATATCGACACCGACTGGGTGAACGGAAATTCGAACATCGTCGAGCTGTCCTTCCAGCCCCTTGCGCTGCCGAGCAACGCCCGCGCCTTCTATGGCTGCCGCAACGCCTCCGACTCCAGAAACATCTCGATGTTCGTGGATGGCGCCTGCTTCTACTGCGACTTCAACAACGGCAACTACGACACCTATAGGCTTAAGAATGTGCCGCGTAGCACAGATCACCGCTACCGCATGGTCAATTCGGCGGCAAGGCGCGTCGCGGAGCGATTGCAGGATGGCGCGGTTGTAGGCACCTCTTCCAACACCAAGGCCTGCGCCGATGTCTTCACCTGCGCTGGTAGCGCCTACCTGTTTGCCGCGAACGACATGTCGGGCGGCTCGCCGGCGGTGCTGTGGTCGTCGAACGGCTTGCCGTCGATCCGCTTCTACTCGCTCGACGTGACGACGACGGATGGGGCGGCCTGCTGCAGTATCCGGCCCTGCAAGCGCGGCGGAGCCGGCGAGGTCTTCGACTCCGTCCGAAACCGCTACTTCCAGAACATCGGCACTGGCTCCTTCGCCTTCGGCTGCAAGGGAACGGCGCTTGCCGTCAGCGACCTCATCACGCCCCAGACGAAGTTCTACACGGGCTTTATGGTAATAGTACACTGAAGAAGATGAAACATCGTCACAACAGCATATTAGCCGCGGCTGCGGCAGCTCTCGCGTTCGCGGCTCGCGGCGAGACGAACCTTGTTTCGGAAGCGGTGCGCCGGACGCACTTGAGCGCATACGCGGACATCGAGACCGCCTACTGGGCGCGCGGCGCGATCGTGGACCGCAAGCCGTACTCCGCGCAGTTCGCGGACCTCTCGTTCGACTTCGACCCGTTCGGCGTCGTCGGCGGCTACGCCTGGAGCGTCAGCTCGCTCGCGACGAGCGGACAGTCCGCCACGCGCCGCAACGCCTACAACGAGGTCGACTACGGCGTCTACTACGGTTACTCGCTCGGCATCGCCGAGGACTGGTCGCTCGACACCGCCGTCGCGAAGAAGTGGGTGACGCTGCCCGGCTACCACCCCCATGCGCACTCGATCTCGGAGTGGAACATCTCGCAGTCGCTCACCAACCCGTACGTGACGCCGTACTACCTGCTGCGCCGCGCCTACCACGGCCAGCAGTGGTGCTACTGGGAAGTCGGCCTCACGCGGTCGTGGAAGTTCCTCGACGACTTCACCTTCACCGCCACGGTCTTCGGCGAGCTCGGCGACTCGCGCCACTTCGCCGCGCAGTACGGCGAGAACCCGAACGGCGTCGGGCGCTACTCCAACGGGCTGATGGCGCTCAACCTGCGGCTGCGCCTCGACTACGCCCTGACCAAGTACGTCGGCCTCTTCGTGTACGTCCACCAGTTCGACGTCGTCTCGTCCGACGCGCGCGACGCGCTGGACGCCTCCTCCGCGCCCGAGGCGCTCAAGGATCTCACCATGGGCGGCGTCGGCATCACAGTTAAGTTCTGAGGTGCGGTTGCGGACTGCGCATTGTTATTGGTATAATTCGCACTGCTAAAAACAGCTCGGCAAGTTAGGAAAGGTTTTCAACCGCATGACATTCATACCTGCAATGCTGGCGGCGACGGTGTTCGTCGAGTGCGAGAACTTCAAAGATCTCGGCGGCTGGGCCGTCGAGACGCAGTCCATGCGCCAGCTCGGCTCAAGCTACGTGATGGCCCACGGCTATGGCAAACCAGTCGCCGACGCGTGGACGACGGTCGTCTTCCCCGAAAACGGCGACTACACCGTCTGGGCGCGGACGCGCAACTGGAACGCCGTCTGGACCAAGGGCGCCGCAGGGCGTTTTTGCGTGGGGATCGGCCCTGCGGAACTCAAACACTCATACACTCCCAAATCAAACACTTGCTGGTGCTCCGACGAGCTCGGCGCGGACGCGGACTCGTCCTGGCACTGGCAGAAGGCGGGCGTGGTGCGCCCGCGCGCGAACAGGTGCTACATCTGCCTCCACGACCTCACTGGCTTCAACGGACGCTGCGATGCGCTCTACTTCACGACCGAAGGGGATGCGCCCCCGTCTGCGGCGGCGGAGATGGACGCGTGGCGCCATGCGCAGACCGGCGTCAAGGTCGTCGACGATCCGGACGAATACGACTTCATCGTCGTCGGCGGCGGTATGGCGGGCTGCTGCGCCGCGCTGACGGCCGCGCGCCTTGGCGTGAAGACTCTGCTGCTGCAGGACCGCGACGTCCTCGGCGGGTGCAATTCGTCCGAAGTGCGCGTGGGGCTTGGCGGACGCATGCACACCGGCCCCTATCCGGCGCTCGGCGAAGTGGTGAAGGACATCCAGCCACTCGTTAGCAACAATTCTCCGCTCGACGGCAAGTACTACGAGGACGGCCGCAAGGCGACGGCGTTTGAGCTGAAGGATATCCGCACCTGGCAGATGCCGGGAGTGAAGCCGTTCCTGAAGTTCCGCCAGTACGTCTACGCGGTGGAGACGGTCTCGAACCGGATGACGGCGGTAGTCGCGCGCGACACGCACACAGGCGCGGAGACGCGGTACCGCGCCAGGCTCTTCTGCGACGCGACGGGCGACGCGGTACTGGCGCGGCTTGCCGGCTGCGAGACGATGTACGGCTGCGAGGCGCGGGACCGCTTCCACGAGGCTTGTGCTCCCGAAGAGGCGTCGCGCCAGGTGATGGGCCATTCCGTCCAGTGGCTCAGCGAGCGCCGCGAAACGGCCGGGCCGTTCCCCGACATCGGCGAGTGGGCGCTCCCGATCGACGAGAACACGGGGCGCTACCAGCGGCTGGGGTCGTGGGAGCAGGAGACGGGGTTCTTCCGCGACATGGCCGACGACACCGAGCGCATCCGCGACTACGGGCTTCTCGCGGTCTTCTCGAACTGGCACTGGATCAAGAACCGCTCCGCGAAGCGCGGCGAATACGCCAACGACGCGTTTTCGTGGATATCGCCGATCGGCGGCAAGCGCGAGAGCTACCGCGTGGTCGGCGACTACATCCTCACCCAGAACGACCTCGAGAACCACACGGAGACGCCTGACGCCACCGCGGCGATCACGTGGGGCATCGACTTCCACATCCCCGATCCGGAGAACGCGAAGGACTTCAAGGAGCCGTTCCGCGCCGTCGCCTACCACCGCGGCACCGGCTCGGACTATTCCGTTCCCTACCGTTGCCTCTACGCGCGGGACTGCGCGAACCTGTTCCTCGCGGGACGCGACATTTCCGTTTCGCACTGCGCGTTCGCCGCCGTGCGCGTGATGCGTACGCTGGGGATGCTCGGCGAAGTCGTGGGCATGGCCGCGGCGATATGCCGCGAGGAAGAGTGCCTGCCGCGCGACGTGTACGAGAAGCACTTGGACAAGCTCAAGGAGCGCATGGTCGCCGGCGCGCCAAAGCTGCCGGACTTCCATGGCTACGACGCAGGCATGGCCGAGAGCTACGACCTCAACCATCGCGGCTGGCGGCAGATCTATCCGCGGGGAAGGCGCGGGGAGCTTGACGAGAAGATGAAGGAGGAGATTCGCGGCTATGGCTATCACCACCGCAACGAGCATCCAGACCTTCAGTCTGCGCACCGCCGGCTGGTGCTGGCGGACGAGTCGCGAGCGAAGGTACACTACTACGACTCGTTCGATCCGTCGAAGGGCATTGCTGTCCCGGTCAAGAAGCCGGTCTGGGACCTGAAGCGCGTCGGCGAGGACCGCTACCGTATCGTCTGCCACGGCGGCTTCCAGGTCGTTGACCTCAAGGAGCGCAAGGTGGTGGACGAATTCCGCTGGCCGGACTTCAAGGACTGGATGGCGACGGCGGCCTGCGACCTCGCTGACGGCGGGTTCGTCTTCTCCGTGAATCCCGTCGGCGCGGACGCGGGCAAGGCGATCCACTTCTACGAATTCGGCCCCGACCGCAAGCTCCGCCGCGTCATGAAGCTCGCGGGCCTCTTCAACGCGCGCTCGATGGGGCCGGGACGCGACGGCGAGTGGCTGGTCGCGCACGAGAAGGGCTTTGCGCGCATCCGCCTGCCGGAGCAGGGCGAGGCGGTGGAGCTCGTCAAGAACTATCCGCAGCCGGCCGGCCGCAACCTCTTCGCGGTCATCCCGGCGGCGAAGGACGGCGAGTACCTCGCGGGCTGCGGCTACGGCGGCGGACTCGTTCGCTTCGATGCCGACGGCGAGGCGGTGTCGCAGTGGTTCGTGCCGACGGACACCGGCAAGGAGAGCCGCTTCTACGGCCAGGTCGAGGAGCGGCCGAACGGCAACGTCTACCTCGCGCACTGGACCGGCCACGGCGAGAATGACAGCTTCAAGGGCTGGCAGGTGGTGGAGTTCGACCCCTCGGGCAAGCCGGTCTGGCACCTTGACTCGCCTGACCGCTTCGGCTCCATCTCCGGCGTCATCGTGCTCGAGGACTGACCTCCCCGCGTCGCTGCCCCGTTCCCCGTTCCCCATTCCCCATTCCCTGTTCCCTTGCACCTCCGCGGCATAATTTAGTATAATGCACGCATTCAACGGGAGCGCCCGACCGGCTCGGTCTACTACATCCGCTAACTCCGCGGCAGTTTGCGCGGCAAGTTCCGCGGCGGATTGTTAACACACGGATTTGTTCGCGTCTAACGACGCTCACTTTTTTGAGAAGTTGAAAGGTTGAAAGGCCGCGGCAGTTCACGCGGCTTCGGGTTGGGGCGCTCGCCACGCCCTCCGCCGCGCGGCGCGCGTTTATGGTTTATGGTATAATACGGCATAATAACCGAGAGGAGAATATGCCATGGAGTTCAAGGAGCTGATTGCGGCGTTCGCCGCTAAATATGCAATCGAAGGTCTTGACGGCGTCGACGACGTCGTCGAGCTTGACGTCGACGGCAGCCGGGTGGAGCTGCTGGACGATCAGCAGACGCGGAGCGTGGTTGTCTGCACCGAGATCGGACAGCCCCCGCCCGACGCGAACGGCGAGTTCGGCGCGATGATGCTCAAGGCCAACTTCATGCTGCGCGCCACGGACGGCGCGACGCTGTGCCAGAACCCCGAGACCGGCGCATACGCGCTTGTCCGTCGGCTTCCGCTCGCGCTGGCGGATGCCGAGTCGCTCGGCGCCGGAATAGAATCGCTTGTCAACCAGGCGGAGGAATGGCGCAGGACGCTTGCCGGGATAAGGTACGCCGAAGAAGCGCGTGCGGAGGAGACCGAAGGCGCCTCCGACCACAACGGCCTGCTATCAAGCGGATTCTTCCATGTGTAACCTTATGTAACCTTTTTGCTTTTCGCGTGTAGACAGGTTGAAACAGGTTGAAAAGTTGAAAAGTTGAAAAGTTAAAAGGTTAAAAGGTTAGAAAGGAGCAGAACAATGGCAGGACAGGTAAATGCGAACTACAGCGCGAACTTCCAGAAGTTCGTGGATTTTGCGAACAAGGCCTACGGGCCCAATGGCAAGGGCGAGGACACGGTCGCGCGCTTCTCTGGGATGCCGAGGGGCGACTACAAAGGCACCTTCGCGTCGTTCTGGCGCACGGCGGACATGAAGACGGCGAACGACCAGGTGCGCAATCTTTTTCGCAAGACGGTCGCGGACATGTTCGGCGGCGAGAAGTTCATTCCCGACATCGTGCTCGACAACATGAAGCTTGAGGACTTCGGCAAGGGCAAGCCGCTCACGGCGCGGCGGATCAACCTCGTGCGGATTGCCATAGACTCGCTCGGCGGCGGCAAGTTCAACGACCCTGCGAGCATCGGCAGGGCGACGGCGATGGGCTATGTGGCCTCCGAGCTGCCCAAGCTCGCGCGCGTCGCGAATATCTACCAGCAGGCGACGGGATGCACGGACGCGGAGGCGGAGTCCGCCGCGCTCGACCCGAACTCGACCGCGCGCCGCCTCTTCGACTGCGGCGGACGCTTCACGAAGAGCGCGGAGAACTTCAAGAAGGGCCTCGCGCTCATGGCGGACTTCCAGGAGTGGTTCGCCAATGTCTGCTCGGAGCTGGGCAACGGCCCGGGCGTGACCGCCAAGTGCATGAACCCCTCCATAACCGGCACCTCCCACGCGCGCGGCGCCGAGAAGTTCATCTTCGACGAGATCGCCGTCAACGAAAACATTCCCCTCGAAACCGAGGACAAGGAGTCTGTCTTCGGCATGGAGAGGAACCCCGCGGCCCGCTTCGCCCTGAGCAAAGTCGGCGACTCGCAGCACGCCACGCTGGCCCAGATGCCCCAGGCGCAGCGCGATCTTCTCTGCGCGGTCAACGACCTCTTTCATCCCTTTGACCCCAACGGACAGCAAGGGACGGTGATCGGCCAGGGCGCAGTCTTCGTCGGGCGCGTCATTAAGCATGCCGACGAACTCGCCGCACTCAAGGCCGCCGGCAATCTCACGCGCCAGACCGCCTTTGACGTGCTTTATTCCGACATCTCCGAAAAGGGCAATCGCGACGCCGAGGCCGCAAACCTCATCGAGGACATCCTCGTGGAGCGCCTGCCCGACAGCGGCCAGATAGTCAGGGCCATCAACATGCTCGCGAGAACCGGCGCGTCCATAGACGAAGTGCTCAACGCGATGGAGAGGAACATCGCCCTTCCCTCGGCCCCCTACGTGTCCACCGTCACCAAGTCCCTTGTGTCCTTCGGCATGAACGGCGAGGGCGGCATCAAGGCCATGTGCGGCGACATCCACCGCCCATCGATGCCCACCTTCATCGCCACCGGCAAGGAGCCCGAGGGCGTCCGCAACCGCTACGTCTTCAAGTTCGCGGACGAAACGCTCGAATGCGGCGGCACCTCCGAGGCGGACGCCAAGCCCGTGTTGGAGCG
>JAEIGA010002061.1_pt1 | contig 32057 bp, 23 predicted proteins | sample 9270691 | NCBI WGS metagenome assembly JAEIGA01 (sample SAMN17057246, study PRJNA624740) | gut metagenome | biome: biome; isolation source: fecal sample | host: Bos grunniens | place: China: Xizang | collected 2019 | reverse complement strand
GGTTTTAACTCTTCGAGATACTTTTTCATCCCGTCAGATTCAAACTGAAATAGGCCCGTTGTCTCACCCCGCCCGAAAAGTTCATATGTTAACTTATCGTCATCAGGTATCTTGTCGGGATCAAGAAACCCTGCCGCATCTCTTATGGCTTCAGGAACACGCGGATTATTCGCACCAAGCAATTTGACACACTCTTTCTCAACTGTAAGAGTCTTTAGCCCGAGGAAATCCATTTTCAACAAACCGACCGGCTCAACAAAATGCCCATCGTACTGAGTTGTCAAAAGCTTATCACCGCCAGAGCCATCACTCCCCTTCGCCCCAGCTTTATCTGGTGTAGGCATAACAGGCAGAGTTTCAATCAAAGGATCTCTTGAAATAATCACACCGCAAGCATGCACGCCAGGCTGACGTATAGACCCCTCCAAGCGCTCCGCCCTTTCCATTAGTTTATGAATCGTCGGATCGCTTGAATTAAATGCTTTCTCAAGGTCAGGGGATTCCTTACGAGCCTTTTTAAAATTTATTTTTGGCGTATCCGGAACAAACGAGGCAAGTTTATTTGTTCCATCTAACGCATACCCCATAACGCGGCCGACGTCCTTGATTGCTGATTTTGCCGCCATCTGGCCAAACGTAACTATATGCGCAACATGGTCAGCACCGTATTTACGAGTAACATAATCAAGCACAAGTTCACGCCCAGCATCATCAAAGTCAACGTCAATATCAGGCATTGAAATTCGATCGGGATTAAGAAATCTCTCAAAAAGAAGATCGTACTTAATTGGATCTACATTCGTAATGCCAAGGGCGTATGCTACTGCCGATCCGGCAGCCGAACCTCTGCCCGGCCCCACCCAGACTCCGCATTCCTCACGTGCTGCACGAATATAATCATGAACAATCAGGAAGTATCCCGGGAAACCCATCGTCCTTATTGTATCGAGCTCAAATTGCACTCGCTCGCGAATATCCTCGGGCATATCCCTGCCCCAGCGTTTTTCAGATCCCGCCCACACAAGTGAAGCAAGATATTCGGCCTCAAATTGAATCCTTATGACCTTTTCATAGCCGCCAAGCTTATCGACTCTGCCTTTGGGATACATACCGGCAAGAGTTTCCGCATCATATTTTTCTTTAATGCCTTCTTCCGTTCCAAATGAAAGCGGAATCTCAAACTTAGGCATAATCGGATCAGAATCTAAATTATATTCCTCAATACGCTCAGCGACTTCAAGTGTATTGCTTATCAACTCGGGATTTTCAGCGAAAAGTTGGCGCATATCCGCCTCGGATTTGAACCACTCTTCGCCAGTATATATCATCCTCTTTGTGTCACTCAGTTTAGTCCCCGTAGAAAGCGCCAGCAAAACATCATGCGAATCATCATCGTCTTTTTCAAGAAAATGCACATCATTTGTGGCGACTACACGAATATCGAGCTTTTTACCGAGCTCAAGCATTCCCTTTACAATTTTCTTCTGCGACTCGTATAGACTGCGGAAATTGTTTCTCGTCTCTATTGGAATATCGACGCCGAACTTCGTTGAGTTATGCAACATCACCTCAAGCGAATAATCGTCGCCAAAAAGATCCTTGTACCACTTTGCTATTCGCTCGGCCTCCGCCATGTCGCCGTTTGTGATCGCCCTGGAAACCTCGCCAGCAATGCAAGCCGAAGAACAATGCAGCCCTTCGTGGTATTTCTCAAGCAGCGAATGATCAATACGCGCATTATGATAAAACCCTTCAATATGCGCCGTTGAAATAAGTTTTACGAGATTGTGATAGCCTGTAAGATTTTTAGCGTGAAGACACAAATGATGACGCGTCTCATTCTTATCGCGCATAAAGCGGTTTCCCGTAGAGGTGACATACGCTTCACATCCAAGTATCGGCTTGATTGTCGAATTGGCAAGTTCTCCGTATGTCTTTTCTTTTTTTGAACGGCATTCATCATAAAATGACTTAAGCGCGAAAAGATTGCCGTGATCGGTGACGGTCAAAGCTTTCATGCCAAGCTTTCGCGCCTTCTTCACAAGCGGAACAATCTGACATTGTCCGTCAAGCAATGAATACGTAGTATGAAGATGTAAATGTACAAAGCCGCTCATTTCAATAATATCCCCAATGTTCTCTCTAATTCCTCTGCATTAGAAACACACATTTCCGCCTGCGAACAATCGCTTGATCCGCCGTACCCCCACTCTACTGCCACAGAGTCGACATTATTGGCCTTTGCCGCCGTAAAATCATTAAGCGTATCGCCAACCATAACACACTCATCAGGCCTTGCGGACAACTCTTTAATGACAAAAGCAATCAATTGTGTCTTGCTCATTCGCCCTATTGTAGGATCGGAATCGTGCATATCGCCGGCGTAAAGTTTTTCGAACACGTCATTCCACCCAAACTTGCTTGCCATAGCAGAGGCACCTGCAAATCGCTTATTCGTAACGATAAAAACTCGTGCTCCGCTATTTTTCAGCTTGCGCACAACATCCAACACGCCAGGATATTCAAACGTATTGGGAAAGCCATCATTATCATAATGAAAACCGAAGCGCGCTCTTATCTGCGCACCAAGTTCATCGGTGTATATTTCTGGAAGCATACGCCGCGCCATATCCTCAAGCGGCGGACCGGCAACAAACTCAGCATCAAAACGAGGGCAATTAACATTCAAATCTGACAATGCCGCCTTCCACGACGCACGTATATCGCCGTCAGTGTCTGCAAGCGTTCCATCAAGATCAAAGAAAAAAAACTTTTTCATTTTATATACTCCGCTTCGCATTCGCGAATAATATCAATCACCGACTCAACGCTTTCTGTAGCATCTAATCTTTCAAGTAGATCTGTACCATGTGAAAGAATTGCTAAACGCGCAAGTATCTGAAGATGGAGGTCGTGATCAATTGAACAAACAAGAAAGAAATGACGCGTTCCTGCGCCATCTGGCGCGCCAAAAAACACAGGGTTTACGCTTCGGCCGTAAGCAAGAAAACTTTCTTCAAAAAGATACGGGTCGTGGAATCGCGGATGTAGAAAGGCTGCGCCTGCGCCTACAGCGGTTGACGCTGCGTGTTCTCTATCTGTAAGCTCCTTAAACAACGCAGCGGTATCGTAAACAAAACCAGAACGCGACGCTAATTCAGCCATATCCCTAATAATGCCCGCCTTTGCCTTTGCCGCAACATTCAAATCAACACACTCAGGACGAAACAGCGAGCTAACGCTCAGTTCACCCTTTTTAGTGCGTCTACGCTTCTCGTCAAAAGCCTTATTTTGAACCAATAACCGCTTTTTGTTTTCTGCCAACAAATTGCGCTGCGCCCATTCATCAAGAGAAGCGTGATCAAAGAACCATTCCCCCGAGCGCACAGAGGCGTCAATCTCTCCGCGCTGCGCCACGTGCTTGAGTTCGTTGGCATCTATCTGAATATGCTCTGCAGCCTGTGCCAAATTCAAAAACTCGTGCCTCATCAAACAGCTCCTTTCTTACTGGCGCATATACGCAGCAATTCCGTAACAACTAAGGCATCAATTCCCGATGCAGACGAAACAGAGCGCTCTCTAAGAGAAATTAGGCGCGCCCTTGCTATACGCAACTCCATAAGCGTCCAATTAGCGGCAAATGCCAAATTCTTTTTAGCGGCAAAGGGCGACATAGACGCGGACGCTTCTCCGTCTCTGCCCTTGGCATGGGCATCTTTCAACTCCAACAATGTTCTAAAGAACTTTTCCGCGACAGTTGTAACCATAACGGCAAAGCCGCTTTCTCCCTCAAATTTCGACAATGCCTCCCAAAGTTTTTGGCTATTACGCTCGCCTATGGCATCTGTTATACTCCATATCTCAGGTTCCGATGATCCATCAGAGGATGTAATTGCGACAATATCCGATACTTCAGCAACGGTAGATGACGCTCCGAGATAGGCGCGCAACTTCTTTACCTCATTAGATAGCGTGCGCGTGTTTAAGCCAACGATCGAAACAAACCTTTCCGCAGCACCGCGGGCAAAAGAAAAGCCTTCGTCCTTTGCAAATGCTTCAGCCGCGGCAATGGCAGTCTTTGCTCTCTCCCACGGCTTGCCAACAGAAAAGAGCTTAAATTCAGCGCCCTTCTTAAGCGTTTTTGCAAAAATAGATGTTGATAATAATTTAGGTGCCGATAAAATAAACATTTGGTTCGCGGGGAGCGGAGAAGACACCAACTTAACAGCGAATCGCTCAAGTTGCCTCTTCACTTCTTCAGAACTGCTATTACCACCAGCATGCGGAAGAAAGCCTACATTCTTCCACCAAGTAGCCTTAGACGGCTCAAGAAACGGTGGCGTCGAGAAACTTTCTTCGGCAAGCGCTATATCACGCAGCTCCAATTCCTCCTTGTGAGAAAGGTTTGAATCAATAATCTCAACACCCTCCACACCATCGAGGAGTTTTTTGACGGCTTCATTGACGAGAAAATCGTCTTCACCTATTATCACATGAAGATTTGCCATTTTTTTTTGACCATTCCCATTCAATGAAGATGCAGCCTACTGCAAACAAGAGCAAAGAAACAATCTGCGCACTTGAAAGACCAAACAATTCGGGACGCTTGTCGTCGCGCAAAAACTCCATACCAAAACGAATCACCGAATAACCAATCATATACATTGCCGCTGTATATGCCTTAAACTTTTTATAAATCGCGTAGAGAATTCCAAAGAGAATCAACAACGCAACCGCCTCGAAAAGTTGCGTCGGCAATACCGGGAGAGAATGAGTAGAAAAATCATTGGCGCGCCTTGCAAACCACACGGGCGAATGAGCAGGAAATCTTACTGCAAGAGCAGAATCGGAAACCTTGCCCCAGCAGCATCCATGAAGGAAGCATCCTATACGGCCAAACGCGTGAGCTATTGGAATTGCCACGCAAAGAACGTCGGCAACCTTTAAGAATTCTCGCCCCTTTATGACGCACCATATTACAAATGAAATCGCTCCAGCTATAAAACCACCATAAAAGACAAGCCCCCCCTGCCATACTTTAAACGCCGAAAGAGGATTGATATCAAAACCATCCTCGTAATAAAACTCAATAACATGCGTGAGCCTTGCCCCTATAAGACCTGAAATAAGCAAAAGAAAAATCAAATTGCCTATTTCGTCACTACGCCAAAGACGCTCTGCTATTTTCCACGCAATAAGCACGCCTATGGCGATACATAAACCAAACGACTGAAACGGAAGTCCTTCAATAAGTTGAGAGTGCATTCTTTAAATCCCCCTTACATGCAAATGGCATTATATACTTCACGCAGCAATGAATAAACCCACACATAGGTCTGTGTTGTACAATAAGCAATAGAGTTTAACACCTCTGAATAAGTTACCGAACCTGCAGCTGCTAATGCGAATATAATCATTGCCGCATTAGCAATAAAAATAATGGTCCACGAGAACAACTTACCATACTCGGCAATATCGGACTGGTACCGGGAAAGCGAATCAAATGTAAAGAGCAAATGAAACGCCCATGACATTCCAAGAGCGAACAGCCATAACGACATAAGTGGCAGTGGAGAATAAAAGAAACTTACTGCAACAGCAATAACCGCCAAAACAAACGAATAAAACGGAAAAAAATACGGCGAAAGTGTTATCAAGAAATTGGATTTTGTTAAACTAACACTACCGCCATTCTTGCTAACACGCAATTTCGAAGGCCATGCAAAAAACAACAAACCCCACAATGCATGCGTTAATTCGTGTCCCAATACATACATTCGCACGGGACGGGGAAAGACAAACCATAAAATCACAAATGCTACCACGCCTCCGATAAAGGCGGCAGCCTCGACTATTAACGCCCGCGAAAGCATAACCACCTGAAAAAACGAACGCCCCACTGCAAAGCAGACGGGCAAGAGCAACAATCCGATAACAAACCTTAGAAAACCTAAAAACATTATTATTATTTTTTTTCAGGAAATACGAATACAACTTCCCCTGGATAAACTCTATGGTCCTGTCTTGCAATAGATTCTACTTGTTCCGAACTGGACTGAAAACGGCGAGCGCGGTCACTATACTCAGCACTCTCTGCATTAACAGAGGCAATCTCCTCTATAAGCGCGGCATCCCTCTGCTTGAGAGCATTGCTACGCCTTAAAACTGGAACTAAATTCACTACACCGACGACAACAACAAGTATAACAATCGTCAAAGTCCCATAACTAATTATATTATCTTTTGTTCTCTCCTTCATAGATAGGATTATATCAAAAAGTTAAAGAAAAAACATTGACATTAGTTAAAAAAGTGAGATACTATACGCCCGTTCACTGCTAATAAGATACATTGGCAGTCAACATCAATAAGGAAAGTCCAAAATGAAGATAACAACTAAGAAGTGCGCTTGCAAAAAGGCTGCAAAGCCTGTTGCCAAGAAAACTACCAAGCCGGCAACAAAGACGGTAACATTTACTGTTCATGCCGAAAAAGGCAAAGCCGTATACCTTGCAGGCGACTTCAATAAGTGGGAGCCTACAGCCAAGAAGATGGCGTACAAGGCTAAGGATGGTGTCTATGCCGCAACGGTAAAGCTCGTCCCTGGCACTTACGAATATAAGTTCATCATTGATGGCTCATGGTGCGCAGACCCCGAGAACGAAAACTCGGTACAGAACGACCAGGGTACATTCAACTCTGTTATTGTCGTGAAGTAAGAGCTTAACTTCACGATAAAAAATAAGAGCCGCAGTTTAAACTGCGGCCCTTATTTTTTGCACTTTTATGCGTATTATTTATAAATAATATCTGATACATTTCCGCCGTGCATTTTCAACCACGCAATAAGGCAGTTCCAGCTGGCCATTGATCTTGCATAATTATGACCACACTCCGGCTCACTAAACGGATTTCGCTTAAGGCCGTTGTGTCTGTCTCTGATTGCTTTCACAACCTTCAAGGCATCCTCATCCATTCCTTGAAAAATCATTTCTGCAGCTGCAACATATTCAAAACCAGTCATTACCTCACCAAAATACGGGAACGGAACTTTCAAGCGACCACGCGGCCACGCACCCATAAGAAGTCCTGCCTCATCACCAGCAGCATATGTACGCATATTATTAAAGTGGCGAGTAAAATCACCACGCCAATTCCAGCGCATAATCGACTGGCATGTTTTCTTGAGATTTTCCTTCTTTGCTAAATCTCCAAGATCCCAAAGGTGCGCCATCTGCTGTCCGACAAGCTGGTCAACGAGACAGCACTTGCCAAGCTGATAACGAAGTTCACCATGACCCTCGGTAATCTTATGTTCATAATAATCGCCATTGAAAAGTTCCGCGTCAATACGGCGCGTACCCTTTTCGTAAATTGCGCGGCACTCTTCAGCAAATGCCTTATCATTCATAGCCTTTGCCATCTCTTCTGCGGCACGAAGCGCTCCAAGATACCAGAAGCCCATCTGTGGATTAGGACCGTAGTAATTTACGTCCATAGTATTGTGCTGCTCGCCATCCATAAGACCGCTCTTGTCAACATCCCAGCCACCTTTGCGCCAACGAGCATTCCATATCCACTTGTCGGCAGGAATCCATGCAAATGAAAGCACGTTCTTAACATTGGGCCACAACGCAGCAAGCCATTTGTCATCGCCGCAAAGCTTCCAATCGCGGTAAACTTTCATAATGCACCCCATCTGACCATCGGCGGCGACAGCCCCGCCCGGTTTTGTACCAAGAGGCAGCGGAACACGGAATGCCATCGATCCGTCGGGATTGCGCGCATAATTAAACTCAACATCGCGCATTGAACGAGATAAATCGGGGAAGAGACACGCAACAGCGTTTTCATAATTCCACACATGGGTGCAGCTTCCGTGGCATGAGCCCATATGATCCATTACGCCCTCCCAGCCAAGGAGGTGGCCTGTAGGAACACGGAATACGGTCTGTGACTTCAAAACAGAAAGGTTGGCAAGCGCGGCCTCCTTCAAGTGGTGCGGCGCATCAAGAGAAATAATTTTCTTTGTAAATGCGAGCGAACGCTTTTCAAGTTCTGGCAACTGCGGAATGATTTTTTCGGCGGCATCCCAAGCATCTGTATAATTCTTAGAATACCAGTTACCTACAATAACACTTGTATTACCCCAGGCAGGACGATTGGGGAAGTTCCATGTAAACGCAAAACGATATGACTTAGCTGAACGCGGCGAAACGGTCTTTTTAACACAAAGTCCGCCGTGAGGCTCGCCTACTCCCTGACGTGGAGTAAAGTGTCCGTCATCGGAAATATCATCCCAGAAATCAAGAATAGTATTACTCCACGAATTACGGTTAAACGACTCGCGTGACGAAAGCGTACCGTCCTTATCGGGTGTGCTCAAAGCAAGGGTTCCATAGGCAGGCGACTTTGGATCGACCCCCTCTGAAAAGCACATAATACCGCTCAACGTTTCCGACTTCTTATTAACGGTAAGATTGTTGCGCTCGCCTCCGGAATGGGACCACCTTCTGCCAGTGTAACCGATAGGATTGCCGTCATTGCCGACAATATTGCGGACAAATGCTGCAATTGACACCTCAAGAGGCTCGTCCGAAAGATTTTCGACAACATATTCAAGCGAAGCTACAGGCAAAGAACTTGCAGCGCTGTCGCCCGGAACAAATGGAGAAAAGCCCTTGATATCTACCTTGACCGGCAAATCCTTGTCAGAAAGGTGGACTGTTCCAAACGGGAACGCTCCATCAAACGTGGCTTTGCGAAAGCGCGGCAAACCGCTCTGCGGCACACTATTACCCTCTGCAGCATAAAACTCTGTCGGATGCAACGGACCAGCGAGCATCGTTGTTGTATCATGAGTTTTACCCTTTATGCGGATTGCAAAAAATGTACGCGAGATAGGCCCTCTCTCCGTTTCACTCATCGACTTGTTAGGACGGTTCATAATCTCCCAATCAACGAGTTCACCGCGACCGGACAATGACACTGAGCCGCAACCGATACCGCCCATAGGAAGAGCAACTCTTAACAAATGCTCCGAATCAAAACTACGTACAACCGGCCAGCTCTCAGCCGTTGCCGATAATGCCATTAACGCAACAGCCGCAACGCCCGCAATGCCTACATCAGAACTTTTGCAACTCATAATATTGTTCCTCTCTTTAAAAACCAAATGTTTCTGTAAAATTTACCATAAAAACTATATACGGTCAATTTACCGATAAACGCATTGCGAGCATAGCACAAGCAACAGCATCATAAAGTCCGTCATGCCAAGTACGTCCTTCCATCTGCGGAACACAGCCGAACAGTTCACATAACTCGCCTAATGAATAACCTGGGAGTCTTGGATAGCGCGCCTTTGCAACTTTGAGAGTATCTGTCCATGGTCCCCACTGCGTAAGAGGAGCTACCCGCGTAAGAATAGTCTTCTCGCAAGCTATATTATGCGCCACAAGGCGCCTGCCTGCAAGGAAAGGATAAAAGGATTCCCACTGCTCCATCATCGGCAAATGCTCGGGAGTAACATCTGTGCGAAAAAACCATTCTCGCGTCTCAATAATTTCAAGGTCGCGCACAAGAGCCGCCCCGAGCTGCCAAGGGTCGTTTGTTCCACCGGCCTCATAGCCAGTAGTTTCAAAATCAATCGCAACGAACTCCATCATCAGTCCTCAATGCATCAATCACCTTCAACGCTTGCACTGTTTCACGAACATCGTGTACACGAACTGCGCTTGCCCCATTCATGGCACACCACACTGCGAGCGCTAAATTACCGCCAAGATTCTTACCAGTAACCTTCTCGCCCGTTAATTTCTTAACGATTCGCTTACGGCTTGCTCCTACAAGAACTCGGGCATCCCTCGTCAAAGCGTTTATTGAGCGCAATAAATTCAAATCATCTTCCCGGGATGTCCCAAAGCCTATCATCGGATCAATATAATAAGGAAGACGATCTAAATCTTCTTTAGAAATTTTCCTCAATGAATTAACAGGCATAACAATCTCGGCGCCAGCGTTTTTACACAATGCAATCATTTCTGGAACACTGTGCTCATACACGCAATTAATTATACCTACGCCTAAGGCAAGCGCCCTCTGCGCCGTCTCAGGATGATAAGTATCCACCGACAAAACAGCATTAATTCCTGACAGCGAGCCAAGAACTGGCTCTAACCGCTCCCATTCCTCACTCCAACTAACAGGTTGAGCTCCAGGCCTCGTGGATTCCGCTCCGACGTCAATTATATCAGCCCCCTCCGACACCATATTGTGAGCTCTACGCACTGCCTCGTCAACTGTAAAATATTTGCCGCCATCCGAAAAAGAATCAGGCGTAACATTTAATATCCCCATAACTTTACATGCCATACCCTAAAGCCTTTCATTCTATGCCGTTAAAAAGATCTCCTTGTGCAACCGGAGCAAAGCTTCTTCGATGCTCTGGGCACGGCCCTAACTTGGCAAGGGCGGCAAAATGCGCTTTTGTTGGATAGCCTTTGTGCTTTGGAAAGCCGTACCCTGGATATTCCGCGTCCATACGCATACAATCGGCATCTCGCGATGTCTTTGCAAGAATAGACGCCGCAGCGACAAGAAGCGATTTTGAATCGCCTTTTACAAGATTACTCGACCGGAATACAAACCCATCAACCGCAAGCCCATCCACCAGAACACGATACTTACTTTCGCTTGAAGTACAATTAAGTTTTTGCGCCACTTCTAAAACCGCTCTTCGCATTGCAATATGCGTGGCTCTAAGTATATTGTGAGTATCTATTTCACGCGGAGAAGCACTGGCCACCGCCCAAACACAGTCGGGTGTTTCCTTGATAATCAGCGAGAGCGCTTCACGTTTACGCTCAGTTAATTTTTTTGAATCGTTTATCGCACTCCAAGCCCCGCAAAGCAGTGACTGCGCCATGTCCGGCGGAACATAAACTGCAGCAGCAAACACAGCGCCAGCCAATGGCCCTCGCCCTGCCTCGTCTACACCTATAACGTGTCCGCCAAGTTCAAGCTCGTAGTCTATTGAGACAGCCATAATAAATCATCCACCTTACTCTTGCGGGAAAAGACGAGACAGAATTTGCTCGGCAGGTGTCTGTGCTCGCTTTTCATTATTGCATTCTTTACAGCATGGCACACAATTTGAACGCACCGAACGACCGCCGCGAGAAACGGGAACTACATGATCCATCGTCAACGCTTCCGCCCCAACTTGCTTCCCGCAGTAATGACACACGCCCTTTCTTAGTTGCTCGCGCCACCAATCGCTTTTTCTCAACAGGCGCGCCTTCTCGCGCTCCTTTTTTACATGGGCCGGGTCGGCCTGTATATCAATCCAATCTTCCATTTTTCTACCTATGCAGCATGATCTTTGCCGATAAACTCGCATGGCGCTTTTTTAGCCGCCAATCCTTGGATAAAGCGCACTCCATAGACAATGTGTGTAGCAAGAACGCCAATGCACACAAGAATCCATTTTAATGGATTGCGTGAAAAGGACGTAACGACAAGAGCCAACAAATAAACGCCAAGCGGGATGCATGACAAACACATCAGCGCATTGAAAACACAAGGCATGCTTGGAGCAAAAATATAAAATAATAAAGCCGCGGATTCAACGCAGAGATAGGCGACAAAAAGGCTCGGAACAAAATAAGAAAAATGAAGCGAGTTGGAAGGATACTTTTTGCAGAAATATCCGCGGTGAAACGCATAGCGCCCAAGTTGTCTTAAATGAGGTGCAAAGAGCGCTCTTCTATGATGATATACAACAATCCATGGGTCATATACGATACGCATACCAGCATCTACAATATCCTTGCAAAGCAATGTGTCTTCGCCTGGCCAAAAATCCGTACGGTAACCGTTAATTCTTTTTAGCAAATCTGTACGCACAAAAAGGTTGCAACTTGGATAGTCATCAACATCGCGCTTTACCCCGCCGGCTATATAACGATAGCGATAGTTGCCAGATACCAAAATATTCTCGTAAACACAGCCCCCCGCCTCGCAGAGGAATGTGTCATTTGGGGGAGTAACTCCCGGACCGCCAACAGCCCCTATGCTCAAATCACTGAAATACTTTACCGCATATTCCAGCCAGGACTGGTGCGGGTACGCATCATCATCAATAAACGCGACCACCTCACCCGTTGCCTGCATTATGCCTATGTTGCGCTTCTCTGCGGGACGAACCTTACCTGTAACTACAACCTTCAAATCCATTCCGCAACTGTACAACGACTGATGCAGCTGAATGTTTTCATCAGGAAGGACTATCACCTCGTAATTGCGGTATGTCTGCGATGCAAGAGCATTAAGGCACTCGTCAAGAACTGCACTTCTGCCAGGGCATGCAATTACGACGGTTATCCTGATGTCTCTGTTAAGCTTGGGCGGAATCTCGACCTTGGCATAATATCGCAGAATTCGTAACCTGTAAAAAACAGCAAGTGAATCTATTGCCATCGTCTTTATGGTTTTGAACTTCAAAGCACCGAATTTGTAGCCAAAGTTTATGACAACGGGCGCCTCTACGATCTTTGCCCCACGTTGACTCGCTATGGAAAGAAGTTCCAGGTCAAAAGCATATGCCTTAACAAGCATCCGCGATAATGAATAACCTAAAATATCGCGCCTGAAAAGTTTCATACCCGTTTGGGTGTCAGTTATCGGCAAGCCTATAAAAATTCTAACAAGCGAAAAATAAGCCCAACTGACTATACGCCTATGCCAAGGATATTGCACCTTTGAGTCTGGGTGACGCTTAGACCCAACAACTATGTCAGCAGACGACTGCAACATCTGCATGAAAAATTCAGGCGTCTGATCTGGCAGAATATCAAGATCTCCGTCTAAAAGCATCACGTACTCGCCGGAAGACGCCTCAAAGCCAGCACGCAATGCAGCACCCTTCCCGCCGTTACTCGGCATAAGAACAGGGGCTATTACAACATATGAAAATGATGTTTTGGAAAAACCCTCAAGTGCTTGCGCAGTTGAATCCGATGAACCGTCATCTACTGGAATAATTTCAGTCCTAACTCCATAAGACTCAAACAACTCAGCAGTCCTGCGAAGATTCTGCGCTGCTGATGACGCCAAATTGTAGAACGGCATGATGACAGAGAGGCGGCCGTCTCCGACCGTCTCCCTGACGAGGCGCCATCTATCCTCGGCTGCGACCATTACCTTTGCGATTACTTACGCAACGCAGCTTGTGCAGCAGCGAGGCGCGCAATTGGAACGCGATACGGCGAGCAGCTTACGTAATCAAGCCCAAGAGCATGACAGAACTCTACCGAAGAAGGATCGCCGCCATGCTCGCCGCAGATTCCGCAATGGATATTGGGACGAGTTGTCTTGCCGCTACCTACGGCCATTTCCATAAGTTTCCCTACGCCAGATTGATCAAGTTTAGCAAAGGGATCGTTCTCATAAATTTTATGGTCGTAATATGCACCAAGGAACTTACCGGCATCATCACGCGAGAAACCAAACGTCATCTGCGTAAGGTCATTAGTTCCAAAGCAGAAGAACTCAGCCTCCTCGGCTATCTCGCCGGCGCACAATGCTGCACGCGGCACTTCAATCATTGTGCCAACTTCGTAGTTCAACTTAATTTCGGCAGCTTGAATTTCGTCGTTTGCGACATGGACAACAATATCCTTGACGAACTTAAACTCCTTCATATCGCCGGTCAGGGGAATCATGATTTCAGGCTTGACATTCCACCCCTTATGGCGCTTTTGAACATTTATCGCGGCGCGAATTACCGCCTTTGTCTGCATAACCGCAATTTCTGGATAAGTCACACAAAGGCGACAACCACGATGGCCCATCATAGGATTGAACTCATGCAATGAATCTATGATATCCTTAATGCGGCTTATCGGCTTATGCATAGTTTTGGCAAGAAGCGCGATTTCATCGTCAGTATGGGGTACAAACTCATGAAGCGGCGGATCAAGGAATCGAATTGTGACAGGCTGACCGTCAAGGGCTTCAAAAAGTTGCTCAAAATCATCTTGCTGATATGGAAGAATCTTAGCAAGCGCAAGACGGCGCTCCTCAACTGTATCAGAGCAAATCATCTCACGGAACGGTGTAATACGGCTCTGCGAGAAGAACATATGCTCGGTACGGCAAAGACCGATGCCCTCAGCCCCAAGTTCACGTGCCTTTCTGGCATCACGAGGCGTATCGGCGTTGGTGCGCACTTTAAGTTTGCGGAACTTATCGGCCCACATCATAATGCGTCCAAACTCCCCTACAATCGAGGCGTCGACGGTAGGAATAACACCATCATAAATATTACCGGTAGAACCGTCTATCGAAAGCCAATCACCTTCCTTGAATGTCTTTCCGGAAAGAACGAACTTTTTATTCTCTTCGTCCATTGCGATTTCCTGACATCCGGAAACACAGCACTCTCCCATGCCGCGGGCAACGACGGCGGCATGAGAAGTCATACCGCCGCGCACGGTGAGAATACCCTCTGCCGCCTTCATTCCTTCAATGTCTTCGGGCGAAGTCTCAAGACGAACAAGTACGACTTTTTCGCCGCGTCCCTTCCAAGCTTTGGCATCTGCCGCCGTAAAAACTATTTTACCGCAGGCAGCACCTGGAGAAGCCGCAAGACCTCTGCCGATTGGCTTAGCCTTCTTAAGCGCAACGGTATCAAACTGCGGATGAAGAAGCGTGTCAAGATTGCGAGGATCAATCATCAGCACCGCTTCTTCCTCTGTACGCATACCTTCGTCTACGAGATCACACGCAATCTTAAGCGCAGCCTTAGCAGTACGCTTGCCGTTACGAGTTTGGAGCATAAAGAGTTTACGATTCTCAATCGTGAACTCCATATCCTGCATATCACGATAATGCCTTTCAAGCTTTTCGCAGATGTCCTGGAATTGCTTAAACACATCCGGCATTACCTCTTCCATTTTAGCAATAGGCATTGGCGTTCTGACGCCAGCGACAACATCCTCGCCCTGAGCGTTCATAAGAAACTCACCCATAAGTTTCTTCTCCCCCGTCGCAGGATCACGAGTGAATGCCACACCAGTACCAGACTCGTCATTTAAATTACCAAACGCCATCATCTGAACATTGACTGCAGTACCCCAGCTGTATGGAATATCGTTGTCACGGCGATAAATATTGGCGCGAGGATTGTCCCAGCTACGAAATACGGCCTTAATAGACTCAAAAAGCTGCTCCTTGGCATCGGAAGGGAAATCTTTACCGATTTTCGCCTTATACTCAGCCTTGAACTGCTGTGAAAGATCCTTAAGATCTTCAGCCGTCAGTTCCATATCGAGCGTTACGCCTTTGCGCGCTTTCATCTCGTCAATGAGCGTTTCAAAGTACTTCTTGCCTACTTCCATCACCACGTCAGAAAACATCTGAATAAAGCGGCGATAACAATCCCAGGCCCAACGCGGGTTCTTCGTCTGAACAGCGAGCGATTCAACAACCTTTTCATTAAGACCAAGATTAAGAATCGTATCCATCATTCCGGGCATTGAAGCACGGGCGCCGGAACGCACCGAAACAAGAAGCGGATTTTTCTCGTCACCAAACTTCTTGCCTGCAGACTTCTCAAGCTTATCGATATACTCCATGACCTGCGCCATAATATCTTCACCAATAACGCGGCCGTCGTCATAAAACCGAGTACAAGCTTCAGTTGTAATTGTAAAACCCTGCGGAACAGGCAATCCGAGGCCTGCCATCTCGGCAAGGTTTGCACCCTTGCCGCCGAGCAACTCACGCATAGTTGTATTGCCTTCAGTCTGACCAGCCCCAAAGAAATACACATACTTATGATTTTGGCTCATTTTACCCCACCTTTCTTATGGACTATTTCATGTCCTTAAACTTACATATTGCCTATTACAGCCTTGATTCGACGAACACCAGCCGACGAGGACTGTTCTTTCTGAATCTTAAACGAACCAAGTTCCTTGGTATTGGCCACATGAGGACCGCAACATATTTCCTTTGAGACATCGCCGATAGAATAAAGCGAAACCTCTTCGCTATACTTGGCGCCAAATAAAGCCATCGCGCCTTCAGCCTTGGCCTCTTCTACCGTTGTGGTCTTCTTTGTGACATCTATTCCGGCGTCAATCCAACTGTTGACGAGATTTTCGACTTCCGAAATCTGTTCCGGAGTCATTTTTTCCGCCCAGGTAAAATCGAAGCGCAAACGCTCGGCCGTAATATTAGAGCCTTTCTGATTGGCATTTGGGCCAAGCACCTTATGAAGAGCTGCATGGAGCAAATGCGTTGCCGTGTGAAGACGCGTAACAACCTCGCTATTATCCTGAAGCCCCGCCTTGAACGCGCCGGCAGATGTAGTGCGCGAAAGCTCTTGATGCTTGCGGTTAGCCTCGTCAAAACCTTCCTTGTCGACAGTAAGACCAGCTTTGTCAGCCATTTCAAGAGTCATCTCAAATGGGAAGCCAAACGTATCATAAAGTTTGAATGCCGTCTTGCCGCTTATCTGCGACTGACCGTGCGCTTTAAGTTGATCGGCAACCTTATTAAACATTGCCTCGCCTTTGTCAAGCGTTTGATTGAAGCGATTCTCCTCGGCCTCTAAGTCGGACTTGCAAACGGTAAGATTCTCTGCGAGCTCTGGATATACATGCTTGTACTTCTCGCATATCACCTCTGCAAGCTTAACTGTAAAGCCTTGTGCAATACCTAAGAAACGGCTATACCTGACAGCACGACGGATAAGACGGCGCAAAACATAATTGGCACCAACATTGCCCGGCTTTACGCCGCCTTTGGGGTCGCAAAGAATGAAGGTTGCCGTACGCATGTGGTCTGCGATAATGCGGCGGCTTTTTAGAGCAAGTTCTGCATCGTCTGGCGCGATTGTTGAAAGCTCGTCAATCTTTGCCATAATAGGCGCAAAAATCTCCGTGTCATAAACCGTGGGAGCGCCAGACATCATGCAAATCGTACGCTCAACTCCCATGCCGGTATCAACGTTATGCCTTCCGAGCGGCTCAAACACACCGTCAGCATTTTTATTGTACTGCATGAAAACATCGTTCCAGATTTCAATAAATTTACCGCAGTGACAGCCTGGACGGCAATCGGGACCGCATTTAGGCTTGCCCGTATCTATAAACATTTCGGTATCGGGACCGCATGGACCCGTCGTACCTGCAGGCCCCCACCAGTTATCTTCGCGGGGGAGACGATAAATGCGCTCTTCAGGAATACCGAGGGACTTCCATATTTCAACGGCTTCCTCATCGGCTGGAATATAGCCACTCTGTCCTTCCGTACCTTCGCCTCTAAATACCGTCACGGAGAGCTGATCGGGAGAAAACCCAAGCTTTGTTGTAAGAAACTCGTAGCTCCATGTGATGGCTTCTTTTTTGAAATAGTCATTAAGCGACCAATTGCCAAGCATTTCAAAAAATGTCAAATGGGCACTATCGCCTACGGCATCGATATCACCAGTGCGAACGCATTTTTGCACATCGGTCAAACGAGTCCCCGCAGGGTGTTCCATAGCGCCCATCAAATATGGAACGAGCGGATGCATTCCTGCAGTTGTAAAAAGAACGGTAGGGTCGTTTTCGGGGATTACAGACGCTCCAGGGATAATTTTATGACCCTTGGACTCAAAAAACTTAAGATACATTTCACGGAGTTGATCCGCAGTAAGATTCTTCATAATTTTATAATTCCTTTGCAATATATTTTACCAAATATAGCCAATAAAATGGCTTTTTTATTTTTTGGGCGCGGGCCTATTTGAATTTATTGTCCCACTTGTGATATAATACACCTCATTCCCATTTGGGACTGTAGCTCAACTGGACAGAGCGACGGTTTCCTAAACCGTAGGTTGGGAGTTCGATTCTCCCCAGTCCCACCAGTTTACATTACTGGCGGTGAAGGGAGCCTACCATTTTCAAGAAGATCGCTAATGATCATTCTTACCTCGGTATCAAAATCCCCCTTAAGTATCCATTTAAGAAAATTAGGCTCATTTAAAAGAAGTTTCTTAAGGCTCTCGCCCTTCTTCTTGCCAAAATTAATCGTTAGCTCACCATTTTTCCAGCGGAGCATGCCCATTCGGTCCGCATTCATTGGATCGTGCGGCACAAGGTATTCATCCATCTCTTCTACCGTCTGCGGCAAATCCCCGTATCGCTCCATTTGAGACTTAAGCACCTCAAGCGTAGCACGCGTATCAGCCTCTGCTCCGTGCGCGCCATCGTGGTTGCGACAAAGATAGTATTTAACCGCTGCAGTCAAATCGCGGGGTTCCTTCTTGTGGTAAATGCGCTGCACATCAATATGCTTCCTTGATGATGGAGCAAATGACATGCCGACACGGGCAAACTCCTCCTCAAGGCATGGAATATCAAAGCGGTCGGCATTAAACCCAGAAAGATCGCAATCGCGGAAAAACTCGAATATCTCTTCCGCATTATCCGCAAACGTCGGGCAATCCCTTACTATTTCATCGGATATACCATGAATAGCCGTCGTCTCGGGTGGAATCGGCACTGTTGGATTCATAAGCCAACACTTAGAAATTTCCTCACCTGCAGGCGTAACTTTTATCGCCGCCAACTCGATAATGCGATCCTTACGCGGCGAAACACCAGTAGACTCTATGTCAAAAACAATTAACGGGCGGGACAACTTTAAACGTAACATAACAAATCATTCCTATATAACGCACGTATGGCATCACAATCCAAGGTATGTCCGGCCCGATAACTAACAACCGTTCCAACAAAGCGATGCTCGCCTGTAAGCGCAAGAGCCGCCATCAAATCAAGTGTCGCACGATGCCAAACGGGCTCGAGAAATTTCCCATTCAATTGGAAACGCGGCTGTGTATAAAACTTTTTAGGTCCGTGAATGAGGATATTGTTCTTATTGTACCCCCAATTTCGGGTGCCCGCAAAAAGTTTACCGACAGTCTTTGCCAAAATATACTGACGATGCGTAGCATTTGTCCGTGCAAGACTTGCATAGCGGAATGTATCGGGCGTAGCGTCAAAGCGTATGCGCTGCTCACCGATCACTGTATTCCATGAAATTGCGCAGTCTATCCGCAAATTACGCTCCGCATTCTCAGCCGGGAGAAAAAGCAAAAAATCACCGCGCTTGCCGCCAAACGCAACGGGCTCCTTTACGGTAACAAATGTCGCATCGTCATCGCTTTGTGTTATCTTGGCATGTTCAATTGCCTTCACAAGCGGAAGCGAGGACTGATCAAATAACGGCGGATCGCCGCTATTGACTTTGAGTAGCACATTATCGACACCAAGCCCAAGCTTCAAAGCGATTATATGCTCTACCATACGCAAATAATTATGCGGAGAACCGGAACGCAAAACAAGATTTTGCGCACTCGTCCAAAGATTGGAGATATCAACCTTAGTATCAAGCTGTTCTGGCTGATCCATTCTACGTATCCACCAACCAGGCTTATCACTTGGAGCAAATGTCAAAGTTTGCTTAAGACTACCCTCAAACGTACCTACGCCGGCAACCGAAGCTTCCGAACCCAATCCTCTGCGTTTAAGAGTAAAAGGACAACTGCGGTCAACCGCCAAACGCTCTTCGTCAATAGGCTGCCTTGAAAAACGCTCATATGCCGCAGCGATAGCAGCGGTATTACCGAATATCGTTTTTCCTATTTTATATGTTGGAGAGTCATTCATAGTCACAGTATATCAAATATTGCCTTTGTGTTAACTTTGAAGCATGACTGTCAAAACTTCAACTTTCCTGTTGCCTTGTCCATCCTAACACGAATACGCGTCTTCTTCGTGCCAGCGAGCAACATATCGGCAAGAGGATCTTCAAGATAATCTTGAACAACTCGACGCAATGGGCGCGCGCCAAGCGACGAATCGTAACCTTTTTCAACAAGATAATCCAATGCGGCATCATCGACACTCAGAGAGATACGAAGTGGCTTCAAGCGTGCGCACAGTTTGTCAATCTCTAAACCAAGCACCTTGGCAAGATCTGCCTTTTCAAGTTTTTTAAACACAACTGTTTCGTCAAACCTGTTTAACAGCTCTGGCCTAAAAGCCTTTTTCGCCTCCTCGAGAAGCTTCTCGCGAAGAAGTTCGTAATCCGTCTGGCTTGCCTGAGCCGAAAAGCCAAGGCCGTGTCCTTCACGGGCAAAGTCAAAGCCCAGATTGGCAGTACAGATAACAATAGTATTTCTAAAATCTATTACACGCCCCTGACCATCGGTAAGACGCCCGTCATCAAGAATCTGAAGAAGCATATTGCACACATCTGAATTGGCTTTTTCAAACTCATCGAAGAGAACAATACTATAGGGGCGGCGACGGACTTTCTCAGTAAGTTGACCACCCTCATCATACCCCACATATCCAGGAGGCGCGCCAACAAGCCGCGATGACGAATACTTTTCCTGAAACTCGCTCATATCCAATGTAATTAACGATTTCTCATCGCCATACACTTTTTCGGCAAGCATCTTAGCCAAATGCGTCTTTCCTACTCCTGTCGGCCCAAGGAAAAGAAAACTTCCCACGGGGCGCTTGGGATCAGCAAGAAAAGCGCGCGAACGCCGTAACGCCCGTGCAATAGCATTTACAGCAGCATCTTGTCCTACAACAACCTGACCGAGCGACTTCTCCATGCCAAGAAGTTTTTCTGCGGTAGAGGCGTTCATTTTTTCTACAGGGACTCCACTGATAGAAGAAACCGTCTCGCATAACTCGCTCTCACCGATCTCAATTATCTGCTCAGTATGGTTTTCACGCCACTTGGCCAGCGCTTCGGCAAATTCAGCAGAGTACTCTTTTATAGTATCGCGGCAACGAGCAGCAGCATCAAAGTCGCCTTCCTTAACAGCGATATCTTTCTCGGCTCTCAAATCATCAATCTTCTGCTGCCTTTTAATAAGGTCGGCAGGACGAGCACTGGCCGCAGACCTCAATCTCGCGCCAGTCTCATCGATTGCGTCAATAGCCTTGTCTGGCAACTGACGAGAAGGAATATAACGCGCCGTTAATTCTACCGCCGCCTTGAGCGCCGCCTCTGTAAAGCGAACTCCATGATGCTCCTCGTATTTTTGTGCTATTCCCTTGAGGATATCAATTGAGTCTGCCAATGTCGGCTCTTCAACCTGAACCGTTTGAAACCTGCGTTCAAGCGCGGCATCCTTCTCTATTGATTTATGATACTCTTTAAGAGTCGTCGCTCCGATACACTGCAATTCTCCACGGGCCAATGCAGGCTTGAGAATATTTGCCGCATCCATGGCTCCTTCTGAACCGCCAGCCCCGACCATCGTGTGTATTTCATCAAGGAAAAGAATAATCTCTCCGCTACGCTTTGTCTCGTCAATAATTTTTTTAAGACGCTCTTCAAACTGGCCTCTATACTGCGTACCGGCGACGACGCGAGCCATATCAAGAGCGACAACGCGCTTGGACTGCATCCTCTCCGGCACCTCGCCACGGTGGATTGCTTGGGCAAGAGCTTCTGCTACCGCCGTCTTTCCCACACCTGCTTCACCAATAAGAACCGCATTGTTTTTTGACCTTCTCGAAAGAATCTGAACAATACGCCTAAGTTCCTTCTCTCTGCCGATGACGGGATCGAGTTTGCCAAGCTTGGCAAGCTCTGTTAAATCGCGACCAAAAGTATTAACGGTAGGCGTCTTTATGGATTTACTCTTTTGTGCACCGCCTTGAGAACTGGACACATCCTGACTGTGGCTATTGTCCATCTCATCACCATCTTCACCTTCACCCGACGCATGTCCCTGGGTACCCGCAGCCATAAACTTCTCTATCGTAACTCCCACATTGAAAAGAAGCTGCGCCGCGGCATTCTCACCTTCGCGCAACATGGCCGCCACAAGGTGGGTAGTATCGACAACATTTCCATTGCCAGCAAGCATTTCCGAGAGCTGCAACATTTTGCGCGTTCTGGCCGTCATCGGCAGCGCGCCCCTTTGAAGAATCGGCTCGGACGAAGAGCTTATCATCGTTTTCATCGACTCGTAAAGTTCGTCGATATTAAGCCCAAGCATCCTCAAGCGCTCACAGGCCTGACAACGAGGTATCGCCAGCAGCGACATAAAAATATGTTCACACCCAACATGATCATGTCCAATCTGACGGGCACAACTTTGTGATGCATTCAAGGCGTCAGACGCGTTCTTTGAAAATTTCACACTCACAAAAACCTACCTTCCGCTTCTTCATTCAAAACCACATCCTCAAACTTTCTATTCATTTCATCTGCAAGACGCGCGTCAATTTTGTCCCTTGAACGTTGATCCATAACATCATCTTTATTATGAACATCTATAGACGAAATAATTGCATCAAGTGCTTCTTCTGAAACACCATCGAGAAACCCCTCTTTTGACGCAAGGCGCAACGGTGAAAGCAAATCGTAAAGCTCGCCCGAGGAAAGAAGGCGCGCGTTCTTCAAAATAGCAAGCGACCGGCAAAGAGCGTCGCCGAAAACGCGAGACATATCATTCATAAGCCTGGTGCGAGCGGTCAATTCCTGTGCAACTAAACTGTCGCGCACCCTGCGAGCCGTATTCACGTCGCAAGCATATTTAAGATCATACACGTGGCCACTGTCATTAATACCGCACAATGAATAGCCCACTATGTCCATATCAAGCGCATGAAGAGAACGCTTAACTGCGTCAATCTCTCCAATAAGGAAAAGCCCTTCAAGTTGCAACCCGCCCGAAAGAATCAACTGCTCGTCAACCCCGTCAAGAGAGACATTAGACATCTCACGTCCATTACCATGCACTTGTGGGGCAGGCTCCTTGCCGATGCTGGAAACAACGCCCTGCATCGCATTCATCAGTGCCTCAATTATCTGAGGGGGCGCTTCACCCTCTCCTATTTGAGTCACCGACATTGACACTCCTGGCGGCAAAATAAGCTTCTTTCTCGTGCGCTGACTATTCTTCTGCCTGCGCAATTTCTCTTTGCGCGCGCACTCAGAACACACGTAAAGTTCATCCTCAACACCTTCGCGCATCACTTGAATTGCGCATTCAGCATTGTTATTTTGGCAAATTTCACACTTCATTTAAAATTCTTCTTTATTTGCATAAATGGTAACGGTAGATTATACCATTTATTTTCGATTCAGACGCTTTGGCGAATCTTAACGATCCTAATATCAACACTATTCAAATGACGGCTATACTGAGACACTTTGAAAAGAACATCATGCGGACGAGAAGGATTACTCTTCAAATCGGTCACCATCTCACCCATATTCCACCAAACGCCCTTCAATCCATTTGAGAATAAAACCTGCAAATGACGCCCCTCGGCCCCCAAAGTTCTTACATCGGAAAAAACAACACTCTTAAACGCAAACACAGGCTCAGGATTTGCCTCACCAAACGGTTCAAGCTTTGAAAGGCTCTCCGCAAAATCTACAGTAATATCAGACGCACCTACCCAAGCATCGAGGAACTCTACACACTCCGCACCTATACCGCGCTGCTCACATTGTGCGGCGCAAGCTTTTGTAAACAACTCGCGAAACTTCTCAAGCGCACCTTCCTTGACGGTAAAACCTGCCGCGGCAGAATGGCCACCAAAACGCATTAGAGCTTCTTCGGACGCCGCAAGCGCATCGCGAACATTATACGCATCAGTTGCCCTTGCGCTTCCGTGGCTACCTACGATAACCGCAACAGGAACGGCATGGGATGATGAATCCGTTTTAATCTTTTCGAGAATGCGAGAGGCTACAATTCCGGCGACACCCTGATCGCCATCCGTTAAAGCTATTACTTGCGCGGAAGCGCCAGGAACGATCTGCCCAATCGCAGACTCAAGCATGCCCGCCTCAATGAATTTCCGTTGCCTATTGCACTCCTCGACAGACTTAGCCAAACCATCCGCTTCTTCCGGGCGAGCTGTCATAATAAGATCGAGCGACTGCCTCGCCGTTGAAATACGTCCAGGCGCGTTAATCCGCGGACCTATACAAAAGCCAAAATCGCGAGACTTCATCATTTGCACGCTCGTGCGCGAAACATCACTAAAAAGTTTCTGCAATCCAATTGGGGCATATTTAGGAAAGAGCCTAAGAGCCTCACGCACTAAAAGCCTATTCTGACCAGTAAGCGGCATTATATCCGTAACAGTGGCCAAACCTGCAAGCACTATAAGAGGACCGCCAAGCTGTTCGCCATCGTAAAGACCGTTATCGCGAGCCTCCCTTACAATCGCTGCAGCGAGCATAAGCGAAACTCCCGCCCCGCACAGATCGCTTAACGACTGCGGAGAAGAAACTTTTGGATTTACTATTAAACAATCCGGAAGAACCGGCCCCGGCAGATGATGATCGGTAACGATAATATTAACACCCAAAGACCTTAAATACGAAACCTCTTCGACAGAGTTTATTCCATTGTCAACCGTTACCACGAGACGGACATTTGGATGCTCGCGTAGCAAGCGGTCCACCGATGCGGCACTTAGTCCGTACCCCTCCTTAACTCTATCTGGAATAAACGCAGAAACATCATATGAAAGCGCGCGAAGAGTCTTAAGAAGTATTGCTGTGGCACAAATTCCATCACAATCATAATCACCGGCAATCACGACCTTCTCATGTCTTACAAGAGATGAAATCAAGCGAGAGGCCGCCGCATCAATTCCTGGCAGATCAAATGGATCCTGAAGATCCTTTAACGACGGGTTTAAATAAGAGTCGAGAACTTGGCTGTCGACGCCTCTTATAGCTAACAATCGAGCCATAAGAGGCGAAACCGACTCCGAGACAAGCTCCGATATTTTATCGGTCTGAACTTGTATTTCCCGCCAATCCATCAAAGTAAACTTCTAATTAAATCTTGACCTCGTGACACCAACCGTGCACATCTTCAAGAACGCCATACTGAATACCCTGAACTGTATCGTAAAGTTTCTGCAAGTGCTCACCCACGGCATCTTTGTCAGAAATTACAATAACATCGTTCCCACGCGTTATCTCCCAGACTGGGGTAACTACAACAGCAGTTCCGCACGCGGCAACCTCGGCAAACTCCTTAATTTCTTCATAAGGCACGGGACGACACTCAACCTTCCACCCAAGATCGGCCGCGCACTGTTTAAGCGACATATTAGTTATAGAAGGAAGTACGGACATACTGTCGGGCGTGACATATGTCCCATCCTTAGTAATGCCAATAAAGTTGGATGTCGAGAACTCCTCTACAAAGCTATGTGTCTTTGCATCAAGATACAACTCAACAGGCCAGCCATCGCGCTTTGCCTTTTCATGGGCATAAAGAGAAGCCGCGTAATTGCCCCCTACTTTTACATCGCCCATTCCGTTGGGAGCGGCGCGATCCCAATCGTCAAGAATAACGGCCCTTACCGGTTTTAAACCGCCCTTGTAGTAGGCGCCTACAGGCATTACCATAACCATAAAGGTATACTCCTTTGCAGGAGCGACACCTATCTGTGGACCTGTACCAATAAGAAGCGGCCTTAAATAAAGTGATCCGCCTGTACCATACGGAGGCACAAACTCTTCATTGGCCCTGACAACCTTCTCCACGGCCTCAACAAACATTTCAACTGGCACAGGAGGCATTACACACCTTTGCGCGGTGTTAATCATTCTCTTTGCATTCTCCTCGGGGCGAAACACGACAACTTTGCCATCCTTTTGACGAAATGCTTTCATTCCTTCAAAGCACTCTTGGCCGTAATGTAAGCAGCTTGCGCCAATGTGCATCGTAATCTCAGGCTTTTGAACAAGCTCGCCCTCTGACCACTGACCATCCTTCCATACATAACGGATATGGCAGTTGACTTCTGAAAACCCAAACCCAAGATTTGCCCAATCTATATCTGTCCTTGGCATTTTTTTATCTCCTTTGTTGCTCTAAAACCATTTTTCTGCATTCTTGCATTAATTCGCGCAAAACTGGATCGTGAAAAGCCTGTCTGCTAACAACTTCCTGATTGACCATCAGCGCATGATAGAACGCAATTACAGCCTCTTTCTTATTACTTGAGGCATGCTGAAGTTTGGCTAAAACTATCCACAGTCTGTAATCGGCATCCTTCATATCTAAGGAAGGCAACCACGAGGAAAGCGTTCTAACAGTAAGTGACGGATCAATTTTTGCCGCAGATTCAACATACGAACAAGCCGTCTCTCGGTATTCGGGTCCCGTCATATAACTAACAACCGCCCATTGCAGCATAAGGCGCGGATCAGGCGACTTGGCCTTTGCCATATATTTACGGACGACTCGGTCGGCCTGCTGGATTTTCCTTGCGGAAAGCAATATCTCTGAGGCATGGAGCAAGTCGCTCTCGTCTGTCAAATAATCAATAGCCTGAGAAATTAAATTAGCAGCCTTAGCTACATGACCGGCGTCAAAATATGCCCCCGACAATTCTATGACATCGCCAAGAGTCTGCTGCGAACTTTTGAACTTAACTTCCAATTCCTCAATCCTCTTACGAACATCCAAATACTTGTGAAGCCTTCCTGTACGTTTGTTGTTTGGATCTATCCTATCAGTGTAATTTATCAATTCACGAATAACATCAACCTTGTCCATTGGCATCAAAATCTCGCTTATATACCTGAATGTGGCCTCGGGTGATGCGGGGTAAAGAAGGTGTGCCTCGCGAAAAGCCTGAGCCGCGTGCGAGAAGCGATGTTGCGTACGGTAAAGTCCCGCAAGCGCAGAGCGAAGTTTGGAGAAACTTTTTTGAGCGGCAAAATCACGCCTAAACATTGGATCATTCAGCAACCGACGCGTATACCAATCCCAAAAATCCATATCAAGCGATGCAAGAGCAGGATCATATGACACTTTCTCGGGATTGATTTTCATTATCAGTCCATGAGGAGACAAATATGGATACATCCACTGTATCGCATAACTCTCTTCAACATAAAACGTATGGCGATTCTTGTCGTGATCGTGCATCATCTTGGTCAAAATGCCATTAATTTCCATAACACCAAGCGCACCAGTCACTTGTACGCGGCCGTTCTCGGTTTTCAAATCACCATTCGCCGGGCGAACTCCGCGCTTCACTTCATCGACATAAACCTGAAACGCATTTGCACTATCTTCTTTTGAAGGAATCCATATCTCATCTCCATAAAGATCACGCTGCACCGACATATAAGTATCATCGGCAAGAGCGTTCTGCGTTATAAGATAAATATCGGGCCTAAAATTCGCGCCGTAAATCATATATGTCGGAACAAAACGCCCCGGATCGGTTCCGCCAAAGAATATAGAATACGGCTCCATAGGGGCAGGCCAATCAGGATCTGGAAGCGGCTCCTCATCGGCAGTTATTTGAGCTCTTATTGCCTTAGCTCCATCCAATTGGTACGCGCCAAATTGCCATCCAAACGAATGATCGTTTTGCTCCGAACCGCCGAGAGCAAAAACCAATTCATCATCAATATAATTCTGGATTATGGGAGTAATTCCCGCTCCGGCAAGCATTGAGACAATAACAAATGCCGCAAAACCTTTTCTAAAACAATTTTCCTTAATCCACCTATTCGAAACGAGCAAAACTGCCGCTCCAAGAATAACAAGACCATACCCAATCCACATTGCAATCATTGCGTGCGATGAAATAAACTTCACCTTTTGGATAAATCCGTCCTGAATATCGCCTTTGACTTGTGCAAGAAGAATAAGCGGAAGAGTCATCATAAAGAAACACGCACCTGATGCCAACAACCACTGCTGAGAAATGTTTTTTGCACCAAATGAAACAAATACAGCCCCGTCACTTGCGTGATTGGAAAAACGAATTGCTTCGCGAGATTTCCAGACAGCAAATGCGAAAAATCCAGCAAATACTAAGACCGGCAAAAACACAACGGGGAACGATTCGGCACGAGACCAATGATAGAGGAACACAAATAACACATCTGCAAGCAGTGCCACCATCGCGCCAAGATGTAAATAATCGCTCCTTTTTAAAAGCTGCTCAATATAACGGCGCAAAGCTATTGCAGGACGAAAGACAAACTGCTTGAACGCAATGACGCAAACGCCCATAACTGCAAGAAATGCAATGGCAAGAATTAGAAGCGCATCGAAATGCTGCCCCATGACGCCAGTTCCAATACCCAATGTTATACTTAGTGCACGCAAAGCAAGCACAGAAAGTATTGCCGAGCATACAATAACTACGCTTATTACCCGCTTACGGCCAGAAATGCGCGTTATGAAGCTCCACGATGCCAACGGAATGAAAGCAAGAAGCGCGATATAGTCAGTAAACTGCATCTTTACCTCTGAGAAGTAATGCAACATCTGGCCTCGGATGTGATTAAAGAACTCTCCTACACCGGCAAACTCAGGCATCGTTATAGCCTCGTACTGACCACGCGTAATTGCATGCTTAAAGCCTTCCCAAGTGCGAGGATAGCCCCAGTTCATTGGAGGATTGCGCAACTCTGAAACTATCGGCATATAAGCATAGAACGAAACACCCAATTGGGCAAAAAACGCCGCAAACGCCACACTTCGACCGTAGGGAAGGATTAGCCAGGCAAGAGCAAGCACAACAAAATTCCACGCAACCGGCCACCAAAACCACCAACTTGAAGGATGCGTCAAACCATTCATGGCGCCACGCTCTAAAAGCATAAACAGAACAACATGAAAGCCCGCCACAGGAATGGAATAAGCGAGAGCGTTTTTAACAAAAAGCGAGCATGCTATCAATGCTGCAATTACGGCGTAAAAATGGCATGACGAACTTTTCCAATCAAAGACTGCGCCCACATAACCTTTGGCAGAGGCAAAATCTACACTTGAGCAGACAACGAGTGCAGCAAGAGCAACCATTGCAGCAGAAGAAGTCATTGCTATTTTATAGCGCCTCTCGCCGTCACTGCCTGAACGAACCACCACTGCATAAACTGAGGCGAGGACACTCGCCATAAGAAACAGCGCTGCAGTAACATAAATCTTGGGATTTATTAGCGGTGCAACGAAATCGGCGCCGCCCTTCTCGCCAGTGGCTGGATTAACGCCGTCAAACACCCAAGCGACATCGCTCCCCAAAACACCGCAAGCCGCCAAAGCCATAACAACCAGCGACAGAACGCCCAAAACAAAAAATGTATTGCGCACTCTTAAGGATGAGCTATGTTTCTTCATTACTACAGCCGCCAATATTGCGGCGACACACAAGACAACGGCAGTTATTATCGCATATGTCGATGGACACGAATGTGCAAGTTCAATGGGATTATGCTTGTTTATTACATTGCTCGCCATATACTCATTAGCCTGGGGCATCTCAGCTATTTTAAGTATCTGATAAGTCAACGCCACGGGAAAAAGATAAAGGGCAAAGTCCCTAAACATCCTGAAGTTTTTAAGGCAAATAATAATAGCCAAAGGAACTATCGCAAAAAGCAATACTTGATAATTAGTCAAACCTAAACCAAATACAAAGGCCGTAAACCAGAGCACTTTATCGGACGGACGACTCATCCACCTGTATGACAACAGGAAGACAAGCATAAGGAAAAGCGAGTTAAGAGAATAAATTTCTACAATCGTTGACTGAGACCATTCAACAGGTGAAAACGCAAACGCAAGCGCACCTCCAACGCCGCCGCCAAAACACAAATAGTCACTTAAGGAAGCGCCAACATCGCCAAAGAGAGAGTCGCGGCGCTTATTGAAAACAAAATCACCGGCACTACGACATATAAGCATAGCAGTGCACCCCGCCGCCAATGCGCCAAATACCGCCGAGCAACAGCTTACCGCCCATGCCGGATTTGGATGGCCCATATATGTCACAAAAGAAAACAACCTGCAAAAAACCCAAGTGCAAAGCGTCCAAAACGGATATCCCGGAGGGTGTGGAACACCAAGATGAGCACTTGCTGTTGCCAACTCGCCAGAATCCTCAAGCCCCACCGATGGCCCCAAAGTATAAAAATACACAGCGAATGAGACTAATGTAGCAACCCAACACGCCGCCCAGTCAAACTTTGAGAAAAAGCCTTTCTTCATACAACCCTCGCTCGGTGAACTAACTTAAACGTCAATTTTTGTAATTTTTCTAATCAACAGCCACCCTATCGCAATTAATATAATAACGACAGCTATAGATACCACACCCATAAAACTAAATAAAAACGGAATCATCATATCGGGTTTGATTACCGTCATTGCCAATCCAAGTATAAACGGCATAGCCGAAACGAGCAACCCTTGCATACGCCCCTGCGCGGTAAGCGTTTGAACCTTGCGCTCAATTTTCATACGGCTGCGAATAGTCTCGGAAATCTTGTCGAAAATCTCGGTGACATTACCGCCCGTCTTACGGCTAATAAGAATTGCCGTTGTAACAAGTGATAAATCGTCTGAGCCAACCCTATCGGACATTGATTGTAACGCCGACTCAAAGGACATACCAATACGAAGCTGTTGCTGCAAGATGGCAAACTCCTCGCTCATCGGATTTAAATCCTGCTCAACAACGGAATCAAAGGCTTGAGAGATTGAAAAGCCAGCCCTCAATGCATTTGACATTGTTGCAAGCGCTTCGGGTAATTGGTCGTTAAACTTGCGACGACGGCGATCGTCAAGCCAACGCGCAAGCGGAGTCTGTCCATTCTGCCAGCCCGACTTGACCTTAACCCCTGAGAGGAAATACCATACCGCCCCGCCAATAGAGAGCGCAAAAAATAAAACCGAAAGCCACGCTAACATCTAACAGACTCCGTTTACGACTTGTAAGCGATTTTAACATCGCCGCTAAAAGCCGGGTCAAACATTCTTGTATCTACTTTTATTCCGCGCCCAGCAAGTTGATCTAACCATGAAGGAACGGCACCCGTCGGGCGGAATTCTCCAACAACTTTTCCGTTTTCGCCAACGCCCGTCTGAACAAAAGTGAAAAGGTCTTGCATAACTATTTGGCTTCCTTCAAGACCAACCACCTCTGTAATAGCAACAACCTTACGCGAACCGTCAGAAAGACGGGATTCATGAATTATGATATCAACTGCGCTGGCAATCTGCTCACGAATTGCCTTTGAGGGCAGTTCCATGCCGCTCATCATAACCATCGTCTCAAGACGCGATATAACATCGCGCGGCGAATTGGCGTGAACCGTTGTAAGAGAACCGTCGTGACCAGTGTTCATAGCTTGAAGCATATCAAGAGCTTCCCCGCTACGGCATTCGCCCACGATAATGCGGTCAGGGCGCATGCGCAAACAGTTCTTCACAAGGTCGCGAATTGTCACAGCGCCTTTGCCTTCGATATTGGGAGGCCTCGCCTCAAGACGTACCACATGAGGCTGCTGAAGACGCAATTCGGCCGCATCCTCAACGGTAACTATACGCTCATTACGCGGAATATAACCGGAAAGCAGGTTCAGCAATGTTGTTTTACCAGAGCCAGTGCCTCCAGCTACAATAATATTCTTCCTGAGATACACACAAAGCTTCATGAACTCAGCAGCATTATTGGTCCACGTACCGAACCTTATGAAATCTGCCGGCGTCAACGCACTCTTGGAAAATTTTCGAATAGTTATAGTAGGACCGGAAAGTGCCAATGGCGCGATAATAGCATTAACGCGGCTACCATCCTCCAATCGAGCATCCACATACGGTTGCGACTCATCAATGCGGCGGCCGAGCGGAGAAACAATTCTTTCAATTACAGCAAGAACACTCGCGTCATCCGTAAACTGACAATCCGAAAGCGTCAATTTACCCTTCCGTTCGACATAGACGCTGTGAGGACCATTCACCATAATTTCGCTAACCGAATCATCAGCAAGAAGTTCCTCAAGAGGCCCCAAACGCATTGCCTCGTTAAAAACATCGTCCTCTAGCCTAATTGCGTCAATACCATCGGGTAAACGCCTTTTGGCAACAACCTCGTCAATGATTTGGCGGATCTTCATCCGGGCTGTTTCTTCCAACCCTTCACGATCTACGCCATCAAGCGTGAGGCGCTTCATAT
>JAEIGA010002060.1_pt1 | contig 32070 bp, 33 predicted proteins | sample 9270691 | NCBI WGS metagenome assembly JAEIGA01 (sample SAMN17057246, study PRJNA624740) | gut metagenome | biome: biome; isolation source: fecal sample | host: Bos grunniens | place: China: Xizang | collected 2019 | reverse complement strand
TAATGATACCTTTGGACGTAAGGAGTTTGAGGAAATCAAGCTTGGTGCAGGATTTGTATCACGCAAATTCAGTTACCTTCTCGGCGAAGTTCACGCAGCTCATACCGAAAACGACCAATTAAGATTTACGCCCACCACCAACCTCGTAAGTGAGATTGTACTCTCCGACGGTCATGTGCTCTCTTACACTTATGATGAAGAAGAACGCATTACAAGTGTTACCGATACCGATACTAACGTAGATCCTGCTACTTTCACTGTAACCTCGTACACCTACGATGCGCTTGGTCAGCTTCTTACCGAGAAGCGTAACGGTGTTGACGTAAACCGTATGGAATACGACAACTATGGCAATATCACCGAAAAGAATGGCAATATCTACACCTACGATGCAACATGGAAGGATTTACTTACCGAGTACAACGGTCAAAGCATCACCTACGATGCACAGGGTAATCCTACCACATACCTCGGTCACACGCTCACTTGGGAAAAGGGACGTCAGCTTCACTCCTTCGACAGCAACGAATACACCTACAATGCTAACGGTATTCGTACCAGCAAGACCATTGGCGGTGTAACTCACAACTATCTGCTTGACGGTGCTAAAATTCTTCGTGAGACGTGGAATGTTGATAACACTGCACATACCCTTGTAACGCTGTGGGACAACGAGGATGCTATTTGTGGTATCAAGTACAACGGTGCTTCCTACTACTTCCTGAAGAATCTTCAGGGCGATATTATTGCTATCACCGACAATAATGGTAATGTTGTTGCAAGATACAGCTATGACGCCTGGGGTGTTTGCACAATCAACGATTCTACTTCTGTTGGTATTGCTACAATCAACCCCTTCCGTTACCGTGGTTATTACTATGATAACGAAATCGGTATGTACTACCTCCAGAGCAGATACTACAACCCTGTTGTTGGTAGATTTGTCAATGGGGATATGGCAGAATACGCCATTATATCAGTCAATGCAAACGGACATAATTTGTATTACTACTGCAATAACGGGCCAGTCAATTATTCCGATCCATGGGGATATGCATCAACTGCCGATTTTTGGGAATATGCAAATTCTCTTCCAATTTTTCAAAGTACGAGAAATGTAGCTGGTTTTTCGTGGGATAGCGCACAGGGAATATGGTACTCTCAAATGTATCCAATTCAGAGATCGTTTGGATATTGCGATTTGTATGACACTTTAGCCCCATTGGCTTTGATATTTATTCAACATATCAAAGTTTCATTTAACTATGATAAAAAAAATTGGATCATTTGGTTGTGGAAAGGACAATACGGCGTAACCATCGGAGCTGAAATAGGGGTATATATTTATTCTCCAAACTCACGCCTTGAACGAGCAATTGGTCAAAAGTGGTATCGCTGCGCGTACGATAGTGAACGGCTACAAATGGCATTTACCTTATACAAAAATGGTAAAAAAATATTTAGCCGACCATATCAAACACATTGGTGGCTAACGGGATTTAAACCAGGCGTTATGTGGTTTTGGGAGACATTAACGATGGACGTTACTATTAATTTTAAAAGTCTTGAAATGGCAAAAGCTTTTTGTAAGGCTGCTGGTTTAAATGTGCCTTCTTCACGTCGTGTGAGATTTTCGTGGTAATATCATATTGTAATAAATACGATTTTAAGAGAATAACATCTGAAAGTTATCTCTATCATAATTATAGTTCTTTGACAATCATAATTTGGTATTGGAGTTAGGTTGTATGAGTAAAATCAGGAACGTGATATGCTTAATAAGTTTGGCGGTGGTTATTATGTATGTTTTTACAGGATGTTCTAATTCAAATAATTCTGTTACTCAAAATAAAAGTAGCGATAATGGTTTATATTCAAGGGAAAGGATAAATCGGTTAGCTTCACGCTTTGATTTTGGACGTGGTAGAAATGATGTCGAAACATTGATTCTGTCGTTTGTTTATAATGACCCCATTATTGCGGAAAAATATGGAGATCATTTTTGTGTCGAGAATTGTGGGGGAATGGATAGCGGTTCGACGTTTTTCATTTCGTGGTTTTATGAAGGAACTGGTAAATATTTTGTAGAAATTGATGGCGATACTTGGTGGATTACCGCTACCAAAGGGTATTTAGGAAAATGGAGAGTCACAGATTGTTATCAAGAACCAAATGAATAACTTGGCATTTGGATTTTCAGCCGCATCTTCGGATGCGGCTGTTTTTATGTCCGCAGTATTGACATTTTTGCGGAAAAAGAGTATAATTATATGTACGAGGACGGCAGAATCGTACGCGCAACACAGAGTACGATTACCGTATCGGGCGAAAGCATTACTTCAAAGACTCTTGACCTGATGATATGCTATGCTTATGATAGCAACGGCAGACTCATCAAGAAATACACCTCCGAAGATGATCTTATGAAGGTCGGCGGTACATTCTACGAGTACGACGAGAACGGCGACACGGTAGTTCTATACAACGATAAATATGACTACACCGGAAACGGCGGCGATGACTATAAGGGTAAAACAGTTATCAGCCACAGCCATAATGATACCTTTGGACGTAAGGAGTTTGAGGAAATCAAGCTTGGTGCAGGATTTGTATCACGCAAATTCAGTTACCTTCTCGGCGAAGTTCACGCAGCGCATACCGAAAACGACCAATTAAGATTTACGCCCACCACCAACCTCGTAAGTGAGATTGTACTCTCCGACGGTCATGTGCTCTCTTACACTTATGATGAAGAGGAACGCATTACAAGTGTTACCGATACCGATACTAACGTAGATCCTGCTACTTTCACTGTAACCTCGTACACCTACGATGCTCTTGGTCAGCTTCTTACCGAGAAGCGTGACGGTGTTGACGTAAACCGTATGGAATACGACAACTACGGTAATATCACCAAGAAGAATAACATAAGCTATGTCTACGATGCAACGTGGAAGGATCTGCTTACCGAGTACAACGGTCAGACCATTGCATACGATGCACAGGGCAATCCTACCACATATCTCGGTCATACACTGATATGGGAAAAGGGTCGTCAGCTTCACTCATTCGACACCAATACTTACACCTACAATGCGAACGGAATTAGAACCAGCAAGACCATTGGCGGCGTAGTACACAACTACCTGCTTGACGGTGCTAAGATTCTTCGTGAGACGTGGAATGTTGATAACACTGCACATACCCTTGTAACGCTGTGGGATAATGAGGATACTATTTGCGGTATCAAGTACAACGGTGCTTCCTACTACTTCCTGAAGAACCTTCAGGGTGACATTATTGCTATCACTGACAACAACGGCGCGGTTGTTGCAAGATACAGCTATGACGCTTGGGGTGTACCCACCATTGTTAGTGATACCTCTACTATTGGCATTGCTACCATTAGAATATTGATGATTATATAAACGAATGAAAACTATAGTACCATACACCATATTTAAGACGCCTAAAATCGTTACTACAATACTTAATACTTTCAAGAACAGCCGTATTTTTGTGATACGGCTGTTTTTTGATCCAATCATCGATTTTATATACAAATATTATATTATAATTCCCTACTCTGTTTAGATATTTTTTGTTTTTAATTGGGACGGTTTTTGTCCACATTAGGTGATATAATATACTTGCTGATGCGGGGCGGCAAATATATTAGAAAGGAGATACAAACATGGATGAAATCTATGTAACTGTGGAGCGACATGAGCAAAAACTCAATACGCTCGAACGTGATGTGGCAGCTTTACGTGAAGTTCAAGGTGAAATTAGATCAATGAACCAAACTTTGGTAACCCTTGCAAACGAACTTAAACACACAAATGAACATTTGGCACGACATGAACGTAAGATAGAAGAAATCGACAATCAGCCAAAATTCAGAATGCAACAGATAGTTACCGCAATTATTGCAGCACTTACCGGCGGTATAATTACAGCCGTTATCAATGTAATCATTGCGTAACAGAAAGGAGAAAGCATGGCAATACTACAGCCAAACAGTACATATACTGTAAACGGTGTCAAGGTATGCGAAAAGATTATCCCAGACGGTATGCGCTGGACAAGCGCAGCAAAAGCTGCCGCAGCGGGATTTTCTCCAAACTCGCTGTATAAAAAACAGTGGAAGCTGACGGGTAACACCGGTCGAGTGCTTTCAGTCACGATACATAATACCGCTGATCTTAATAATGTGTATGACGATGCAGAACAGTACACAAGGGCAACATACAACGGAAATATGGGCGCGGCTCGTATTCACTTCTATGTGGACGATGTCGGTGCATGGCAGAATCTTAAAGCAGGTACCGGAATGTGCAAAAACGATCCTGACGGCTCTGCAGAAGTATCATGGCACGCCGGCGACGGTTCTGTAACAGATGGCGGAAATATGACAAGCTTGTCGATTGAGATAATCATGGGTGACAACACCGACAATGATAAAAAAGCTCGCGATAATGGTGCAAGACTTGCAGCATGGCTTCTTTGGAAGCACGGTCTTGATGTTACCTCGCTGGTTACTCATACATATTGGGTAAACAAAGCGCACGGAAAGAGCTTTTCCAATATCGATGAACAATGTACCAATCCGATCTACGGCAAAAAATGGTGCCCCACATACATATTTGGAAGTACAAATAAGAGCACAGCACTTGCAAATTGGAAAGCTTTCAAGGTGCTTGTTAATGAATACCTTGACGAGTGCCGAAGCGAAGAAAACTCAACCGCATTTGTTCCGTACTTCGCTAGAGTTGGTGCAGACAAAATTTGTATTTACAGCAATGCAGGTACAGATAATTTAGTTACCGGAAGCATTGTCGGCGGCGGAGTGTTTACCATTATTGCTGAAGCTGACGGTACAGGTGCATCTAAATGGGGCAAACTCAAATCCGGTATCGGCTGGATTCCGCTTGATGTTGTGACGAGACTATAATCTACAAGGAGAACGAATATGGAATTTATCACGTGGACCGAGCTTGCAACCTATTCGGGGGCACTTACAATGGTACTTATCATAACACAGCTCACCAAAGGTTTTAAACTTATCAAATCTATTCCCACACAGCTTTGGAGCTATATCGTTTCGCTGGTGATTTTGTACACTGCGTACTTTTTCACCGAACAGCTTACTGCTTCAAATGCAGTCTTGATAGTATTTCACGGAGCTACAGTAGCGCTTGCCGCCAACGGTGGGTTTGAAGCGCTGGTAAAAGCTTTTCCAAAAATCTTTAGTAAGGAATAAGTAATATCCCATCGAATATTTTCGGTGGGATATTTTACGGCGATATATACTTTGACAGATTGTTTTCGACAAATCAAGCGTACTATGAAAGAGTTTACTCAATTATGTCGTTATATGTATGACGCATAACAATGACTAATAGTATCAATTCAAAGCCAGACGCATGACGCAGAGCACGGATTGATATAATAAATATATGAGGTTAGTAAAGTGACAAATAAAACAAGTTATATACATTGGGTACCCTGCCCTATATGCAAGGGAAAAACCAAGACTAAGGTGTTTGAGGATACCGTTCTCATAAATTTTCCGCTGTATTGTCCTCGATGTAAGCAAACAACGATTGTGAACGTTGTTAAGCTGAGAATGCAGCAGATACCCTATAATGGACGATCATGATGGACGATCATGATGGACGACACGTCAAAAGCCCGCTTCTATTGGAAACGGACTTAATAATACTTCCTATTCGATTTTATTGGAATCTTTATTTCTGAGCATTGTAAGCACAGACTGTATAACCGGCAAAATTTCCTTAGCCTCACTGTCTATCAAGCTACCGACAAGAAGATGTACTTCATATGCCTCATGAGACTGATTTTGTTTTTCAGGATAAAAGATTTCACGTGGATCTATCTTAAGAACTCGAATTAACGGATACAGTACGTTAAACTGTGGATTACCGCCTGTGTTTTCAATATTTAATACAGTCCTCGCATCAATTCCGGTAGCATCAGCGACTTCGCGCTGCGTCATTCCGAGTTTGAGTCGCGCTTGGCGTATGATATTTCCTAATTTTTTAGTATCGTAATGCATTACAATTCACCTCATATATATTTTACAATACATATCTAAAAATGTAAATTCAGTACATTACACCATGGTGGTGTAAAATAATTCACCATAACAAGAGGTATCTATATGAGCACATTGTTAATTATAATTATTCATATGAATTTCACTTCATAGAATTAGGACCTCCCGCCAACGAAACTGTATTACAATTCACCAATAAACGAAAAACGTCTGACCAACTTGTTTGGTCGGACGTTTTTCGTTTATTGGTGAATCACCTTGCTCAAATCAGAAAAAATATAAAATTTTTATATTTTTTTGTTTATACTTTGCCAAAACGACATATTCCAAACGGGATATATAACAAACGGCAAAATATAGCTGTTTTTGCAGCAATGGAAGGAGGTGATCAAGTTGGATCATACTTCTTCATGGAATCAGCGAATCGAGCATCAATTTGATACGATCTGCAGGCGTGCTTTGCACGGTGAAAAGGTAGATTATCTTCGTTCGCTTGGAAAGCGTTCCAAACGCGAAATAATGTTCTGCGAAATGGAACAGTCACAAATCGAATCCTTACATACAATAGAACATTATCCATCTGACAAGGTTAGTTTTCGTGTCATTGACTTTGAAATTAACGTAGAAAATCCCCTTTTGGCAGAGGCTCTGTCAAACTTACCTAAACAGTATCGAGACATTGTCTTATTATCGTATTTCATGGAGCTAAGTGATACTGACATTTCAAAGCTCCTAAATATCGTTCGACGAACGGTACAGTACCAGCGTACAAGCTCACTTGATAAATTAAAAAAGTATATGGAGAATAACAGATGAAAAAACAGAAAGAACTAATTTCAATTGACATTATCTCAGCCGCATCCCACGGAGATATTGATGCAATCAATACGATCCTTCGTCACTACAAAGGATATATAACCGCATTATCGATGCGCGAGGTATACGATTCTGATGGCAATTGTTACACTATTCTCGATGAAGAACTTAAGCAAAGATTAGAAACAAAGCTTATCACAAAGATACTTGAATTTAAGATTGCATAGGTAAGCTATATGAGTGGGAGTGCAAGCACTTCTGCACTCCCCACAAATATTATCATCTTTCTAAAGCACATCAATTTTTTCGTTGATGTGTTCTATAAAAATGATAATCAAATCATTTCTTGTTCATTCACAACCGAATAGCACTTTTCTGATCGTAAAGCTGTACGGCTGCGAGAGCGGCAGCACTTGAATCGGTCCGCCATAACCACCTATTTCGATGCGAGCGATGATACCGAGTTCTAAACCGATGAGTAAGGACCATCGGGATGCAATGAAACGTACAGTCAGTAATTGATACTTGTGTACGCACCTCGCGGAGTACCCGGGAGAGCTGGAATGCTATGTACGCCTTGCCTTGGGCTGTCAGAAAGGGGCAATATAACTTAACTTTCAAAGTAATGTATTATGAGGTATTATAATGGCAAATTATTATAAAAGAAAAAATGGCACGTACTGCATAAGAGTATCAAATGGCATGAAAGACGGAAAGCAGGAATTGGTGTCAACTACATATAAACCGCCTTCCGGGATTACAGCTACAAAAGAAGCGCGAGAAGTAAAAAAATTTGCGGATTTATTTGAAGCCGCTGTTCATAGCGGCACTTATATTTCGGGAATGAAACTCGATGAAGCTGCAAAAAACGCATTCGGCATAACCGTAGCAAAATTTATCGAACAGCACTATTATTCCAGAGTTGAATCGCGTCTTTCACCCAATACTATACGTTTCTATCGTTCAATTACAGAGCAGTTTATAATTCCATCTTTCGGAAGTATTCGTTTATGCGACATCACGGCACAGCATCAACAAGCATTTATTGATTATCTTTCCTCAGCTGGTTCGCGCGCAGATGAAACTAATACAAAACCGCTCTCGGCAGCAACAGTAAAACGATACGCCACCGTGTTTTCATCGGTTATCACGGAAGCGTGCAAAATGAGATATGTCGAAAATAATAAGCTTCGAAGCATAGGCATTGAATTCCCTAAAATTCATAAAAAAGCAATTGAGGTATATACAGATTATGAGGTGAAAATATTTTTTGAAGCTCTTCAAAAAGAGCCGCCACAAATAAAACTACTACTCCTTTGCGCACTTCTCCTCGGACTAAGGAGAGGAGAAATTGTTGCATTGAAATGGGAAGATATAAATTATAACGACAACTGTATTTCAATAAATAAAAGCGCGTATAAGCCAAAAGGCAAGCCGCAAGATCTGAAGTCAACAAAAACACATTCAGGTAATAGAATAGTATACTTCCCTGCCGTATTCTTGAACGCTCTAAATGAATGGCGTACTGTTCAAGCACAGGAGCGAGCACGCGCAGATAGCAGATGGAATGAGCAAGGCTTTATTTTCACCAACAATGTCGGAAATATGATCAGCATATATTCCCCTACCAATATTTGTAGTAATTTTGAGGCAAAAAACGGATTGCATCACCTCAAGCTCCACGGTTTACGCCACACCTGCGGATCACTATTGGTAAGTAATGGTGTTGACCCGGAAACAGTAAAAAGTATGCTCGGTCACGACAGTCTGGAAACAACTAATCTATATGTTCACCCTTATGCAAAAAATATGAAAAAAGCTGCTGATCTTATGGGCAGCATTATTACTAATTAGGCTATGGAGAAGCAAATATGAGGATACGAACATTACCGCAAATCATAAAGATCATAAAAGAAACGGACGCGCAGACAGCAATTACAGAATCAATGCTGTCTGCGCTTATTGATATAGGAACACTACCATACGAAAAACGAGGCAACCGAACAGTTATAGATTACGATAAATTGGTATCAATTTTCAACAGTATACTAGCGCTTGATGAAACAACAAATATGCCGCATATTCGCACAATCAGATGTGCGGTTCAAGAAAACAGAACACGCTTACAAGAACTCGGGATTTGTGAAGATCAAATACGTTCGGCTGTCAGAGAAGATAGAATCAACACGATCCGAGTGGGTAATCGAGCCTATATCGCAACGGAATTGTTTGATGAACCATATGTACAGCGTTTTACACAAGCCAACATAAAAACAGAAGACTGTAGCCAGAAAAAGCTTGACAACGCATATGTGCAAATCAGCGAAATACTTTCAGGTAACATCGGCACTCCACAAGTAAGGCGTATCCGAAAATAATTCCAAAATCATTTCAACCTTTATACAAATTAAACAGACTTTCAAAAGGTATGTTTTTGCACTTGACTTTTTGTTTCTTTCATGATATAATACTAACAGATGATGGTATCTAGCATCAAAAGGTGCAGAATTTTTTGGTACAGAATTTTGGTACAAGGCATATGATTTGTTGCACTCGTGTACATAATTAAATAATACAATACTTACCAAAGTAGAGTTGGATAATCCAAATAACACATGATATTGACGAATATCGCACGATATTTTGATATATATCGTAATTTACCTCGCCCTTGGGGTGGTAGAGGCCGCAAGTTCAAGTCTTGTCACTCAGACCAACATTAAGGAGATTCGCAAGAATCTCCTTTTTGCTTTATATGGCGGGAGTTTTTGGGGGATAGCGGTAGTTGTGGCGGCTCAAAAATGGGCGGTGTTTTTAGGAGCGAAAGTGGCTCGAAAACGGCTTTGACCACATGTTTGACCACTTTTGTGCAAAAAAGTCTATATGTCACCAGGCTTTTTGACACTTTGTGATTTTTGTTTTATACAAAATAACGGCGATTCTCTGCTTTTGAGAACCGCCGTTTGCGAATGTTTAGAGTTTTTTCTTTGTCTACTGTGGCGCAGATTTTGAGCTGGAGGTACTTTTTCTACACAACTGCCCTATAATATCAAATTTTTAGATAATGTCAAGTTAACGAGGGTAAATTTGCACGTTTTATATTTTGCCCTCGTTAACGTGGAAATATTCGCGAATTATCTCCCCTCCCGGTTATCTTTCATTTCCCTATCTCTAAACCAGCTCGTCGTATGAACTGTCTGTTCAAGTTATATCTGGTATGAACACTTGAACCAACAAAAATGGAATTCGTAAGAATCTCCTTTGTGCTTTATGTAGCGGGACATTTTGGGGGATAATTCAAAACAAGTGGGCAATTTTACGCCAGTTGGCTTTTTGTGCGAGGCAGCGAAAATATGGATTTGACCATATGTTTGATCACTTTTTGTAGAGTTGATGAGTTATTTTACGCAATTCTGTCTCTCACCAGGTGGTTATAAATTATTCCTAAATCGCTGGACTCGCACTTTCAAGCCTATCAAACAACGAATATACAACAGCAATGGCGTTCCTGCGTTTTTTCTTTTTTAGCTTCTTCTGCTCGCGATCCCATCGGTGCGTACCTTTTTTCGGCGGCTCTTTGTCTGGTACGGTATAAATAGGATTCCTTACACGGTAGTTATCATGTTCCGTAATGTATTGCAATAGCTCTTCAAGTGGGATATCAACAGGCCGCTGAAAGTGATATCCGGCTATAAGCGAATCCGCATCGGTCGGTTTCTTTATATCGTTTTTATGATAGAGCGCAAGTCCTCCGTTGTCCGTGGCAACGATTTTCCATTTGCTGCATGGTGCCTGTATTATAATATTGTTTACATCAAAACTGATTGAAAACGCATTCTCATATACTCGCCAAACAAGCTCTTTTTCGTAATGCTTATGCAGTTTTACACACGGATTGCAGCATCTGCATAGCCTATGTCCGGCTTTTATTGCATCATTTATATTTATAAAAGATCCTCGGTTTTCTTCACTGATATTACTTATGTGCCTGCATCCTTCAAGGTGTACTACCTTTTTTCTCTCGATCTTGCTGTAATAAAGCATATTCTCTACCTCAAAATGCTAAACAGTCATCTGCTGAAGTGACTTCATCGTCGATTTTATCTTCCTCAACCTCATCAAAAGAAACCGCCTGCTTTTTCTTCGCCTCGCGCGCCTCTTCCTTTGAAAGTACACGGGCGATTACGCTGGAGTGTGTGATAAACATCACCTCCGCAAGCGCAGTATTGCCTATCTTGTCGTAAAGACGGCTTGCGCTGTATGTGCCCTGAAATACTGTGTTGGTACTATTGGCAACATAACCGATCTCATCTATGTATGGAAGCTTTACAGCAATCGCGTCTTCATCGTATTCGTTGTCCTTATCTTTCACAAGTTTTACAATGCGACCGATCTTGTACGGCTTCATACCGAGGTAGTGATTTTGACCTGTGATTGTTACGAATATGTTTTTCATGTTTTAATCCTCCGTTTTTAAAATAGTGAGCTATGCGTAAATCAGTTAAGCCACCAGGCTTTTATGCCATAATCCAAAGTGAAGCTATTCAGTACAAACGCCAGAGGATTACAGTACAACTTTTCTTCAAAATTTTCGTCTTTGCTGATTTTCTCTCGTAATTCAGCGGCAATTTTGCTTTGATCGTTTGTTTTAATCAAAATACCGTTTTCAAAAACAAGCTCAACAAGAACGTTGTACGCCCAAGCTCTCTGATACCCCATATGAATATAATAGTCACGAATAAATTCATCGCCCACAAGGATCTTGCCGGTATAAGGAATTTTGATATTAACGCCTTTATACAAATGATGGTCCATATATTTAAATCGGTCTGGACCGGCTCCTGCAGAGAGCGGTAATACGCCGTTAATTTCAGGGTAGAAATCATCTTTTGAATTGATATACAGATCTTCTAAAAAGATACCATCGGCTGTTATATTATAAACGCACCAAAATCCATCCCAGCAGCAGGTACATATCGATTCCGGTGTAATGCCGTATTCTCGGGGATTAAATTTAAGCGGTTCGCTTATCGCTACCATTGAATATTCCGTTCCTTCAAATCTAAAGCTATCGCCAATTTGTGCTGTCATACTACTGTTCCTCCGTTTTTGTTTAGCTTTTTCTACTGTATACATTGTACCACGTCAAGAGTCCAAAAAAACGGACAGAGCCGATTGCATATCCGCAACCGGCTCATAATCTTATTCATACTTATTCATACTGTGAAATCGCAACCTTGGCGAGCTTCACAAGCTCGTCTTTCACGTTGTTCGGTGAAACTATACGTATATCCGCACCGAAATTCATCACCCACGTTAAAAATAGCGGGCTTGCGGCAACTTTTACGCGCACCTCGAAATGCTCGTCGTCCACCTTTGAAAAGAGCAAATCGTTTCCGAAGCGGTCAATGATAACACCTGCAAGATGATTCTTGCAGCGAAGCGTTACCGCCTCCTCCGTGCCGCCGAACATACCGAACGTCTTCTTCGCGTATGTCGCCATATCGAAATCCTTGAACGCTTCTGCGCCGTCACGCGGCTCATCGATAACCTTAATGTGGAGCATCTTATCGACGCGGTAATGCCGTACACTCTCGGAGAGAGAATCGTATGCAATCATGTAGTAATTCTCGTCATCCCACGTCAAGGCGAATGGGCTTACAACGTAAACTCTGCCGTCGTGGCGAAGCACACGCTCCTTTTTCTCGTTCCATTCAAAATAGTGGAATGACAGCTTTTTATTCGCCGACAGCGCCTCGTGTATGTAGTCTACGGTGTAATAGATGCTCTCGTTCATCGTCTTGATACGCCCTGCAACGAACACCTGACGGTTAAGTGTGCGAGCCTGATTGGCGCTCGTGAGGGTTTCAAGCTTGTTTATAAGCTCGATGCTCTTTTTATGCGTGATGAATTTGGACGCCTGCACCGCGTCAACGAGAAGCTTCAGCTCGGGCAGCTCGAACGTGCGGCTGACAACGTGATAGCGCACCTGCTTCTCCTTGCGCTGTTCTATGTCAATGCCGAACACGCGCAGAGTTTCAAGGTCGCTGTACAGCGTTTTGCGCTCGGCATCGATGCCGTATGACGAGAGGGCGTTTGTGATCTCCTCAAGCGTCATACCGCGCTCGTCATCGGTGTTTTCGAGGAGTATCTTCATAAGGTAGAGTATTTTTATTTTCTGATTTCCTGCCATATCTGCCTCCGATAGTGTGATGTATATTGTATTTTGATTATACCACAGTATTAATTTGATGTCAATGCCAATATGTCCGTTTTTTTGGACTGTTGACAGCGTATAATAGATAGAGTATAATTGGTGATAAGACAAAAACTCTGTAACAGCATAGGAGGAATTTGTATGTACAATAAAAATGAATACCGAGTAATGCCATACACTGCCGATGAGATCGAGCTCAACCGACAGCTTCTTGAAGCTTGTGAAACGAGAATCGTGAATCTCAAGGATGTTGAGAGCCTTCTAAAAAAAGGTGCCGATCCTCTTGGCACGACCAATCCGGATTATATTGATAAGCACTTGTATTCGGACATAGTATGCTCCTTAGGTGACTTTAACAGCAAATATCTGCCGAAAGTAACCGAACTGTTTTTGAAATACGGTATGAACATTGATCGTCCGCGTGTGCCATATGATGACAGAACCGATAATCCTTTATGGGGCTTTGCGTTTTTCTCGGGTCATAATGTAGCCCGCACACTAAAAATACTCCTCGATCACGGACTCAGTGCAGAATCTACCGGGGTTTTCTGGAATCATGAAATAGGCGATCTCATAGACGTGTACTATGACGATATTCATGAGGAATTCATGTATAACCGTTGTATGTGGACAATAAAGAAGCTGATGCTTCTCGCTTCTTACGACCACATACTTGAAAATGACGAACAACTGCGCCGATTTATCGGATATGACTACAATTCTTATGATATAAAACACTTTCGTAACTGGGACGACTTTGAGTACATATTCGACACAACACATTGCAATGGAACGCCCCAACTAGACCGCTCCATCGTGCGAATATATGAGAAAAAAAGCAAACGTGAGGTATGGGTGTTTGGAGTGTATCTTGAGTGGATGGATGATTGCACCGTAAGGTATGTAAGAAGAAATAAGCGCGATTCAGATGAGCCGTTTGTGTGTCCGATTTGCGGAAAACATACGTTTAAGAAAAACGGAGATGGCTCTAAATGTCCGGTTTGCTTATGGCAGAACGATATTGTTCAGAACTGCGAGCCGAGTTACAAGAACGGCGCTAACAGGATGAGCCAAAACAAGTACAGAAAGAATTATTTAGCCGGTAAGGTAGAATAAGGTATAATTGCGCTCCTATTGCGACGCAAATAATTATCCGCGAAACCTATTGACAACTGCCTTTACAAGAATTACAATACAAACGCCTCCCGAACTGCGGCTTACGCGAAAATTCGGGAGGCATTTTTGAGCGCTTTCATATTCATAGTATACGCACACAATGTCAAGCACCGCATTTACGGTCCCGCAAACGAAACAGTATCATTTCCGGGCAGCTGCATCATTTTTTCTATGCGTGTACAAAAGCGCTCATAGAAATCGAGGGCAATCGGGAGATGCTTTCTCCTTATTTCATTAATCTCAGCATCGGTTAATTTTTTAGGCGACGGATCCATCAAAAAACAATCGTCATCACTGTAATCCCAATGAGGGAAATGAGACTTCACTGCATCAAGCGACGGATCATCGAAGTTTTTACGTAGTTTCTTTGCCGTTTCACGAATTTCATTGATCATAGCCCTCATTGTATCGAAGGTGAAATAATTGTTTCCGTACCACTCAAACCCCTCATCACCGTAATTCTCTCGCTCTTGTAGATTGGGGTCATAATATTTCTCCAAAAACTCTGACAGATATGTATAAACCTTCCCATCGTCTATGGAAATACCAAAAGAGTCACAGGAAAAACGATCAATACCGTTTTCATCATTGCGGTTGAAGCAGGTTATCCAGAAGGTACCGCCGCCGTCGCGGCCGTTTGCTATAAACACTTGCTTTACTTTTTTCTGCGCTTCTCTGACTTTTTTATACGGTATCTTATCCCATATATAATGCTCCCTACATCCGTCAATGGAATAATAACTCTTCCAGTCCTGTGTAAGCCGCAGTTCAACCGGATGCTCAAATTTAAATCTTATTTCATACTTGGTTCTTGACTCAACGTAACCGTTATCCCGCTTCTGTGTATATTGATTTATATACCCGGTTTCAGTATGGATTTCTTTAAGATCAAAACCTTCAAGTTCTTTTCCAATAAACTCTTTATAAAATTTCTTGGAATTAAAATTTGAGTCATTAAGTCCGTTAACAAGTCCCGCCGGAATGCTGTTGGTGCCCACTCTTGCACCACCATATTCTGTGGGCAGTATTTCAAATGTTGTACCGTCATCGAAAACCAGCTGTAACGGCTCACACGCACTTATTTGATGTGGAACCAATATTTTATTAAGGTTAGCATAACTTTGATACCAATCAGGCGCAGGTTTGATACCGGCTTCTCTTATTTTGTTATATAAATCCGATATTCTTACTGTACTAATATTACCAATAACATTTACCGCCGCAATTTTCTTGCCTTTTATACCACTTTCTTCAAGCGCACGGTACACTTCCGCTTGATTCTCATAAAATGGCGCGTTCCACTCGAAAAAGTCGAAGTGCTTGCCAAAATTATTATTTCCGCCGTATGTAAACATAAATTATACCTCCAAAACAGTAATTATTTCACATATCAAATGACAACAACTCCATTTCCTTTTCAAAGGGCGTGCTTTCGCCGTTTTTGTCTCCCATGTCTGTAATCGCCCTTGCCTCAAAGTTGTGAAGCGCCGCACATTTGATGAACAGCAGATAACGCAGGTGCATATCGTCAAAGAAAACGGAATGGTGGTATCCGTAAATCCCGTGAGATTTCAAAACCTCAGTGCAGGCTTTAGCAACTGCATAGCAGAAATCATTATACCTGACCGTATATCCATAGTGCTTCGACTCACTTCTGCAAATATCAATGCTTATCTTTATATCGAAATCATCGTCAGTATCTGGCAGACGCTCAATATGCCACTTACTGTATGCGCCTTCTTCATCCCAAGAAAATTTCCCTGTTCCATCACAGTGTATAAGATAATTTTCATCACGTTCGGGGTCATTATTTTCGGGATGAATAAAATACAAAATACGGAGCAAGTCGGTAAAATTATCTCCAAACATCGCCGAAATGATAAAATACAAACTATCCTCACCGATATTAAGATAAACATCGGTCCAACCTGCGCCGTATGGAACTATTTTCATTTTTACACCGCAGTCACGCTTTTTTAGTTCGTTTCGCACACTCAGCACCTCCTAAAATACTGACGGTTACATAGCCGCCTTGAAGTTATATATCGGCTTAATCCTACAAACGATCTCCGCCGTAGGCTCAATATTCTCCACAATCTCATCAAGCGACTTGTACGCCATGGGGGACTCGTCAAGCGTTGACTCGTTTACGCAGGTAGAGTAAATCCCAGCCATCTCTGCCTGATATTCCGCCATTGTGAGTCTCTCAAATGCCGCCGAACGCGACATAAGACGTCCTGCTCCGTGAGGTGCAGAACAGTTCCAATCCTCGTTGCCCTTGCCGATGCAGATAAGTGAACCGTCACGCATATTGATTGGAATAAGGAGCTTCTCCCCAGCCTTTGCAGAAACGGAACCCTTACGGATGATCATCTCGTTCACGTCAATATAGTTGTGTATAGTCTGGAAGCTATCGATAGCCGACCATCCGCATCTCTCAAGAATTATCTCCGCCATTCTCGCACGGTTTCTCTCTGCAAACTTCTGGCAGATATCTACGTCGTGGAGATAGTCCTCCATAAACGAGCCGTAGAGGTAGCAAAGATCACGAGGGAGCGAAGGTTCTTTTGCCTTGAACGCCTTCTCGAGTGCCTTGATAGTTGCTTGTATCTCACTTCTTCTGCCCTGCTCCTTGTAGGTACGGATTATCTCCTCCCGCTGTCTGAAATACTCTTCTTTGCCAACGTTAAGGTCAACGGCTATCTGCTGATAATACTCCGCAACCTGTGTCCCAAGATTACGGCTTCCTGAATGTATAACAAGGTACTTGCTGCCGCCTTCATCTACGTCTATCTCAATGAAATGGTTGCCGCCACCGAGCGTTCCGAGGCTACGTTCAAGTCTTCTTGTGTCCTTGAGATGTCTGTAGCAACGAAGCTGTGTGAGGTCGAAACGCTCGTTTCTCCCCTCCCAAACGTTTCTGCCGCAAGGTATATAATGCGCCGCTTCGTCTACCTTTTCAAAGTCGATGTCAATATTGCCAAGATATACGGTGTACATTCCGCATCCGATATCAACTCCCACCATAGACGGAACGATCTTATCTGTGACGCTCATGGTGGTGCCTATGGTACATCCCTTACCAGCATGAACATCGGGCATTATTCTTATCTTCGAGGACGAAAATGCCTCTGTATCACATACCGCTTGTATTTGCTCCCTTGCAGCCTCCTCCAACTGTCCTGTGAAGCACTTGGCGGTGTTAAACTTTCCAATTACCTCTATCATAAATATTTTTTATCCTTTCTAAAGTCATAGGGGGCATTTTTGCCCCCTATATTATTATGCACCTATCTTTGCATACCGCTCGCTCTCAACCACCTCAAGCATAAACGCATACGGATCAAGCGTGCCGCCTGCAATCATCGAGAAAAGCCTCGGCGTACATCCCGATACAAGCTTAGCACCCTGCTCGTTCATTTTAACGGGCTGCTGACGGTTGCGGCTTGCCACGTTCCAGAATACCACCTCGGGAAGATCATAGCTGTATCTCCTATACTTACGCTTGGCGTTTTCGAAGTTAGTCAGCGATGCGTTTTCCGCGCAGTAGTCAAACTCCATATCAGAAATGATGACGATCTTTGAGGGGAGCTCGCTCTGTGGTACGTTACTCTTCACCGCAGTGTTCAGTATAAGATCAAACACAGCCTCGATGTTGGTGTTTGCCACTTCATTATATTCGTGGCAATAGCGAACTTTATCAAGAATATCTTCGCCCTTTATCTCAACAAGCTGAGGATTTTTCGAAAAGGTGACAAAATGATTTGCAAACGCACCCGTATTTCTCTCGGCAAAGTAAATTCCAAGGGAGAGTGCAACGGTTGCAGGCATAGGTTCTCCCCACCCGTACATAGATCCAGAGCCGTCAATTACGACAAGCGTATTTTCATCATTTCCGAAATCAGGCTGGGAAACCCAAGTTGCGTTTATGGCTTTGCGTTCCTCATCGCTGACCTCCTTACGGAAAAATGGGGTGATTATTTCGTAAGGCATAAGCGTTTTTGCATTAAGCTTGGCTTCTCCGGTGGAAACCTTATTCATAAACTCGCTATAACGTTCGCCATCGTTTCGGATAAACGCCTTGCGGTATTTGAACATCGCCTTGGACGGCTGTTTTGAATAGTCAAAGGTGTAGTCCTTTTCGCGGAGATTGTTTTCGATAATGCGAATGTAGGAACGAAGCGTCACAAGAGTTTTTCTGTATTCTTTGTCGGTCATTCCGAGCTTGCGTGCTATCTTCTTTGCTTTATGTACGGCTTCCTTGTTTGAGGTGTTGACCGATGGAAGCCACTTTGCAAGAAGCGAAACCTCACCGCAAAGTTCGTATGCCCTGATATCGGCTTCAAGCTGTGCTTTTATCACCTCAATCATTGCATCCTCGCAGGGGGTACCCATAAGTGTAAGCAGGTCGTCAAAACGTCCGTACTCGGCAATGTATTCGAGATTCTTACGCACAGTTTTCGGCTCGTTTTTTGCAAGCCAGTTAAGAATAACGCGGAACACACGGCGTTCACCGAGGCCGCCTCTGATATCACGTGCGAAAAAGAGAAGCTTCATGGCAATATCTCTGTTTTCGGTGAACGCACGGATGAATCTTGCTTCAATTTCCGCATCGCTTTCTCTGCGAAGCGCGCCGATAGTTGCGAATAGGTCAAGACAGTCGGATTCGGTTGTGATGTGAGTTATCGCACCGTTTTCAGTGGTGGTAAGATTTGCTTCGTTTTTAAGATAATTCAACATGATATACTTCTCCTTTTCGGTAATTTTTAAAATTTACAAGGCACCGTTTGATGCAGGAATCGAACCTGCGAAACGGAGATTTTCAGTCCCCTGCTATACCATCTTAGCTAATCAAAATTGCTGTCTGTGCCTTTTTACGCGACGGGTGGGAATCGAACCCACGACACCGGGATTTTTAGTCCCCTATTCTACCGCTGAACTACCGTCCGCATATACAAGGCAAGTTACCGCGTCTCACTCGCGGTTCGTTTGTACGAGACGTTGCTCGGTGCGCGATCTTCGCTGTCTGTGCCTTTTTGTGTGAGATGGAGAGGATTCGAACCTCCAATCAAGTTTTTTGCCACTTGCTCTGCCACAGAGCTCCCTCTCATAAACAAGGCGCAATTTCACCACAGACCCGTATGACGAATCTGTGCTCTGTGAAGATATTGGCTGTTTGCGCCTTTATGACAAGATGCCTTTAATATCATGCGAAGCCTTTCACTCCGCTCGTCACTACCTACAATGGGTAGCTGCTCCTATGGGGCGAATGATAGACATAAATTGCTGCAGGCATCTTTTTTTACAGATAAGCTTCCCTTAAAACAAGACACCCCTTTTGAAGATCGTAATAAGTAAGTAGGAAAAAATTGCTGTGTGTGTCTCTGGGGAAGTGATAAAAGATGAAAAATGGCAGGATTTCAAAGCGGAGCTTTGAGCAATGAGCTTCGGTAAGTTTTCACTGTTGCCATTTCTCATATGCAAGACGCGTTTGCGTGAATTTCACGCCAATATCGGCGCGGGTCAGAACTTATCTGACAATGCTTCGGTGCTGCGAGCGTCTTTACTATTGTGGAGGGGGGGATTCGAACCCACGCAGGTTTTAATGCCAATCACACTCAAACGGCGCGATTCTCCTTCACCAAACCGGAGCGCCCCTCCGTATTCAATAATCTATTGCAGATAGATCTACGTAATCCCACCATTTGTCCTTAACCATTATTTCACAAATGTCACGCTTCTTAAATCGTTTCCACTTCATAACATCGACATTTGTACTCCCAAACAGCTCAATACCGCACATTTCAAGAGAAATACTATCAGGTAAAGTATCTAAAAAATCAAGATTTTCAGTATAAAGCCCGTCAAGGAACAATTCCTCTAACCATGTCATTGAGCCTATGGTATCAATATTTTCAACTTTGTCGGTATATCTAAGCGCAAATGATTTTAGTTGCGGCATTCTACCCAAGGGAGCAAGATCAACAGGACCAAATTCATGTAGCTGTAAATATTCCAGATTTTGCAGAGCAATCAAAGCGTCCAAATTTTTGAATGCTATATCGGAATAATCTCCTCCGGAGACACAAAGCCAAGTCAGGTTTTTCATGTTTGCAAACACTCTGAAATCAACTTCAAATCCCCAACAATTCCAATAAAGCTCCTCCATCTTTTCAAAATGATTCCAGAAGGAAGAGCCCTTTGTTCCAAAATTTATGGTAAGCTTTTTTAAATTGGTAAAACGCAAAAGCGTTTCAATGTCTTCCTCTTCAAAATCAAAATTTGACAAGTCAAGCTCAATTACCATTTGCACGTCTTCGTCCGTTATTGCTCTATCAAAAACATTTGCTCGCTCACGAGCTTCTTGTTCAAATTCAGGATGACAAAAAGATAATTGCATATTTTGGCACCTCCTTTTCATGCTTTATTGTATCACATTATGTGTCCAAATAACAGTACAGAAAAACAATCCTCCCACATAATACGCAACAAGGCACATTGCTCGCTTTTTGATCCAATTTCATTAGATTTAAGAATTGCTGTATATGCCGTTGGTTTTTGCACGCTCCAAGCAAGCGCAAGTTACCGCCACAGCCACGAACTATGGTAGTTTTAACGCTTGCCAAGACGTGAATTTAACAAGGCGCAGTCCAGTGATTTACCCCCGAGAATGGTTGGATCATTGCATCGGTATTCTTATTATAGACTGTTTTGCTGTATGCGCCTTTATTACAGCCTTGTTAAGATAAGTGATAGGGTGCAATTCCCAAGACAGTTATCTTAACAAGACCGCCGCACCGCAAGTGAACGCCAACCCAGCAGGGGTAGGTATTATTATCGGTGCGTTTTAACAGCACTACAGCCTAAGTTAACCTGGTCACGACAGGGACCCTGACCGTAGCACTATTGGAGCAAGATACGATTTTCAATCAGCTGCGCGGAGTTTCACCGCGCCCCTCTCCCGTTCCAACCACGGGCGCGCCTAATGGCGCCAAGCTGTGATAATCGGAAACGATTTGTGAGTTGCTGTTCGTATCTTTGGTTGAGATGCCTGAAGCACTTGGCTAAGCAGGAAGCAACTTAACGTGTACAGACTAGGCATCTCACTCTCCCTTCCCGACAACAAAGTCGCCGTGCTTCCACGGGAGTACAAGGCGTATTATCTCGGGTTATAAGCCCGCCAGCTCTACGGAATCTGAGTCCGATGCTTAGATCGATTGCTGTCTGCGCCTTTCGTGATTACATTTTACCACCTTTTTCCTCGTTTTTCACGGAAAAAAAGCTGCGAACTCATTATAGTTCGCAGCGAAAAGTGTCTTTTTCAGGTTAAATTGCAGTTTTTTTGACGTATTAAGCGTTCTTTTATCAAATTCACGAAATGTTCCGGTGCTTCCACCTTGACCATCGGTCCAAACGAAAGCACACGAATAACAAGCTCCGTTTCATCATCCCTATCGTAGTTTACCGTTAGGCGGTAATGCGTATCGTCTATCTTCTCCGCTCGCTTTTCAAAATGCGCGAAATGAAGCATTACTCTCTCAAGTGCATTTCGTTCGTCCGTAACGGACAAGGTAAGGCTTCTGATTACAGGTGGACGAAGAGGCACGTTTGACAGCTTGCTTCCGTGATAGTGTCTGACACTTGTAATGCGTGCGAGATTGATCGTTCCGCCGTATTTCACGCCTGACGTGATAAGCCTGAATTTATCATCCTTTTCGGAGTATTCGATACGCTCGGGGATAATGTTCATATTCACGCTCTGGCTCTTGCGGTTTATCATCTCGATATGCAATGGCTGACGGTCGCGTATCGCCGCGAGAATAATACGAAAACGCCCTATATATCCCTCATCCTCGTATGGGTCACCGTCCGCATACTTATCATATATGTAATAATCCTCTGCGGTGAAGAGCGGCTCTACATCCTCGAGTGCACTAAAATCAACGTCAAACAGCTTGATGCGCGGATCGATCGAGATCGCCTTGAGCCACTGATTTTCGATGTTTGTAAGCGGCATGGTTGGGCTATGTTCGATCGGCGTTGTAAGATCGGAGTGTACAAGCTGCCATTTCTCGTTTTTGAGAGAGGGAAGTATGGTGAGCATACTTTCGCCAAACGCATATTTGGAAACACAGCGTGCAAGCTCCTTTTCATCGTTCTCGCCAGACAGCAGCTTGCTGATTATGCTCGCAACAGCGTTATAATAAGCCGAGTAAAGTTCGCTGAATATCATTCCGACACCTCCTCGCCTATGCCGTACATACGGTACATATCTTCAATATCGCGCTTAAACTGATTTTCGATCATCTTATTTGAGAGCTTCATATCGGTTATACGGCAGATGAACGTCCGCATCCACGGAACAAACTCGGATGTATCATAAACGTCCGCGGCAAATCGGTAGGTAAGCTCATCTATCTTTTCGATCCTGCCGACACGCTTTTCACGCTCAAGTCTTTCGATAATGAAGTCCTCGTGCAGCTCTATCTCTACCGTGAATTCAACGTGCTCTGCTTCGCAGATACTTTGAGTGTGTTTCTTCGTGGTAACGCCCCACATCTTCGTTTGCATATCGTCAAGCAGTGCGCGAAGCTCATCAAAGCGAGGTGTAGGCTCTTCTATTTTTACGTCGGAGAGATAGTCGATGCGAAAAGAGTTTATGCAGTTGAAATCGGGATGATATGCAAGCAGATGCTGTCTGCCGCTTTGCACGCTTATAAAAATGCGAAGCGGAATTATTCTGTTTTCTCGCGGTTCCTCACTTTTACGACTGTGATTAAGCACGGTGACAGCACATTTTTGCCGCATTGCGGTGAATAGTGCCGCAAGAACTCCGCTATCCATAGCGGAGGTTATGTAATGATGCTTGAAAGCAAATTTATCATCATGCGGCTCGTCCTTGTCAAGTAAAAACGAACCGATAACTCCGCATGGCGCCACCTCGGAATAGAAGTCGAGCACATCACCAATATCGGATAGCTGAACGTCTTCGGCGCAGCGGTAGAGCATTTTTTTACCCTGCTTTTCGGTAATAACGATGCCTTCTTTTGCGTATTCCTTCAGCTTCTTGCGGACGGTAGACTCGTCAAACATCATCGGCTCGTCAAACTCTGAAAGATACTTCTCGTCAATAAGCGTTAATATTTCGGGAAGCGATAAGGCAAGTTCCGGTGAATGTAATATATCGAAAAGGATGAAATGAAGAGTAATATCGCCATCGGTGAAGCTTTTTGCCTTCCACGCCTTATAAAACGGGTTGTGCTTTATGCTGCGGCTGTCAATGGAGATAAAGACGTTCTTGCCTTCGGGCGTGCGGACAAAGCCCATATGATCGCCAAGCCAGCTCTCCATACGGCGGCGTTCGTCATCATAGGAGCGCGCGCTCTTTTTGTTGTATTCGTCGCGGCTCTTGAAGCCGTAAACGTAAAACTCTCGCATATATGCGCGAATACGCTCGAAGTTTTTAATAAGTTCGCTGTATGAGGACATAACGCTCTCCTTTCATATTATTCTGCAGCTATCAGCTTCAGTCCCTCCTTGGGCTTGGACACTTCTATGTTACGTATGGTATTTCCGGCAAACAATACTTTTACAAACCAATAATCTTTTGACTCTTCTTCTTCATAGCACAAAAGAATGTATACGTCATCCTTTTGATAATCCTTGCCATCTTCAACTTTTGTAATATCGCAAGTAACCTTTTGCTTGCAAGAATGAACTCTGAATGCACCATCATTCTCGATATACTCAATTATGCCCCACTTACCCGAAGTTGTCTGATCTTCTGCTGTGAGAATTGAATCCTCGTCCAACAAGTCATACAGTGGATAGGTATATCCGAGCTCGAAAGCATCACAAACAGCATGAAGCGCCTCATCAAATGTATAGCTTTTCGGTTGTCGGTCAGCTTTACGGAAGGATTGGGTGAACAGCATATTATTGCAACAAGACTCTCCCCACCACATACAAGCACCATGGCTTTTAATTTTGCCAAGCATCATTAGTCGGTGGACTGCTTCTTCAACCATGTGGTAGTCTATACAGAAGGAGGTACCTTTCCTGACAGCCTCCAAAACATCCGAATAAATCGTACCCAAATTGCGATATCTATTAGTCATGCAGGATAGAACATATTCTTCAACCTTGCTAAACGGCCAAGGCTCCACAGCATCCGAATTACCCACAAGGCATTCGGAATTCCAACTTTGAATTTCGGTGAACCTAGCAGAAAATTCATTAAGTTCCTTTATCGATAGCATAACTTTTCTCTCCAGCGCCTCAACCATCGAGAATTTTGCTCCGTCAAAATCTTTCTCCGTGTGATTCCATCTTACCAGGAACACATTTTCAAAGCGTTCAAAAGTATTTGCAAAATAAAGCAAATTCATATACTCATTCGCTTCATTATTGCTAAGCCACAGATAAACAGGCACTGTGTTGTCAACACTATTTAGTTTCTCAAACGCCCTTTCCCTACGCGCAAGAGCAACTCTATGCGACCCGGAATAGTGAGCATAATAATTGTCGTTAGAATACGGAGGATTACTGATATTGCCAAGACACAGCTCATAGTACAAGCGCACATAATGATAATCAACGCCCATGTAAATGTCTTTACCCTTTCTGTTTCTTTGCAAAGCAGAATCCAGCGCCTCATCTTTGATGAAATACTCAAAACTCTGCGAATGGTTGTCTCCAAAAAAGACATGTACTTCTTTTATATCGACATTAACCGTACATTTACCGCACGCAGGACACATGTGGCTGGGGCCCCATTCTGTGATTTTCAATGTATGCCCACAATTCACACAATTTCTCTCAAAAGGCATTTTGTTTCCTCCTGCTTCAAATCAATTAGTCTCGCCCTGCAAAAATGATACTATATATTTTGCATATTCCTGCCCAAGCGGAAGCTCATAATTAACGTTCAATGCTTTTCTGATAGCTTTAACTTCTTGCTTGGTTATAGGGTTGTATCCTACCTTTTCAACGTCAGCCCAATAAACCCCGATGCCGCGCTTTTGCCAGGACGGAAGCTTATCAAAGTTTATTCCACGGGAGAACAGCAACTCATTCTTGAAGGAAACGCTTTTGCCTTCCAGCATTTCCGTAGCTTCATTAACACCCAAGCCCTCTTTGCGAAGCATCCAATAGCAATGAGCGTTAAGTGCATTTCTGTGAGCATCCTCTTGTCTCCACAAGAAATAATCCTGCACCTTTTCAAGATTGGGAAGCGGAACAAGTCTGCAATCAAGAGCGGCAACTTGTCCTAATTGGAGCGAAAATGCCGCACTTGCCGTTCCTGCAAGAAGCGAATTGAACTTTCGCACTTTTCTTCCAAAGGTATCCTCATCAATATGGAAAAGAAGAGATATCTCATCGCTTTCGGTGAAACCGTACACCACCCTAAAACCACAATCCATCAGCGTTTTAACGGTGTTGACCATCATGTCACGAAATCTCACATCGAATGGAGCTTCAAAATCACAAATTTCCTTTGTAAGTCTGGAAAAGCTTCTACCGTCAAGGCGAGCTACGAGATACATATCGGAAAGCACGTGCTGGTCTATAGATTCTTCATAGCATCTCATTTTTGCATCTAAATCATCAAATTTCATATTACACTCTCCACTCTTCTATAGTCATCGTTTCACCGTCATTTTTAACGAAATACAATTCATCAAATCCCTCGTCGAAAGATGGAATTTCCAATTTGTTTGAGGTTGCGGCAATCGCTTTTTCGGGGACTCTTGCTTTTCCTTCACGCATGGCATTCCGCTTGATACAATCCTTTATTTTGGATTCCATAAAATACCCAACCACTCGGTATCCGGCTTCCTTCGCAGGAATAATATACCGTTCTCTGTCAAGACGAGTAGGATTCGTGTTGTCAATAGCGTAGCTTTTTTGCCCTGCTATACATTCGTCTATAAGTAACTTTTCTCTGTGCCGTGTTTTCAATGTGTCAAGATTGACACGCACAAAATCGGTGGACAGCTTCGTCTTATAGAATGTGCTTTTTCCACTGCCCTGCAAACCGATCATTATTACAAGCGTTTTATCCATAACTGTCCTCCTTCGTATGGTTACACCCAATATACCGCAGAATGAGATAAAAGTCCAGACCAATAGTAATCAGTTATCGATTAAGCATCATTTCTGAGCTATCAATTTCATTTTTCCAAACGCGTTATGATTCTATGGCAACAAGGACCGATGATTCGGTAAATACACAGCAATGTCTGTTTTCATTATAGCGTCCGGGGCTTTTTCTCTTGATATATTCTTTACTTCGACGCGCATTTCTTTACAGCACCGCAACCTCTTCCCCTGTTTTGGTTATGTATATGTGCAAAAACCAATCGCCTTTTACAATTTCTTGGCGGTACGAAAAACTTTCGCAATTGGCAAACATATCAATGTCATATCCGTCTTTAATATCGACAATCTTCTTACAGTCCTGAAGGCGGCCGCCATATGCCATCATAAGAAGCCACAAACGGAATTCTTTTTCATATATAGCGCGGTCTTCGCCCTCTATTTCAAAAAGCGTTGCATTCATCACGACATGACCGTCGATATTTTCAAAAAAAGACTCGTCATCTATGCGCACATTCGGATCTGCGCCGTTATTGAGAAGCAGCCTTAAAAGCTTGTATACTATATCTGTATTATCAATGTACGACAAAACTTCAAGTAAATTCCGGCTAAAATGTTCACTGTCGTAATATACAGAATTAGAATCAAGTCCCCATTTGATAAACACCTCGAATAAGCGTAGCCAGTTTGATGTTACAAGTTCATCGGCTTCAGGGCGGCGTTGATTTTCGCAAACAAACGTATCCACCTCATAACAGTATTCATCTACAAGCCTGATTGCAGTTCTCGTTATGTCGTCTGAAGACATATTTGCCCCGATTATATAAGACTCGATCTTGTCAAGATCGATCTCTAACCTTGCGCACATATTAAAAAGATTATCTCTGCAATCAACAATTTTTTCGCAGGTTTCCGTTGATAAAAACCTCGCTTGTGCAGCATTATCGGGTAACTCTCCAAAATTATGTGTAAAGCGAATCTCCTTGCCGTTGTCAAGTTTCAGAATGATCGTAGGCTGACCGTAACAGCCTTCGGCTCTGTTTTTAGCCTTATGCTCAAATGAAACGTCAATAATCGTTGCCCCAACTACACCGTTGCCGAAAATCTCCGATACGTCAAGTTGCGGTTCTTCGTGTATCCGGTCATTCATAAACAAAATATTTATCCCTGAGTTTATGATAAGCACATCAGTGCCGCAAACAAATCCGAACTCTCCGCCGAATTCAGTTCCCCGAGGAGTTTCTAAAAAATCTTTATCTTCCGCGAAATATACGATATTATCAATTTTCTTTCCCAAAGCATAATAGAACGGATGAATACTCGCAAACAGTAACCTTTTTTGCTTGGCTACCACAAGCTCGTACATTGCATAATATAAATTTTCCTGCTCGTGACACTCACAACAGCATCGCTGATAGCTTTCTTCCGTGCCGATTGCTTCAAGAGCTTCCTCGTATTCGTCCTCATTTTCTGATAATGGACATTCCAAAATTCTCTTTGCGGCATAAAACATTTGCTTATCATGCGTCGTATGCACAAGGCTTGCTATACAGTTAAGACCGTGTGCGACGGTATCCCATCCGTTTTCTATAAAAAACTCAACTATTGGCAGAAGCCGCGCCACGCGGTTGTACTCGCAAGTTCTGCAGTCATCCGAATCGCAGGAATCGCATTCATCGGGATAGCCCGAAATATCAAGCAGACACTCTTCCAAAACAGACTCGCCCCAGCTGTCAGCGGTGTTTATGTCAAATCCCATATCAAGAATGGCCTTTGCTTTTTCAAAATCAGGTGTTTTTGCTTTAATTGCTGCTAAAAAAGCACTTTTTAATTCTTCCATAAAAACTCCTTAAATTTTGTCTTTTGTTTAATCCTATTATATCACACCTTGTGTCCAATAAAACGGACTTTCACCATTCTTTCGCCTTTTCTACATTACATCATAAATTTTTCTCATTATACCATCATTCTGTAAACATCAAGGATAACGACTCCTCTCGCCGCCCTTTTTTTGTTTACTGCGGCGCAAATTTTGCCTGTCACTTCCCGCAATATCTCCCAATCGCCTCACAAACAAACGCTGCCGTGCCGTCTGCGTGCTTGTTGATACTCGCCTTGAACCGCTCATCCGCCACGTACATTTGACCAAGTCCTGCTAAGATCTCGTTTGTGCAGGTGTAGTAATTCTCGCTGATATGCCCATGAAGCTTCTTCACAAGCTCCTGCGCTTCGGCAGAATCAGGCTTGCTGCCGTTTTTCATGCACGCCGCAAACTCCGCGAAAATATCGTTCATCACTACAACAAGATCGTTCCACTTATCCTTGGAATAATTCTTCGTCTTCTCCGCGTGCTCCTTGTATGCGTCGGTGGCTCCCCATTTTTCCTTGGCTTCCGCCTTGTGCTTTTCAAATTCGTTATTGTCAAATGTGCTCATAAATAGTTTCTCCTTTTACGGCGCCGTCAATGGCTTTTTGAAAAAATATTAGTCTAATCCTCCGCCACCTTTGTTGCCGCCAAACTCGCAACCATGATTATGACCATGACCATAGTACCACCTACCATAGCGATAGCCATAATGAGGAGGGCAGTTCGCACAATCTCCATCGCATTTTCCGGAATGTTTTTTATTAGATGTAGCCCATCCCTTAGACGATGTTGAGGGACCGGACGACTCTAACAACGTAGACAAAGCGCCCCAAAAGCCACCACCCACACTTTTACTAGAAATGCTCTTCTTGACATTATCGTCTTCATAAGAGGCGGTGCCTTCTTCTGCCACTACCCTTCGACTAACGTTTTTTTCTTTTACACCGCTAATCTTAAGTTCTCTTTCGAAGTTTTCGATTTCTTCTAATAGGTTACAATTATCACCATCAATAAATCTAGTGATATGGCGCATTTTTACTTTTCCATCTATGGTAAGTGTGTCCCCTTTTTCTACCTCAACATGAACCATCATACCATTATCGTCTTCATCGAGAGTATAAAATTCATGTTTTTCATTAGGGCCATCTATTGTAACGAAACTAAACTCGTTTAATGTGGCAATCAAATATACACCTTCGTGTATATCACGTCCAATCTTAAATTTGCCTTGTGGAATGGTTATATCTTGCTTCATAATTGTTCTCCTTTTGTGATTGTTGCATTATTTCAACTGACACATCGCATACAATTTCTCAATGCATGGCGCTTTCCCGTCAATGCTTTTTGGTGACATGACAAAGCACTCGATCTTCTCGCCGTCATAGCTTTCGACCTCGTGACGGCTCACGTCAAGCTCTTTGTCCTTATAGATGTATTTCGGCACTTTCATATGCGGCACAGCCATCGCGAGGAACTTCTCGCTTATAGGCGGCGTGAAATGCGAGAATGGGAAAATTTCTCTTTTGATCGGATATTTAGACATGAGCTTATCACTCCATCAGGTAAGATGCGATATACACCGTACCGTCATCGTGGGTGATTCCCGGATCTTCTTGTGCAAAGCTCGGCTTCATACCAAGCTCCCGTACGGCGAGGTCAAAATGGCACAGCGCAATTCCCATATCAATCCTCTGCATATCAAGTTTCTCATGACTCGCAAAGCCGCTGCTGCGTTTGAGATAAAAGTGAACGGCATTTCCCACCACAACGGCGCGCCACGGCTGTTTATTGACAGCAGACGGAGCCCATCTTACCATTTCAAGCGGATGTGTAAGCGCACCCACCTTTTCCTCGGTCAGAGGAGCATCAAACGAGCCGTCAAAGAACAGCTCCTCAAACGGTAGTCTCTCGTCAGCCTTGATCGCTTTTCGCATCATGCTCTCGCGCAGTGACATCTTTTTAGCCGGATAGCCCAGCGGACTTGCGCAAGGCATCATTTCGTCCTCTGCAAGCTCCATTGCCGCCTCATATGCCGGGCGATTCATCGTACCGCCGAGCCATACCGTACCGATACCGAGCGACTGCGCAAACAGCACAAGCATTTCAAATGAATATCCGAATGCCTCGAATGCCGACGGCGCGCGCTTTATTTTACCGCCTACATACAGCTCCGTACCGACCACAACGGGACATTTCAGTCCGTGCTCGCCTGCATCCATAAGCTTAAAATACACTTTCATGCCATACGGATTTGGGATATTCTCCATAAATTCGCACAGCTTTGCCTTATCCTCTACGGCAATCTCTCTGCTGTCATAAGCTCTCACGCTGCGTCTGCTTTTTACGAGGTTTTTGATATTTTTTATCATGCTAATCTCCCCTTACTGCGGTATGCTTTTTTTAACTTAAAATTCGTCTTTATTAAGGCGGAATCCAATCTTCCATACTTCCTTATCTGTACCTACTTCATATATTTTAAGAACTGATCTATACAATTCGGGATGACGATTACAGCGTGAAGTATCAAACACGTAATAGTAGGCATCCCAATCCCGGAACTTGTGAACATCGTAAGAATTATATGATGCTCCTACAATCTCGCGAAGATCCTCGTCATTCTCCAGAATATGATCGTAAGAAGCAACCAGCATAATCATTTTCATCATCCATACAAAACGGTCGTGCCATTCCTCGTCATTGGGATCATCGTTGCACACATTGAACTGATCAAAAATAGCTGTTCCCCAAAATTCCGCAGCAGATTCCGCATCCATACCGGCATCAAGAAGAAGCTTTAGTGCCTTAATTCCACTTTCATTTTCAATAAAACAAAACAAAGGATGCAGGCTGTTATCATAGTCGTACGGAATACGAGGTGATGACACATTCATTCCGTATTTTATAAACAATTCCGTTATTTTAGGAATGTGTAGGACATGTTTGTCATCAAAATATCCTGACGGATCAACTAATTGTCCATAAATATGCTCAAGCAATCCCCAACCGTGGCCGGCAGTAGGGCCAAGTGGATCTGCCCCCTTTTTAAGGAGATCTTCAACAATGTCGAAATCTATGTTTTCTTTACGGCATTCTTCAAAAAGCCTTATATTCAGTTCGATTTCTTCGGGAGTGTAAATTCCTTCGTACTTCTGTGTTTCTTGTCTTTCATAATCATTTATATACTTATATTCGCTCATCATATCACCTCCGCATTATGTAACTGTGTTTTCTGCTCCCCACTCGCAATATCACCTGTAAAGCCAAGAATATCGGCAAATTCATCAGCACTGTGCACGTCGAAAATAATGTAACCGCTCACATTTACAGCTCGCGTATATTCGCCTCAATCTGCTTGATTACCTCGATAAAAGCCGCATCGTTCTTTCCCGTCGGATCTGGGAGTCCCCAATCATCATCGAAGGCTCTGCCGATGAACGGGCATCCCACATCGCATCCCATGGAAATGGCAACGTCGGGCGTCGGTATCTTATCTACGGTTTTGCTGTACTGCGTTTCTTCCATATCAATGCCGTAAATCTCTTTCATCAGCCTGACCGCATCCTGATTGATCTGCGGTTTGGTTTCCGTGCCTGCCGAGTAAAATTCGAACTCATCATCGCGAAGATGCTTGCCGAGAGCTTCCGCGATCTGGCTACGGCAGGAATTATGTACGCAAATAAATGCTATCTTCTTTTTCATTTAAAGGGACACCTCGCACCGATGCACTGATTATTCTGTGCCGAATGCGTGCACTTGATTTCGCCAAGCTCCATTTCCACACCGAGATGCGCCTTTGCAAACTCCACGGCTTTGATG
>JAEIGA010002059.1_pt1 | contig 32072 bp, 18 predicted proteins | sample 9270691 | NCBI WGS metagenome assembly JAEIGA01 (sample SAMN17057246, study PRJNA624740) | gut metagenome | biome: biome; isolation source: fecal sample | host: Bos grunniens | place: China: Xizang | collected 2019 | reverse complement strand
CTTATAAGCGGTGTTATTCAAGGCGACTTCACTGGCCCCAGTCTGCTTACCACTCAGCCCGAGGTCAATTTGATTATTGAAGGAGACTTCGCCCATCTCAAAGGTCGACCAATCAAGATACTGACTCAACGGATTCGTGACACGCACCTCCTGCGCGGCAGCCGTTGCATCACTCTTGTTTTCAAAGTAGACCGTATAGGTCATCCAATCACCCGGCTTGACGAAACGTTCCGTCTCCGGATTACCAATTCCCAACGGCCCCGCCATCTCATTGGGGTCGCAGGATTGATTAGAGTCTATGGAGTCGGTTAAGTTAGGTGATGGACCTGTAATGTCTTCGTCATCGTTTACACGACAACAGTGCTTCATGTATGACTTTAACGGCAATTTATTCTCAAATTTTTCTATCTCTTGCTCAAATTCACTAATCCACTTATCAATGTTACGTCTAGCAAAAAGCCATGATCCAGATTCTTCCCCCGCTGTTAGCCAACTTGAGGCCAGTTCACAAACTGTTCCTGCAATAGTGATAATTGTGTCAACAGTACCTATGATTTCAAATTCCATGTCATTAATAACTTGCGTGTCAAGTTCTCTCAAATTCTTTAACACCTCAAATTCATCTTTTAATGGTATTAGTCCAGCCTTTAACTCAGATGATAAATCCAATACACTTTTAAAATAGGCATAACTAAATTCTGGTTCTTTAACTAAATTCATTAGTTGATTTACTTTTTTTTCTGTTGAATCAATTGATTCATCAAAATTCTTAGTAAAGCCAATCGATGCAAGATCAATCCCTTTTTCCGTTACATAGGCGATTAAATTTCTTTTTGCATTAAAAAGCCCCCCAGACCATTTTCCATAACAGCGTGTTGCATAGTTAGCTTTTGAAGCTAACCAATAATCAAGGTATGCTCTTGCCGTATCAGAAACACTTTTTGACACTGCGGCAATCGCTTTAGATGGGCTTGCCATCAAAGCATTAGCTCTAAAGGTAAAGATCGTAATTCTGAAAAGTTCCAGCGTTCTATAATTCTCTAGATAAATTTCGTTATTACATGGACAGTAATACTCTCCCTGAGGGGGTTGATACGCTGCCATACATTGTTTAAATAAGTCCTCTGCGACCTCAATACGCTTCAACGCCTGTTGATATTTTGTCTCAAACCACTCATCGTCGTAATCCATTCCGGTCGTCATGCTAGCGTAGTTTACAACCCCTGTGTTACAAGTAAAGTTTACCTCTACTCCATTCGCCACTTCTACATCATCATACATGACATACATTTTCTCAGATGCAGTCATTACCATCGCATTGTAAACACCTTGAGGAAGTGAAATCGTATACCTTCCCTCTGGGTTAGGTAGCGCATAGTATGAATTTACATCACCAATAAACACAACAATATCATCCTCGCTAACATCCTGAACAACACCTGTCACTTCAATTTTTCGTAATACTTGAAGAGACACTGATTCTGGCTTTTTCCCTACCCAAACACATGTATTACCAACATACGTACTAGATTCCGCCGTAACCAAGTATATCCCGTTAGGAAGATTTGTGAATTCTACAGAACTATTCTTCACTCTAATTGGAGAATACTCAATTGAAGTCTCTAGATTTTTAGCTCTAATTGTCATTACTTCGTCATCATTCCCCAAAACATCAACACACATACAGGCTGGGTTTGTCACATGTGTAAATATTTTAGAATATGCATTGTACTCATCAATATTCGTTGCAGTATCTTCTGACAATTGATTCATTACGAGACGATAATTGGTAACATCACCGTGAATAGCAGCAACACGTGTGATACCACGTGAAATAGCTTCTACATCATTAGGAGTTTCCACAAATAAATCAACAGTAGTTTTACGACCTGTAAATAAAACAAACGGAATTCTTTTAGAATTACCCGCAGGAATGTTACCTGTTTGTGTTGTTGCAATAAAGTGCAGTTTATCAAATGACATTGCGTTATCAACATAACGCAAGCTTCCACCATCCCTAACATTCACCTGCACAATTTGACAAGGCATATCAGCATTACCATCATTTCCATATTCAATGTAGCATGTGTACTCACGACCCTCTCGAACAACCTCGGGCAGTAGCAGTTTCGTCCAAAAATGCCCCTTACCTTCTGCCTTTGTGACAGAGATGGCATTGGTCAAAGATGCCGCATTATTTTCATCAGAGACAGTGAGGGTATACACTGCTCCTGCTTGCAGAGTGGCACAGTCCACCGTTGCGACAAGATTCCCCATCGCATTTTGAACAAACGGTTCAAGGGCATAGTCCTTGCCTCCTGTTGACAAAACGATTGAGGAAGCTTTATCAAAGCCAGCACCGGTGATGGTCAGGGTCGTTGTGCCGCTTGAAGGAAGCGTCGTCGGATAAACACTTGTGACCACCATTTGTGTGGATTCGGTCGAGACTTCATACTCTGCTGGTGTGTCGCTTTCGATGACGATATAGACATCCGTAGCCTCTTCTGGAATACGGAAGATCGCGCCTTCTGTGCCCGCAACTGTGGTTCCCGAATTGGTAGCGCCCTGTGGCACGAAGCCAAAGCCCCAAGTCACCTTGACACCCGCAGGCACCTTCACCGTCATCATGCGATTGGTATCACCTTCGTCATAGGTGAACTTCAAGACCTTCGGTGTATTTGCATTCACCACGCCTTCTGTCGTGGTATTCGCATCCAATGTGTCCAACGAGAGGATGATTGGACGATCCCCCGTCAACGCATTATTTTGAATTAACGAACCTTCAAAGATGTCACGATAGCTATTGACGTTCACCTTCACATGCCATATGCCTTCTTCAACGGCAGGCACGACAAAGTAACCCGAACAGAAGACCGTGCCACCCGCTGCAATCTGATTCCCTGCGACCTTTTCGCCCAAGGTTACCGTGCGACCGCTCTCCGAAACCAAGAGAATCGTATCACGCCAAGCGGTTGAGACCTCTGCACCACCAACATTCTGCACCTCCCACTTCACAAAGAGTAGCTCACCAATCTTTGCTTCAGAAGCCGTACGTACACTGAGCGGCACCAAGTCAATATCACTGGTGATGTCACGCGGCATCACTTCGCAGATACCAATATCTGCCAATTGACCGACCAGTTCTGCCCCCTCTTCCTGCTCCGTCATCGTAATACGTGGCTGACCATAATAGTCCTCTTCCGGTGCCACGGTCGAATCGGCGGCATCCACACACGGCGACCCTTCCACAATGCGGAAGTCACCATTCATCGGATCAACAAAGAGCGGATCGCCCCAAATGTTGCCGTTTTGACCAACTTTTGAATATGACTGCGGTCCATATCCTCGCGGATTATAGAAAAGGCAATTTGTAAATATACTTCCGTCACCACCTTGATCTGTAAACGCAGAGAAGCACTTGTAGAAGATGCAATTTGTAAATGTTTTCCCAGTTTGGCGAATTGAAGTTGTTAAATCTGAAAAGACACAATTATATGCCTTTACGCGTCCACTACCATAATAACCAAATGCAAGTGAAGCGTCTCTAAAAACAGAATTGATAGCGCTAAAGTTCCCGTTATTATGTGCGTTAACACATTCATTTCTTGCATGTGCCACTTCACTATTATTAAACGTTATTGTTCCTCCATATGCTTCTAAACCTCCATAATTCACTACTGAAGAGTTATAGTAAACATGCGCATAATCAAACGTCGCAGTGCCAGCCACACGAATTTGGTGCCAATCTCCAGGTTCTGGCATTGTCGTATCCCCATCACCATTGGTATCGCCGCCAACGGAGTCATCCTTAATTGAGGTGAAGATGATGGGTTGGGCGCGCGTCCCTTCTGCTTTCAAAACCCCATTTATCATAAGTGTACAGTCCGACTCAAACTTTAAAATCGCACCAGGCTGAATAGTAAGTGTCGCGCCATTTGAAACGGTTATCGATTTTGAGACCACATATATGCGATGCCCACACAAACGTGTGTCGTGTGTAATATTACTTGTCAATTCTTGTGCCACTAAATAACGATATTCCGTTGTTTCATCGTCAGTTATACTTCCGGAAATCGTATATTCGCCCATTACAGGATGCGTTGCACCTCCATCCTTCAAAGTATCACCACCAATTGTATCGTCGTTGACATGTGTAAAAATCGCCCCTTGGGCTAAACACACACCGCCGTCACTAACTGCAAGCGACGCCTTTGGCATAAATTTAACAATTGCCCCAGGCTCAATTGTCAAAGTTACACCCGAAGGAATAAACAATTTGTTTGAAATAAGATAAACCATTCCTTTCTCAAAAATTGTATCTCTGCGTAATGTACCTAAATAAAAGATTTGCTCGAAATCATAATATTTGATCTGCGTTTCTTCATTGGTAACAAGTTCTCCTTCGATTTGATAGTCGTAGTATTGGGGCTGGCACGTCTCAGAAAACTCCCCCAATTTCTCCCCTACGCTTCGGTCATACAAATGTGTAAACGTTACGCCATTGGCAACAACCGTTGCCCCCTCTTCTACAATTAAACGTGTTCCTGGTAGGAATTTAACAATCGCGCCAGGCGCAATGGTTAACACGCCGCCATTCGCTTTAACAACAACATCACCTAGAATCCAATGTATGTTTTTAGCATCCCATGACACCATCGTAGATATTTCTTCGTCATGAAACATAACCCCTTCAAGTTCTGCAACAAAAAACTTTGAACGTAAATCTTCACTTATTCCTGCGATATTTTTCTTCCAATTTGATAGAAATTTAGGAGAATAAACAATTTTTACATAACTTGGTAAATCAACAATCAACCGTTCAAGATTTTGAAACGGTTCTCCTTTAAGAAATAGCAATGTCACCCCTGTACAACCCTCAAAAGCGCTATCATCAATTGATGTCACAGTTGAGGGAATCGTTATTGATCTCAAACTTGTGCAACCAAAAAATGTATCACGTCCAATTGAGGTTACACCTTCAGGAATCGCCACAGAGGTCAAACCTGTGCAACCATAAAACGCACCTTCCCCAATGGAGGTCACGCTAGAGGGAATCGTCACAGAGGTCAAACTTGTGCAACCAGAAAATACATAATTCCCAATCGAAATCACACCTTCAGGAATTGTTACAGAAGTCAAATTCAAGCAATGAGAAAACGCAGAATCCCAAATCGTAGTCACACCTTCAGGAATCGTCACTGAGGTCAAACGTTCGCATTTATAAAACGCGCGATCCCCAATCGAAGTTACGCCTTCGGGAATCGTCACAGAGGTCAAACTTGTGCAATAGTAAAACGTAAAACTCCCAACCGAAGTCACGCCTTCAGGAATCGTCACAGAGGTCAACGCTGAACAATCACGAAACGCCTCAGTCCCAATTGAGGTAACACCTGAGGGAATCGTTACCGATGTCAATGCTGAACAATAACCAAACGCCCCACGCTCAATTGAAGTTAAGCTTGAGGGAATCGTTATGGAGGTTAATCCTAAACAACGTTGAAAAGCCCACTCCCCAATTGAGGTCACGCCTTCGGGAATCGTTACCGATGTCAAACTAGAGCAATTATAAAACGTATAATCTCCAATTGAGGTCACGCCTTCGGAAATCGTTACCGATGTCAAACTAGAGCAATTATAAAACGCCTGCCTCCCAATAGAAGTCACACTAGAGGGAATCACCACAGAATTCAAACTTGTGCAACCAGAAAATGCACTCGAACAAATTAGGCGAACACTCTTTGGAATCACAATTTTACTTGAAATAGAGGTTGGAGCCTTAATCAAAATACTCATCGCCTCACTTTCATATTGAATACCATTTACATCTTTCCAAAGATTGACGCAATCCGCAAATGCGCTCGCGCTAATTGATGTCACACTTTCGGGAATCGTTATAGAGGTCAAACCTGTGCAACCATAAAACGCATAATCTCCAATTGAGGTCACGCCTTCGGGAATCGTTACAGATGTCAAACTAGAGCAATTATAAAACGCCTGCCTCCCAATAGAAGTCACACCTTTGGGAATCGTTACCGACATCAAACCATTGGGGCACGCGACAAGAGTTTTACCATCTTTACTGTAGAGCAGTCCATTTACTGACGAGAAATGCTGATTTTTTGAATCTACAACAAAAGAATTTAAACTTGAGCAACCCAAAAACGCATGTTCCTCAATAGAAGTCACACTAGAGGGAATCGTTATAGAGGTCAAACTAGAGCAATAATGAAACAAATATTCCCCTATTGAGATTACCCCCTCAAGAATCGTCACCGAGGTTAAACTTGAACAAGAACGAAACGCAGAATATCCAATTGAGGTCACGCCTTCGGGAATCGTTACAGAGGTCAAATTTGAGCAATACCCAAACGCCCACACTCCAATTGAGATCACGCCTTCGGGAATCGTCACAGAAGTCAAACTTGTGCAATAGTAAAACGCAGAATCCCCAATTGAGACTACCCCCTTGGGAATTATCACGGAGTCTAAATTAGAACACTTATAAAACGCATAATCTCCAATTGAGGTCACGCCTTTGGGAATCGTCACGGAGGTTAACCTGGAGCAACCTGCAAACGCGAAATTCCCAATTGAGGAGACACTATTTGGAATAACTAAGTTTGTTATCTGTTCTCCATTTAAATACAATTTGGATGCATAATACAACGGATTTGACTCGAAATTCGCAAAGTCAATTGAACACCAAGCGCCAATATCTGAAATATGAACAGAGGTTAAACTTTTGCAACCGAAAAACGCGAAATTCCCAATTGAGGTCACGCTAGAGGGAATCGTCACAGAGGTCAAACTTGAGCAATAGTAAAACGCCTCATCTCCAATTGAGGTCACACCTTCAGGAATCGTTATAGAGGTTAAGCCAGTGCATCGAGAAAACGCCCTATCTCCAATTGAGGTCACGCCTTCGGGAATCGTCACGGAGGTTAAACTGGAGCAACCTGCAACCGCATAATTCCCAATAGAGGTCACAGGGTAACCACCAAGGGTGGAGGGGATAGTGATGGCGCCAGTAGTAGATGATGGAATTGCAGATTTGTTGGAGCCTTTTTGGATTTCTGCTTGACCATCAATGACACGATAGTTCCAAGTAACCCCGTTTATAGTTTCAGCAGCAGCCCACAAGGTCGTGGTTATTAACAAAGTGCAAAGTGTCAAGAAAAAGCGTTTCATAATAATTACCATTCCCTATAAAAGTGTCATTCATGTGGCCATGGCCACGTCATCTGTAGGATACACGTCCGTCTGTAGTGTACGCCACTTCAGGCAAAGCACCTTAAGTGCGTACTCCCACGGACCATCCATATCCTACCATTTACCCCATCTCATATGCAAGTAAAAGAATCCCCTCAAAGTGCTTTCAGTAACTTTGAGGGGTACTTTTACGAAAGGGTGGATAGTAGATCGGTGGATGGAGTGGTGGATGGATCGGTGGATGGATAGTGGATAGATCGGTGGATAGGTGAGACGGGCAACCGCCCGTCGCTCAGATAGGTTACGGATAGATCATGGATAGATTAATCATTTACGACGTAGCCCCCACCCTCTCTCCTCACTCCGTACCTCTCTCTCCTCACTCCTTACCTCTCTCTCCTCACTTCTTTCTCCTCTCTCCTCTCCTTTTCCCTTTCCGTGAGCACCAGTAAAAGCATCCGTCAGGATGCGTAGCGTGCAGGACTCAGTCCTGCCTTAGGGGTGTGGGGGCGAAGGTAGCCCCCACCCTTTCTCCTTACTCCTCTCTCCTCACTCCTTACCTCTCTTTCCTCACTTCTTTCTCCTTCAAAATCCCTGCCGCAGGTTTGTCACTTTTGGGGAAATTTTAGCGATTTTTCGGCTGTTGAAAACTTTTTTTGAGTTATCAACAAGTTATCAACAATGCAGGTTTTTCGACGCAGTTTTTTGAAAAATTTTCGGCAGATTGGCGGATTTTGAGGTGAAAATGGCGAGGGTATTAAAAATACATAACTCCTTTAAGTAGAAAGAGATAGTGAGAAAATGGGGCGAAATCAACTCCGCTACAGCGGCTTCCTTGCGAAAAAAGAGGTCATGAGGGGAGGAAAAGTTATCAACAATTTGCCTGTTTTTGGGGGCGGACTGGAGAAATTTTGGGTCAATACTAGCGAAATTGGATCTCAATACTAGCGAAATTGGGGTGGCAAAATGGGCGAAATTGGGTCGCAATTTCGCTAATATTCAGGGCTGATTTTAGCCCATTTTTTATCATATTTCACTCTTTTCTAAAATAACGATTTGACTTATCTTTTCCTTTTTGCTACACTGTAAGTGTATGTGGAGATAAGAATTTTTGAAGATGAAGTGACGAGATAAGACGGGGGCGGGAGAGACTTCGAGGAGTGACGGCGGGACTGTGGGAGTAGTGCGGTCTGCTTGAGAGTCCTGCCTTTGCGGAGCAAAGGCCGCAGAACCTTTGTGGGTTTAACTGTTCACGGCCCTCTAGAAGGTGAGCTTGAACGCCACCGATAGTCCTCACCCGCCGAGGGTGTGACTGTCACAAAAAGCCAAAGCGAAGCTCCGAGGTGAGGCGGGAGCCCTACGACCCTAAAAGACCTCTGTCATTATCGTAGCCCCTGCCCCCTGCGGCAGGGGGGTGAGCACGGAAATTTAATAATAATTTTGCGCGCGTGTATACGTATGGGCGGGCGAATTTGTGGTATAATGCGTGTTTATGGAAAACCAACGGAAAAAGAGAAGACTGATGAAACCGTTATTGATTGTGATGAGCGCCCCGAGTGGGACTGGTAAGACAACGCTTTGCGATTTGTTGTTGCAAGAATTTCCCGAAATCACCTACTCCATCTCTTGCACAACGCGTGCTCCGCGTGGCATGGAAGAGGATGGCATTGACTATTTCTTCCTGACGCAGGAGGAATTTGATCGTCGCGTGAAGGATGGGCTTCTTTTGGAGCATGCGGTGGTGCATGGTAATTCGTATGGCACGCCTGCAGATCCGATTCGCGAGGCCTTTGCCGAAGGGCAGAGTGTTTTATTGGACATTGACGTGGTGGGCGCGGACTTGGTGCGCCGTTACATCGCGGCATTGCCTGCGGGTGATCCCCTCCGTGAAGGGTTTACGGACATTTTTATTGAGCCGCCGAGCATTGAAGAATTGCGTCGTCGTCTCGAAGGGCGTGCTGAGGATAGCAAGGAAACGATTGAATTGCGCCTGAAGAATGCTCAGGGTGAGATGGATCGCGCAGGTGAATTCACCTATCGTGTGGTGAATGACGAATTGGATTTGGCCTATCGTCGTCTGCGTGACATTGTCTTGGTGCGTGGCGGTTTGCTCTAACGCATTTTGATCCAAGTAGAGGAAGAGTCGTGAACGTTTTACTCGGCATTACTGGCGCAATCGCCTGTTACAAAGTCTGCACACTCGTGCGCTTAATGAAGGGCGCAGGATGGAATGTGCGCATTGTGGCAACGGATCGAGCCCTGGATTTCGTTGGTGAAATCACGTGGCGTACGCTTTCGCAGAATCCGGTGGAACGTTCCGCCTTCGCTGAATCATCCGATTGGCATCCGCGCCACATTGAGATGGCCGATTGGTGTGACGTCTTTGTCGTTGCGCCGCTGTCGGCAAACACAATGGCAAAGTTGGCGAATGGATTGGCTGATAACCTATTGACCCAAACGGCGCTGGCCTGTACGAAGCCGCTCCTTTTGGCACCCTCGATGAACACCCACATGTGGCAACACCCCGCTACGCAAGCGAATGCAGCGACATTGGTGGCGCGTGGCGCCAAGATGTTGACGCCCGCTGAGGGGGATTTGGCCTGTGGTGTTACGGGAACGGGTCGCTTGCCAGAGCCAGAGGAACTTTTTGCGCAGATTCAGGCGTTTTGCACAAACGATTGAGTCGGGAGTTTCGTGGAATGAAATGCGAACTTTGTCATCAAAACAACGCAGAGACCGTGCTCTATCGTCAGACCGATGCGGGTGTGCGCGAAGAGCTCTACGTCTGCGAATCGTGCGCTGCGCGAGAACGTGCGTTTGAACAGCAGCACGGCATTCAAGTGGCAGCGATGGATGCTTCGCCACTCATGCCACCCGACAAGCATTTTCCCCGACCGATTCCGCCAGAATTGGAAGAAAAGCTTATGGGGCTTTCGCCGGCGGACAATCCCTTCTTTGGGGACAATCCGGAACGTCCCGACCCGCAACCCGACGATTTAATCCAACTCAAAACCTGCCCGCACTGTGGCCTTGCAGAAGATGAAGTGCAGCTTTCACTCCATTTGGGCTGCGCACATTGTTACGATGTCTTTCGCGAAGAACTCAAAGTGCTCTTCAAAGATTTACAGGGATGCACCAGCTTTCGCGGGAAACCGCCAGCATGGCTCTCTGCGAAGTTCCAACTTCGCGATTTGAAGCGCAAATTACAAGAAGCCATCGAAAAAGAGCAGTTTGACGAGGCAAAGAAGTTGATGCAAGCCCTTCGCGCACTTGAATCGCCGTCAGAAGACAATACGGCATCGGAGGACACCGATGAAGCCTGAGTCTCACGCTGCAGAAGTGGCCTTAAAGACCATCTGCCTCAAAACGCAGATTGTCCTCGTTCGCAATGTCGCGCAATATCCCTTCCCAACGCAATCCACGCGTGCGACCTCTGTGCCGATTCAGGCTTGGCTCACCCAAATTGCGGACATTCATCCCTTTGATGATTTGACGGATGACCTCGCCTTTGCACACATCGCCGAGCATCGTTATGGCCTTGCGGATGTTGAAGAACGTCACCCCGCCTATCGCCTGCTTCGTTTTCAGGTCGCCTGCGACAGCGGCATTCGCACCTTCTGGTGTGAACTGATGGCCTGTAACCACTTTACCTTCTCGGTCACCAGTACCGAACTTGACTTTAATGAAGCTGTAGCCGATTTGGAACGCTTTACCGATCGCTTCGCAGAAGTCTTTCATTTCGCATACGACGAACAGTTCGGTTATCTGACCTCCCAACCGACGCTGACGGGGACGGGGCTGCGCATTCGCAGTTGGATTCACCTCTCGGGATTAGCCTCTCTCAACTATCTGCCTCAACTCTGTCGCGCGGCAGAAGTTAAGGGCGTCCTAACGGAATACATGCCGAATGAAGAACCGCCCGCTGGCGACATTTTCATTCTGTACAATCGTTTTTCGCTCAACCTGCCGACCGAAGCCATCGTGCGAGACTATAAAGCCTTCTTGCTTCGTTTAGCCCGTCAGGAAATGCGCGCACGGATGCGGTTGGCCCATGATCGCGTGGCCCACCTTTACGACGAATTACTGCGTGCGCTTCTCCTTTGCCGCCACGCCTTAATTGTCCCTGAACGAGAAGCGCAAAACCTCCTCTCCTCCTACTGGACAGGTTGCTCCTGTGGTGCGCTTGAGTCCATTGACGATCCGGCATACGCCTTCAATGACTGCTTTGACTCCGTTCGCGATGCACTTTGTCCACAGAGCCTCCTCAATCTGGAAACGCCCCACGCATTAGGGTCGTTGCCCCCCATTTGCCGTCAAGAATACCTCCTGAACTACGACATCCTTCGTGCGTTGTGGCTCAGAAAGCTTTCTGAAGCCAAGTTTACACCAGCATTCTTAAGCAGGGTTAATCGCTTATGAAGAAACACACCCTTATTCCCCTCCTCGCACTGCTTTTCTGCGGAAGTTTTCTACACGCAGAGAACGCAATTGATGGTCTGACACCCCAAATGATGCTCATTCAGGCGCGCAGTATGTTCCCACAAGAACACATTGACGTGGCAGGCACCCTTGAGACAGCCGAAGCCCGTGGGCAAAATGCCGTGGTGCGTCCGTATACCTTGACCCTTGATTGGCGCGCAGGTAATCCGGAAGCAACGTGCAAAATCTTCAAAGAAGATGATCCCACCCCATTGCAACACGCCCATTTGACGCGTGCCAATGGCAAGACGACATTGGCCCTGACGGGGTCTGACGGCAAGGTCATTGAAGATGTGCGCCTCAATACCCCAGTGGGTGACAGCGATTTGACTTGGGTTGACCTGACCTTCAACTACCTTTGGTGGAACGACGTACGTCAACTCTCCGAAGAAGAACTTACCACGCGAAACCTCAAGGCGCGTCAGGGCGGACGCAACTGTGTCGTCCTTGAAGTCCTGCCGCCAGAGAGCGTCACAGGGCTCCACACCGTTCTTTTGTGGATTGATATCTCTACTGGATATTTGGTGCAGACCGAACAAACCGATGCTCAAGGTCGTGCTGTGCGCCGTATGTGGGTGCAACGCATCGGTCGTGAAGAAGGACGGTGGGTACCACGTGAATTTCGTATCCAACGTGATGGCATGCGCCGCGTAACAAAGTTGTGCATTTCTACCATCCGCTCTGCCTCTTTCTCCGTGAAGGAAAATTAACATGGACCAGCCCAAACGTACTTTAACCTTTTCATCCGCGCAAAATCGGATTATTACCGCCTCCCTGACCCTCCTCTGCGGCGCAACGTTGGTCATCAGCGTCGTCCTCTTCTTAATGGGGCTCTTAAAGGGGATGAACTATTTTCTCAATATCGTGGGACCGGTCATTGTGGCGTTCTTCCTGAGCCTGCTGACACGCCCTTGGTATGCACGCCTTCGAACCTGGTTTGGTGGTAAAGAAGTATGGGCGGTGATTGCCTTCTCGCTCTCCTTTTTAATTCCCCTGCTCTTACTTTGTTGGTTCTTCGGTGCATTTATCGTTGAACAAGGTAGCAACCTCGCCCATGCGCTCCCACGCATTGTTGAAGGGATTCGCGAAGCCCTCACAAAGGCCTTCCCCGACTCTGCTGACATCGTTGAAAACGTCCTGCCCAATCTTTCTGATGTTTTAGGGAAAGACGGCGCACTCTCTTGGTCGAAATTAATGGAAGTCGCAGGCAAAGGCGTCCACATGGGAGGCGCGGTTTTCTCTGCGGGGTCGGCGGCCATGTTGTGGTTGCTCACCTTCTTCTATTGGATTATCTTCGTGATGAAGAAGCCATTGAGTGGCGACGATTTTGCGCGTTTGCTTCCCTTCATTAGCACGGGTGGCCGCGTGGCAATGGCGCGTTATTTCCACAACTTCAATGAGATCATGGTCTCCTACTTCCGTGGTCAAATCATTGACGTCTCCATCCAGGGCGTCCTTTATGGTTCGGCCTTCCAACTCTTTGGGCTGCCCAACGGCTTTATCATCGGCTTTGTCTTAGGTCTGCTCAATCTTATCCCCTACCTTGGCGTCACGGCGGGCCTTTGCGTTGCCCTCCCGGTGGCCTTCTTCCATGCGGGGTTTGCTTACACCTGCGGCATTTTTGCCGTCTTTTGTGTGATTCAAACCTTTGATGGTTACGTTATGCAGCCCTACATTCAGGGCAATCGTATGAAACTCTCCGCCTGGCAAATCGTCTTCGCCCTTCTCTTTTGGACGCAACTTGCCGGCTTCTTGGGGTTGCTACTCGCTATCCCATTGACGGCATTCATCAAGGCCTCGTGGGATGAATGGCGCGCCTCCACCGAACGTTTTGTGCATATGCCCGAAGCCGAAGGTGCAGAAAAGGCACAAAAGGAGGCAACACATGACTGCTGAAGTCGCAATTCTCACCCTTGCGGTGGTGCTTCTCCTGCTCGGCGGCGCACTCTTTCTGCCGAAGGCCGAAACCGCCCTGCTGAAATTGCCACGCCATCGCATCGCAGGGGTTACGTTGACCCTCCTCTGCATGACGTGGACCTACCTGACCCTTCGGATGCATCCAATTGACTTCTTGGCCTTCCTCACGCCGACCAAATTACTCGTGGCCTGCGTGGTGCTTACGCCCTTGATTTGCATCTTTTTGGACAATCTTTTGTGCGCACGCGCCATTGGCGGATTGATGATGCTCTGGCCGATGCCCGTCATACTGCTCACGCGCGACTATGTAACCACGCTTCGTCTGATCCCGATTACGCTTGGGTACATTAGCTTAACCCTCGGTATGATTGCCGTCTTTCATCCCTGGACGGTTCGCGTCACCTGCGAACGCCTGTCGGAATATCGCACGCTTCGGCTTGCCGTAGCGGCACTCCTTACACTCGCCGGTGTGCTCTGCATCATCGCCGCACTCTCACTTGGAAAGGTCGTCGGACAATGAGTATTCTCTTCCGTTATGTATTACGTAGCTTTGCCCTTCCGGCAACCATGTGCCTTTTTGGGCTCTGCGCATTGACCATTCTCTTCATGAGTTTTGACCTCATTGGTGCGTGCTTTGATCCGAAGTCGGCAGTTACCTTCATGGTGGCGAGCGACTTTATCATCGGCACGCTCTCAATGTACTTAGAGTGGCTTCTGCCGGCAGTCTTCCTTTTGTCCACGCTCTACACCATGTGGCAATTCTGCCGTCATAGCGAACTCATTGCAATGCGCGCAGGCGGCATTGGGATGTCAACCATCGTGGCGCCCGTGCTCTTAACCGCCTGCCTCGCCGCGGGGCTCTCCTTCCTCAATACGGAGTTCTTCAAACCCACCGCCGCGGCTCGTGCAATGGTGATCAAGAACTCAGACTTCCGCTCAACGGGTCGTGAGCCGCTGAAGGGGCGCGCCTACTTTGATCCCTCTGGTCGCTTCCAATTAGTGATTGGCGAATTCCTCCCAAACAAGCCTGAAGTCTTGCGCGATGTGCGCGTTACGCTCTTTCGTGACGACGGCTCCCGCCGCGTTACTTACGAAGCACCTGAGGCACGTTGGTTAGATAATGAATGGTGGTTACAGGGTGGTGTGAAGGCAACCTATTTCAATGAACTCGATGAAGTGATTGCACCGCCAGACAATCAGCCCGTTCATTCGGCAATCAAGCAACTCTATGTAATGGATATCATTCCGCGTCAAATCGTTGTTCAAAATTCCGATGCCGAATTCTCCTCTGCGGCAGACCGAAAGATTAGTCGAAAAGAACGTGAACGCACGGGTTTGACGCGTCGTCAAAAGCACGAAGACTCCTATTTGACGTACAACCACTACGCCGCCCCCTTCTCCATCATCTTGGTGACCCTCTTTGCAATTCCTGCAGGGATTGCTTCTGGACGTCAATCCGTATTCCGTGGCATTTTGTTGGCCCTTAGCCTCTTCCTTGCCTACTATGCGATTACGGCGTTGGCGATGTTGCTCACCAACCAAGGGTGGATTAAGCCAACGATTGCAGTGATGTTGCCCTCGCTCTTCTTCGGATTTGCGGCAATTGTCCTCTTTAGAAAACTGCGTTAAGGATAGTTTATGACAGAAACGCGTGCAACCATGCGTGGCATCCCCGGAGATGCCGCCCGTAAGCGGGGCCTCCGCCGCATTTTTATTCCGGTGCTCCTTTTCGGCGTGCTCTTTGGCTTCGCTGCAGGGGTCTTATTAGGTAATATGGATATTCTGCCGTGGTGGATTGGTCTCATCCTCTTTCTTGCGGCCTTTGCCTGCCTCTTCCTCTTTAGACTTCACCATGCGAACCTTGTTTATGGTTATTTCAAGGGCGCACGCGGAGAAGAGATGGTCGCAGGCGAATTGGTTCGCCTACCTGCCACTTGGACGGTATTCAATGGATTAATTTTGCCCGATGGCTCTGATGTAGACCACGTTGCAGTGGGGCCTCAAGGCATTTTCGTAATTGAGACCAAACATTGGCGTGGCGATGTCTCCATTGATAATGGACAGCTACTTGCCAATGGCCGACCGCTCATGAAGTCGCCCATCCTCCAAGTCCGCACGCTCATCTCGGCACTCAATGACTATCTTGAGACGGCGACGGATGACGTCCATGGCGTACTTTGCTTCGCGGGGCCACAATTCCTCTCCACGCCACAGCAAATTGATGAGGTCAAGATCTGTTCACACCTTAACCTTTCCGAAATGTTGACCTCGGGACCCACCCTCTTTGATGCGACCGAAGTCGCAGTCTATGTGGCCCGTTTGGGTTCGCTCACCATTACGCAAGGACTTTAATGCGTTTTTCCTTGACAATCATTAAAAATAAACCTCATATGAAAAAGTTCTCTTCACTTCTTCTTCTCCTCCTCGCCGTCCCCCTCTTCGCAGAGGCATTGAAACCCGAAGCGGTCTATCCTGAAATCGCACGTCGCATGGTGCGCCAACTCAATTCAATGCATCTTTCGGGCGAACAGTTTGACGATCGTCTCTCTGCCGTAGCATGGACAAACCTCGTCAACTCGCTTGACTATGATCATACGCTCTTGACCCAAGAAGACCTCAAGGCTATTGACCCCTTGAAAACCCAAATCGATGACCTGTTGCGTAAGGGTGATTTGGCCTTCGGTTATCAACTCGTTGAGCTGGTGCGCAATCGCATTGTGGAACGTTGCGACTACATCCACCAGGTGCTTGAACAGAAAGAGCCGTTTGACTTCACGAAGTCTGAGTATTTCCAGTGGAAACGTCGTGACGCAGAACGTCCTACCGATCGCGAAGCACAGCGCAAGCTTTGGTATGCCATGTTGAAGAATGAATACCTCGCCCTGATACTCGCAAAGGAATTAGACGCTGAAGAAAAGGCGGCCAATCCGAAGAAGGATGAACCTGCAAAGAGCGAAGCCGCAGAAGACTACTCTGCGGATGAAAATCTTTCCCTGCCCACGGAAGAGATCATTGCAAAACGTTATCGCACACTCAAGGATGTCTATGTAGAATTGGATGCCGAAAGTGCCTTGCAGCGCATTCTCTCGGCAGCGGCGATGGCCTATGACCCGCACACCGACTACATGTCTCCGATGAACTTTGAAGAGTTCAGCATGGATATGAATTTGACCTTGTGTGGCATCGGCGCTACACTCCGTTATGATGATGGATTAATCCGCATTACAGAACTCATGCCGGGCGCTCCTGCGGCAAATGACACCCGTGACATCCGCTTACGCGTTGGCGATCGCATCGTTGGCGTTGGCCAAGGGGATGGCCCGATTGAAGACATCTCCCACAAGCCCTTGAGCCGCACGGTGCGTAAAATTCGCGGACCAAAGGGAAGCAAGGTGACGCTTAAGGTGCTCCCCGTCTCCGATAAGAGCGGCACGCGCACGAAGATTGTGGACCTCATCCGTGATGAAATTCGCTTGGAACAGCAAGCCGTTACAGGGCACGTTGAACGCCTTGAACTTAAATCTGGCGAACGCAAGCTTGGTTATGTCCGCATTCCTGCCTTCTATGCTGGCGCGATTGGCGGCGAAAAGAGCGAAAAGGCATCTTCCATGACTCGCGATTTGCTCGTTTATCTCCAACAATTCAACACCGAACACGTGGACGGCCTCGTCATTGACTTGCGCAACAATGGTGGCGGTTCGCTCCTTGAAGCACTCTCCATGACCTCCCTCTTTGTGACGGGTCCCGTCGTTCAGGTGCGTGATGCGCGCAATGTGGACGTACTCAATGGCGCGGGGCGCGTTGCATTCCGCAAGCCTGTCGTCGTATTGGTGAATCGCAATTCAGCTTCCGCCTCTGAAATTGTGGCCTCCGCTCTCCAAGATTATGGTCGCGCAATTATCATCGGTGACTCCAAGACGCATGGCAAGGGCACGGTTCAAACAGTGCAACAACTCGGTAAGCCGACCAGCACCTACGGCGCAGACCGCATCACCACCGCCTGCTTCTATCGTATTAATGGTGGCACCACACAGTTGCGTGGCGTAGAACCCGATATCGTAATCTCCTCCATTTACGATGCCCTTGAGCTCGGCGAAGACCAACTCCCCGGCGCACTTCCCTACAGCACCGTACAGCCCGCCTACTACGCACGCACCTCCGACGTCGCCCCCTTCCTCGCACGGTTGAAGGCCGCCTCCCAGAAGCGTATCGAAAACGACGAACAGGCAACCGCAGCACAGCAACTCGTTGAGCACGTCCGAAAAGCCAATGCAGAAAAGACCGTGCCGCTCAAACTTGAAGAACGTCGCACCCGTATGCGCGCTGAACGTGCAATTGAAAAATTGCAAGAAGAGGCACTCGGTGGCGCAGGGATTAATCGTAAAGAAGGTCCCACCTTTAAGACCGATCCCGTGTTGCGTGAAGCCTTCTACATTCTCTCTGACTACATTGATCTGCGCGGTGGTCCGGATGAACCGGTGAATGTCAATGGCGACTTGCGTTCGCGCTTCTATCAATTCTTAGGTTATTAATTTTCGGACTATGGCCGAAACACTTTTAGAACAAATCAATACACCCGAGGATGTTCGTCTTCTGCCAGAGGACGCGCTTCCTCGTTTGGCAACCGAAATCCGTGAGCGGATGATTGACGTGGTCTCCCGAACGGGAGGTCATCTCGCCCCAAGCTTAGGTACTGTTGAACTCACAATCGCACTTTGTCGTGTCTTTAATTTCCCGACCGACAAGGTAATTTGGGATGTGGGCCATCAGAGTTACGCGTGGAAAATGCTCACGGGGCGCAATCAAGAGATGGACACCTTACGCCAATTCGGCGGGGTGCGCGGCTTTCCTTTCCCTGCCGAGTCACGCTTTGACGCTGCCGTTGGCGGTCATGCAGGCGTGGCCCTCTCCACGGCATTAGGCATGGCGGCAGCACGTGACGCCCGAAATGGGACCGAAGCCATCTTAGCGGTTGTGGGTGATGCCTCATTAACCAATGGCATCTCCCTTGAAGCGCTCAATGCGATTCGCCACACCACCGAACGCATGATTTTGGTTATCAATGACAATGGGATGAGCATCTCGCAGAATGTCGGCGCTTTTGCACGCATGTTTGCCCGTCGCATTGCAGGGATTCGTTACAACCGTATTCGTGCTGCAGCGGAACTTGCGGGTCATAAACTCCGCCTTACGGGACTCAAATCCCTCTATCGCGCCTTCAAACGTGCAGTAAAACCCCTTTTATTGCGTCACCGTTCGGCAATCTTTGAAGACCTTGGGTTGCGTTACATCGGCCCCATTGATGGTCATGACATCCCCGCACTTTGCGGAGCATTGCGCGCTGCGGCGGAGGGTCACGTCCCTGTCGCGCTTCATATTGCGACGGTCAAAGGGAAGGGTTACGCCCCTGCAGAGCGTGATCCCTCAAAATGGCATGGCGTGGCACCTTGGTCAAAACACACTTCAGCGCAAGGGAAAGCGCAAGCACCAAAAAGTTGGTCGGATGCTGTTGGGGCCATCTTGTGTGAATTAGCGGCAGAAGACCCACGGATTGTTGCCGTCACCGCGGCAATGCGCGACGGGACAGGCCTTGGCGACTTCTTCCGTAAATTCCCTAAACGTGCCTATGACGTGGGTATTTGCGAAGCCCATGCGCTTGCCTTTGCGGCAGGACTTGCCGCAGAAGGACTTCGCCCCTTCGTGGCGATTTACTCAACCTTTGCCCAGCGTGCCGTTGACTGTATGATGCATGATATTTGTCTGCCTCGCCTACCCGTCACGCTCTGCTTGGACCGTGCGGGCGTCGTTGGGGCAGATGGTCCGACCCATCATGGCCTTTATGACATTGCGATGTTCCGTGCGCTTCCGAATCTAACCTTCTATGCGCCAGCCACCCGTGCGGGTTTAAAGCAGGCAATGCGTGAAGCATTAACGGGCAATGATGCGGTTATCATCCGTTATCCACGTGGTTCCATTTGTGAACAGTTACCCGAATCTCTGCCGATTCCAGAGACCCTAAAGACGCCGTGCCTCCTTGCATTGGGCGATACGGCAACCTGGGTGGCACCTATCGCCACCGAATTGGGTCTGCCCTACATCGCCATTGAGCGAATCAAACCATTGCCAGATTGCTTGAACAATCTCAAAGGTCGCCCCTTAATCACCTTGGAAAATGCGGCGATTCAGGCGGGATTTGGTTCGGCGGTTGCCGAAACGCATGATGCTCCGGTGTTGATTTTGGGGTGGGATGACCACTTCGTGCCACAAGGTTCCGAACAAGAATTGCGCACATGGGGAGCGCTTGATCAAGCCTCACTCCTGACGAAAATTCGCCAATTTATCCAGGAGCAAAGGGCATGAGTCTGCCATCTTTCGGACAACGGCGCGCCGTAAAAAAATTACCAGAAACGGTTGCCAACCAAATCGCTGCAGGCGAAGTGGTTGAACGTCCCGCCTCTGTCGTGAAAGAACTCGTGGAAAATGCGCTCGATGCCGCCGCAACACGGATTACGGTTTCAATTGAAAGTGGCGGCACCAAACTCGTTGAGGTTGAAGACAATCGCTATGGCATGTCGCGCGAAGATGCCCTGGCGGCCTTAGAACGTCAAGCCACAAGCAAAATCTCCGACTCCGAAGACATCGTTCAGATCAACACCTTTGGCTTCCGTGGTGAAGCGATTCCCTCAATTGCCAGCGTCTCTCGTTTTACATTAATGACGCGTTGTGCCGAGGCAGAGAGTGGCACACAATTAACGGTTATCGGCGGCACCCTTGAAGACGTTTCTGAAACAGGCCATCCTATTGGAACCACCCTTCAGATTCGCGACCTCTTCTTCAACCTCCCCGCGCGCCGAAAGTTTCTCCGCGCCCCTGCAACAGAACTCTCGCGCATTCGACAAGCCCTAACGGCCATTGCTTTAGCGCATCCCCACGTGGCCCTTCGCCTACGAGCAGACGGGAAAGACCTCTTTCGTCTGCCCGAAGGAGATACCTTGGATGACCGTATCCGCACCTTACTTGGTGCGCCCTTAGCACGCACCCTCACGACCATCCAACACACCGAGAACGATGTCTCCGTTACGGGGTACATCTCTCGTGTGGACGCCCCAGCCCTCGGCACCCCTGAACAGTACGTTTTTGTCAACCATCGTCCTGCGACGGCTGCACAGATTCAATACGCCGTTCGTGAAGTGTGGCCCCTGCGCGATCGTCGTCCGTCTCTCGTCTTGTTTATTGATTTACCCCCAGAGGCGGTGGATGTCAACGTCCATCCTGCCAAGCGCGAAGTGCGTTTTCGTCATGGCAACCGTGTCATTGACGCCGTCACCAATGCGATTGCCCAAGCGCTGAATCTCTTTCAGGCGCCCACACCACAGGTTGAGCCCCCCGCACCAAGCCAACCGAGCCAACCGCCAAGGAGCGTCAGTGCCGTCGCACCAGCGCCACTTTCGCCATTGACGCCGCTCCCCACACCGCAAGCACCTCGCCCCGTTGTGCCGCCTGCGACCCAACAGCACATCCACTTCCCGACGCCTCCACCCGCACCCTTCCCACCCGTCAGCGCTCCTCCCGAACGCATTGCGCCGATTACTCCGCCTGCAACGCCACCTGAAGCGCAACCCATGGGCAAGGTCAACTTTGCGTGGTTGCGCATCGCTGATGTGCTTGAGTCTGGCTATTGGTTGGTTATCACCGAACAGGGTTACGTTACCATTGATGCAAGTGCCGCATTAGAGCGTATCGCCTATGAGCGCTTCATCAAACAAGCCCACCAACCCGCCACCCAGCCATTGCTCATCCCTGAGACACTTGAACTGAGTCCTTCAGATGCCGATCGCGTCTCACGTTTTCTACCAGAATTAGAAGCCTGCGGCTTTGGCATTAGTGCGTTTTCTTCCAACACCTTCCTCGTTGACGCCTTGCCTGTAGCCTTGGCGGAAATTCCACCCAGTACACTCATTCCCGAGATTGCCGTAGAATTAGATAAGACGGGCGTTCGTAAAGGGATTGACCACTGGCGACAAGAGGTTGCGGCTCGCGCCGCGGCCTCCGCAGTTGCACGTACCTTCCCTATAAAGACTCGCGAAGCGGCCGAGCTTCTCCTTCGTGACCTCTCTCAATGTGCGATGCCTTACACCACCCCACGCGGTCGCCCCGTCATGATTTTGACGACCTACCGCGAACTCGCACGTCGCTTCCAGCGCAACTAATCCATCCTTAATCCACCCCACGTTAGCCGAAAGGACTCACCTTCGGCCAAACGTTCTCGCTTCTTTGCTTTATTTCAATCCGTCAAAGCATTGGGCCAAACTTTTGTTTGTTTACAGACGAAGGTTTAGTTTTTGTGACAGATAAGCATTCATCTTTGCAATCAACTACGCACTCATCTTTACCATAAAGTGACACTTATCTCTGCCGTGAAGAGACACTTATCTCTATCGGGAAGAGACATTCATCTCTGCCGTGAAGAGAGACTTACCTCTGCCGTGAAGGGACATTCTTTTCTATCGTGAAGAGGTGTTTATCTTTACTGAGACGACACTTTCGTCTTATAGTGGATTGCGCTTTGGATTTGTTTGAAGCGCATGAAGTTGAAGTGTTGCGAGGGGAAGATTTCGATGCTATGCGAGGAAGACGGCATCAATATCGACCAAAATTCTCAGGTCATCTGTTATTCGCGTCTCTTTAGGGAGAACATGATCACACGCAGCCGCAATTCCCTTCGCGCTCTCCCCGTGTAAGAGAATCTGCCAACGCCACCACTCCTCTTTCTTTTCCAATGGGGCGGGCATTGCGGGGGTGACCTCTAATCCACGACAAGCATTAAATCGACGCGTTGCCGCAGTTGCCGCAGCGGCAACCTTATCTGAATCTTTTCCTGCGAAGGTCACACAGGCAAGTTTTTTATAGGGAGGCAAGCCTGAATCTTGACGCAACTCAAGCTCTTCTTGCGCGAACTGTTCATAGTCACATAACGCCGCTAAGCGAATAGCAGGGTGTTCGGGTTGGAAGGTTTGCACCACCACTTCGCCTGGCAAAGAGCCTCGTCCTGCGCGTCCAGAGACCTGGGCAATCAACTGAAAGGTGCGTTCTGCCGCACGAAAATCGTAAGTGATGTCCAATGAACGATCTGCCGCCAAGATGCCGACCAAGGTCACATTCGGGAAATCCAACCCCTTGGCAATCATTTGTGTACCGAGCAAAATGTCGGCTTCTTTCGCACGAAAGGCAGAGAGGAGTTCATCATGGCTATGACGTCGCGAGGTACTATCTGCATCCATACGAATGATTCGCGCCTGTGGCAGAATCGCATGGAGGGCCGTCTCAACGCGTTGCGTGCCAAATCCCAAGCGATTAAAGACCGGCATCCCACACGATGGGCAGAGCTTTGGAGGACGTTGCCAAGTGCCACAGAGGTGACAGCGAAGCGTGTCATCCTTCACATGATACGTCATCTTGGCGCTACACTTTGAACAGACCACCGACTCCTTACAAGCATCACACTGATAGGTGGGTGCATACCCGCGACGATTTAAGAAGAGGATAATCTGTTCGCCACGCTCGATGCGACTCCGCATGGCATCAATGAGCGGCGGACTAAAGATGGGCGTTGGCCCGCCCGCAGGTGCGGCATCGCGCATGTTTAATACCGTTACGACAGGGAGCATCCCGCCGCCCGCACGTTCAGACATTCGTACGAGGGTGTATTTCCCAAGCTCGGTCGCATTTCGCCAACTCTCAAGTGAGGGCGTAGCAGATCCAAGGATACACTTTGCATGTTCCATTGTGGCACGCACAACGGCGACATCGCGTGCGGAATAACGCGGACTTTCATCCTGTTTATAACCGCTGTCATGTTCCTCATCCACAATCAAGAGGCCCAAATTTCGCACAGGCGCAAAGACCGCCGAACGCGGTCCCACCACGACGCGCGCCTCGCCACGACGAATACGATGCCACTCGTCATGACGTTCGCCATCACTTAACGCACTATGCAAGACGGCAACCGTTTTCCCAAAGCGAGACGCGAATCGGCTAACCGTTTGGGGCGTGAGCGAAATCTCTGGCACCAACATAATCGCATCACGTCCTTCCTCCAACGTCTTTGCGATTGCTTGCATATAGACTTCAGTCTTTCCAGAGCCCGTCACCCCGAAGAGGAGCACGGGACGGGTGGCCTGAAGAATTGTTGCTAATGCTTGTGCTTGACCCTCGGTTAACTGAAGTGGCTTTGAAGGAAGCACGTGGCGCCCCTGCAGTGGACTTCTTGCGACCACCACCTGTTCGCACGTGATGTAACCGAGTTGCGCCAATTTACGTAACGTGGCGGGAGTTGTCCCCAATTCTTCGCACACCTGCACCATCCGTCCGCCATCAATTCGCACAATCTCTTTGTAGAGTTCGGCTTGACGCTTTGAGAGTGGTGGCAACTGTGTGGGCAAGGGCTCCACCGGCGCAACCATAAAGACAGCCTTCTCCCCTACTCGTCCCGCTCGCACAGGCGCAGGGAGCGCGCTCCGTAATGCCAAGGTAAACCCAACCGAATAGTAGTCCGCCAACCATCTCAACAACTTAATCAAGGGTTCAGAAAAGTAAGGCAATTCATCATCAATCGCATGAATAGCCTTTATCTTGGGGTCGTCTTCTGCTTGAAATAAATCGTCTTGAAGAAGTTGTTGGGATGGCTTTGGCCGATATGGTGATTCTGTGGTCAAAGCAATGACATAGCCCAAGCGATAAATACGCTGCCATGGCACAGAGACACGTTGCCCCACACGCACTTCCATCCCCTCAGGGATTTTGTACGTAAAGAGCATATTCGGCACTTGTTCAATGGCAATTTGGGCAAACATCGTCGGCGATGAGTGAAATTAATGAGCGACTTCCAGACGTTGACGTAATTCATTTAAGAGTGCTTCAGGTGTAGACGCACCAGAAGTTAAGCCCAGTTGTTGCACGCCAGTCAAATCTATTTGCTCAAGGTCATCGGGCGCGGTAATCAAATGTGCACGGCACCCCACACTTTCAGCCACCTCAACGAGGCGCTTTGAGTTCGAAGAATTCCGTGACCCAAGCACTAAGACGCACTCCACACGCGCCGCAAGTTCACGAACAGCTTGTTGGCGTTCGCGCGTGGCATAGCAGATATCCAAGGCATTGGGGAAGCAAACGTCAAATCCCGCCTGTTTCAACTCCGCCACACGCGCTTCATACATCGCCTCACTTACCGTGGTTTGACTTAAGACCATCAACGTCGTTTCGCTTAGGGTTTGACGCAATGTCACCACATCTTCCAACGTTTCAATCACATGAATACGCTCTGGCGCCTCGCCAAGGATGCCCACCACTTCATCATGCCCCTTATGCCCAATTAAGGCTATCGGAGCGGACTCGGTCGCAAATCGACGCGCTTCTGCGTGGACCTTTGCCACAAAGGGACACGTGGCATCTACAATTTCAAGTTGCCGTGCTTCTGCTGCTTTGCGCACGGCAGGGCTCACGCCATGCGCAGAAAAAAGGACGCGCGCACCTTGTGGGATGGCTTCAATCTCATCCACGAAAATCGCGCCACGGCGTTGCAATTCCGCAACAACATGTTCGTTATGCACTAATTCGTGAAAACACCATAAGGTGTCCGCAGGATACGCATCTAATGTGCGATGGGCGATTTCTAAAGCGCGAGCGACACCCGAGCACATCCCATGCGGTTCGGCAACCGATAATTGCATACGTTTACCTCAACGAAGACGTCTGAAGCACTGAAATCTGTTCAAGTAAGAGCGGCAAGAGCTGCTTCTTACGAGACATGATGCCACGGCAGAGGAAGGCATTTTCCTGATTTTCGAAATGCGGGAAGGGAATTTTTGAGACAAATTGTGCATCGCCTGCGACCAAGAGCACCGAGTTCAATGCGGCGATATCGGTCACCATCAAAGCGGCAAAATAAAGCTTCTCGTGACGGCAATGATCCTTCAAGCCGGCCAACAAGTCGGGCAAACGACCACGCAATTCGTCAGAAGAGCTAATTTCAATCTGCGCCACGTCAAAGGCGACATTGCCTTCTTCGTAGTGCTTCGCGTCCAACGTGAGCAATTTTTCGGTGGAAAGATCCACAATACGTGCGGCATGCGAGAAGATGTCATGCGCCAATTCTTCCACATCAAGATTCAAGAGCCCCGAAAGATACTCGGCCATATTGCGATCCGTGTCGGTCGTCGTGGGGGATTTTAGCCCCAACGTATCGGTAATAATTGCCGAGAGGAGCAACCCTGCAATGTTGGGAGATAACACGGCCTTACGTTCTTGATAAAGGCAAGCAACAATTGTAGACGTGGAGCCCACCACGCGATTGATGAATTCAATCGGCTCATGCGTCGGGAAATTACCCAACTTGTGGTGGTCCAAGATTTCCACAATGCGGAATTGCTCTAAGCCCTCAACGCCAAGCGAAAGCTCATTGTGGTCCACCAAAATGACGTCCACATTCGGTTGCTTATAGAGATCTCGTTCACTCAAGATTCCCACGACCTTGCCATTATCATCAATGACCGGCACCGAACGCGACGGCGAAGATTTAACCGCCTGCTGCACATCACGCACCAAAGCAGTGTGATGCACCGCCTTGATGGCGGTCGTTGCCATCGTACTCACCGGCATTGAATACAACGTCAAATAGACAGTACTTGCGATGTCATACGGCGAAATAAGCACCGAAATGCCCGCTTCTTTTGCTCGGGCATGGAGTTCCTTTGAAAGGGGTTGACCACCCGTAAGCACGATTGCACGCACTTTGTAGTTCACACAAAGGTCCAAAATCGTAGAACGATTCTCAATGATCGCAATCGTATTCTTCGAGATTTCAGTCTTTAAAATCTGCTCAAAGGCCTCTTTCGTAGAACCTGCGACCAAGACGCGGCTCTTCACCACCGCATTCCCATCAAAGACTAGGAGCGGTTGCGCGCGCAAGGTATGCGCCAACAAATTAATGCTGGTTGGAATAATCGCCTTACGATGCGGGTCTGCCTTGTGAATGATATTTTCCGTAAAAGTGTTGTGCGTGAGAAAGGCTTGGTAATAACCCTCCGAATCCACCACAGGGATAGCCGAAAGGCGATTCTTATCCATCAGTTCCAAAGCATCCCACAAGGAGGTGTTCGCCTGCACCGTGGTGGGGGTGCCTTCAGGCAAAAAGTATTCCACCTTCGGCAACATATCGGGAATAAAGGTCGGCGCAGGTGTTTCAAAGCGTGTCAAAACGTATTCCGTCTGCGGCGTCAACTTACCACCACGCGCAGGCATACAGTTGGTCAATCCTTGCTGACGCTTTAACTCTGCATAAGCAATAGCAGAAACGATTGAATCTGTATCCGGATTACGATGGCCAATAACAATTGTCTTACGTTGTGCTGTTTCCATAGTATGAAACCTTCAGTTAAAATTGATTATTCAAGGCACGCCACCATCAATTAGGTGCGACGATAGGCGGCGATGGGTTGCGCCGCAGGAGGTGGCGGCGTAATGAAGACCATGCCTGGCGGGATTGCGTGTCCGCACAACCACGCCTGAACCTCCATGGCCTTGCCGCCTTCGGGTTGGATTCGTGAAATGCGTAATGCGCCATCGCATGTACGCACTAACAAACCATTTTTGCCAGATTCAAGCACGGTGCCAGGGATAGCCGCTTCTGCACCTGCAGGCACCGCCTCTGCCTTCGCCGAAAGCACCTTCAACATCTTTCCAGTGGTCGCCTCTGGGTTTTGTTGTTTTTCCTTCTCATCTGGCGGGAAGTAGGTAAAGCATGAGGGCCAGGGTGTGTACGCACGAATCTTTCGGAGCGTTGTTTCCGTTGGCTCAGACCAATGCAAGAGCCCATCCGTTTTCTTAATCTTGTAAGCCGTCACCACTTGGTCAGGATTCTGTGGCGTAGGTCGCACGCGGAAATAGGCCCATTCAGGCAAAACGTCCACTAAGAGTTGCGCACCCAAATCTGCCAAACGGTCATGGAGCGTTTCGAGCGTATCCTCATCCTGAATGGGCGTCTCAAGCGACTTGAGCACAGGACCCGTATCCATCCCCTCGTCCATCAACATTGCCGAAACACCCGTCACTTTATCTCCTGCCAATAATGCAGCATGGATAGGAGAAGCACCACGATAACGTGGCAACAACGATAAGTGGATATTGATGCACCCTAACGTGGGGATATCCAAGAGCTTTCGGCTCAAAATCTGTCCATACGCCACGACCACAATGACATCTGGCAACCAAGCGGCAATCTGGGCCAAACTGTCTTCTGCGTTCACCTTTTTGGGCGTAAGACAGGGAATCCCCATCTTATCCACAAAGGCCTTACAGGCGCATGGGGTCAACCGCTTATTGCGCCCCGCAGGCTTATCGGGTTGCGTCACGCATCCCACCAATTGAATGGTGTCCGTTTCTTTAGCCAATCGTTCCAACATGATCGCAGATAAATCTGCTGACCCCATAAAAACAACACGAATACGATCCATTAACGTGTTCCTTTCCGCGGACCATAGCGCCGCATAAGGCGAAGAAAAATTTCGGTCACAGCGGGATCCGCTTCTATTAGTCCCGCCGCTCCACAACGCACTGCGGCACACATACACTCATATGCCTGTGCTTCATTTCCGACTTCATAGTAGTAAAGTGCCACTCCGAGCCAAACTCTTCCTGAAGAGGGATAGGTCTGAAGTGCACACTGAAACATCGAAAGCGCCAACTGTGAATCTCCGCAAGTTTGCGCTAATCCCGCCGAGGCGACAAGTTCCACCTCCGTAAAGGTCGCCCAAACCGCCTCTGGCACGCGAAGCAAAAATGCCATCGCTAATTCAAACTCTCGCAACCGTTGCAATGCGATACACCCATCACGTGCATTACGTGCGGTTAAATCCTCTGCCGCTAAGACGCGCTTCCAATAAGACGCCGCCTCTTGCCGCATCCCCAACGTTTCACAAACTGCAGCCAATTCACACGTTTCAGCGGTTGTAATCTCACCCTTAATCAGTTGCTCCGTCAACTGCTTAAAGCGTTGATGTGCTTGGGCAAGTTCTTCCAAGCGTCCTTTGAGACGGCACGCACGTTCATTTTTTGAATCCACCTGACAGTAACGTCGAATCAAACGATACGCAGTGTCAAACTGACCCGTTGGCAAATAGCCTTCACGAATGGTTCTAAAGGCTGCATCTGAAGAGACGGGATACAATCGTAGCGCATCCTCAAAGGCACGCTCTGCACAAACTGTCATATTCCGCGCCGCATAGATTCCCGCAATTGAAGAGCGCAACTTTGAAAAGCTCTTCTTCGCCGCAAAATCTCTACGATACGCACTGCGCGAAGTCAATCGACGCGCCATCCAATCCCAAAAGTCCGCATCCCGCACGGCGACCGCACTTAGATCCTCGCCCGCCTCACGATTCAATCGCATCGCAAGCCCTGCCGGACTCAAGTACTCATTCATCCACGGCATTGCGTAGCTTTCTTCCACGTAAAACGTGTTTGGATTGCGTTCAAAAATCTGCCGCGCCAACATCTCATTGATGTCCATTACCGCCGCAGAGCCAGTAATGCGCATGTGGCCATTTTCCTCAACAATTTGCCCCTTCGTGGTCCGCTTCCCAGCCTGCACTTCATCCACATAATCCGTGAATGCAGTCCGCACATTGTCAGCCGTTGGCAACCACAAGGTTTCACCATAGAGGTCACGCACGACATTCATATACGTCGGATCGGCCAAGGCGTTTTGCGTCAGCACAAAGATATCTGGACGGAATCCCGCCGCATGCACCATATACGTTGGCACAAAGCGCCCTGGATCTGTCCCACCAAAAAGCACCGCGTCAGCTGCCATCGGCGGTGGCCAAAAGGGATCTGGCAAGGGCTCTTCATCATCCGACAATTCGGCATTAATGGTGGGAGCGCCCCCTAACATGTAAGCGCCAAACTGCCACCCGAAATCATGCCCACACTGTTCTGCGGCGCCCATTGTGTGAATCAGACGGTCATTAAATGCATTTTCAATTAATGGCAAAAGCGCCACAACACTCGCTATCACCCCACCGATAATCAACCCCTTACGAGCCAATCGCTTCGTTAAGAAGACCAAAAGCATCACGAGCCCATAGGCCACCCACAAAGCAAATACGCCATGCGATGAGATGAATTTCACCTTTTGAATGAAGCCATCTTGAAGATCACCCGAAGGATTCGCCAAGGCCACCAAAAGCGCCGACATCACCGCAAAGAAGAATAGCGTACTGAGTAGCCAAATTAAATTCCGCCGTAAATGATTGCGAATCGCCTGTCGCACGAGCATCCCTGTGCCAACCACCGCCACGCCAATCACTGGCAACGAAAATTGCAGGCGCAAATCTAAGACATAATCCCACAACTGCAAGAGATAATCACGCGAGAAAAAGGTCGCTGGCGCAATTGCCTCATACTGCCCACGCGAAATCGCATGCTTAAACCCTTCCCACGTTCGCGCATACCCCCAATTCATCGCGGGATTCAACCAATCCGACACCAGGGGCATGTATGCGTAAACAGACACGCCCAACTCTGCCGCCAAAATCGTTCCTGCGACGGTCTTCCCCTGCTCCAAAAATCGCTTCGCCATCCACAGCACCGCAAGGTTCCAAATTACCCCCCACCAAAACCATCCCGTCGTCGGATGCGCCAACCCACGCAAAAGACCTTGTTGCAGCATGACCAATAGAGCCCCCTGCACCACCGTCACCACCAGCGCAAAGCGTCGCCCCTTATCCGTACGCCACACGCATCCCCACAAAATACCCAGTGCCACCAGATAAACCGCCCACGCATGCCAAAAAGAATAAAGTGTCCCAGAAAAATCCTTTGGCAAAACGGTTGGTGCCCAACACACCTCGGAGACGATGAGTAACACCACCAATCCCAAAATGGGGCCTGCCACCAACTTAAGGGTCTTGGCAAAGGCCGCCGTAAGCAACGTGGCCGTAGACAGTAGCGCAAACAAAAGATAAAAATACCACGGCGCAAGCAAGGGGAAGTCACCCGAAGAAAACACCTCCGCAGGTCTCAAGATTACTGGCGCACCGGGGGTTGAGAAGAGGTCGGCCGAAGGGAGCGCGCCCAACATCAAGAGGTAAATCGTCAATCCAAGGGGCACCCCTGTGGCAATAAATGAAAAGGCCAATTCACGTTTTGAGAGAAAAATAACCAACGCGATCGGCAATGCCGCCAAGAGTAAAACTTGGTAATTCGTCAACCCCAGTCCAAAAATCAACCCCAACCAAACCAATACACGCCCAGAAGGTCGTTGCAACCAACGATACGTTAAGAGCATGACCGCCGCCATAAAGAGCGCCCCTAACGCATACACCTCCACAATCACCGCCTGCGACCACATCACGGGAGAAAAGGCAAAGCACAAACTCCCCACAACGCCCCCACACCACGCACACCAATCCCGTTGCGAAATCTCACCCGTCCCACTTGCATCACTACTCGACTGAAGCAAATCACGTCCCGAACGCACAGCCAGCAAAGCCGTCAGACCCGTGGCTAACGCTCCTGAAACTGCCGAAAAAAGCGCCACCGCCCAAGCTGGATTCGCAAAACCATGCCACGTGACCCAACCAAACAAGCGACAAAAAAGCCACCCCAACATCGTCCACAAAGGGTAGCCTGGCGGATGGGGCACTCCTAAGACATGCGCCGCCGTAGCCAACTCTCCTGCATCCTCCAAACCCACCGATGGACCAAGCGAAAAAAGATAGACACAAAAAGCCACCCCACAGCAGACCCAAAATGCCCACCAATCCAATTGATCAAAAAAGGATTTTCGTAATTTTTCCATATCCATAATAGAATAGCAAAAACTCACTCAAAACGCCATCAAAATGACATCGCCTCACCCCTTTTTCGCCTTTGCGTTTAAATCCCCTGACAGTCAGCGGTGAAGTCGTTGGGAAAAGTAGACATATTAACGTTCGCTGTGCGCGCTTGAAGTGCGAAGTTTAGGGTTCGGGGCTTCAGCCGCGTTACACCCTTGAGTGTACGGCAAAGGGTAAAGGACACAGGAGACAAAGAGACCGAAGGATAAAGGGACGCCACCTTGATAAATGGCAAAACAATGAGTCTTCTCACCACGCACACTAAAAGTGTAGCAAAATGGCGATAAGTAGTCAATACTGCCGACCCAAATCACTCAAAATGTCGCGACAAAGCAGGCGATTTTCTAGACGGAAAATGGGCGACTTTACCTACCCAATTTCGCCCATATTGCTCACCCAATTTCGCCCATATTGCGACTCAATTTCGCCCATATTGACCCAAAATTTCTTTAGACTTCCCTAAAAAACGGGCAAATTGTTGATAACTTCGGGACCATTTTTTCGCAAGGAAGCCGCTGTAGCAGCGTTAATTTTACCCAATTTTCGTATTATCTCTTTATCCTTCAAGCAGTT
>JAEIGA010002058.1_pt1 | contig 32075 bp, 44 predicted proteins | sample 9270691 | NCBI WGS metagenome assembly JAEIGA01 (sample SAMN17057246, study PRJNA624740) | gut metagenome | biome: biome; isolation source: fecal sample | host: Bos grunniens | place: China: Xizang | collected 2019 | reverse complement strand
TTGGGGTTTGGCTCGGTCCTGTTGCAGCAGGCGCCGGGCCTTTTCTTTATTCAATTTTCCGAGGGCGTCTCCCCTCACCACTATAATAGCACAGGGCGGGACTGATTGCAAGCACTTTTTGGGTGATCAGGGTACTTTTTTTAGTACCGATTGCGGCGGCTGGCGGCGGTGGCCAGGGTTCGCGGCGGCTGGCGTGGAGCGGGCCGCGCGGCCGCGCCTGGCCCAGGGCCTGTTGTGCCTCCTGATCGGAATGGATGCCGGCGCTCTGGGCGCGTCGCCCTCGGCGGGGTTGCTCCGGCGGTGATCAGCTGCAGGTAGTATGTGATACAATAGCGCGGTAGCATAGCGCGCGGGATATCATATGATAGTATAGCTATAATATATCGATAGCACGCGCGGCGGGGTTGCATTACTATATATTACAAGTATGCTATAAGGCTATCATAATATAAGTGTAGTAACCGGCGGCGGCGGTCCATGCAAGCGGCTGCACCGGGCTGCAGGCGGCGGGCCTGATCAGGGTGACAGCAGGACCAGCAGCGGCGACGGCCTGACGGGCCGCGCCGGGTCCGCGCGTCAACTCTTCGCATAAGCATACTTCAACGAATAGTTCCGCGGCGTTGTCCACGATATACCGCAGGTTGTCCACGCCTGCAGGCGGTTTATACATTCGCGGCCGCGGCGCCTGCATAAATCCGGGATTCTGCACAGTTCTTATGCACTTCGGCGGCCTCCGGCCGGGCACCGGCGGGGGATATACTAATACCACTCTCACCAATAAAATAACCCCCCACTCCCCCGAAAAAACAAAAAAGCCCCCCGGTTTTCCCGTCCCTTCTTCCCCGCGATCCCATTACAATATACCGCATAATGTTCTATGACATATGCAAGTATAACTGCGATTCTCCTATGACATTCTGCTGAAATGTGCAGCATTCCGTGAAAATTGACAAAAAAGCCGAAATATGGTATAATAATACAGACCGAGAGCGTCCCTGGGTGAAATAATGAGCAAGCCAGCTGAGACCGCGCCCGGTCTTTATTTTGTCTTATTACTGCAGTGCGAAGACGCCCTGCATCTTCACTATACCCAACACGAAAGGAAAGAGAGAAAGGCCAAGGGCGGGGTAAAAACCCGCCTGCGGCGTGGCATGTATGAGCAGACCGATAGGAAGCAGGAGCCACGCGGTGGCAGAGATGATCCGGCGGCTGGTAGCGATGCGGGAAGCGGAAGTAAGCGCGCTGGAGAGCTGGGTGCCGAGTTATCGGGGGAAGATCTGGCGGATGGAGCGGACGGACGCGAACCTGGGTCTTGACACGTTCATCAACCTTATGACGGCCTTACGGTGCGAGGTAGTAGTAGTGCCGTTAGGGCGGTTAGGGTCATCGGGGTGGTACAAGCTGAACGACTTCCCGGATAACGAAGGGAACGTGCTGGTGATGCCGGAGGCGGTGAAGAAAGGTCATCGGAAGCGGCGGACGGGTACTGATTGCGGGCCTGCGAGGAGGCATACAATCAGTACCGAAAGTAAAGGAAACGAATGCGAAACGACTGGCAATTAGCGGACAACCTCATCAGCATCGGGAAGCGGGAGAGCGACGCGGTGGCGTTAACGGACGCGTTCGAAGTACTGCGTGCGCTTGACGAAGACGAGAAGATCGCGGTGGAGGACAGGAACGGCAAAGAGAGCCGGGTGTTCGAAACGGACGCGATCCTGCGGATACACAGGAAGAGCGCGGAAGTGCGGGAAGCGGCGAGGGAGATCCTTGCGTCCTCGATGGGGCAGACGGCGAAGCTGCTGGAGCTTGACAAGCGGAGCCTGTTATTTGACGCGCCGCACAACTTCGACGCGTTCTGCCAGTATATGGAGATCAACCGGGAGGACGAGCGGAAGTTCTATTTTCCGCGGCGCCCGCAGTTATTGCAGATAGCGAAGCATCTTGAGCGCCTGGAGCGCGGGGAGCTTGAGCTGTTGGGTGTAAGCCTCCCGCCGGGAACCGGCAAGAGCGAACTGGCGCTGTTCTTCCTGACCTGGATAGGCGGGCGGAGTCCCGACCTCGCGAACCTGTGTGTGAGCCACAGCCACAGCATCATCAAGCTGATGCACAGCGAGCTGCGGCGGCTGTTATCGCCGAAGGACGAGTACACCTGGGGCGAGATATTCCCGGTGCGGCGGTGCGGGATGGACGCGGAGCTTCTGACCTACGACCTTGGCCGGAACAAGCGGTTTTCTACATACCAATTCACATCCCTGGGGACGAGCAATGCGGGACGCTTCCGCGCCCAGAATTACCTCTACTGTGATGATTTAGTCTCCGGCATTGAAACGGCGATGAACGAGGAGCAGATGGAGAAGCTCTGGCGCGGCTATACCGTGGACGCCAAACAGAGAAAGATCGGTGACCGCTGCAAGGAATTGCATCTCAGCACCCGGTGGAGCCAGCGGGATTGTGTTGGTCGGCTGGAATCACTGAACCGGAGCAACCCGAAGGCGCTGTTCCTGAACTACCCGGTGATGGACAGCGACGGCCACAGCCTGTTCTGGTATCCCTATGGCCTGGGCTATGACGACAACAGCATCAAAGAGCTTCAGGACAGTATGGAGGACGTGTTCTTCTCTGCGTTGTACATGGGCGAACCCTACGAGAAGGACGGCCAGCTCTATGCGAAGGACGAACTGCGGCGGTACCTCCGCCTTCCCGATCGTGAGCCGGACGGGATCATCGCCTACTGCGACACGAAGACGACCGGCACGGACTACTGTGCCATGCCGATAGCCTATATTTATGGCGGCGACTACTACATCGACGACGTGGTGATGGAGAACTACAGCCCGGAGATAGTGGAAAATAGTGTAGTGGCGAAGCTCTTCAACCACCGCGTGCAGAAAGCGCAGTTCGAATCCAATGTCGCCGGCGGCAAGATGGCGCAGGTAGTGCAGGAACGGCTCAACTCAATGGGCGGGATCACGAGCATCACGACCAAGTGGACGCAGGCCCACAAGGAAACGAAGATCCAGATGAACGCGCCGTGGGTGAAGCAGCACTGCCTGTTCCGGGACGATTCCATCATCCAGGGCAAGCAATGGTCGGAGTACCGGCAATTCCTGCGTCAGCTGACGAGTTATTCAATGCGCGGGAAGAACAAGCACGACGACGCGCCGGACGTGATGGCCCAGATGGCAGTGAACGAGACGAAAGCCAGCAGCATCCAGAAGGTGAAACTGGGCAAGCGCTTCTTCTGAAATGTGCAGGATGATAATGCCGAAAAACGCGGTTTACGGCACTAAAAACCCGCATAAATACTACGATTTTGACATTTTACCATTTTTGTGGTATAATATATAGTAACATAATAGCATTTCTTGTGTGAGCGGGCCGCGGCCCGCAACAATCACTGTAAGGCCCTTGACACGGTTTCCACCTCCTTCCCGTGCCGAGGGCCTTACCATTTCTTTGAGGCAGATCAATGGCAGAGACAACCGCACAGCGAGTGAATATCGACGCGATCATGTCCCGCGAGGAGACTATGTTCGGACGTCGTGACATATGCTCGACCTACGACAACATCACAGCAGAGAACGTGGTAGCGGCAGTGAACTACGCGATGAGCTACCATATGCTGAACCAAGAGGAAGAAGACTATCTTTACTGGCGTCGGCGCGGGATGTCTCCGGCTCTGGTGCGAACGAAAGAGCGCAACGACTTCATCCTGAACAAGATCGTCGAGAACCACCCGGACGAGATAGTCAATTTCAAGGACGGCTTTATGCTGCCGAATCCGGCGTTCTATGTAGCGCTGTCCGATGACAAGCAGGACGCGGTGAACGAGCTTAACGAGATCGTCCGCCGCAGCGGCAAGCCCGCTGCCGACAACAAGATAGTGGACTGGTTCCACACAACGGGCAAGGGCGTGCTGTATGTGGAGCCGACCGGTGACCGCAAGACCCCGATCAGATGTCATTCGCTGGACCCCCGGAGCGCGTTTGTCGTGTACAGTATGCGTCCGGGCAAGGAGCCGGTGATGGGCATCAGCGTGGTGATGGTAGACGGCAGAGTCCACTTCGACGTGTTCACCAAGACGGCGGTGTTCCGCCTGACCGGCGGTGAAGTAGGCCGGATAATGACCGACTTCCCGCTGCAGGAAGCCACGGCCATCACGGTGGAGAGCGTGGAACCGAACTATATCGGCGAGATCCCGATCATCGAATACCGCTACAACAGCGTTAACATGGGCGCCTTCGAAGGCGTGCTGACAATGTGTACGGCCCTCGATTTGATTTCTTCAAATCGCGTGGACGGGGTGGAACAATTCATTCAGAGCCTTATCGTGACCTACAACGTGGAGTTTGACGAGGGCGTGACGGCGGCGAAGATACGCCAGCTCGGTTATGTTCCGCTGAAGTCCACTGCCGATTCCAAGGGCGACATCAAGATACTGAGCGAGGAACTGAACCAGACGCAGACACAGACACTTGCCGACCATCTGTACGATCAGATGCTGACCATCTGCATGATGCCCAGTAACCGCAAAGGCGGGGCGTCTACAAGCGACACCGGCAGCGCGTCACTGTACCGTGATGGCTGGATCCAGGCAGAAACCTGTGCCAGCAACACGCAGGACCTCTTCAAGGAGTCGAACAGATACTTCGACCGCATCCTGTGCAAGGTCCTTGCGATGCAGGGCATCCTGAACATCGAGCCTGACGACTTCGAACTGATGTTCAACCGCACGGAGATGGCGAACATCCAGTCCAAGGCCCAGAGCCTGAACACCCTGCTTGCATCCGGCGTGGCACCGGTGCTTGCGTTCGCCAAGTCCGGCGTATCGAACGACCCGATCAGCGACTACGCGCAATCCGAAAAATGGGTGAAGATGATCTGGGGCGACCCGGACAACCCGAATCAGACGCCGGTCTCACAGGACATCATGTGGGATCAGAACGGTCCCGGCCGCGGGATGTCGGCGGCGAAGGTGATACGCCGCGGCGGTGAGCAAACGGAAGCAGAAGAAAAGACCGTGGAATCGAGCGGAGATAATAAGTAATGCCCAACGCAGTACTCAACTTCGACGAACTGAACATACTGACGCGTGAGCAGATACGCGACAAGGTCGAGGCTGAGATATACAGCGAACTGCCGGAGAAGAAGGTGGACCGCAAGCGCTGCGAGGACATTATCTTCGACCTTCTGACGATGGCCTATGCCTACGGGCTGAACAAGGCCGGTCTGGAACTCGACCAGTCCCTTCCGGTCAACGACGGCCTGATGCGCGAATCGGTCTACGGCGAAACAGCCGGCGAAACGGCGTTTGAGCGTATGACAGCGCACATCGACGCGGCAAGTCCCGGCATCGAGTCCGGCGGCCCCACCGCAGTGGACTCTGCCACGAAGCTCATCGACCAGCTGACAGTGCTTATCGACACGGAGCAACACCGCGTGGCAAACGAAGGGATCCTTGACGGCGCGAACGACTACCAGCGCCAACACCCGGAGCGCATTGTGATGAAGACCTGGCAGACAATGCTGGACGACCGCGTCAGGGAACCGCACGAATGGCTTGAAGGCGCGACCGTGCCGTTGGACGCCTACTTCTACACGGACGGCGACAGGGCATTAGCCCCCGGCGGCTTCCAAAGCGCCGCTCTCAATGTAAACTGTCGCTGCGAACTTGATGTCACAGCAATCTAACAGTCCGGGCGACTCTATAGCCCATTACATATCTACCGAGCAGAGAAGCTCGTCTAAAAACGCAAATCCAAAAACCCAGAGAAGGGTCAACTCGCGAAAGGAACAAATCTATGGAAGACCAGAACAAAGCAACCCCCGAACCCACCGGGCAGCCCGCCCCCGCGACCCCCACGGTAGAGGATCTCACCAAGCAGATCGAGGCCCTCACCGCGGCAATGAACAAACAGAAGAAGGCGCTCGACAATGCCGCAGCAGACGCCGCGGAATGGAAGCGGCAGTACAGAGCGACCCTTGACGAAGCCGCCCGCGCCAAAGCGGAGCAGGACGAGGCTAACGCCGCGCGTGATGCCGAGCTTGCGACCTACAAGCGCAAAGAAGCGGTGAGTCACAAGATGACGAAGTACTTAGCTATGGGCTATCCCGAAGACCTCGCCAAACAGAGCGCAGAGGCCTATGTGGACGGGAAGGACGATGTCGTTCTGGACATCCAGAAGCAGTTCACTTCAATCCTTGAAACCAACATCAAGGCAAGCCTGCTGGCACAGCAGCCTGCCGTGACGCCGGGAATGACCCCGACCGGCGGCTCAGAACCGCCTGAGATCAGCGCCTTCCTGAAAGGCACGAGGGGATTTTAACAACGAGGTAAAAAACTAATGGCTTACGCTAACTCCATTGCACTGGCCCAGAAGTATATTCCCGTCCTTGACGGAATCTACAAGAATGCTTCCAGATTTTCCGTTCTGGATACGGCCAATTCTGATGTCAAGTTCATTAACGCCGACACCGTACTGCTGCCGAAGATCGATATGGACGGTCTGGCTGACTACAGCCGCAACGACGGCTTCGTGAATGGCGCCGTCACCCTGTCTTGGGAATCCCATCAGCTGACTCAGGACCGCGGGCGTGACTTCGTGGTAGATGTGATGGATAACGAGGAGAGTATGTTTACCGCCTTCGGCAAACTGGCTACCGAGTTCATCCGCACTAAGGTGACCCCTATAGCAGCTTAATTTTGGGGGTAATACAGAGCAATCTGTATTTAGCAAACTTCCTTAATTGCTGGAAACTCCGTGTAATCACGGACAATCAGCAGCCAAGACATAAAATCAATAACGACACTTATAAAGGAGTCAGTGAATATGGAAAAATGGAAACCAGTAGTAGGTTACGAAGGTTATTACGAAGTAAGCGACATGGGGCGCGTAAGAAGTGTTGACCACCTTGCGAAAAGCGGAATCAAACATTCCGAAACGCGCCTTGTAAAGGGACGAATCTTAAAGCCGCATACAAAGCGGCGCGGCTATTTGGCGGTTGACCTGTCAAAGAACAATGTCGTAAAAACGATCCTTGTACACAAACTTGTCGCAACAGCTTTCTTAGAGAAACGCCCCCAAGACACGCAGGTCAATCACAAGAACTGCATCACGAGTGATAACCGAGTATCGAATTTGGAATGGTGTACCGGCGAAGAAAACCGCGCCCACGCCAAAATAAATTCCCGATATTGTAACCCTCACAAAAAACCGATCAGGTGCAAACAAACTGGAGACACATTCGAAAGCTCGTATAAAGCCGCCGAATGGGTAAACGAAAATGTCAAGCACAACGCCGGACTTGTTTGCGGCATCGCATCAAAGATAAGAAGCGCGTGCATCGGGCTGCAAAAGAGCGCCTACGGCTATACCTGGGAATACATTTGATTTTATGTAAGGTTCATCGACTATCTCGTAACGAGAGTAAGAACAAGTGTTCTGAAATGGGAAGCCCCGCGTAAAGCGGGTGATGATATAGTCACATCTTCGTAGTAATACGGAGCAGTTATAAACGAGTATGGTTTAACGCACCATACTGAAGATTATTGGAAATTGACGCCTACACCGCCGCCAAGCTGTTCGCCGCCACTCCGGCCGGACAGAAGATCCAGGCTGCCATCTCCACCGGCTCTGCCGCTGTTGCCGCCATCGACGCCGCAACTGTCGCGCTCGATGAGGCCGAGGTTCCTTACGAGGGCCGCATCCTGTTCGTATCTCCGACCCTGTACGGCTATCTGAAGGCCGGCATCACCCGTATGGTGCTGAACCGCGACGACAACGTGAATTACAACGTCGCTATGTACAACGATATGCAGGTGATTATGGTGCCGCAGGCCCGCTTCTACACTGCCATCGACCTGTTCGACGGCACCACCCTCGGCGAGGAAGCCGGCGGATTCACCAAGGATGCCGCTGGTCTGGACATCAACTTCCAGATCGTACATCCTTCCGCAGTCCGCAAGATCGCGAAGCACGTTGCTCCTCGCGTATTCCCTGCTGGTGTGTGGCAGAAGTCCGACGGCGCTGCCTTCCAGTACCGCATCTATCACGATGTGTTTGCTCTGGACAACAAGGTGGACGGCATCTACACCCATTACTCCACGACCTGATGAAGGTCATCGGAATCCCGGTTACAAGGCCTGAAGCCGAGCAGGCCTTAACAATGCAGGAGACGGCCCCCAAGGCCGCTCCTGCTCCCGCAAAACCGAAGAAAACCCCGGCTAAGAAGACGAAGAAGTAGGAGATGAGAGGATGACCACTGCTGAAAAGATCGCATATGTACAAGCGAGGGCAAACGACGAATTATGTACGGACGCCGTCGCGGCATCACTGTTGGATGACGCAGCGGAGGCCATCTTCTTGCGTATGTACCCGTGGGGCGTCCCCGATGATGTCGTTGAAGTGCCGCGGAGATACGAGCGGCTCCAGTGCAAGCTGGCCGTTCGCTATTTCCTGCGCTTCGACGCGGAAGGCGAAAAAGTCCACCTGGAAAACGGAATCCATCATCACTATGACAGCGTGAACGACGCGGACCTGCTGCAGGAAGTAATGCAGAAGATAAAGCTGTGAAGACCTTACTGAGAGACAGGAAAACCATATACTACTCCAACCCGACCGGGTCGGGGGACAAGCTGGACGAGTACGGAAATATCACCGGTGTGGAGAAGACCACCTTCAGCGCGCCGGAGAGATACGACCGGCTGTCTGCAGTGAATCCCAAGGGCTATGTCAGGCTGGAATCGTATGGCTTAAGCGAGGGCTATACGCTGACGATGGTGACACACGATATGAACTGCCCCATCACCAGCGAATCCCGCGTATGGATCAACAAACGCCCGTATGACGGGCTTGGCAATCTTACGCCACATACGCACGTTGTCAAGCGGGTCTGGCCGACTGTGAACGCCATCCGCATTGAGTTTGAGGAAGTGAGTACGTCGTGAACATCGTAAAGAATGTCAAGCTCGATCTTAGCGGGAACAGCGCCTGGGACGCGGAGTTCACTGCGCGGTGGCTCCAGACATATGCCAACGATATGATCCCCTACTACACAAAAAAGTTGTTGGGGAGCCTTGGCTACCGCGAGAGAACGACGGCGGAAAGAGCGTATGCCAAAACAGTCAAGTATGACAAGATGCATCCGCTGATTCCGACGACCGTCGAATACAACGTGAGCGGGAACAAGCTCACCATCACGGCGACCGGCCCAGAGGTGGCATTCAGCGAATTTGGCGCTGGAGCCTTCGCTGATCCAGGGCACGAGCTTGCGGAGAATGCTGCCGCACTTGGCATCGATGTATACCCCGGCAGCTGGTCATTGGGGCCGGAAGGATACGGACATTTCCTTGAAACGGACGCGGCACATCCTCCCGGGAAGATACCGCTTGAAAAATGGTGGTTCAACGTGATACCCGGACGCGGAATGCTTGCCGCGTGGGATGATATTAAATACATCTATAAAGCGCTGGCAGAAGCCGCGTTCCAGTATGATGTGGGGCTTGAAGATGATTGATATTGAGAATGCTGTTGTAAATCAAATAACAATCGCCGTAAGGACGCAGTTTGCGTCCGCATACCCCGACATCAAGGTGCTGGCTGTTCCGCCCGCGGTTCTTGAGCAGTTCCCGGCCATTGTCGTGGAGATGCTCTCCGATACAACGGTAAGAAGCACTCTTGAGTTTGGCAAGACTACCGAGAACCACGCCGATATCACGTTTCAAATCGATGTCTTCTGCAACAACGGCGACAACCGAAAGGAAACCGCCAAAACCATCTTTAACTTCATCGATAACGTCATGCAAAATATGGGCTTCGTCCGAATAATGGCGATGCCCACGCCTAACATTGATAGAACTATCTACCGAATCACCGGGAGATATACCGGGCGTTCCGATACGGGAACGCTGGAGACCATCTCCGGCGAGAATGTGATAGAGTTCCTGATTTTCAAATAACCCCTCGGAGGAAATAAAACATGGCTGTTCAGGCTATTTCGACTGCGGGTATGATCGTCAAGTATGCCGCTGAAGCGACTGCCGGCACCAGACCCACTTCTGGTTACACCGAGCTGCCCGGCATCAAGGCGCTGCCTGCTCTTGGCGACTCCATCAATACCCTTCAGACCACGCCGCTTTCTGCGACGAAAAACCATACTTACATCCCCGGCCTGGCCGATTCCGGCGGCGCTATGCAGCTGACCGTCAACGACGCTCCGGCATTCCGCTCCGCCTACGCTACGATGTATTCCGCATACACTTCTGCGGCTACGGCGAATAAGGGCTTCTGGCTGGAGTACCAGTATCCTTCCGCATACTCTATGAGTTCCTTCTTCATCCCGGTCTCGCTGGCTCCCCTGGGCTTTGGCGGTGCCGAGGTGGACAGCGTTCTTGAGAATATGCTGAACGTGATTCCCGGCGGAGACTACATCTTCTCCACCAAGTCTACCTGAGTCTGACGGGGGCGGGTAATCCCCGCCCCCATTTCTTTTTTTAACCACAACCATAAGAAAGGAAACGGTTTCGATGACTATTAACGACAAAGTCAACCCCATCAAGATCACCGACAAGGAAACCAACCACGTTTATACCCTTGACTTCACGCGCGATACTGTTCAGTTTGCGGAGGACAGAGGCTTCGATTGGGATCTTGTTGGAAGCAAACCCGGCACGATGATCCCCCTGATCTGGTACTGTGCGTTCCGCAGATACGACAGACGCATCTCCTTCGACAAGACCACAGAACTGCTTGAGAAGCTCGGCGGTATGCGCGTCGAGTGGCTGAAGCGCCTGCGTGAGCTGTACGACCAGAGTATGGCCAGCCTGATTGCTGACCCGGACAAGACGGACGAGGAAGACGCAAAAAACGCGATGCTGACGGTGAGCTTGGACTAAGCCAGCCGTCGCCGCGTACATATACCGAGGTATTCAGGACCGCCGAGCCGGTCTATATGGGCGTCTACGGGATGACCTATAACGAGTTCTGGCACGGCGACCCCTGGCTGGCGGCGTCCTACCGAAGAGCATATGTCGAGCGCCGGAAGGCAGAGAACACGCGCGACTGGCTCCAGGGCGCGTACTTCTACAACGCCATCTCGACGGCTATGGCCAACGCCTTCCGCAAGAAGGGCGCGCAGCCGGTCAACTACCTTGAAGAGCCGTTCCAGATCTTCCCTCTCACCGCAGAGGAGAAGGCTGAGAAGCAGGCGAAAGAAGAGAAGATACTAATGGACGCTATGCTCCGGCAAGCGGCCATACTGAGATCCCAAAAGGCTTCTCAGGAGGAAAAAGATGCCAGCACTGGACAAACTAACGATTGAAGTAGTCGCTGACACTTCTAAAGCAACAAAGAATATAGCGAAACTCGCCGGGACTCTCAAGACGCTCTCGGAGGGGTCTTCCGGCACTGCCGGAGCGGCTGAATCCATCAAGAAGGCCGCCGATGCGGTGGCCAAGTTCTGCGAGGCCGCAAACAATACCAACGGCGTTGCCACGAAGATAAAGAAGGTCGGTGCTGCGCTCAATGAACTGCAAAACAGTGTTTCCGGCCTGCGGGATACCGCGAAAGGCATCGACGCAGTCGCCGGGGCATTAAACCGGCTGGCTGACGCGTCTGACAAGGTCACCGGCGTTAAGCAGACCATCAAAGAGATCCGCGCCGTAGGCATTGGCGTGGCGCGTACCGCAGTGGCCAAGGACACGGTGGACACCGGGAAGACTTCCCTGGAAAAGAGTCCTGTCACGCAGGCGGATGTCGAGGGCCTTGCGGCCGAAGAGCCTAGGCTCCAGGGTCTTATTGATACGCTGCAACGTGGAGCGAATGCTGCCGGCCGTTTCGGCACGAAGCTGGCCGCACTGCCACTGAAAGTGGTTGCCGAAGGTGCAAAGAATGCGTCCTCGTGGATTTGGCAGCTTGGCAAGGGAATGGTCTCCCACATATGGGGATCCTTCAAAAACAAACTGACGGGATTTGCCGGGTCTCTTGGGAATCTGTTCCATTCCATCAAGCGAATCGCAATGTACCGCGGAATCCGCACGTTAATCAGATCGATCACGTCCGGCTTCAGCGAAGGCATCAAACACTTATATCGCTGGAGTGAGCTGGTCAACAACGAGTTCAAGGCCTCAATGGACAGCCTGTCCACGTCAGCCCACTACCTGCGTGACAGCCTTGGCGCGATGGTATCGCCGCTCATTGACGCACTGGCTCCGGCTGTGGAGTTCCTGGTCGAGAAGTTCGTCAGTCTGCTCAACATCATCAACCAGTTTTTCGCCACGCTGACCGGCAAGGACACCTGGCGGAGAGCAGTCCGTACCGCCACCGAGTACGATGACGGAATCAAGGACGCAGCCGACAGCACCAAGGAAGCGACCGACGCCCAGAAGAAGCTGAATAAAGCCCTTCAGGACTTCGACGAACTGAACCTGATCACCACATCTACCACGAAGGGACGGAACCCTTCCGGCGGGAACAACGGCAACGACAGCGGTATCGATTCCACGCACTTTGTGGAGGAACCGGTAGCCGACTGGATCAAGGGCATCAAGGACGCCATCGAGCGAGGCGAGTGGTACGAAGCAGGCAATATGCTTGCCGACAAACTGAACGGCCTTATCGATAGCTTCGATGCGGAAGAGTTCGGCAAAAATGTCGGGCAGAAGATACAGCACGGCATAGAGTTCTACTTGGGCTTTATGAAGAACACGCATTGGGACACCCTCGGCGGCAAGCTGGCTGACTTCCTGAACGCCATCGTCAAGGAAGTAAACCCCAATGATTTGGGCGAGGCTATCGTGGCCAAGTTCAACGCGGCAATCGACTTCCTCGCCGGCTTCACAAAGAAGTTCGACTGGGAAGAAGCAGGCAAGTGGCTTGCGGATGTCATCATCGGGGCGTTCACCGGTCTGAACTGGGGTACGCTTGGCACACTGATCGGCGATCTCGCCGGCGGTCTGCTGAAGATGATTAAGGCCGGCTTCAAGGAACTGCTGAACAGCGGCGACAAGGTGATGGATTCCATCGGCGACTTCTTCAGCGGTCTCGGCTGGGACGGCCTGAAGAACGTGGTCGAGCTTGGGCTTATCGTTGCAGGATTTAAACTCCTGTTCTCCGCAGTCTTCGGAGATGCCGGGCTTATCGCAGCAGTGAAGGCAGGCGTAGGCGACCTGGTTACCAAAGCTGGACTCACCGGCGGTGTTGTTATTGGTGTATCCTTGGCACTCGCTTGGGCGGCTTCTGGGATAGCTGACAACATTGAAAAATACGGCGTGGACAAAGGCCTGTGGATGAGCCTTGGCGTTCTGTCGCCGGAGATGCAGGTGCAGCTCGGAATAGACAGCAGTTTTGCCGAGAAATACTCTTGGGTAAACGGCCTTGAGTTCCTTGGGAATGTACAGAAGGCCGCGGACAAATTCAAAGAAGCATTTGCATCTGACACGAAGAACCTTCCGTTCTTCAAGCGCACTCTTGAGATCATCAACGCCTTCCGCAAACTGATGGGGCTTAGTGAGCTGTCTTGGGATGACGAGCCGAGTACCACGCCTACATCCTCCAGCACTCCCGGAGCGCAGTGGGATCCCGTAGGGCAAGAGTGGTTCGTGCCTGAAATCGACACGACAGCGCAGACTGCTGCCCTGCGCGCCGTTCAGGAAGCGGCGAAAGAAGCCCGCAAGGGCATTGCCAATCTGCCGCCCACGGATGACGAGGTCACTTCCTTCAAAGGCCAAATCGACAAGGAACGCGACAAGCTGAGCGGAAGCAAGGGTTCCATCAAATCCTCGGCGTCTTCCGCCCACAGCGGAATCAACGCCATCAAACCGGCGGACAGCGACACCACGAAGTTCGTCAACGCGCTGAAACCTTGGAAGAAGAAGCTGGACGGCAAGGGCAAGAACGACGGCTCCCTTGTGCAGGGCGCGGACAATGCCAAGAGCGCTCTGGATAAGGTATCGAAGGGAACGTACAACCCGGTCGTGAAGGTCACGACTTCCGGCTATAGCGATGTTGTCAAGAAACTGAACAACCTGCCTTCGTCCAAAATTTATACCATCGAGTTTAAGCCGATCATCGACAAGAAGACTACCGGCTCACTGATGAGCGGTTCCGGCAACACGGCCAACTTCACTATCGCACTTGCCAACGGCGCGGAGAACGTGCCGCAGGGTACGATGTTCGTGGCCGGCGAAGTTCCGGGGCAGGCAGAGTTCGTGGGCAACATCAACGGCAAGACTGGCGTTGCGAGTGGCAAGGAAATCACAGGCATCGCCGATGCTGTCCGTGATACCGGGCAGACGGAAGCGGAACTGCTTCGTGAGCAGAATAACCTGCTCAGACGCTTGCTCAACAAGACGGGCACAGTAACGCTTGCACCGAGTGCGGCAGCAGGGCGTTGGGTCAATCAGAGCCAAGCAGCATATGCGAGAGCAACAGGGGGCAGATAAGTTATGGCGTATGAAAAGAATAATGGCATCGTAGCTGTTCAGCCGTCCGGGACATCGACTTGGACGAAGATACCGCTGAAGTACATCAAGGTGGAAGAGTACAAGGTCACGCCGGATATGATGCTCGATTTGGACTCATATCGACAGGAGACAGGTGTGTTATGGAGACACGTTTTAGACCATAAGGTGACGAAGATCGAGTTCACTACACCGCACCTGTACGAAACGGATGTGACCGCTCTTCTGACCATCATACAGAACGGCTATACCAATACCAAGTCGCATAGGGGGAAGATACGGTACTACAATCCGTACACGCAATCGTACAAAGAAGCGACCGTGTATGTGCCGGATATCGAGTTCAACATCAACCATATCGATGAGGACAAGGGAACGATATTATACAATCCCATCCGCATCGCATTTATCGAGTATTAATCAAGAGGTAACGAAGTGTACAACGACAACACGTTCGACAATCTCTTTACAGGCTACAAGAGCGGTTCTGACTACATCTACCCGGAAGGTAGTCAGAACCTTGTAGTCAAGTTTACCGACTTCTACTTATCGGCGAAGGACGGCGACTTCACGACCGACCCGGTTACGATCACTTCCGAAACAGGCGAGGGCGAGGACATCAGCATTGGCAACGCTCCGGCGAAGGTCTTGACGGCTACGTTGCTCAACCCGGACGGAGCGATGGACGCTCTGACCTGGGGCAATGGCTCTGTGTATATCGGAGTGGAAACGGCATCTGCGTCCGCTGACACCTACAACAGCTACCCTGTCCACATTCTCGCCGGGTCTGTGCATTACGGCATCAATTCTTCCGGCAACGCAAGACGGAACAACACGAATTACACGCTTGGCGGCACTCCTGTGGCGGTCATCAGCAACGCCGCAGGAAACGATGTGCTGTTCATCACGGACACCAAGATAGGAAGATATAACGGCTCATTCAGCACCATCACAACGCCTACTGCTGAACAGGCCTTTATGGCGGCGAAGTTCCGTGCTATGCCTCATTCGGTTGGCGTACTGTTGGATGCCAATGGTCTGCCCTCTGTCTACAACAGCGTAGCGGAAGGAACGAAGCAGACCTTCAGCTATGTGCCGATGGGCGTTTTCGATTTCAGCGGCGTGGATGCCTACGGGATCACCTTCGGCGTGGAAGCCTATGACAAAATGACCGTGTTCGATGGCGATTGCACATCGTGGTGGAACGCCATCGACTTCGACAACGGCGGCAGCGGACGGATGCTGTCTGCGCTTGCCGGAATGGTCTACTCGCATTACGGCTTTATCGGCTCTCCAACCATCTCCGCTTCTGCGGTGAATGACAGCCTTGTATGGAACACTAATCCTATCACAAGCTATGCCGTGACAGGGCGTGACATTTTGAAGTGGCTTGCCGAAGCGATGGGGTGCAACGCCCGGATGGGCAGGACAGGTGGCCTTGAGTTTTGGACATTCGCCACCGAGCCTGTCACTACTGTGGCGACCATTTACCCCGACATCATCATCAGCAATACAAGAGTCAAGGGCAAGGCTACTGTGCCGAAGATGACCGAGACTATCTGCTACAACGTGCTTGGAGCAGGGTATCAGGTAGGCTCAAGCGGTTCGCCGTATTATGTAGTGGCGAATCCATTTATAGATCCGAGCGGCGATCTGACTTCGCTGACGAACATCAACGGTTTGGTGACAGGGATTCCGGCGTACTACCCGAACACGATCAGCGTGGCTTGCGGCGACCCCCGGTGGGATGCTGGAGACTTCGTGACAGTACAGACTACGGACGGCACATCGCCTTACGCCGTACCGATTATGCACGAAACGCTGTCTTGGAACGGCAACTGCGTGACTACGCTGAGTGCGACCGGGAAGCAGGTGCGTGATATCCCTGAGGGAATGAACAACACCGACCTGTCCTCGATGGTAGACAGCAATCCGAGTGCCGTTGTGAACAAGATTCAGGCGGTTGGCATCTCAGCCGATTGGATTACATCGGGCAAGCTGACCGTGTTGGACAGCAACGATGATGTTTTATTTGACGCAGACAAGGATAACGATTCCGTGGAAATCGCAGGGTTTACTGTGACAGACCAGTCTTTAGACTACACGCTTACAGAGCCGTCTGATGTTCCCGGCTACGACAAGACGACATCCATCCATTTTGGAACAGACGGAGTCTTGAATGAGGTTGTGGATTGGAATTTGTCAAGCAACAACACGCCATTCTCCGTAAACTCGTTCTTGCGACTTAACGATGCTTTCGTCCGAGCCAAAGATGATAACAGCAACGACCCCGATACGCCTTATGTGACGCAAGCCAATTATATGGCGGATAACGTTCTCTTCACGAAAAAGGAAAACGGAGTAACCACAAATATTGCCGAATTTACATATCGGGATTGTGAGATAAGCGACTATACCACAGGGAACACTACGACTATGACCGGGAGTGGTGTGACCGCCGACAACGGCACGAACACGACCACGCTTTCGGCAACAGGCGTGACCTTCGATGATAGCACAGCAACAAGCAAGCTGTCGGTCATCAAGCGCACGATGGATAGCGCAGGAACGACAAACATCACGCTTCAGCGAGGGATGTGCTTGGCAATCGTTTCGCACACGAACAACACGACCGCAGGACAGCAAGGCTTGTATGTGATTCAGGCTTATGACACGAACAGCGTTGTGCTGACGATTTCGGCGGCGGCTAACTCTACGCTTACCATCAGCGGTCTGACACTTACTTGGACTACGACCAACACCTACCGTGCGTTGCGCCTGATTTACTTGTCGTAGGGGGTGATGGTATGGACGGAGCATTAGCGACCACGCTTATCGTGGGGGTGCTGTCGAGCGCATCATTGGTGGCACTCATCAACGGTCTCTTCCAACGCAAGCGTGACAAGGAGAGCAAGGCGACAGGGTTGGAGAGCAAGATAGACACCATTGCCGCCGACCAAGACAAAATTATAAAAGCCCAACATCGCCACGAGATGGACATCCTGCGAGTCGAGTTGAAGCTGATGATTTCGGACTTCCCCGATCAGGAGAGCGACATCCTGCGAATCGCGGAGCATTACTTCACAGACGGCGGTAATTGGGTTATGTCAAGCACGTTTTTGGCGTGGCTGAAACAGAGAAACCTTCCGACACCACCGTGGTTTCGGAACGAATAATGAGGTGACAAAATGGCATTTGAACGCAACGACATCGTGAATAAGACCCGACTTATGGGCGAACTTGGAGAGGAACTTATGGGATTTGAACACAATGACATTGTAACTGTAGATGTAATGAACGAAGCAATCGCCGAGGGCGGCGGTGGCGGGGGAGATTACCCGATTTGGCACGTTACTGTGAATACTGTAGAAACCCTTAACGCTTTTGCGAATTATAGCGACGACCACGAACTGAAAACTGCACCGTATGTCAATAATAAGCCTTATACCGAGTATTCCGTAGTAGCAGGTTCAGAGAACTTCGACTTAGGATTTATGGTATTTGATGATAGTGCCAATGGCATAGCATCGATGGATGGCACTGGTTTTACTTATGCGGTGACAGGAGACGTTACTGTTTCTGTAGATGAATATAACTGGTGGGAGTTCCACGTTACAGGAGATGGCACTATCACTATTACTGCGGCGTAAGAGGACAAAATGATTATCCAAGGCTCTAACAACCCCATCACGCTGACTTTCAGCGAGGACATCGCCGGCATCCCGACCCTTGTGGCAACGCTGTGGGCAGGGAGCGGACAGATGATTAAGCGGTGGGACAAGGCTGATATGGGCATCGATAACGAAGTGGTCACGCTTCCGCTGACCGAGGAAGAAACGGCGGCACTTGGCGGCGGTAGCATAATGCTCGATGTGAAGGGCGTGGACAGCGATGGCAACATCGTCTTTTGGGATGAGGCAGGTCTGCGAGTCCTTCCTCGCCGTGACCATACCATTGCCCTAACGTATACTCCCAACACTCCGTAGAGGTAAACAATGGAACAGATAAAGAGAATCACAGGCGACAGCGTACATCTGTTATCCGTACACGGCGATAAGCCTCTCAAGCTGTCGCAAATTAGCACAGGCGGTGGGGGCGGCACTCGTCCCCACTACCACGGACAGACCGAGTTCACGCCGTCCACCGTCACGCAGACGGCTCAGACGGAAGGGTTGATCGTAGACAGCGACATCACCGTCAACGCTATGCCCATCGGTTCAGCTAAGACCCCTGCGGTAAATGTCGAAGCGAATCCGACCATCACGATGGACGGTAACGGCCTTGTGACGGCAAGTTATAGCAAGACCGAGTCCATCACGCCGAATGTGACCGCAGGATATGTCGCAAGCGGCACGGCAGGAAACGTGACCTTCCGAGGTTCAACCACCTACCAAGTGCCAGCGCAAGCCGCAACAGCGATAACGCCTACCGAGTCAGCGCAGACAGCGGTTGCCGCAGGGAAATATACCACAGGTGCAATAACGGTCAACGCCATACCGAGCAACTACATCGGATCAGCCGTGCCGAGCGGAAGCCTGTCCGTGAGCGGTTCTACTGTGACGGCAGCAAGCGGTTTCTATCCGTCAGCGGCATCCGCAAACGTGGCAAGCGGCTATCTTGGAGCGACCACGGTCATCGCAGGGCAGACTGCATCTACCCACACTTACAAGGTGGAGCGACAGGCGGCAACAAGTGGATGGTACGAAGCGTCTGCGGTAAGGAACGCCGGAACGGTGACTCTGAACAATCAGAGCATCAGCGCAACGCCCACTGAATCAGCGCAGACCTTCACTCCGACCAACTCGGTATCGTACATCACGCAGGTGACGGTCAATCCAATTCCGTCCGAGTACATCGTGCCGAGCGGCACTCTGCCCATCACAAACAACGCCAGTGGGATAGATGTCAGCACCTATGCTTTCGCTGATGTGGCTGTACCGATGCCCACTCCAACCCTTGAAAGCAAGAGCATCACGCTTGCGCCCTCTACGGCATCGGTATCTTCGTCTGTAACTTATGACGCAGGATATGATGGCCTGTCACAGGTTGATGTAAATGTAGACGCAGTTCCGACCGCAACAGTAACAACGCAGTTGCTTCAGTATAAAACTGGAAGTTATTATCGTTTTCGCCCACGCACTTATATAAGCCCAAGCGGTTATGTGGATGAAGGGTATAAATATGCTGCTGATGTCGACCTGCCGATAGTACCTTCCGATATGACGGTAGACCCCTCTACAACCGCTCAAACAATAGGCGGCAGTTCATACTATATGTTAGGCTCGGTGACAGTCAATGCCGTTGCCTCGGCATCTCATACCGTAGGTCTTACCGCCACCTATAAGAACGCAGGTGGACGGATGTTTTCGGTTACACCGAAGGATACTGTTACAAGCGCAGGATGGATAGCGGCTTCAACCTGGACAGGCAACGAATGGATGTATCCTGCGCTTCAGGCATCAACCTACACACCTGGTTCTACGCCTATTGTGATAGGCTCTGCCAACACGATGTTAGAGGGAGCGCAGACCATTGCAGCGATACCGAGCGAGTATGTTATTCCGAGCGGTTCTATCACCCTGTCGAGCAACACCACAGGCGTGGATGTCGCTCAGTACGCATTTGCGGATGTCGCAGTACCGTGGACTTGGATGGGCGAAGAGCCTACCGTAGTGAACAGTTCGTTCTACTCCGACTCCTACCTGCTTGGCAGTACATCCTACAACGGCTGGGCAGGAAGCACTACCGCCAAGGCCATCGTAGCAAGTGCGGCGGCTGGCACGTTCGTGGCTTCGGAGATGAGTCAGTATGAGTACCTGATAAATTGGCAGATGGATGTCGTTTGCACCCTGAAGAGTACGGCGACCACCAAGGCCATCCCGATCAGAGAGGTGGCAAACGTGTGGCAGTTGATAACTCGCCGACCGAACAGCGTGACGAACATCACGAATGACAACTTCAACGGCAACACGGCATACACGTTCTTCACCGCTCCGTTCTTGCAGTATTGGAACACAAGCGGAAGTTCGACCTACACATGGAGCAACAGCTACGGCATCTACGGCACGGTGCAAACACCGACATTCAGCAACAACACAGCAGACAGCCCTACGGTGACGATGAAGACTCCGATCTGGTATGCACGATGCTCAAGTACCTACTTCGCCACAGGCCGGGTAGGAGACATCGACCAAACAGAAACTACGCTGAAGAGAACGTGCAAGATATATCGAGTAAAGAAAGGCACAGCTCCGAGGGAAATCTACGAAGGGCTTGTCAACATTATTAATCATCCGTTGTAAACGGATAGAAGGGAAAGGACGCTGTGAGGCTTCAAATACTGACCCCACATTGGAAAGAAGAACCGTGGGAGATGCACCCCCTGCTGAACAGCCTTGCGCTTCAACAGGCGGTCAATTATCAGGATTTCGGTGTGGTCATCGTCTACGATGGCGAAGAGGCCACGCCGCTTCCTGAAGCGGAGTGGAAACAGCATTACCCCTACGAAATCACATTCGTTCACGCCACTCACGGCGGTGTATCAGCGGCACGGAATCACGCCCTGGATGCCTCCACAGCGGACTACGTTATGTTTTGTGACGCAGACGACATGTTCTACCACGCCTGTGGCATCAACATCCTCTTCGGCGAAATGGCAAGGGAAGAGTTCGATTCGCTGACCACCCCATTCATCGAGGAAACACACAATCCGCAGACAGGTGAGCCTATATTCGTTCAACATCCGCAGGACACCACTTTTGTCCACGGCAAAGTGCATAGACGGAAGTACCTTGCTGACAACAACATCAGATGGAACGAAAACCTATGCGTCCACGAAGACTCCTATTTCAATGTCCTCTGCCGATGCGTAAGCAAAGACCCGACTAAGGTCAAGTATCTGCCCCAAAGCATCTATCTGTGGCGTTGGCGTGACGGCAGTATATGCCGGAGAGATCCCGACTATATGCTTCAATCCTACCCTCAGCTACTCGACAGCAATGATGCACTTGTAGATGAATTAGAGCGGAGGGGGCTGACGGATAACGCCAGGTTCTATGCGACCTGTTCCGTGTTGGAGTGCTTTTTTACAATGCAGAAGCCAAGATGGAAGCAGGATGATGCCAAGGGCTATCGTGAAGCCGCCGAAAAACGAGCAGGACAGTTCTTTAATAAGCATCGTGCGCTATGGGAATCCCAAACGGCACAACAGATTACCGAACTTTCTACCGCCCTTCGGGAGCGGAATATCCGTGAAGGGATGCTAATAGAATCCATTTCCCTTCCACAATGGTTAGGACATATTATGGCACTCAATTATTAAGGAGAAACTATGAGTAATAAACTGTATGACATCCTTAAACTGGTATCGATGATTGCCACGCCATTGGCGACATTCATCCTCACCCTCACGGACATATGGGGATTCAATCAGTACGGCACGGCTATCGCTGCGTCCGTCAGCGCACTTGGCATCCTGCTGGGTGCAATCCTCAAGATATCCACCGACAAGTACTGGCAGAACATTGACGAAGGGAGTGATGACTTTGGCGAAGACTAAAACTGTAACTGACCTATTCCAGGAACATCTCGGCGCGCACGAGTACGACAGCTTCGTGAGCAAGATGATTAAGTGGTACTACGGCTATGACGCAAAAGTCGCCTGGTGCGCGATCTCAATGAGTTACATGATGAACCAGCTTGGCCTCCTCGACCAGATCGGCGGCAAGAATCAGAACGTCTATAGGATGCTCGTCAGCACTGCCGCCGCCAACAAGAAAACAGGCAAGGGCAAACTGCTCTACCGCAAGGATCTGAAGAGCGGCGATGTCATCAAACGCGGCAGCATCATCTTCATCCTGAAGAGCGCGGCACCGATGACCGAGCTGTCCGAGAAGCACGTTACCACCGCCTATGAGGACTTCGTTTACAACGGCAGCGGCTGGTTTGACTCCCTCGGCGGCAATCAGTCCGACTATATCCAAGTGAAGAAGTACGGCCAAAAGAACATCTATGCGGTGTTTGTGCCGGACTACAAGGAAGACCACCGCACGCTCCGCAAGGGCGATACCGGCCCGGAGGTCAAGGAACTGCAGGAAAATCTGACCGCGCTTGGCTTTGGCCGTATCACCGGCGTCCGCCTTGCCTGCAGGGGACACTTCAAGAATAACACCGAGAAGGTGCTTAAGGCCTTCCAAAAGCTGACCGGACTGACGGTGGACGGCGTTTGCGGACCCAAGACCTGGGCTAAGATAGACGCGCTGCTTGCGGTCCCGGTGCATAGCACCACCGCTTTGACCAATGTCTTCACCCGGACCGGCCCTGGAACGGACTACCGCAAGACCGGCAAGGTGCTTGAAGGCGACAGCGTGGGATACACCATCATCATCAATGGATGGCTGTACATCCCGAAGAAGAACAGCTGGTCCCGTTCTTCCTATTATAAGTTATAGAAAGGATCCTATATGAAACTTCAGATTCTTGTTCCTCACTGGCAAGAGTTATCGGAAGAGATGACGCCCCTGCTCGACAGTCTTAAACTGCAGCAGGGCGTTGACTTCTCCGACTTCGGCGTAATCATCGTCTACGACGGACGCGAGGCAACGTGGCTGCCGGAAGAGATGTGGCGGCGCTCATATCCCTTTGACATACGCTTCGTTCACGCGGACCACGGCGGCGTCTCCCACGCCAGGAACGTGGCACTCAGCAAGGCGACCGCGGACTATGTGATGTTCTGCGACTCGGACGATATGTTCTGCCATATGTGCGGACTTTCTATCATTTTTCGAGAGATATCAACGGGCTTTGACACAATGTCTTCGGAATTTGTCGAAGAGGCCATCCGCCCGGACACCGGCGAGATCATCTTCGTCCAGCACAAGCAGGACCACACGTTCGTCCACGGCAAGGTGCATCGCCGGCAGTATTTACTCGACAACGACATCAAGTTCAATGAGTCGCTGACGGTACACGAGGACAGCTACTTCAACGTGCTTGTGCAGGATCTCGCCCCGGACAAGGAGAAGGTGAAGTACTGCCCGGTGGATTTCTATTTGTGGAAATGGCGCGCGGGCAGCATCTGCCGCCACGACGATGACTATCTGCTCAAGACCTTCCCGGATATGTTGAAGAGCAACGCCGCGCTGGTCGAAGAGTTCGAACGGCGCGGGCATCACGAGTCCGCACAGTTCTACGCGGTCTTCCTGATCATCGACAGCTACTATATGATGCAGACCGACAAGTGGACTGACCCGGCGAATCAGAAGTACGTTGACATTGCCTATGCCCGCCTTCACGACCATCTGGAGAAGCACTGGGATTACTGGCAGGAGATGGATCCGGCGAAGCGGAATCAGATCGCTGCCGGCATCAGGATGCGGTACTTCGGGCAGGGAATGCCGATGGAGACGATGACCCTGGGCCAGTGGCTCGACAAGGTCTGGCTGACGACATTTTGACGAATTTTTGAAGAACGTTTTTTATTTAACGAATGACGCGGCTCTGTGACCAGCTTCCAAAAAAGCACGCAATATCAGTAACTCTTAGGCCTTATCAGGACTTGTTAGAACGTATCAGTAACTACGGATAACATTCTTTGTGAATTACTCTTAACCACGCAAATGCGTGGTTTTTTCTATCTTTGACGAACGTTTTGAAGAACTTTTGTATTTAACAATTTTCTCGGATTCTCACTTTTGTCCAGTTAAAAAGCACGAAAAATGTTATTGATCTGTTCCGCGTCGATGTCCTGCCATCCCAGATGCGTGTACACTTCCATCGTCGTGGACAGACTGCGGTGGCCGAGCAAGAGCATCGCGGTGGTCGGCGGCACTTTGTTTCTGACAAGCTCAGAAGCATATGTGTGGCGGAAAATGTGCGGAGTGAAATCCTCCGGCGGCTCACCGCCGAAGATGGCTCTGGCGTTCTTCCACCAATGCCGGTAAAACCACTGATCCCGGACAGGATAGCCCTTTGGGCTGGGGAACAGCAGGCCTTCGCCGGTATGGTAGTTTGCGATATAATCCCGCAGGCACTCAGCGAGTGCATCCGGCATAGGGATGGTCCTGACTGATGACTTGGTCTTTGCCGGCCCTATGGTGCCGCTCAGGTCCGTCTTGCTGATACTAATGGCCTTCCGGCTGAAGTCGAGATCCGACATATCCAGGGCGAGGGCTTCCCCGCGCCGCATTCCAGTATAACGGAGTACCGATATATATGCCGTCCACCAAGGGTCGAGCGCGGCAGCTGACACAGCCGCAAGCTCCTGATCGGTGAGCGCACGCTTCTCCGGCTTCTCGTGGTAGTACCTTGATACATACTGCCAGGGGTTCTCCGTGGCTTTGCCGCGGATGATGGCGTCCTTGTACAACTGCCGCATATTCTGCGAGAGGCAGTTCGCCTGGGAGAGGGAGTGCTGTGCGACAGTATCATACAGCTGCCGGGCATCGTCCACAGTGATCTCCGTCAGTTTCCGCCCGGCCTGCGCGTCTATCGCATAGCGCAGCGCACCCTTCACGAACTTCAGCGACTGCGGCCTTATGACCTTGGCCTTCTGATCGAGATAGTAGTCTATCGCGTCCGCGACCGTGTACTTTTGCACACGTTTAGTTTGATCTATAGTGGACTTTATTTCTTCGGCCTTTTGCCGCGCTTCCTTCAGCGTGGTGCCGTATACTGCCTTGTACTTCCGCGGCTCACCAGGCTTCGATATCCTCACCTTCAGCTCGTATCGTCCGTCCGCTCTTTTGCTGGGCATTGCATCTCACCTCTATCTCGTCAACATCCCTGCCGGGAATCCAGTCTTCATCATTCGCCGCGTGGCCAAGCGCGTGGGAGACAAGCTCCAACTGCACATCCCGCGGCAGCGCATCATCTATAAGGATGGTATAACTTCCGTCCTCGTTGTATCTGATGATCTCCGGGATCCCCCGGAGCGGGTAAGTGTACACCCACACATCCCCCTTGATGCCTTTGAAGGTCAAATGTATCACCCCCTTTGTGCGGAGATGATACCGAAAGTGCTGTCCTATTTTTCGGACTCGGACGTGGTCATAAACCGCAGAAGGTTCTCGATGAATCTCAACTGCTCCGGCGACACAGTCTTTGCCAAGTGGAACAGCGCACGCAGTTCAGGGTCATCGTGAATCTGCTGTGCGATCTCTTTGGCTTCCGGGGAGTAGTACTCCTCGTCTTCTTCGCCGGTTAGCAGGAACTTCGTGGAGACGCCGAAGTAGTCGGCCACCTTCTGCAAGCGGTCTGCCGGCATTTTACCGGCACGCAGGTTGGTTATGTAGGCGTTTGCAAATCCGCATTCTCTTTCAAGACGAGATACAGAGATTCCTCGTTCCTTACAGATACTTTTGATTCGTTGTAACAGATCAATAGGTTCCATTTTAGAGTCCTCTCAAAGAAATTGTAAAAAATAAAAATAATAGTTGACATTTCTCTGTGACGACTCTATAATGACAATCGAAAGGCTTTGAGATGTCACTGTGACATCCCTCTGTAGAGAATCGTCCGAGTATGTTCGCACCATTATCTTAGACGATTTTCTCAGAGGAGTCAAGCACTACAGACTGTGGCGAACACCTGTTCCCCACAAGATAGGAGACCAAAGATGAGTACCGAGTACAGCGACTACAGCGAGGAGGATCTGTATCAGACCAAACGCTACAAGGAATGGTTGGAGTCAAGACCGCGCTGTGACTATTGCGAAGAACCCATCGAAGAGGACTTCGCCTACGAGCTTGACAACCAACTGATCTGCGAGTCGTGCCTATTGGACTATATGCGCGACTATCACCGGAAGCGTATCGGATTTTGAAGGAGGAAAACAATGAGACGAGCATGGAACTACCTGTGGAGATGGACGGTCGCGTCCGTGGCCTTCTGGGCCATCATCTACTTAGCAAGTTGGGAGTGGTGGTTATGATCCGAGTAACAAAAGAAATGGGCTTCAAGCCCTGCCCCTTCTGTGGAAGCATCGGATTCCTGGCAGTTACTTCCGAAGACAATTATGAGTCAATGCGAGGCAGAACCGGCGGCGACGGCATCCTCCGCGTATCGTGCGAGAAGTGCAACCTGGATTTCTGGAGGAACACCCTCTGCTCCACGCCGGAAAACAAGAACTATCAGTCACAGTTCGAATCGCTCCGGTCGCGCTGGAACGAGAGGGCGCAATGAAAGTCTACGACTGTGCGGCCCTGCAGCAACTGCTCGGCATAGGCCGGGACCGCGCATACAGCATTCTGAGGAGCTATGGCTTCAGATGCGGAGACCGGGCACTCCGTATCTCGGAGCCGCAAATCATCCGATACACCGAGGAGAAGACAAATGGAAGTAAAGGTAAACAACAAGGTTAGAAGGATATGGAACAAGAAGGAATGGACGCCGGAAATGGACGCGGTCGTCCTTCGGATGGCTGACGGAGAAACCACCATCGGCGAGATCGCGGTGGCCGTCACGCAGGAGACCGGCACTTCGGTCTCCAAGCCCGTCACAAGAAAGAGAATGATCGAGCTGGGATGCCCTATGCGGATGCAAGGCGGCAAGATCATCGTCACGCAGGAGATGCGCGACTTCGTCTACGCCAAGGCAATCGCCGGCAAGACCATCGTCGAGATCCAGGCCGAGTTCAACAACTGGTTCGATGTGGATTGGAACACGACCCGTATCTACCGCGTGATGCTGTCGGTCAACGCTGACCGCAGTCAGAGGATAGCCAAGACCCAGTTCATCGAAGACTGGACGCGGCTGCAGGCCAAGCTCTCTCCGAACGGCGAGATATGCCGGAAGAACTGGCTTTGGCGTTGGCGTCGCCTGGACGAGAATCGTACCGCTTCCGGGATGGTATTCCACGGCAAGCGTGTTGATATTCCCGACTTGAAAGGGGGTGTTCCTACTACTTCTGTCTCTTAGTTTTTATTCCAACGCCTGCCGGGACATTGGTCTCCCATATCTGTTTTGTCACCCCGGCAGGCACCCACGGAAGCCCAGCGAGATGCTGTACGGTGCTTTTTCCCCCATCCCTTTCGGCACCTAATGGTGGTGCAACTCCACCGCTTCCGATTCATTTATCTCTCCTTCGACTTTGGTTTGTCTTTGGTGTTGGCGGTAGCTCAACGGTAGAGCAGATTTCAGACGCCGGTTCGACTCCGGCCCGCCACTTTCTGAAAAACATGAAAGGAGAACGCAATGCGGAGAAAAGTCCACTTATACCCCTTTCCCGTGCGGATCATCCGCCACGGCATAGCAACGGCAGTATTCTTCGATGACGGCAGTAAGACGGTCGTCCGACTCAAGGACGGAGACCAGGACGACATCTACGACGCGCTCTGCGCGGCTATTGCCAAGCGTTTCGTCGGCTCTTCCGCCGAGATCAAACGCCTTCTGGATTCGGTCGAGTATGTCCGCGAAAAACCTAAAGTGAAACGTCCGAAAATTCCAAAGTTAAAGCCCGGCAACACGCCGCCACTTCCATTCAGTGCCGTTGAACTGTTCCACGAGCTTTTCGACGAGATGCAGGAGAGAGCGCAATGAAGATTGAAAGAGACGAAACGAAGACCGAGAAGCTGTCCCTGAAACTGCGCGCATTAGAGGACGCCGCGACGAAGGACATCGGATGCTACAACACCGAGGCCCACCTCACCGCCGAAGTGCGTGACCTTTACGCATTTGCGAAGAACATTTATGAAGACGCCGAGAAACTGGAAGCGGTCGGTATGGATCATATGACTGCCGTGCTGATCGCAATGATGAACGCAAAGAGGATGCGCTTGTGAATGAACCGCTGACCATCACCATCTTAGGGACGCCAAGAACTAAGAAAAACAATCAGATCCCGGTCACAAACAAGGCAACAGGGAGAACGATGATTCTTCAAAGCAAGGCATACCGAGAGTACGAACGCGACTCCATAGGCCAAATAGCTAAGACTTCCGCTTACGGAATGAAAATCGATACCCCGGTAAATGTCAGGTGCCTCTTCTATATGCCGACACGGCGAGTGGTTGATCTGTCAAACTTACTTTCAGCCATCTCTGATGTGTTGGTAAGGGGAGAAGTCTTGGCGGATGACAACAGCAGAATTATACGCGGATACGATGGGAGCCGCGTATTGTATGACAAAGAAAACCCAAGGACTGAGGTTTTTATCTCAGGGGAGAGCATTAATGAAACATAGTGATATGACCGGCAAGCGTTTTGGACGATGGACTGTAATTGCCCCAGGAAACAAGCGCACGAGCAGCGGATGTCTGAAGTGGGTATGCAGATGTGACTGTGGGACTATACGCGAAGTGGATGGGACGGCTCTCCGATCAGGGAAGAGTTTGTCGTGCGGATGTTATCACTCTGATCGAGTCAAAGAGGTTCACACCACACACGGCGCGACAAAAGTAGGCGCTCGTGAACGGCTCTATCCTGTTTGGCACAATATGATGGACCGCTGCTATAAACCAGAGGCAAGTAGTTACCACAGCTACGGGGCGCGCGGAATTGTTGTTTGTGACGAGTGGCACGATTACGAAAGGTTTAAGGAATGGGCTTTCTCTTCTGGCTATGATCCGAACGCCGAAGCATTCAAATGTATGCTTGACCGCATTGACAACAATGGTGACTATAGCCCGGATAACTGCCGGTGGGTGGATTCTAAAACCCAGAACAACAACCGGCGTACTTGCAGATACATCACCTGGAAAGGGGAGACGCATTCTGTAACCGAGTGGAACGAGCGCCTGAATCTTCCGAAAGGATTGCTGATACAGCGCCTCAATTATGGCTGGAGTATGGATCGTGCGGCTACTGAGCCGCCAAGAGTAACGGCGAGGAAAATATGAGTTTCGAATTTGTAGAGGAAAACCACATCTACCTACTTGACGGCGGACGCCTGCCGAGCGTCACGGAGATCCTCTCCCCGCTCCAGGCCGAGAGCTTCGCCGCCATTAACCCGGCAGTCCTTCAAGCGGCTGCTGACCGGGGAACCGCCGTCCATGAGATCACCGAGGCAATGGACTACGACCTCGACTACGAAGAGCTGATCGCGCCTGATCTGGTGCCCTTCGCGGATGCCTACGAGGAGTTCCTGATGGACCACGAGGTCGAATGGCAGGGCATCGAAATGCCGGTCCACTTCTTTGAGCAGTACGCCGGCACGGTAGACCGCTTCGGCTACATCGACGGCACTCCGGCTGTGCTGGACATCAAGACAGTGCAGTCGCCGAGCGTGGAACAGAAGGTGAGCGTCTGCTGTCAGCTCTACGCCTACGACCGGGCCATCAAGGCCTGCTTCCCGGAGTTCCAAAGCCTTCACATGGCCCACTTCGCGCTCTACCTGAAGAAGGACGGCTCATATCAGCTGATTGATTGCCGGCACTTCGCGGAAAACGATGGTTTCGACCCTTCCGTCATTTGGACGGACCTTTGGAACATCTACGAGTTTAAGCGGCTTGCCATCAGCAAGCTGAATGCAATCAAAGACAAGCATAGGAGGAAAAAATGAACGCAAGAACACTTTCAGACCCTGCGCCCGAAGATACGCGGGCCGTGCCTTTTGAATTAGATTTTTCGGACTTCCCTGAGTTTTCGCCGGCAGTACAGGAAACCCGGCTGATCGGCGCAGAGTTCTGCACAACAGTGGCAGTTGGCGAAGACTACGTGGTGAAGGCACCTAACGGAACAGTCCGCCTTCAGAGAGACGTGGACTTTGGCGTGATCCCCGGAGTAAAAAGCCCCTCGCTGTTTAAGGCCGGAGCTGAGAAGCTTGCCTGTGCCTTCGGGCTTTTACAGCGCTACACCATTGAGAACGCGGTGGAAGAGTTTTCCGGGGAAGCGCCGTTCTGTTTCTACCGAGTACGCTGTGATCTTACGAAGATCGGACCGGACGGAAAACTTTACATCATCTCGACGGGATACGGCAGCGCGAACACAAGGGAACGCCGAAACGGCAGAAACAGCGTTTATGATTCCGCCAATAGCACTCTGAAGATGGCGTCCAAAAGGAGCCTTGTGGCGGCCGCCATCAGCGTTTCTTCACTCAGCGGTATGTTCAGCCAGGATTTGGAAAACGAGAACTTTATCAACGAAAATATCGCCGCCCTGTCCGCCACGAACAACCCTAACGCCCCGATCACGAGGAAGCAGATGAATCTGCTCTATGCCAAGGCCGGGAACCTGGGACTTACCGCCCAGCAGGCCAAGGCAAGGATGGCGGAAGCCGGCTACGCGTCTGTGAAGGGCATCACCCAGAAGGAATACGACAACGTGCTGGCACTGTTTGCCACGCCGGCGGAAAAGGAAGCGCGTGAAGCGCAGAGAGGAGAAACGGAATGACTGATAAAGAAAAGAAACTGGTAGTAGACGCTATCTTGGAGATTGCCGATATCACCGCCGACCACGACGCCGATTATCTGGTTCGTGACAAGAAATTCGTCGGAGTCTCCAAAAAGGTTGCTACAGTAACCAAAAAACTCTCCGATGGCCTTGATATCGCTGACGAGGTCGATTCTGCCCTGATTAATCATCTGTTTAGGGTATCGATTGAAGACCTCGCGAAATTATTATCGGGTCTTCTCGGCGACGCTGAAGACGACAAGGAAGACGACGAGGAGGGCGAGGAATGAGTGTTGAGCTGAAGGTCGGGATGGAGATCCCCGTGGCGGACGCCCTAAAAGGCCACAGCAGCCGCGGGCCGTACTTCAAGGCCACCGTGAAGCCTGAGAAGGGCAAAGACCGCATCGACATCTGGGCAACGAACCCAGGCGAGGCCATCAACTTCTCCGGGATGGCAAAGATCGTGGAGATCACCGGCGTGAAGAAGAGCGCCCATCAGTACAACGGCAAATGGTACGACGACTTCTCCGTGGACGCCAAACTGGCCCAGGGCAACGCCGAGGCGGTCATCTTCGAGCAGGTCGAGCTGGGCAACGACGATGACCTGCCGTTTGCCTAAGAGGTGACGATGGACGGCTACGATCTTCTGGACTGCCCCTTCTGTGAAGGGAAACCGAAGCTCCGGGTGGACAGCATAAAGATTATGGGCCACCCGGAGAAGGCCGCCTGGGTCTACTGCACTCAGTGTAAAGCGAAGACGAACTACTTCCGAAAATCGCTCTACAAGCAGGAGTTCATAGACCGGGCGGTCATCGCGTGGAATATGCGAGTCGAGGACTGGTGGTATGGCGAAGAAGAAGACACCGAAACCGGCTGAGACGCTGCCGGTGGTCATCAAGGACGATGACGGCAACTATCTGACCGGGTTCCCGGTCGAAGCCGGCTCCAAGGGCGCTCTGGTCGCCCACATTATGCAGACCATGGAGATCGCCAAGCAGACTGATCGGGAGGACATCAACAGCCTGCGGCTGGCGCTCCAGAAGTACCTGGCGCTTTGTGCGCGGACGAACGTGAACGTGACTAATACCGGTTTGTACGGCGCTCTGGGCTTGTCCCAGGAGACCATCAGCCAATGGGCAAGCGGCAAGGCGAGGTCATCAGACCCGCGATATAAGGAGTTCGCTTTGCTCGTCCGCAAGCTCTGCGCGCAGTATCGAGAACTCGCCGCCAGCGAGGGGAAGATAAGCCCCGTACTTACTATTTGGTGGCAGAAAAACTACGACGGCTTCCG